>OMEA01001010.1_pt1 | contig 12491 bp, 13 predicted proteins | sample 1645321 | NCBI WGS metagenome assembly OMEA01 (sample SAMEA103958151, study PRJEB25191) | human gut metagenome
TACCGGCTGGAATACTGGCTGAAGCTGCACTGTACCATGCGCACCGTGCCCACCCGGGGCAGCAGCTCCCGGAGTTTGGCGTAGTTGGGCTGGTACTGGGTGGTCATCGCCTCAAAGAGGAACAGCCGCTTGCGCTGTGCCAGCGCAGCCAGCTCCTCGGTCTCGGCGGCGGTCACCGCCATGGGCTTTTCCACAATGACATGCTTCCCCGCTTCCAGCGCCACCTTGGCATAGCGGTAATGCTGCAGGTTGGGCACGGCCAGATAGATCACGTCCACCCACTGCAATAATTCAAAATAGTTCGTGGTGCGCTGGGGAATGCCGTACTGTTCGCACATCTCGGCGGCCACCGGCGCACTGCGCTGGGTACTGCAGAGTGCCTGCACCGTAAAGGGGCAGTCCGGCCCTGCCAGCCAGGGCAGAAACTCCCGCACGATCATCCCCGTGCCCAGGATCCCTAGTTTCATTGTTCTCTCCATCCTGTTTCGTCGTCAGCCGTTTTTGTTCTTCTCCTCGCGGCGTTCCCGGCGCTGGAAGCGGGGACGGCGGCCCCGGCGGAAATTGTTGTTCTGGTTCCGCCGCCTGCCCCCGGCGGTATAGTGCGGCTGAGGGGCGTTCATCTGGTACAGCAGTGCCAGCCCCTTCAGCAGCAGCTCCGGGTCGTAGGTCAGCGGATGGCGGCAGAGCGGCGTGACATACTTTGCCAGCCCGCCCGTGACCACCAGGGTGGCCGGGCGGCCCAGCTCTTCCTCAATGCGCTGGGTGATTTCTTTCTTTCCCTTCCATTTAGTTGCCTTGAGCACGAACTCAAAGTTCTTGCGGACTGTGCGGTCGTGGAGCAGCTGGAAGTCCTGGAAGATAATGCCCAGTTCTTTGCGTAATGCTGGTATTTCCTTGCGCTTGATGGTCTTGAGGTCTCTACCGAGGATTTCTGCTTTCTCGGTTTCGCCTTCTACTAGATCAAGCTCGCAATAAAGAGTCTTTAAAAGAGAACTCTTACCAGATCCCACTTTACCGATAAGGTAAGCAAACTCGCCTTCATCAATATGGAAATTGATGTCCTTGAGGATGCATTTGTCGGCTTGGTATATGCTTACATTTTGATAATCTATTAACATCTCCTAATTTTTTCTCTTTGTTATTGGTTTATTTCATCTCGCCCTTGCTTTTGGCTATGCGGCGTTTCTTATCCCATTCCGGGTCGTGGCGCATCTGTAATTCCTTCACTACATCTTCTATTCTCAAGCCCTTGCTGGTGAGCAATACGATGAGATGGTAGAGGAGGTCTGAACTTTCGTAGATGAGCTTTTCGTCATTGCCGTTTGTGGCTTCGATGATAGTCTCAACTGCTTCTTCTCCAACCTTTTGTGCCATTTTGTTAACGCCTTTCTTGAAAAGACTTGTTGTATAGCTGCCTTCTGGCATCTCTTCATGGCGCTTATCAATGAAGTCTTGAAGTTCTGACAGGAAGAGAATCGGATTCAGAGTGTTCTCTTCTGCCCAGCAAGTATCTGTACCCTTGTGGCAGGTAGGTCCGTCTGGATGTACCTTTACCAATAAGGTGTCGTTATCGCAATCGTTCTGGATGCTGACGAGGTTGAGGAAATTTCCTGATGTCTCGCCTTTTGTCCAAAGGCAGTTTCTGGAGCGGCTCCAGAAGGTTACCTTCTTTGTTTCTATGGTTTTATCGTATGCTTCCTTGTTCATGAAGCCAAGCATCAAGACGTTTTTGGTTACTGCGTCCTGGATGATTGCCGGAACAAGTCCACCCATTTTTTCAAAATCTATTTCCATTGTATCTTGTTTAAACAGTTTATTTTCTTTTTATATTCTCACGTTGATACCTTCTTCTCTCAAGTAGTGCTTGAGGTCAGGAATGGCGATTTCGCCAAAGTGGAAGACGCTGGCTGCCAAGGCTGCATCAGCTTTTCCTAATGTGAATGCATCACGGAAATGCTCCATCTTGCCTGCGCCACCTGATGCGATGATTGGGATACTTACCTCTTCGGCCAGTCGGGCAAGAGCTTCGTTGGCAAAACCTTGCTTTACGCCGTCATGATCCATACTGGTGAAGAGAATCTCGCCAGCACCGCGGTCAGCTACTTCCTTTGCCCAGTCGAACAAGCCAAGTTCTACCCGTTCTCGGCCACCCTTCACGTAGCAATGCCATCCATCTGCATCCAGGCGGGCATCAATGGCGCATACGCAAACCTGAGAACCGTAATGATTGGCTATCTCATTGATGAGTTCAGGATGTCGGATGGCAGCACTGTTGATGCTCACCTTGTCGGCTCCTGCATTCAATAGACGATCAACGTCTTTAAGCTCGTTGATGCCACCGCCCACAGTAAATGGAATGTTGATTTCGGCAGCCACACGAGTCACCATATCGGTAAAGGTCTTGCGCTCTTCGAAGCTGGCAGTAATGTCGAGAAAGACGAGTTCGTCGGCTCCGGCATCGCTATAGGCTTTACCCAGTTCTACTGGATCGCCTGCACTACGGAGGTTGACGAAGTTGGTACCCTTTACTGTCTCTCCGTTCTTGACATCGAGGCAAGGGACGATTCGTTTTGCCAAGCCTTTTTTACTTTGAACTTTGAACATTGGACTTTGAACTTTATGATTACTTAACTCCTTGCTAATCACTAATCACTAACAACTAATCACTAACAACCAGCTTTTCAATATTGATTTTACCCTCGTAGAATGCTTTTCCAAAGACTACGGCAGGAATGCCAGCGGCTTCCAAAGCCAGTATGTCTTCATTGCAGCTTACACCGCCAGAAGCGATGAGATGCAACTTAGGATAGGTTTCCATAACCTTTTTATATAGGTCGATGGCTGGACCCTGTAAGGTTCCGTCCTTGCTGATTTCCGTGCAGAGTACGTAGCGCACTCCTTTATCAATGTATTTCTTGAGGAATGGAAGAAGGTCTTCTGAAGAATCTTCTTTCCAGCCATTGATGGAAATCTTGCCGTTTCTTACATCGGCTCCCAGAATGAGTTTATCTGCTCCATACTTGTCCAGCCATTCCATAAAAAGGTCGGGATTGGTCACGGCGATACTACCCACTGTTACCATCGTTGCCCCAGCGGCAAAAGCCTTCTCTATATCTTCCTCGGTCTTGATGCCACCGCCAAAATCAACCACAAGATTTGTCTCTGCAGTGATGGCTTTCAGTACGGCATCATTCACGATGTGCTTTGATTTGGCACCGTCCAGGTCTACTACATGAAGTCTCTTAAATCCCAGACTTTCAAATTGTTTAGCCACTTCGGCAGGATTATCATTGTAGACTTTTTTCTGGTCGTAGTCGCCCTTGGTAAGTCTGACACACTGACCATTAATCAAGTCGATGGCTGGAATTAATTCTATCATATTTCTTTTATCTCTAAGAAGTTCTTTATAATCTGTTCTCCCACCTTGCCGCTTTTTTCCGGATGAAATTGGCAAGTGAAGAAATTGTCTTTGTGGAGCGATGCGCTGTAGGGAAGAATATAATCTGCCTTGGCGATTGTCTCCTCGCAGAGAGGTACATAATAACTATGTACGAAATAAGAGTAGGGATGTGATAAGGCATCTGAAATGACTTCGTCTGTTTCGTCAATTCTGTTGCCGAATCCCCTATAAAGGTCTGTTTTCAAATCGTAAATCTCATTCCATCCCATAGCTGGCACTTTGTCTTCATGCTTCTGCGGTTGAAAACGCTTTACATCTACATCAAAGATGCCGATGCAGTCTACATTGCCTTCCTCCGAGTGACGGCACAACAGTTGCTGCCCTACGCAGATGCCCAGGACGGGTTGTTTCAAGTTTTTTATCACTTGATCCAGTTTGTGTGCCTTTAGATAATCCATGGCTTCTCGAGCTTGACCTTGTCCCGGGAAGAGTACACGGTCTGCTTTCTGAAGTATTTCGGCATCATCGGTGAGCATAGGCTCAATCCCTAAACGCTTCATGGCGTTGACTACCGAATAGATGTTTCCGGCATTGTATTTTACGATTGCTACATCCATAACCTAACGTGTTTCTAATTTTCAGTTGCAAAGGTACATATTTTCTTTCAATTTAAAGAAAATATTAGCAAAAAGATTACGGAAACAAGGAAAATTCTTGCAGATAGTTAGTAAAAGGGACAGAAAAACCGTCTTTATTATCCCGAATGGTGATAATAAAGACGGTTTTTCTTTCATTTTATCTTGTCTTCTATTTTTTCTTTTATTTTTCTTCGCTATCAGCCGTTCTGAGAATGATACTCGTTGCTCCGATGGTGAAGAGGGTACCGTCTTCGATGACACGTCGTTCACGGTCGCCCAATATCTCATTGTCTACGAAGGTTCCTGTATAGCTTGGACCATCGCGGAGAACGTACTTTAAACGTCCTTTTTTGTCGCGGCTGACATTGATGACGCAGTGGTTCATGTCTACGCTAGGGTCTACAGTCTCAATAGGACAGTTGATGCCACTGTTTTTCATGTATCTGCCAATTACATTATCACCCATTTGAAGTGGAATGACCTGCTTGTATGCGAATACGTTCTCGATAACTACGATAGAACCCACGCCGTTTTCATTGGCATTTTCGTCTATAGTCTCTTCCTTGCGGGTTTCGCGAAGTTTGGATACACCCATGCGGATTCCAAACTGTTTGTTGCAGTTTGGGCAAACGAAGACGAGGCTTTGACCTGCTTCATACTTGGTTTCATCGAATGTGATGAAATTATCGCATTTCGGGCAGCGTACTCTTTTCATATGTTTTTTTCTTTATTTCTTTTGTTTCTTGATTATTCCTTTACTTTTGTAATCCAGCCATCCGTGAACTCCTCATAGCTGTGTAAGCGATTGAGAGCTGTATATGCCTCATTTTCTGTGCTGTACGATCCGTAGATTACTTTTACATTGGTATCGGTGATAAGTACTCGAGCTTCCTTGAACCCCTTGTTCTGTAAATATTCTGCGTATGTGGCAGCATTGCGCTTGGTAATACGGCTAGCCAGTACAATGCTGTAATAGGCAGAAGATGTGGTGGTTATTTCGCTGTCCTGGGTCATCTTGCCAGTATTGGCGGCAGGGGTTTCTGCAGCCTGAACATTGTTGGTTAATACCAACTCGTGGGCAGGCTGTGTCAATTCCTTAGGCATTACCTTGGTAAGCATACCTGTGTCGATTTGACTCTTCTGGACATTAGAAGTGCCTAATGGGGTAGAAAGTGTGAAAAAAGCAATGATGGCGATGCAGGCTGCAGCTATATTGCGAAGCCAACTCTTTCGGATACTGATAAATTCTGTACTTGAGTTTTCTTCTTCCTCTTCTTCGTTGATGAATACGGAGTTGTTGGCAGAGACAATGTTTGCCTCTTTCTTAATGTCGGAACTCTCTCTCTGCTGAGCAGGCTTGTATTCGTCTGCAGTCATCTCAACGACTGTAGTATGTTCGGCTGTTTCCGTATTCGAAATCTGTGCGAGTGGAAGCATGTCGAAACCGCCTAAACCATACAGCTCAGGTGTTAAGATGCCAGCTTCACAAGGTTCGAAAGTATAATTGCCGGTTTCATTCAATATGATGGTGCCGATATCGTTGAGTTCGAATCTGCCTGTATTCTCCAATGTCTGTTTGATTTCTGCAACTTCATCTGCAATACGGTTCAGCGCTTCTGGGTAGCTGATGTCATATGTTTCTACGTATGAAAGTGCGAGCAGAGAATCGTTCATTGTGAGCTGTGGATTAAAGCCAATGGTTCTCAGCGGTGGCAAAAACATGTTGTCTCTGCCATCGTAACGTGCATCTACATGATGAGCCATGAAGCCACCAAACTCTGGGACAATCACGCAATCGTTGCTCAAAAGTAGGATCTCTATATGTCTTTTTAGTTCATTCACGTTTGCAAAGGTAGCTATTTTTTCGGAAAAGACCAACGGTTTTTGAAGAAAATTTTATCCGGAATGATAAAAAGTTCTAATTGTTTTGTCATTCCGAGAAAAAACATTATCTTTGTGCCTAAAAAATAAATAAGGTATAATGGAATATACAGAAACAGAAATCGATGGCGTTTGGATTATCCAACCTAAGGTTTTCAATGATGCCCGAGGTTATTTCTTCGAGGCATGGAAACAGGCAGAGTTTGATGAGCATATAGGTCATCATGTGGAATTTATACAAGACAACGAGTCTAAGTCTAGTTTCGGTGTGTTGCGCGGACTTCATTATCAGAAAGGTGAATTCTCACAAGCTAAGCTGGTACGTGTTATCAAAGGCAAGGTTCTGGATGTTGCCGTTGATTTGCGCCGGAGCAGCAAGACTTTCGGTAAATATATAATGGTGGAATTGAGCGAGGATAATAAGCGCCAGTTCTTTATTCCTCGTGGCTTTGCCCATGGATTCCTTGTGCTCAGTGAGGAGGCAGTTTTTACTTATAAGGTTGATAACGTCTATGCACCGCAGCATGAGGCTAGTATCAGGTGGAATGATGAAACCGTAGGTATATCTTGGCCTATAGAGGGCGAAAACGTTGTACTCTCAGATAAAGACCTCAATAAGGCAAAGGCTTTTGAGGAGGCTGATTATTTTGAGTAATATTAAATTTAACATGAAACAAGCATTTAACATTTTGTTGTTGGTATGCTTCCTGATGGGGGTGGCTGCATGTGGACAGAAGTCTGAAAAAGAACAGCCTGAACAAAAGGAGGATACTACTGCCAAGAAGCTGTTGCAGGGTATTTGGCTTGATGGAGATGACGAGGATAATGTTGTCTTCCGGGTTAAAGGTGATACAATCTATTATCCTGATTCTACCAGCCAGCCTGTGTACTTTTACATCGTGGGTGATACGCTCGTGATGAAAGGAGCTAATCTGAGCAAGTATCCTATCATGAAGCAGGCTGCACATATTTTCCAGTTTAAGGTTCAGAATGGTGATATTGTCAAGCTTGTCAAGACTGATGATCTGTCTTATCTGCAGCAATTCTCTCATGAACAGCCTGTGACACTTAATCAGAACAAGCTTGTAAAGCGTGATACGGTTGTGAATGCTGGAGATGAGAAATTGCATCTGTATGTACAGGTGAATCCTACAACTTTCAAGGTCTATAAGAGCAACTACAACGATGATGGGGTAGAGGTTGATAATGTTTACCATGATAATATCGTAAATGTAAATATCTATCAAGGCTCCCGCAAGATTTTTGGTCGAGATTTCCGCAAGGAGGATTTCAAGGAGCAGGTTCCTCATGAGTTCTTGAAGCAATCGATATTGAGTGATATCGTGTTCAGAAAGGTTGATGCTGATGGCGTTCATTATAGAGTGGTGCTGGCGATGCCGGATAGCAGTATGAGTTATCAGGTGGAAATCATCATTTCGCGTGAAGGTAAAATGACAATCCGGAAAAGCTAAGCTGTTTTTCGGGAAAGATAGAAAGAAGTAATAAACCTATATATGATAAAAGGGAATTTGCAAATGAGCAAATTCCCTTTTATCGTTTAATTGAAGAAGCCAAGCAGGGCTCCTGCTGCTACGGCAGAACCGATAACTCCTGCAACATTAGGGCCCATGGCGTGCATGAGCAGGAAGTTGTGGCGGTCGTACTCCAAACCGAGGTTGTTACTGATGCGTGCGCTCATTGGCACGGCACTCACGCCGGCGTTTCCGATGAGCGGGTTCAGCTTCTTGCCCTTTGGCAGGAAGAGGTTCATCAGTTTCACGAAGAGGATACCGCTGGATGAAGCGATGATGAATGCCAGGGCACCGAGGGCGAAAATCTTGATGGTATTCAGTGTCAGGAACTCCGATGCCTGAGTGGAGCATCCCACGGTAAGTCCGAGCAGCATCACCACGATGTCATTCAGGCTGCTACCTGCCGTCTTGGCAAGTCGGGTAGTCTTTCCGCTTTCCTTCAGAAGATTTCCAAAGAAGAGCATGCCGAGCAATGGAAGTCCCGATGGTACGATGAAGGTTGTGAGCAGCAAACCTACGATTGGGAAGAGAATCTTCTCGGTCTGCGATACCTGGCGGGCTGGCTTCATCTTGATGATACGCTCTTCCTTGGTGGTGAGCAGACGCATCAATGGAGGCTGGATTACTGGCACCAATGCCATGTAGGAGTAGGCACAAACGGCGATGGCTCCCATCAGGTTAGGACTTAACTTACTGCTCAGGAAGATGGCGGTAGGTCCATCAGCACCACCTATGATGGCAATGCCGGCTGCCTGGTTGGGTTCGAAACCTAGCGCTAAGGCTATCATGTAAGCACCGAAGATGCCAAATTGGGCGGCGGCTCCAATCAGAATCAGCTTCGGGTTGGATATCAATGCAGAGAAGTCTGTCATCGCTCCGATACCCAGGAAGACGAGTGGGGGATACCAACCCTGCTTTACTCCTTGGTAGAAAATGTTTAATACTGAGTTGTCTTCGTACAGGCCAATCTCTAGTCCGGCATCTGCACGGAAGGGGATGTTGCCAAGAATGATACCTAGTCCGATAGGAACCAGAAGAAGCGGTTCGAAATCCTTCTTAATGGCAAGCCAGATAAAGAGGGCTCCCACTACAATCATGGCGAGATTTCCTGCCGTGGCATTTGCAAAGCCAGTATAGGTCAGGAACTCATTGAAGTTTTGTATGATGAAATCCATAATTTACTTTGAACTTTGAAAGTTGAACTTTGAACTTTATGATTAGTTTTCTTGTTTGAAAGAGTAATCATAGTTGTTCCTGCTTTATCGCGTGTTAGGCGATAGTCACCAGTGTATCTCCTTCCATCACGGCATCGCCCTTGTTCACGTTGATGCTGGTGATGGTTCCGGAAGTCTCAGCCTCGATGTTGTTCTGCATCTTCATGGCTTCAAGGATCACGACGGTATCGCCCGTGTTAACCTTGTCGCCCACCTTCACCTTGATTTCATTGATGGTTCCTGGCAGAGGGGCTACTACTGGCTTGCCGGAGGCTGCAGCGGCAGGTTGGGTGGCTGCTGTTGTGGTTGCTGCCGGTGTGGCTGTTGCGGTCGATGTGGTAGTCGGTGCTGATTCCTTTTGTTCTCCACTCAACTTCACTTTCTGCTTGCCAGCCTTCACAGGCAGTTTCATTTCCACTTCGAATGGGATGCCATTTACGGTTACGTTGGCGATATTGCCTTCTATATCTTGGATTTCGACCTCATAGTCGATACCTTTCACTGTATATTGATACTTCATATCCTTTGAATTTTGAACATTGAACTTTGAACTCTATGAAGTGTAAAGCTGTAGAATTGGCTTACCCCTCGGTCGCCGAACGTTGTTTCTTCACTCTTCACTTTTCGTTCTTTACTTAATATTATTAAATTTCGGAGCATTCCATCTTGTCTGTTTAGGTTTGATGGTAATGATGCCAGATTCCACATCATGTACATCCTCCAGATATTCCTTGAGGGCGAGTGAAATCACTGCCATATAAATTTCCTTATCGATTCCCTTGGTTTTCAGACCATCTTTCAGAATCACGTTGGTCTTATGACTCAGGTCTTGCGTTACCTCGATGGTCTTCTTACCCGTCTTATATAATAAGGTGGCATGCTTCTCTGTGGCGCGGGCAATGCGCTGTTTGTGTTTCATGTAGGCTCCGAATGCCCAGAATACGACGAAGAGCAGGGCGAGACAAGAGAATACAATTCCCATTGAAAGTACGGCTATGCCGATGCCGTAGGGGTCCTGCTTCTTTAGAAGCTGAGCCTTGCTCAAGCCTACGTGCTGTGGCAGATAGCCTGGAGTTATGGCACCAGCAATGGCTTTATCCCATGTCTTGAAATCCTGGCTCAACTTGTAGCTCTCGTCGGCTGCCAATATCGGCACACTTACGGAGTCTATCAGGTCGACGGCATTTCCATCATAAAGCGCTATCCAGTTGGTCTTCTTTTCCTGAAGAATAAGGTTGAGATGAAAAGGTCCCGTGTTGGCAGAATCCTTTGCCTTCCATTGATGCCCGTTACGGCCATCTTTGTACCAGGAACTGCTGTCAAAGATGATGATACTCTTCTTGCCCCCCAGTGTGGTTCGGGGTTCATTGTTCGGTAATGGACACATCAGTTGGCGGCGTAGTTCTGGCGACATTTTCTTGTCGAGAACCCTTCGGTCGGTGGTTAGGAACATACCACGCACATTATACGTGGTAAAGGAGGAATTGCTTAATTCCACCCATGATTTGTGCAGGCCGTACTCATCTACAAGATTTGTACGGTTGTTGGTCATCACCTCCGTAATATGGATGCTCTTGGCTCCTTGACTCCAAGTGGGCAAGGAAGTGAAGACTAGCATGGTTATCAAAAATCCCAATTTCTTCATACGCTTCTAACGTTTTATAGGGTTATTGTTTCTTGTTTCGAAATACTCTTTTATCATGTAGAAACTTCAGATGTTTCTATAGATTCATTAGGTTTATTTCTTGTGCTCAAAGGTACGAATAATTTCTGAAAAGGCAACAAAAAAGGTGCACAAATTTTTATCTTTGTGCACCTCTTTTATAATTTATAACTATTACTAGTTGTTTTGTTAACTTTTGTAAGCCTTTATCCTCCGCAGAAGAACAGCACAACAATCTGAGCTGTAAAGATACGGAGGAACATACTCAATGGATATACAGTAGAGTAACCTACGGCTGGAGCCTCCTTAGAGCATGATGCGTTGGCATAAGCCAATGCTGGAGGGTCGGTATAAGTACCGGCAAGCATACCCATGATAGTAAAGTAATTAAACTTAAACTTCAATCGAGCGATAGTACCGATGATGAGGATAGGAATGATGGTGATGAGGAAACCGCATCCCACATATTTCAATCCGTCGCCCTGTACCACTGTATCCCAGAATCCGGCACCAGCCTTGATTCCCACACTTGCCAGGAAGAGTACCAAACCTATTTCTCGCAGCATCATATTAGCCGAAGTTGTGGTATAGGTTACCAGCTTCATGCGATAGCCGAAACGGCCGATGAGGATGGCGATAATCAGCGGACCACCTGCAATACCCAATTTCAGAGGTACAGGCATGCCTGGAATAGCAAACGGGAGAGAACCGAAGATGATACCGACCATGATACCGATAAAGATGGTAGCGATGTTTGGTGCATCAAGGCGCTTCACAGAGTTACCCATAATTTCAGCTACACGGTTTACGTTCTCTTCTGGACCTACAACCAAGATTTTATCACCCACGTGGAAGTGGTGGTTTCTGCCAGCAAAGATGTCCATACCCTGGCGTGAGATACGGGTAACGTTTACACCGTATACACTGGAGAAGTGCATCTTACCGAGGGTCTTACCATTCATCTCTGGACGGGTAACGATGATACGGCGAGATACGAAATGTTGAACTTCATCCTTCTCGCGATCCCATTCTGCTTCTACTTCGGGACCGATGAAAGCCTTGATTGCTTCAGCATCTGCCTCTGCACAAACAACGAGCAACTCATCGCCAACCTCGAAATGTGTCTTGCTGTTAGGAATACTTACTACTCCGTCGTGGAGAATACGAGAGCAGACAATGTCTCGATTCAAGAACTCAGAAACCTCTCTCAAGGTTCTTCCAGTAATGTAAGCGTTCTCAACGCGCAAATGCATATTATGAGCCTTGGCATGAGGGTTAGCCGCGTCCTCATCGTTCAACTGCTGTTCCTCCTCATCTGTATCAATCTTACAGATGTACTTGATAAGGATGGTTGCACCGATGATACCAACTACACCGAGAGGGTAAGCGCAGGCATAACCGTTGGCGATACTAGGAGCGCCATTAGGGAAAACGCTGAGCAAAGCCTCGTTGGCGGCACCAAGACCAGGGGTGTTGGTAACGGCACCATAGAGCGTACCTACCATCATTGGCAGGTTGTTAGGATTGCTGGTGTCAAAAAAGAGGTAATAACATCCGAACATCACCAGGATGTTGAGCAAGATGGCAGAAGCCGACAACATATTGAGGGTTACACCACCTTTCTTAAAACTCTCGAAGAAACCTGGACCTACCTGCAAGCCAATCATGAAGACGAAGAGAATCAATCCAAAGTCTTGTACGAAGGTGAGGATTTCTTTTGGGCCTGTAAAGCCTACATGTCCAGCCAAGATACCAGCAAAGAGCACGAAGGTTACACCCAACGAGATGCCGAAAATCTTGATCTTGCCTAGATAGACACCAATGGCAATCACTATTGCATAGAGTAGGGCGATGTGTGCCACTGACTCCGTATTGGTGAAAAGATTAATAATCCAATCCATGAATTTGATTTAAAATTTTAATTTTATAATGATTAAAGGGAATTTTGAAAGATCGATTGAGTCTGTTTGGTATCTTTTCTTATTAAGGTGTGTACCGGATATGGCTACCTTCGTTAGGATACCTATATCTGATAACTGAAAAATCGAGGACATCCGCAATGGGATGCCCCCGAACTATGTATATAGATACCTATTGATTACTTCTCAATAGCTGCTACACCTGGCAATACCTTACCCTCGATAGCCTCGAGGAGAGCACCAC
>OMEA01001011.1_pt1 | contig 12452 bp, 8 predicted proteins | sample 1645321 | NCBI WGS metagenome assembly OMEA01 (sample SAMEA103958151, study PRJEB25191) | human gut metagenome
AATCTACCTGATGCTGAATCAGCCAGGATACATGACCGTGGGCAAGCTTGGCCGGATAACATTCGGACTCGCTTGGAATGGAATCAATACCCAGCTCGTAAATCTTTCTGGTTGACTGTGGAGAGAGTACTACTTCAAATTTTAAAGCTGCAAAGAAGGTTGCCCAGAATGGGTAATTCTCATACATATTTAATACTCTCGGAAGTCCTACGGTTCCGCGGGTGGCTTCTTCTTTCTTCAGTGGAGGATAAGCAAAAAGCCGTTCATTCTTATATTCAAAAAGGTTTGGAATATTTTCTTTATTCTTTTCTTTGCCAAGTCCACGTTCACAACGGTTACCGGTAATGTAGGAACGGTTGCCGGAGAAACGGTTGATGGTTAAAAGACAGTGGTTGGTACATCCCTGACAGCGGGTCAGCTTGGTATCAAAGGTCAGTGCATTGATTTCATCAATGGAAAGCATGGAAGTCTGGTAACCTTCCTCATGACGCTCCCTTGCAATTAAAGCAGCACCAAAAGCACCCATGATTCCTGCAATATCAGGTCTTACTGCTTCACAGCCGGAAATTTTTTCAAAACTCCGGAGTACCGCATCATTGTAGAAGGTTCCACCCTGAACTACGATATGCTCACCTAAATCCTTTGCATCGGAAAGCTTGATAACCTTGAAAAGAGCATTCTTGATAACGGAATAAGCAAGACCGGCGGAAATATCAGCAACGCTTGCACCTTCCTTCTGAGCCTGTTTTACCTTGGAATTCATAAATACGGTACAACGGGTTCCAAGGTCAATCGGGTTTTCAGCGAATAAAGCTTCTTTGGCAAAATCCTGCACACTGTAATTTAATGATTTTGCAAAAGTCTCGATAAAGGAACCGCATCCGGAAGAGCAGGCTTCATTTAACTGAACACTGTCAACGGTCTGGTTCTTAATCTTGATGCATTTCATATCCTGACCACCGATGTCTAAGATACAGTCTACATCCGGGTCAAAGAATGCCGCTGCATAGTAGTGGGCAACGGTTTCTACCTCACCGTCATCCAACATAAGGGCAGCTTTTAATAAAGCCTCTCCATAACCGGTGGAGCAGGAGTGTACAATATGTGCATCCGCCGGTAATAAGGAATAGATTTCCTTGATGGATTTGATTGCAGTAGCCAGAGGACTTCCGTTGTTGCTGCTATAGAAAGAATAGAGAAGAGAACCGTCTTCTCCTGCCAGTGCAATTTTGGTTGTGGTGGAACCGGCATCAATTCCAAGATAGCAGTTTCCTTTGTAAGTAGAAAGGTCCGCTGTCTTTACATTGTGTCCGTTATGACGGGCAGTAAAGGCGTCATAGTCAGCCTGGGTTGCAAAAAGAGGCTCCATACGGGCTACTTCAAATTCCATTTTAATATCAGAAGACAATTTGTCTAAAATATCGGATAAATCGTAAGTGACATCTTCTTTATAATTTAATGCAGAACCAATGGCTGCAAACAGATGGGAATTTTCCGGTGCAATAATGTGTTCATCATCCAGTTTTAAGGTGCGGATGAAAGCTTCCTTTAATTCAGAAAGAAAGTGCAGTGGTCCACCTAAGAAAGCAACGTGACCACGGATTGGTTTTCCACAGGCAAGACCACTGATGGTCTGGTTTACGACTGCCTGGAAAATAGAAGCAGATAAGTCCTCTCTGGTAGCACCTTCATTAATCAATGGCTGGATATCGGTTTTTGCAAATACACCGCATCGTGCAGCAATCGGATAGATGGCATCATAATTTTTGGCATACTCATTCAGACCGGATGCATCTGTCTGGATCAAAGATGCCATCTGGTCAATAAAGGAACCGGTACCACCGGCACAGATACCATTCATACGCTGCTCCACATTACCACCTTCAAAATAAATAATTTTGGCATCCTCACCACCAAGCTCAATGGCAACGTCAGTCTGTGGCGCATAGTCCTGTAAGGCAGTAGATACGGAAATAACCTCCTGCACAAACGGAATGCCAAGATGTTTGGCAAGGGTAAGTCCGCCGGAACCGGTAATCATCGGTGCCAGCTTTAAATTCCCAAGCTTATCAAATGCCTTTTTTAATAAATCCGTTAAGGTTTCACGGATATTGGCAAAATGTCTTTCGTAGTCTGCAAACAGCAGCTCGTTATTTTTTCCAAGAACAGCAATTTTAACGGTTGTGGAACCGATGTCTATTCCCAGTTTGTTAAGATTTTTGTTTTCCATAATAATCACCCTGTATTAGTCTGTTACTTCATATTAATAATGTGTTTCATAAATTCCAAAACAAAATCCATTATACGACAGTATTTTTCAAAAAACAATTCCTAATAAAAGAATTTATGGATTGTTTAGAAATAGTGGGGAATCTGAAATTTTTATGAAGAAATCCCAGTGTCGTTGACAAATCTTTGGGGATACTTCTATAATAGTAGACAGATTGCAATAAACTAATTTATGAAATATGAGGTGTAATATGAATTTTTTGAATAAAATGGAGCGCAAAATTGGAAAATACGCCATCCCGAATCTGATGATTTATCTGATTGCAGCATATTGCATCGGATTTGTGATTTATACGGTAAATCCGAACTTTATGTTGATGCTGACCTTAAGTCCTTATCATATTCTGCATGGACAGGTGTGGAGACTGATTACCTGGATTCTGATGCCGACAGACACCAGAGTATTCTCACTGCTGATTATGGCGCTTCTTTATTATCAGCTTGGTTCTGCACTGGAACGGAGCTGGGGCACGTTCCGTTTTAATGTTTATATTTTCGGCGGAATGTTATTTACCGTAATCGGAGCGTTTATTTTATATGGAATATATGCAGCAGCCGGAACAGGAAGCTTAGAAACAATTTCATTGATTTCAAGCCTTACTTTCACTACGAATTATATCAATCTGACCATATTCCTTGCCTTTGCGGTCATGTATCCGGAAATGCAGATTTTACTGTTCTTTATTATTCCGGTAAAAATGAAGTGGATGGCAGTGGTATATGCAGTACTGATTGCGATTAATCTGATTTTAACCAGCTGGGGCGGAAGAATTGCTATCATTATGTCTATTTTAAACTTCCTGATTTTCTTCCTGTCTACCAGAAATTACAGAAGGGTATCCCCGAAGGAAATTCACCGGAAGCAGGTATTTAAGGCTCAGATGCGGGAGCCGAGGAGAGGCAGCATGGTGACAAAGCATAAATGTGCAGTCTGTGGAAGAACCGAGCTGGATGATCCAAACCTGGAATTCCGTTTCTGCTCCAAGTGCGATGGCAATTACGAATATTGTCAGGATCATCTGTTTACTCATCAACATATTAAGCACAGCTAGAAAAGGAAAACGTGACCGGACAACATTTTGACGGAACTCCAAAAATCGTTATTGATTTAGCGGACGTTTGACTTTATAATAGATATATTAGTGAAGAAACGAACCCAGGAGGAAGACAAAATGGAAAACGAAGCTGTCTCCAAGAATTTTATTGAGCAGATTATCGACAAAGATTTAGCAGAAGGACATTGCAAAACGGTGCATACCAGATTTCCACCGGAGCCAAATGGCTATTTGCATATCGGACATGCCAAATCTATTCTTTTAAATTATGGACTTGCACAGGAATATAACGGCTTATTTAATATGCGTTTTGACGATACCAATCCGACCAAAGAGCGAAGCGAATTCGTAGAGTCAATCAAAGAGGATATTAAATGGCTGGGTGCGGATTGGGGCGACAGATTGTTTTTCGCATCCAATTATTTTGACCAGATGTATGAAGCAGCTGTAAAACTGATTAAGAAAGGGAAAGCATATGTTTCTGACTTAAGCGCAGAAGAGATGCGCGAGTACCGCGGAACCTTAAAGGAGCCGGGAAAAGAAGATCCGTCAGCCGGTAGAAGTGTAGAAGAGAACTTAGAACTGTTTGAAGCAATGAAAGATGGCAGGTATGCAGACGGTGAGAAGGTATTGCGTGCCAGAATTGATATGGCTTCTCCAAATATGAATATGCGTGACCCGGTTATTTACCGTGTGGCACATATGACTCATCAGAATACAGGGGATAAATGGTGCATTTATCCGATGTATGATTTTGCACATCCAATCGAGGATGCCATTGAAGGAATTACACATTCTATCTGTACGCTGGAATTCGAAGACCACAGACCTTTATATGACTGGGTTGTCCGTGAGTTAGAGTATGAGAATCCACCAAAGCAGATTGAGTTTGCAAAATTATATCTTACCAATGTGGTAACCGGTAAGCGTTACATTAAGAAGCTGGTAGAGGAGCATATTGTAGATGGATGGGATGACCCGCGTCTGGTATCCATTGCCGCTTTGAGAAGAAGAGGCTTTACACCGGAGTCTATTAAAATGTTTGTAGAGCTGTGCGGCGTTTCCAAGGCAAACAGTTCGGTAGATTATGCAATGTTAGAATATTGTATCCGTGAGGATTTGAAATTAAAACGTTCCCGCGTGATGGCAGTATTAGATCCAATTAAGGTTATTATTGACAATTATCCGGAAGATCAGATAGAATACTTTGATGTGGTCAATAATATGGAAAATGAAGCTCTAGGCAGCCGTAAGGTTCCGTTTGCAAGAGAACTTTACATTGACAGAGAAGATTTCATGGAAGAACCGCCGAGAAAATATTTCCGTATGTTCCCAGGTAACGAAGTGCGTCTGATGCATGCATATTTTGTGAAATGCAACAGCTTTGTAAAAGACGAGAACGGAAAAGTGACAGAGATTCACTGTACCTATGACCCGGAATCCAGAGGCGGAAACAGCCCGGATGGAAGAAAGGTAAAAGGAACCATTCACTGGGTAGCAGCACCAACCGCAGTGAAAGCAGAAGTAAGATTATACGAGAATATTGTGGACGAAGAGTTGGGCGTATATAACGAAGACGGAAGCCTGAACTTAAATCCGAATTCTCTTACCGTATTAAAAGAGTGCTATGTAGAGCCAGGTCTTGCAGATGCAAAAGGATATGACAGCTTCCAGTTTGTACGACAGGGATATTTCTGTGTAGACGCGAAAGATTCAAAAGAAGATGCACTGGTATTTAACCGCATCGTTTCACTAAAGAGTTCTTATAAACTGCCAGCTCAGCAGTAGAGCGGAGGAATAGATATGAATTTATTTTCTGGATTGGAAAAATTCGGAATAAAGGCAACTGACAGTACAGACCTTTATGCCGATGAGAAAGCAGCAGAAAAGAAAACAAAAGAAAAAGTAGAAACAGCCGTAGTACAGCCAAAGGAAGAGGATTTCCTTTTAGATAAGACCGTGCGCTGCCCGGTATGTGATAAAGAATTTAAGACGAAAATGGTAAAAGCCGGTAAGGTGAAGCGATTGGAGCCGGATGCAGATTTGAGACCGAGACAGCAGTATGTGGATTCTTTGAAATATGATGTGGCATCCTGCCCGAATTGCGGATATACTTCACTGAATCGTTATTTTGAACATATTACCATGGGTCAGATTAAATTGATTAAGGAACAGATTAGCCGGAATTTTCATCCGCAGGCACCATCTAACGATGCAACATGGGATTATGATAAGGCAATTGAAATGCATAAGTTATCCCTGTTTAATTCGATGGTAAAGAAAGCGAGAACCAGTGAAAAAGCATATAACTGTCTGATTCTTGCATGGTTGCTTCGCACCAAAGCAGAGGAATTAGAGACTGCCGGTAAAAAAGAAGAGGCAGCAGCCTGCAGACAGGAAGAGGAATCTTTCTATAAAGAGGCCTATGATGGCATGATGAAGGCAGTAAGTACAGAGATGTTCCCGATTTGTGGAATGGATCAGAGTACTATGGATTATCTTCTTGCAAATATGGCATTCCATTATAAGCAGTATGATGTAACATCAAAATGCTTAAGCCGTGTTTTGAGTTCCGCAAGTGCAAATCGTAAGATTAAGGATAAATCCTTGGAATTAAAAGAAATTATTTTAAAAGAGCTTAAGAAAAACCGATAGGTGGATAACGGGATGAAGGAATTATGGATTGATTTACAGCCGGATTCTCCACACGCACTTTATGAGCAGATTTACGAATATATTCGTAAGGATATAGCAGACGGTAAGATTTCCCCGGGGGAAAAATTACCGTCTACTCGTTTTATGGCCAAAAATCTGCAAATCAGCAGGAGTACTGTGGAACTGGCATATGAACAGCTTACGGCAGAGGGTTATATTGAACCCAAACCCTGTGCAGGCTATTTTGTATGCGATATCAGCATGCTGTATCAGCTGAGCCGTGGACAGGAAAAGCCAGAAGAGGGAAGACTCATGGAGCGGCAGAAAAAGCAGTATGAAATCAGTTTTTCTCCATATGAGATTGACCGGAAGCATTTTCCCTATGGAATATGGTATCGGATGCATAAGAGTGTAGTGCCGGAGGATAACCCGGATTTATTGCTTTCGGGAAATCCGAAGGGAGAACTGAATCTTAGAACGGCAATCAGCCGCTATCTCTATCAGGCGAGAGGGGTAGTCTGCGATGAAAAACAGATTCTTCTTGGTGCCGGTAATGAGTATCTTCTGTTATTGTTAGCTCAGATTATGGGGCGGGATAAGAAAGTGGCAATGGAGAATTATACTTATTTGCAGGCATATTATACTTTCTGTAATATGGGATATCGGGTGCTGGCAGAAGAAATTGATGAAGATGGAATTTGTATGGAGGCTATCCGGAAAGAAAATCCGGATATGGTTTATGTCATGCCATCCCATCAGTTCCCGTTGGGAAATGTCATGCCGCTGCGAAGAAGGCTGGAACTTTTACAGTGGGCATCTGAAGGAGAAGAACGTTATATCATAGAAGATGACCACGATAGTGAGTTTCGTTATAAAGGAAAGCCGATTCCGGCTTTGTGGGGAAATGATACCGGAGAACATGTGATTTATATAGGAACTTTTTCAAAAAGTATTGCACCATCTCTTCGAATCAGTTTTATGGTACTGCCCCATTCCCTGATGGAGCGGTACCACAGTTCCTGTGGTTTCTATGCCTGTACGGTGCCGCGGAACAGTCAGGAAGTATTGTGCCATTTTATGGAAGAAGGGCATTTTGAACGGCATCTGAACCGTATGCGTAATAACTATAAGAATAAGCATGATACTTTTATGCGTCTTTTAAAGCAGGAAGACTGGGTCTGCCGCATTTACGGTGATAATGCCGGCCTGCATGTATTGGTAGAACTGGAAGTGAAGTGGAAGGAAGAAGAGGTGGTAGAGCAGGCGAGAGAGCAGCATATTGAAATTCATGGACTGGGTGAATATGTGATTCAAAAGCCAAAGGAAAAGAAAGTTCCGACACTGGTGCTTGGATATGGTAATCTGACAGAAGATGAAATGGAACAGGGTCTTGCTGTATTAAGAGAGATTCTGGATAAATAAAAAAGACATTACATATCGGCGGCTGTCGAATGTAATGCCTTTTTTACTTTCTATATCGCGTTAGAAAATACTATTTCTGGTTATTTTTTTCTAATTCCTGCATTTTCATAGCACGAACTTTTAATGGAAGACCAAACAGCGTGATGAATCCATCCGCATCATGGTGATCATAAAGGTCTCCGGTTGTAAAGCTTGCCAGTGACTCACTGTAGAGAGAGTATGGAGAAGTTGTTCCGGCTTTGATGATGTTTCCTTTGTAGAGCTTGAATTTCACTTCACCGGTTACATATTCCTGGGTAGACTCAACGAATGCCTGAACTGCTTCACGTAAAGGTGTGAACCATTTTCCTTCGTAAACAATCTGAGCCATACGATTGCCCATATCTTTTTTTACATCCATAGTAGCACGGTCTAATACGAGTTCCTCTAACTGACGATGTGCTTCCATCAGGATAGTTCCGCCAGGAGTTTCATATACACCACGGGATTTCATACCAACAACACGGTTTTCTACGATATCGATGATACCAATTCCATGTTTGCCGCCTAAACGGTTTAATTCACGGATGATATCGGAAACTTTCATTTTCTTTCCATTAACAGCAGTAGGAACACCTTTTTCAAAGGTCATGGTTACATATTCGCCCTCATCCGGAGCTTTTTCCGGAGAAACACCAAGAACTAAAAGGTGGTCATAGTTTGGCTCATTTGCAGGATCCTCTAACTCAAGACCTTCGTGGCTGATGTGCCATAAGTTACGGTCACGGCTGTAGCTCTGGTCAGTAGAGAATGGAAGATGAATGCCATGTGCTTTGCAGTATTCAATTTCGGATTCACGGGAATCCATTTTCCATTTGTCATCACGCCAAGGAGCAATAATTTTAATATCAGGAGCAAGTGCTTTGATAGAAAGCTCGAAACGAATCTGGTCATTTCCCTTACCGGTTGCGCCGTGGCAGATAGCAACAGCATTTTCTTTTCGTGCAATTTCAACTAATTTCTTGGCAATACCAGGACGAGCCATAGAAGTTCCTAAGAGATATTTGTTCTCATATACGGCATCTGCCTGAACACATGGAACAATATAGTCATCACAGAATTCATCTGTAATATCTTCAATATATAATTTGGTTGCACCGGATAATTTTGCTCTTTCATCAAGACCATCCAGCTCTTCACCCTGTCCGCAGTCAACGCAGCAGCAGATTACTTCATAATCATAATTTTCTTTTAACCATGGGATGATAGCGGTTGTATCAAGTCCACCAGAGTACGCTAAAACAACTTTTTCTTTCATAATAATAGGTATCCTTTCTTCAGATGTTTTTTAACTAGGACTAATATACAACAAAAAAATTAAATACGCAAGCGAAAAAATATACATAATATACTTATAAAAATGCATAATTATATACAAAGGGTACATATTTATGTATAAAAAACGGATAATATATTAATAAAAGAAGACTTATAGAATCACAAATTAACTGAAAAAGCGTGAAAACAGAAAATAATACTTGCATAATGTATAAAACGAATGTATAATTATGCACTGTAAATGGCATACAAATTTCGTGTGTGCCATAATCTTAAGAAGAAAGAAGATGTAAAAATGATTAAAGCAGGAATTATCGGAGCAACCGGATATGCAGGAGCAGAACTGGTAAGGATTCTTATGGGACATCCTTCCGTAGAGATTAAGTGGTATGGCTCCAGAAGTTATATAGATAAGAAGTATGCAGATGTTTACCGTAATATGTTTGAAATTGTAGAGGATACCTGCCTCGATGATAATATAGAAGAGCTGGCAAAGCAGGTGGATGTTATCTTTACAGCAACACCGCAGGGTTTCCTTGGCTCTGTATTGAATGAGAAGATTTTATCCGAGACAAAGGTAATTGATTTGAGCGCAGATTACCGTATTAAAGATGTGGCTACTTATGAAAAATGGTATAAAATTGAGCATAAGAGTCCACAGTTTATTGAAGAAGCCGTTTACGGACTTTGCGAAATCAATCGTGAAAAGGTGAAAAATGCAAGACTGGTAGCCAACCCGGGATGCTATACCACCTGTTCTATTTTAACCGCATATCCGTTGGTAAAAGAGGGACTGATTGATGCCAATACATTGATTGTGGATGCAAAGAGCGGTACTTCCGGTGCAGGACGTGGAGCAAAGGTCAATAATCTGTTCTGTGAAGTAAATGAAAATATGAAGGCATATGGCGTGGCAACCCACAGACACACACCGGAAATTGAAGAACAGTTAGGTTATGCAGCCGGAAAAGAGATTACCATCAGCTTTACACCACATCTTGTTCCGATGAACCGTGGTATCTTAGCAACAGAGTACGCATCACTGGTAAAGAAAGCAGACGGAAGTTATCCAACCAAAGAAGAGATTCGTGCAGCTTATGAAAAATATTATAAGAACGAGAAATTCGTCAGGGTATTAGAGGATGGTGTGTGCCCGGAAACCAAATGGGTAGAAGGAAGCAACTATGTAGACGTGAACTTTGTAGTAGATGAGCGTACCGGAAGAGTGATTATGATGGGTGCGCTGGATAATCTGGTAAAAGGAGCAGCCGGTCAGGCGGTTCAGAATATGAATTTATTATTTGGATTAAAGGAATCGGAAGGTCTCGAACTGGTACCGATGTTCCCGTAAGCAGGAGAGAATATGGCAGAAGCTACATATATATTAAGAACAATGAAAGAAGACGATTTTAATGAAGTTCATGCACTCTGGATGAGCATTCATGGATTTGGCATCCGGAGCATTGATGATTCGGAAGAAAATGTGAAACGTTTTATCCGAAGAAATCCGGACACCAGTATCGTGGCATGTATGGATGGAAAAATCGTAGGAGCTATTCTTTGCGGACAGGATGGAAGAAGAGGATGCTTTTATCATGTATGCGTCCATGAGGATTACCGGAAACATGGTATTGGAAAAGCAATGGCAATAATGGCAATGGAAGCATTGAAAAAAGAACTTAGACCAGAATTTATTAATCGTATTGATGAGATTATTGTGTTCCATAAATTGACAGATACAGAAATTAGTCAAATTATTGATATTATGCTAAAAGAAGTAACAAAAAGATTAGAAGCTCAAAAAATAAAAATAGAGTTAGAACCAGAGGTAAAAGAATTAATTGCAAGCAAAGGTATTGATAAAAATTTCGGAGCAAGACCTTTAAGAAGAACAATTCAAAGTGTTTTAGAAGATAAGCTTGCAGAGGAAATTTTAGATGGTAATTTGAAGAAAAATAAATTGTCTAAAATTGGTGTGAAAGATGAAAAAGTAGTTGTATTATAAAAATAGAAATTCACTATAAAAAGTTAAAACAAGAAGAGCTAATTATTTAGTGCTTCTTGTTTTTTTGCATAAAATATAGTTTACAAAATAATTAAAAAATGATATATTAAAGACTACATAAAATAGCAAAGGTGATAATATGATAGAAAAAATAAATTCAGCCGAGGATGTTAAAAAATTAAAAATAGAAGAACAAAAACAATTAGCAGAAGAAATTAGAAAATATATATTAGAAATTGTATCAAAAAATGGAGGACATTTAGCTTCAAATCTTGGAGTAGTAGAATTAACAATAGCCTTACATACAGTTTTTGATTTGCCAAAAGACAAAATAGTATGGGATGTTGGACATCAAACTTATGTACATAAAATTATAACAGGAAGAAGAGAGCAATTAAATACTTTAAGACAATTGAATGGAATAGCAGGATTTCCAAAAACAAATGAATCTGAAACAGATTGTTTTAACACAGGACATAGTAGTACTTCTATATCAGCAGCATTAGGGATGGCTAGAGCAAGAGATATAAAAGGTGAAAAAAATAATGTAATAGCAGTTATAGGAGATGGTGCTTTAACAGGAGGAATGGCCTTAGAGGCATTAAATGATGCAGGTTCTAGTCAAACAAGGTTGACAGTTATATTAAATGATAATGAAATGAGCATTTCAAAGAACATTGGTGGAGTAAATATGCTTTTAAGTAAATTGAGAACTAAAAAAACGTATACAAAATCCAATGTGTCTATGAATTATTAATAAAGTGCCAATTATAGGACAACCTTTTGTAAAAATAGTACAAAGACTAAAAAGAAGTATTAAACAATTAATTATTCCAAAAATGTTTTTTGAAGATATTGGATTTCGCTATTTAGGACCAGTTGATGGACATAATATAGAAGAATTAGAAAGAATGTTAAATATTAGTAAACAATTAGAAGGGCCTGTTTTAATTCACGTGTTAACTAAAAAAGGAAAAGGATATAAAATAGCAGAAGAAAATCCAGATAAATTTCATGCAACAGGACCTTTTGAAATAGAGACAGGAAAGCCTAAAAAAGAAAAATCAAAAGATTATTCAAAAGTATTTGGAGATAAGTTGGTAGAATTAGCAAAGAAAAATGACAAAATAGTTGCTATTACAGCATCAATGAAAGATGGTACAGGATTAACAAAATTTGCTAAAGAATTTCCAGATAGATTTTTTGATATTGGAATTGCAGAACAGCACGCATTAGGTTTAGCAGCAGGAATGGCAAAAGAGGGAGTTATACCAGTAGTTCCTATATATTCATCTTTTTATCAAAGAGCATATGATCAAGTTATTCACGATATTGCTATTCAGAATTTGCCAGTTATTATGTGTGTAGATAGAGCTGGTGTAGTAGGAGCAGACCGGAGAAACACATCAAGGTCTTCTAGATATGGCTTTTTTTAGATTAATTCCTAATTTAACAATTATGGCACCAAAAGATTTTAAGGAATTAGAAGATATGATGGAATTTGCAGTAAACGTAGGAAAGCCAGTAGTAATTAGATATCCAAGAGGCGGAGAAGGAAAGGAAAAATTTAACCAACATAAAAAGATAGAATATCAAAAAGCAGAAATTCTAAAAGAAGGAAAAGATGTATCAATTTTTGCAATAGGAAAAACAGTAGAAAGAGCAGTTCGATTATCACAAATGTTAGAAAAAGAAGGTATTGTTTCAGA
>OMEA01001016.1_pt1 | contig 12400 bp, 9 predicted proteins | sample 1645321 | NCBI WGS metagenome assembly OMEA01 (sample SAMEA103958151, study PRJEB25191) | human gut metagenome
AGCCCGGAGTTTGAAAGGCATTCCCCCAATCCGTCCCCGACGGATTTTTATGTTCACCTGAACATAGCAAGATGTCTTTTCAGCCGCTCAAAATATTTTGAGCAGCCACGAAAAGCACTTGCCCTTGCAGGGGGCGGGATTCCCTCCGAAGTCGGAAATCCTTTCAAACCTACGGTGTCTGTGCCTTGAAGCGGCGGCTTATGCCGTCAATCCGCTAAATCCAAAGTAATATGAGTGAAAAAAGAAAGAACAAGACCGGGAGAAATCCCAAACTTGATCCGGCGGTGTTCCGTTACACCGTCCGTTTCAGCGAGGAGGAGCACAACCGTTTCCTCTCCATGTTCGAGAAGTCGGGCGTTTACGCCAAATCAGTTTTCCTGAAGGCGCACTTCTTCGGACAGCCGTTCAAGGTGCTGAAAGTGGACAAGACGCTGGTGGATTACTACACCAAACTGTCCGATTTTCACGCGCAGTTCCGCGCGATAGGCACGAACTACAACCAAGTCGTGAAGGAACTGAGGCTGCATTTTTCCGAGAAAAAGGCGATGGCGTTGCTCTACAAACTGGAGCAACAGACCGTCGAACTCGTGAAACTGAGCCGCCAGATTGTGGAATTGTCGAGAGAAATGGAGGCGAAATGGTCGCAAAAATCAGTGTAGGAAACTCGTTGTACGGCGCGATTGCCTACAACGGGGAGAAAATCAACGAGGCGCGGGGGCGGTTGCTCACCACCAACCGCATCTACAATGACGGTTCGGGAACGATGGACATCCATAGGGCGATGGAGGACTTTATCACCTTCATGCCACCGCAGATGAAAGTGGAGAAACCGGTGGTGCATATCTCGCTCAATCCGCATCCGGAGGATGTGCTGACAGATACGGAATTGCAGGATATAGCCCGCGAGTATCTGGAAAAGCTCGGTTTCGGGAACCAGCCTTACCTTGTTTTCAAGCATGAGGACATCGACCGACACCACCTGCACATCGTGACGGTCAATGTGGACGAGAACGGAAAACGGCTCAACCGGGATTTCCTCTATCGTCGCAGTGACCGTATCCGCAGGGAATTGGAACAGAAATACGGCTTGCATCCGGCAGAACGCAAGAATTGCCGTCTTGACACGCCGCTGCGCAAGGTGGACGCCTCTGCGGGCGACGTGAAGAAGCAGGCGGGAAATATCGTCAAGGCTATCAGCGGGCAGTACCGCTTCCAGACGATGGGCGAATACCGCGCACTCCTTTCCTTATATAATATGACGGTGGAGGAAGCGCATGGCAATGTGCGCGGACGTGAGTATCACGGGCTGGTCTATTCCGCCACGGACGATAAGGGCAACAAGGTTGGTAATCCGTTCAAGTCCTCGCTTTTCGGAAAGTCCGTCGGCTATGAAGCCGTGCAGAAGAAGTTTGCCCGTTCCAAGCAGGAGATTAAGGACAGGAAACTTGCCGACATGACGAAACGCACCGTCCTTTCCGTACTGGAAGGCACGTATGACAAGGAGAAGTTTGTAGCCACCCTCAAAGGAAAGGGCATCGACACCGTACTGCGCTACACGGAGGAAGGGCGCATCTATGGAGCCACATTCATCGACCACCGCACGGGCTGCGTGTTGAACGGCTCACGCATGGGCAAGGAACTTTCCGCCAACGCCTTGCAGGAACACTTCACGCTGCCTTATGCCGGACAGCCGCCGATTCCGATCTCCGTTCCGGTGGAGGAACCGGAGAACAGGCAAGGATATTCCGGAGGGGAATACGAAAGCCATTCCAGTGGCATGAACCTGTTTGCCCCCGAAGGTTCGGCAGTGGACGCTGAAGAGGAAGCCTTCATCCGGGCGATGCAGCGCAAGAAGAAAAAGAAGAAGCGCAAGGGCTTGGGAATGTAATCAAGAGTATCAACAATCAAAAAATCAATGTATGTCACAACAAGAAGACGATTTGAGGGCATTGGCGAAAATCATGGATTTTCTGCGTGCCGTGAGTATTATTTTAGTGGTCATGAACGTGTATTGGTTCTGCTATGAAGCCATCCGGCTTTGGGGTGTGGACATCGGCGTGGTGGACAGAATACTGATGAACTTCAACCGCACGGCGGGGCTGTTCCGTTCCATCCTGTACACTAAACTGTTTGCCGTTCTCCTGCTTGCCCTGTCCTGTCTGGGGACAAAGGGCGTGAAGGGTGAGAAAATCACTTGGGGACGAATTTGGACGGCTCTTGCCGTTGGCTTCGTGCTGTTCTTCCTCAACTGGTGGATACTGGCATTGCCGCTGCCGATAGAGGCGGTGACGGGACTGTATATCCTGACCGTTGGCGCAGGCTATGTCTGCCTGCTGATGGGCGGTCTGTGGATGAGCCGCCTGTTGAAGCACAATCTCATGGACGATGTGTTTAACAACGAGAATGAGAGCTTCATGCAGGAAACACGGCTCATAGAAAGTGAGTATTCGGTCAATCTGCCGACACGGTTTTACTACAAAAAGCGTTGGAATAACGGCTGGATCAATGTCGTGAATCCCTTTAGGGCTTCCATTGTATTGGGTACGCCGGGCAGCGGCAAATCCTACGCAGTGGTAAATAATTTCATCAAGCAGCAGATTGAAAAGGGCTTCTCGATGTATGTGTACGACTTCAAATTCAGTGACTTGTCCACGATAGCCTACAATCATCTGCTGAACCACCCGGAGGGCTACAAGGTGAAACCGAAGTTCTATGTGATAAACTTCGACGACCCGAGACGCTCACACCGTTGCAATCCCATCCACCCGGATTTCATGGAGGACATTACGGACGCTTACGAGAGTGCGTACACCATTATGCTCAACTTAAATAAAAGTTGGGTGCAAAAGCAGGGCGACTTTTTTGTGGAATCGCCCATCATCCTCTTCGCGGCTATCATCTGGTATCTCAAGTGCGCCCATAAGGCGGTGTAATAAATATCTATTTAGCAATAGATTAGGTTAGAGTTCTATGAAAATAAGACCTACTGTCATCCGACTTATCCCAGAGGGAAACCCGAGGGGGAGTGTAGCATGTCGGAGAAGCCATAAGTCAGCCAACTGCCACGCTGCGACTGAATGGCAAGACAGAAAGACGGACATGAGGATGAAGCCTGAACTGGTTGAACAACAATCCAGTGGCACATACCAGGGCTGTGGCGGAAGGCAGGTACCAACGCCATATCGCATGTACCCCAGCAAGTGCTTAGATTGTATGGGGCAAAGAACTGACTGCGACACGTCTGCAATAAGCAGATTAACGGACGAACGTTGCATCCGACAGTCTGTCATGCTTGTTATTACACCCGCTAAATGGGGATTGCCTAAACCGAAACGCCGAAAGGCTATAGAAGTCGTTCTTGAATATTCGGCATGGCAACGGAGCTTCCATAGTAGTCCGAGCAGGGTAATGCCCTGCACATGGCGAAGGGAAGCAGTTATATAATCAATATAATCAAAGGAAAATGTGAGAGACATTATGAGAAATCCAAAGAATGTATTGAACAACTTAGTGAGACACAGCAATGTATCGGGCTATAAGTTCGAACGGTTGTATCGTATTCTATTCAATGAACAGATGTTCTATACCGCCTACCAGCGAATCTATGCCAAACAGGGCAATATGACCGCTGGGACAGACGGCAAGACAGTTGACGAAATGAGTATTCAGAGAATAGAAAATCTAATCTCCAAGCTTAGAGACGAAAGTTACAAACCCAACCCAGCCAAAAGGGTCTATATCCCTAAGAAGAACGGAAAGAAACGCCCGTTGGGCATCCCGTCTATTGAAGACAAGTTGGTGCAGGAAGTGGTACACATGATACTGGAAGCCATATACGAGGGAAGTTTTGAAAATACCTCACATGGCTTCAGACCACGTAGGAGTTGCCAAACTGCATTAAACCAAATTCAAGATACGTTTCTCGGAACAAAATGGTTTATAGAGGGGGACATAAAAGGCTTCTTCGACAACATAGACCATAACGTTCTGATTGGTATACTCGAAGAACGCATAGCGGACGAGAGGTTCATAAGGCTCATCCGTAAATTTCTGAACGCTGGGTATATTGAAAATTGGAAATACAGACACACGTACAGTGGAACTCCGCAAGGCGGCATCATTAGTCCCATACTGGCTAATATTTACCTTGACAAGTTCGACAAGTACATGGAGGAATACGCCCAATCTTTCAATAAAGGCGCAAGCAGAAGATTGGATAAGGATTACCGTCGGATTAAAGACCGTAAGAACAAGCTGGAAAAGAAACTGAAATCCGAAACCGATACAAAGGTACGGAAAGACCTTATTGATAAAATCAAAGGGTATTACCGACAGATGCAACAAATGCCTTGTGTCATGGAAATGGATGAAGAGTACAGACGGTTGAAATATGTCAGATACGCAGACGATTTCTTGATTGGGGTTGTCGGCAGCCATGAAGAATGTGGGCAAATCAAAGCGAATATCACACAATTCATGAAAGATAAGCTAAAACTTGAACTGTCGGCAGAGAAAACGCTTATAACCCATGCACAAGAAAAAGCTAAATTTCTGGGATATGAAATAACCGTACGCAACTCCAAAGCCACCAAGAGAGATAAGAATGGAGTGCTCAAAAGAATGTTCAACCGCAAGGTTGTACTTCTACTCCCGAGAGAGGTGGTCAAGAACAAGTTGATTGACTACAAAGCCATGAGGGTTATACAAACCAATGGCAAGGAGGATTGGAAGCCAAAGGCACGCAGTTATATGATGAACTGCAAACCGGAGGATATTGTAGCCCAATTCAATAAGGAGATAAGAGGATTCTACAATTATTACTCGATAGCGAACAATGTATCTACTCTTTGCAAAAGGTTCGGTTATATTATGGAATACAGTATGTACAAAAGCATCGCCAAAAAGCAAAGCAGCAGTGTACGGAAGATTAAAAAGAAATACTCGAAAGACAAAGACTTTGTAATCAGTTACACGGATGCAAAAGGGCAATGCAAATGCCGTGTGTTCTATAATGAGGGTTTCAAGAGAAAAGACGCTCAATGTGATGCTAAATGCGACATAATTCCAAACACCAATTTTCTGCCAGCCTCAAGTCTTGTTGAGAGACTAAAGGCGGAACAGTGCGAGGTATGCGGAGCGCATGGCAAAACGGTGATGCACCATGTTCGTGCCTTGAAAGACTTGACAGGCAAGAACGAATGGGAACGCATCATGCTCAAAATGCACCGCAAAACATTGGCAGTCTGTCCAGAATGTAATGCTAAAATACATGGCAATGTATAACACTAAGTTGAATTATAACGGAGAGCCGTGTACATGGAGACATGTAAGCACGGTTCGGGGGCAGGCTCTCGGAAACCTACCGCAGAAATGCGGCAAGGCGCCGAGTGCCGAGCCTACAATTTTCCGGAATGGCAAGTATTGCACGTTCCCCCATGCCATTGAGTTTTTGAACCGCCGCTATGAGGATATTTTCCCGATTCTGACCTCTTACCCGGAACTGGAAAACTACCTTTCTCCGTTCATGGACGCATGGCTCGGAGGTGCTGCGGAGCAGTTGATGGGACAGATTGCGTCAGCTAAGATTCCGCTCTCGCGCATGATTTCCCCGCAACTCTATTGGGTAATGTCGGACAGCGAGTTTACGCTGGACATAAACAATCCCGAAGAGCCGAAAATCCTGTGCGTGGGTAACAATCCCGACCGTCAGAATATTTACGGTGCGGCTCTCGGTCTGTATAACTCCCGTATCGTAAAGCTCATCAACAAGAAGGGGATGCTGAAGTCGTCGGTCATTATAGATGAACTACCGACGATATATTTCAAGGGGCTGGACAACCTTATCGCCACCGCACGAAGCAACAAGGTCGCCGTGTGTCTGGGCTTTCAGGATTTCAGCCAGTTGGTGCGCGACTATGGCGATAAGGAAGCCAAAGTCGTGATGAACACCGTCGGCAATATCTTCTCCGGGCAGGTGGTGGGCGAAACTGCCAAGACACTATCCGAACGTTTCGGAAAGGTGTTGCAGAAACGGCAGTCCATTTCCATCAACCGGCAGGATGTTTCCACCTCCATCAATACGCAGATGGACGCGCTTATCCCGCCCAGCAAGATTTCCGGCTTGACGCAGGGAATGTTTGTCGGCTCTGTGTCCGATAACTTCAACGAGCGTATCGAACAAAAGATTTTTCACTGTGAGATTGTCGTGGATGCCGAGAAGGTGAAGCGCGAGGAAAAAGCCTACAAGAAGATACCCGTCATTACCGACTTCACGGACGAAAACGGTAACGACCGCATGAAGGAAACGGTGCAGGAGAATTACAGGCGAATCAAGGAGGAAGTCAAGCAGATTGTTCAGGAGGAACTGGAACGGATTGCCAACGACGAAAATCTGAAACATCTGTTACAGCAGAAATAACATAGCTGACGGGGTACAATGAAAACGGGCGGAGCAAAGTGTCAAACTTGTTCCGCCCAATATTAAGTAGATTATTACCAAGTCGCTAAATATAAAGCAAAAACAGATGATGCGATATTGTGAGGATGTAAATTAAACTGTGTCATCAAAGAATAAAATATTAACTTTGCTAACACAGTTTTTTTTATGAAAGAAGAGTTTGATTTCGAGAGTATCAAGAACAAGGCTATTGAACAGCTGAAAGCAGGTAAGCCTTTGTTAGGTAAAGACGGTGCTTTTGCCCCTTTATTGGAAAGTATCCTGAATGCAGCTCTGGAGGGTGAGATGGATGCACATCTTACAGAAGAAGAACGTCAGATGGGCAACCGCCGTAACGGAAAAATGCAAAAGCAGGTCCAAACGCCATTGGGTGAGGTCACCGTATCCACTCCCCGTGACCGTAATTCAAGTTTTGATCCACAATTTATTAAGAAGCGTGAGACCATTCTGGCAGAAGGTGTTGCTGACCGTATAATCGGCCTGTATGCTCTTGGTAACAGCACACGTGAGATTAGTGATTGGATGGAAGAGAATCTTGGTAATCGTGTATCGGCAGATACAATCAGTTCCATTACAGACCGTGTGCTTCCGGAAATAAAGGGATGGAAATCACGCATGCTTGATTCTGTCTATCCTATAGTCTGGATGGATGCTATCCATTATAAGGTAACGGATGAACGTGGTTGTGCTGTTACACGTGCAATCTATAATGTGCTGGGTATTGACAGAGAAGGACATAAGGAGCTCCTCGGAATGTATATATCAAGAAATGAGGGAGCAAACTTCTGGCTCAGTGTTCTGACAGACCTTCAGAACCGTGGAGTCGAAGACATTCTTATAGCCTGTATAGACGGCTTGAAAGGTTTTCCTGAAGCCATCCAAAGTGTTTATCCCAATACTGCCGTACAGCTTTGTGTCGTACATCAGATTCGTAATTCCATCAAATATGTAGGTTCTAAAAATCAAAAGGAATTCCTGAAAGATTTGAAATGCGTTTATCAGGCTGTAAATAAAGAATCGGCGGAAAATGAACTTCTTAAGCTGGAAGAGAAATGGGGCGAGCAGTATCCTATCGTTATCAGGTCCTGGCAAGAGAATTGGGATAAGCTGTCCGAATATTTCCAGTATACTCCGGCTATCCGTAAGCTCATATATACAACAAATACCGTTGAAGGGTATCACCGTCAGATCCGTAAGGTGACAAAAAAGAAAGGTGTGTTCCCATCGGATACAGCCCTTGAGAAACTGGTTTATCTTGCATACCGTAATATACGGAAGAAGTGGACTATGCCACTTGCCAATTGGGCTACAATCTCACAGCAACTGGCCATAAAGTTTGGAGAACGATTTAAATTATTGTAATTTTACGCTCGTCGGGACGGGTGGTCCCGCCCCTTGGCGCTGGCCGTTCCCCGACCGATGAGTTTTCTAATAGGAAATAATGCGTGACACAGTTTATTTTACACTACCGATATTGTTTGTCAGCAACTGTTTTTGCTTAGAACAATTTATTTCTCCAACAATCAATATCGTCTGATGGAACGGCTATCCATAACAATTTCTTAGGTCGTGTACATGCAACATACACAATGCGGAGTTCTTCATTATTGTCAACAGAATACTTTGCAGGATTATTCAAAATCGTTGTATAGTTCGTGTGGACAGCTTTTTTAGACAGAAATACTAAAATAGCCTCTAATGTCATACCTTTTACCGAATGAATTGTTTTCAGGTAAGGTCGTTCTTGCCGAAATTGATGATTTACTGTTCTAAAAAGGGATTCAATACGGACATTAGCCTTTCCCAAATCAACAGTTAGATTTATGCCCATTTGTTGAAGTTTCGTAATCCAATTAGACAGTGTATCATTCGTTGAAGGTAATTTTTGAATAAAATCAAACATCTCTGCTCTATGTCTTCTAAACCCTACTTCCGCTATTTCTCTTCGCATAGTACTTGAGGAAACATACCGAACTCGCTTTGTGATTTTATAGCAGCCTTTTTCTATAAGAGATAGTCCGTCAGTATATTTCCCATGATCAATCAAATATTTTCCATATACAATATCTCTAACGCCGTAATGCCCGTTTATCCACGGACTATTCTGTCTTGATGAATTATCATTGTTTACTAATCCAAAGTTTGTCTCGCCAAACTTTTGTCCTCGAAATACAACTGCATATTCAGATTCATCCAATCCCATCTCATTGCATTTTTCGATGAAATGATTCGTAATTTGATTGACTGATTCTGGAGTGTCGAGATGACCTTTAATACATGGCTCGTCTGTGTAATCTTTGTCGCTTGCTATTGAACACATTTCATTTCCAGAGAAATGATTAGCTAATTGACATATTTTTTCGGAGCTACGTCTATTTTCCGACAGATCTAATGAATGCCAATCTGGACTATTGTATTTCTCCATAAATAAATGTGGATTGGCAGTATTCCATTCAAAAATAGCTTGGTCAGGATCCCCAATCAACATAATAGATTCTGCTCCGCACTGAGATAATTTATCAATTATAGCCATTTGCAACTCTGTTGTGTCTTGAGCTTCATCAATTATTAAAATCGGGAATCGACGAACAATATTTTGTGCTATTGAAGGATATTTATCTAATATTCTGAATGTAAAATATATTGCATCTGCCTGATTGACCTTGCCTGCATTGAAATGTTTCCATTTCATTTCTTTCAATTCAGATATAACCTTTTTGGGTGAACCATCTTTCTTATTGGGATTATCCCAATCTGCTTTTCCGAAATGATATGCCTGATATGGGGCCAATCGCAATAATTGATCATTAAGCCCAAACGATATGAGATCGAAATAGTAGTTGGCATCACGAGATGTAATTATTCGTTCACCGAGCTTACCTCTAATATATCTTGTTTGGGTCGGATCATAATCGAACCATTTGTTAAACGTGGTTCCTACTATTTCAGGACGATAATTGCATCCCATGACTAAATGAGCATAAGGCAAAAATATGTACGTATTTATAAAACTATCAATCGTCCCTATAAATGAAGGATAATCTATATTTCGACAACCGAATGTCTCTTTAAGTTCTTTTTGTATAACCTCACATGCGGTGTTGGTAAAAGATATGGCTGCAATTCCTTGATGTCTCGATAGATTATTCTCTTGTAAAAGTTTTGCCATACGCGCAGCCACAGAGAAAGTCTTTCCACTTCCCGGACAAGCTTTCACGACAATTCTCGGCTCGTTACAATCAACAACAGCTTGTTGTTGTGCTGATAATTGAATATCCATACTTTTATTCTGAGGGTGCTACAAACAAAATAGCATCCTTTATATAATCAGGTACATCGAACGCTACTTCAGTTTCTAATCTATCACAGAGTTGTAAGGCAAATTCCGCTTTATCCTTATTAGATTTGAGTTTTTTCATTAAAGTAGAGGCATTAAAATCACCTCTTAAATCATTTGTTTGAGCGTGCATTTTTCGATATACATCTCGCATTATACTCTTGTTGTGTTCCGATTGCTCAAACAAGTCATATTCAAGGGTATGTGGAGCCAAACATACTTTCAGGTTTTGTCCCTCTAAATCTTTAGCTTTTTGCGCTCTGTCGGATTTGTCTTTATCTTCTTCGGGATCGCTGTCTGTAATAATCGCACATTTTGACAAAAGTCGCTTGCTCTCATCATCATTGTTGAATAATAACCCAAAATGATTGAATGCGACCCCTCCAATATTAACTAATTCGATTCCACTTTTACACAAGTCTATTTTCTCAGAGAGAAATTTTTTAGCAAGAATTGGTATAATAATCGCTTCTGCGACACCTTCTACCAATAATACACCGTTAGCAAAAAATAACTGTGCTTTTGTTGTATCTAAAAACTTTCGCAGATGCCGTTTGCTCTCAGCCGGATAATCACTTTCCGTTAATTTACCAAATGAAAATGATTGTACGATGTTTTGTTTTCGTTGTAAAACCGAAATATTATTAACATCCGATTTCGCCGTAATCGTCGGAGAGTGCGATGTTACAAATACTTGAAGTCCTTTGCTTTGTAGTTCATTCAGATATTCAAAAAACGTATTCTGATATTGTGGATGCAAATGTGCTTCGGGTTCTTCTACCAGCAATGCATTATAGATTTCCAGCGCATTATCTTCGCATCTATTGATAAGGTCACCTAACACCACAGACGTAAAAATAAGATTATTTTCGCCCAATCCATTTTGATACAATTCAAAATATTTTTGTTCTTGACCATCCTCGATCGTTTTGTACACCGGACATTTTAATTCGACACCTCGTACCACATCGGAAAATTTCCGCCCAACATAACGCATTTCTATATTAGGATGTTTGCGAGTTATTCCCGTCCCTTCAAGATGGGCGTTGACCTTACTTTTTCCTGTTGTTAGAATATGTTTCCAATCCGAAGCGTCATCTTCAAAAACATGGTACAAGTTTTTAGCGAGCAAATCTTTTCTTTCTTCATTTAACTCAATCTCTTCCTCTCCTTTATTGTATTTTGTAAGTTGATTAAATAATTGAGATGTCTTATTGTCGTAAGAATAAGGACGTAGACAGCTTACAGCATCTCTTAGTGGACTTAAATATGTATAAAAGATTTCTTGCAAAGATTCGTAAGGAACCTGCTGTCCTTCATTATCTCCACCCCATATCATCCGTTTGAAATATTTTTTCTTCCCATTATTTTCTTGGATGAATTTCAAATGTAATTGTATTGTTTGCTTGGCTGGATCTTCTTTATCTTGCGATATGAAATCATAGAAACATTCTCTTTCAATCAGAGCATCTCCAAATTCAAATGTCAAGTCAAATTGTATTGTCGTATTGTTTTCAGTTGGAACTGTGGAATTGACGTGCAAATCGCTTTCTTGAATATAGATATAATTGTCTGGTTTTCCACATCCGAGACATATGCGCAGAGCATCTATAATTGCAGTCTTACCTGAATTATTTTCTCCTATCAGAATATTTATTCCATTCTTGAAATAGAGAGTAATATCATCAAATACTCTAAACTGTCTGATATGCAAACTACTCAAATACATGTTTCTATATTTTTTTGTTTTTATACAAACTCCAAATAATTCTCCCTGTTTACAACATGGAACTCGGCATGGGGATATGCTTCTTGAAACACTTTCGGAGCATTGGGCATCTTGTTTCCCCATTTGAACTCCAAAGCCGTCAAACTGTCTGCACACTCTTCGATCAAGTCTATTTCTTGCTTATCGTAAGTGCGCCAGAAATAGAACTCCTTATGCAGTCCTTCGTTGAAATTCGCCTTACGACGCTCTCCGATGATGTAGTTCTCCCACAATGCACCGACGTCCTGTCGAATGGCCAATGGTGAAAAAGCACCTATAATCGCATTTCGAATGCCATTATCGTAGAAATACCACTTTCCGGCTTTTGTCACCTCCTTGCGAAGGTTACGCGAGTAAGCCCCAAGACGATATATAACGAATACTTTTTCCAAGAGGTCAAGATATTTTTCAACCGTCGTTTTGCTCATACCGAGCTGTTTACCTAACTCATCGTAAGAAACTTCGCTGCCCAACTGAAAAGCTATCAATCGTAGCAAATCGCGCATCTTACTCGAATTTTTTAGGCCGTCAATTGCTAAGATATCTTTAAGCAGGTATGCACCAACAATATCGCGTAGGTAGTCTGTTTTTCGTTCATAGTTCTCCATCATTACTACTTCAGGATATGAACCGTAAATTAAACGGGCTTCGAGATTCTGACGAGTTTCAAATGGGGTTTCTATTTGCGCTATTTCCCGTTGCGAAAAAGGGGTAAGTAGAAATTGCGTACTGCGACCAACCAACGGTTCACCAGTCTTATTCAGTAAATCGAATGACGATGAGCCACTTGCCAAGACACTTATTCCCGGTATTTCATCAACTATCAACTTCAGAATAC
>OMEA01001029.1_pt1 | contig 12270 bp, 10 predicted proteins | sample 1645321 | NCBI WGS metagenome assembly OMEA01 (sample SAMEA103958151, study PRJEB25191) | human gut metagenome
CATCGTGTTCTGGAATACCCTCATCGGCATTGTGCAGCAGCTTCGCGCCAAGCGTACCATCGACAAGCTGACGCTTGTCTCAGCGCAGAAGCTCCGCTGCCTGCGCGACGGCCGGTGGTGCGAGGTGCTGTCCGACGACCTTGTGCAGGACGATGTTGTCGAGTTCGGCGCGGGCGACCAGATCGCAGCGGACGCCGTCGTGCTGGACGGCAGCGCCCAGGCGAACGAATCCCTCATCACGGGCGAGGCGCGGGCCATTCCCAAGGAGTGCGGCGCGGAGCTGAAATCCGGCAGCTTTCTGATGGCGGGCCGCTGCGTGGCGCGGCTGACCCGTGTCGGGGCCGAGAGCTACGCCAGCCGCCTGACCGCTGAGGCGCAGGCCGACGGTCACAGGGTCGCGCGCGGCGAGATGATGCGCAGCCTGGACAGGCTGATAAAATTCATCGGTGTGGCGCTGATCCCAATTGGCGCGGTGCTGATCTGGAAGCAGCATTGGGTACTGGAGCTGTCCATGAAGGAGACTGTCGACGCCACGGTGGCAGCACTCATCGGTATGATCCCGGAGGGACTGTACCTGCTGACGAGCGTTGCGCTGGCCGTGAGCATGATGCGGCTGGCCCGCCGCAAGGTGCTGACCCGCGACATGAACTGCATTGAAACGCTGGCCCGGGTGGACACCCTCTGCGTGGACAAGACTGGCACGATCACCGAGAGCACCATGCAGGCGGACGACCCGCTGCCGCTGGCGGAAAATACACCCATCACCGAGATTTTATCGGCGTTCTATGCGGGAGAGCAGCCAGATAACGACACGGCCCGCGCCCTGACAGCCCGCTTCGGGCAGGGCGGCACGGCATGGGCTGCCGTGCGCACCATCCCGTTCAACACGGCGTACAAGTACAGTGCCAAAGACTTTGGTGCGCAGGGGTGTTACGTCGTCGGTGCGCCCGACGTGCTGGCGGGCAGCAGGGCGGGGGAGCTTGCCGACAGGCTGACCCCGCTGCTGGCCCAGGGCCGCCGCGTGCTGCTGCTGGCAAAATATAACGGCACACTGCCGGATCCGCCCGCGGCGCTCGACCCCGCACAGCTGGAATTTTTGGCTTTGCTGCCGTTGCAGAATCGCATCCGCGAGAGTGCGCCCAAGACATTCCGCTTCTTTGCAAAGCAGGGCGTGAAGATCAAGGTCATCTCGGGCGACGACCCGCAGGCTGTCAGCCATGTGGCCGCCAACGCGGGCATTGCCGGGGCCGAGCACTGGGTCGATGCCGCCACGCTGCAAAGTGAGGCGGCGCTGGCCGAGGCTGCCGAAAAATGCACGGTCTTTGGCCGCGTCACGCCCGAGCAGAAGCGCCAGCTCGTCCATGCTTTGCAGGCAAAGGGCCACACGGTAGCCATGACCGGAGATGGTGTAAATGACGTACTGGCGTTAAAAGATGCCGATTGCGGCATCGCGATGGCATCGGGCGCGCAGGCGGCCAGCCAGGTCGCGCAGCTTGTGCTGCTGGATTCGGACTTTGCCGCGCTGCCCGGCGTTGTGGCCGAGGGGCGGCGGGTCATCAACAACATCCAGCGCTCGGCGTCGCTGTTTCTGGTCAAGAACATCTTCTCGTTTTTGCTCAGCATCGTCGCGCTGGCCCTGCCGCTGGCCTACCCGTTCCAGCCGCTGCAGCTGTCGCTCGTCACGTTTGCCACCATCGGCGCACCGGCGTTCTTTCTGGCGCTTGAGCCGAACCACGAGCTTGTCCACGGTAAATTCATGCGGAACGTGCTGCGCAAGGCACTGCCCGGCGGGCTGACGGATTTCCTGCTTGTGTTCTGCGCACAGGGGTTCGGCTATGCGTTCGACATCCCGTCCGACATGGTCGGTACGATCTGCACGTTGGTGATTTTGTGCGTTGGCTTGCAGATTTTGTGGGGCGTCTGCATCCCGTTCACGCCGCTGCACTGGGCCATCTGGGGCAGTATGACCGTGGCGGGCGTCGGCGGAGTGTTTCTGCTGGCGCGCTGGCTGCCGCTGGTGCGGCTGGATCTGGGCGGCACGCTGGTGCTGGTCGTTCTGCTGGCCCTGAGCGCCCCGACTCTGGCCGGGCTTATCTTTATGGGCGAGCGGCTGCACGGCATGGTCAACGATTGGAAAAATAAAAAAGCACGAAAACACGCATAAAACGACAGCCCCGCCCGCAGAAAAACGGGTGGGGCTGTCGTTTTATCAAAATAATTGCAATAGGGGAATTATGAGAAATGGAAATCGCAGGGAGAGGTCATGACCCCTCCGCGGGGCCTGGCGGCGGCCACGGTGTTCCCGGGCCGGACATGTCCGGCCCCTACAGCCATTCCGGCAGGGAAGATGCGTTATTTTTTCAGCTCCTCCTCGATCTCCGGCAGATCCTCTTTGATAAACATAAAGCACAGGCTCACCAGCAGCAGCGCGCAGGAAAGCCAGATCGTCCTCTCGCCGAAGATGCCGACGCACTGTGTGCCGATGCCCGCACCCAGCGCAAAGATAAAGATAATGGCAAAGTACTGCAGGGACTTCCACAGCGCGTTTTTATCGTGGGTGTGTCCGAATGCGACCAGCGCGTCCATGCCGCTGCGCAGGTTGCCGATGCACATGGTACTGGCAAATGGGTAGCCATGCACCTTGCGGAACGCCTGCACCTGCATGGCGCAGGCAAACGAGACCAGCGCGTTTGCGACAATATCCCACCCGGCAGGGAAGAAGCCCACCGCGAACAGCAGCACGATCTCGGCCAGCACGACGAGCTGACGCCAGTGGATGCGGCGGGCCTGCCGCCAGCGCAGACGGATGCACTCCGCTGCGGCCACGCCCAGCGCAAAGGACAGAACGGGGATAAAATAGTGGGCAAACCGCGATAAATCGCCATCAAACAGGCTCTGGCTCATCAGCACGATGTTGCCGGTCTGGGCGTTGGCAAACACCTTGCCGCGCCCAATGTAGGTGTAGGCGTCCTGCAGGCCGCCCGACGCCGACAAGAACATGACCGTGCGGAATGCCTCCGACATCTGGCCGCGGTGATGCGGGAATAATTTTGACATGACTTTCCGACCTCTCTATTACGTATAAACATCGCCATTATAGCGCACCGCGCCGCCGCTGTAAAGTTTGCAGCGACACATGCGGCGTTTTGTACCAAAGTGACGCTGCAAAACGGAGAAAGATTTTATACAAAGTGCAGAAATTTGTGCAGGAGTATTACATGAGCACAACTTTTGCGGTATACTGACTTCACTTTCCAACGCAGTGAGACAACAGCCGCAGGGCGTCGCAACGAGTTGAGCGACACCCTGCGGCTGTTTTTGTTTTGGAGAAAATAACGTATATATGAGGAGTAATTACAATGCCGCAAACAAAGAAACAGGAAATCGTCTACACCGTCATGATGGTCTGCGTCATGGTCTACGGAATGGTCTGCTACAATATCGCACTGGATGTGGGCGGGATGCAGAATTTCATCTTCGCCGCTGCCCTCAGCGAGCTGCCCATCATGGGCGTCATTGGCTTTTTGCTGGACACGTTCCTGGTCGGCCCCACGGCCATGCGCATCGCCACGGGCTGGTTCACCCCAGGCGAGGACAAGCAGGTGTTCCTGGTGGCCGCTATCTCCTGTCTGTCCGCGTGGATGATGTGCCCGTTGATGAGCTTTTTCGCCACGCTGTTCTTCAAGGACAGCCACAACGCGAACTTTTTCGCTATGTGGGTGCAGACCACGGCGATGAACTATCCCACGGCATTTTTGTGGCAGCTGTGCGGCGCGGGCCCGCTGGTGCGGTTCGTGTTTGGCAAGGGTCTGGCCGCTATGAAAAAGAAGTGATAACGATTTCATAATACATCTAATACATCGACAGAAAAAACACAAACCCGATTTTGTACCAATAAAACTGCACAAAAACCACTTGCTATATTTGGTAATAGTGCTATAATACGGCTGAACCTGAAAGTTGGGTGTACCTATTTATATAGAGAAAGCCCCTTGGCCCCCTCGCAGAGGGAGGCAGGGAACCCAACCCAGGTAAAGCTCCCAAAGAGTGAGGTGCATTGCATGAAAGATGTCAACGACCTGATGCAGGCCATTTTGGAGATGGATGCCGCCCAGCGCCGCGAAAGCGAGAAGGCCCGGCTCGAGCGCTCTGCCCGGCTGGCTGCTCTGGACGAGCAGAAGCAGAAGATCATCGCGGAGTGTGACGCCCGCGAGAAGTCCGAGTCCGCCGCCGCCGCAAGAGCTGCCGAGGAGGGCAACGCCGCCGCACTGGCCGCGCTGGAGACCCAGCGCAGCCAGGCAGCCGAGGCCATGACCGCCGCCGCAAAGGCCCATGAGGCCGAATGGTGCGCTGCGCTTGTACAGCGCACCCTGGGCGGGGAGGCCGCACAATGATGCCCACGGGCAAGGCAAGCGGCAACGCCGTGCTGGCCAAGGCCCGCGCCCTGTACGGCAGCCGCCTGCGGGCCGACGATTACCGCCGCCTGATGGCCTGCCGCACAATGACCGAGCTGGCCGCGGCCTTGAAAGAATACCCGCTGTACAGCGAAGCGCTGGCCGATGTCAACCCCCAGTACGCCCGCCGCGTCCAGCTGGAAAACCTGCTGCGCCAGAGCCTGTACACCCGGTACGACAGCCTTTGCCGCTATGACCGCAGCGCGGGCAGCAAAGTGTATGAGTATTTCACCCTCTGCTGTGAGGTCGATGAGCTGACTGCCGCCATGCGGTGTCTGGACGCAGGCCGCCCGGGCGATTACCTGTTCCGCCTGCCGGAGTTCATGCAGCAGCGCTGCTGCATCGACCTCTACGCGCTGGCCAAGGCCACGAGTTTGGACGGTATCCTGGCCGCTGTGGCCGGTACGCGGTGGGAAAAGGTCCTGGCACCGCTGCAGAGCGCCAAGCCGGACCGCGGTCTGACCGCCCAGGCCGAGCCGCTTCTGCAGGACTTCCGCCACCGCGCACTGGTGGCGCTGGCCCCCGCTAAGGGCGGCACAAGCGCTGCGCCGAACCTGCGCGACCTCGTCGAGCTGGAATGCGACACCTCCGCTGTTTCCAACGCCGCGCGGCTCATCCGTATCGGCGCGCCGGACTCGGTGGTGCGCACCAACGCCCGCCGCGACTGCACGGCCCTGACGAACGACGAGTGGGAATACCTGATCGCCGCCCGCGATCTGGACACGTTCAAGGCGCGGTTCGCCGGGACGAAGTACGGCCCGCTGCTGGAACACCATGAGTACAGCGTTTTGAAGGAGGGCTTCTTCCACTACCGATGCGACTGGTGCCGCAAGTGGCTGCGGTTCTCCACTGACCCGACGCTGGTCATGCTGTGCTACGTCTGGCTGGCCCGGTGTGAGGTGCAGGATCTGGATCACATCATAGAGGGCGTGCATTACAAGCTGCCGCCCGAGGATGTCCAGCCGCTGCTGGTGGGGTTTGATGAGAAGGATTGAGTGACCCTTGGCCCCCTCTGGGAGGGGGCTCCGCCCGCAGGCGGTGGGGGAGAGAGCTTTGCGGCAGCCCGAAATATTTCGGGTGATGGCAAGGTTCGCTCCCTCCGCCCCTGCGGGGCACCGTCCCCCTCTGGCGCAAGCGCCACCTCCCCCGTATCGGGGGAGTCTGTCTCGCCGAGGGAGGCAAGCTGAAACAAGGAGTGTGAACTGATTGGTTGAAAAGATGAAACTGGTGCGGGTGCAGGGCACGATGCCCCAGCTGAACGAGTTTATCGGCTCGTGCTGCATGGACGGACGCTTTGACCTTGAGCCCGCAACCAGATATATGTCGGAATCGCTGGGATACGGCGCTCTGAATGAGGAGAACCCCCACACCGCGATCCGCGACCAGATCGAGACGATGGCCAAAGAGGCCAATATGGAGCTGCACGAGGGGCAGCAGCACAGCGACCCGGTGGATGCCGAGGGCCGCAGCTATCTGAGCGACCTGCTGGAAAAGATCGACGACCTCTGCGCCGAGCGCAAGGTCCTGCTGGACCAGAAGAAGCTCTGCGAGGACGGCATCGAGCAGTACAGCCACTTTACCGGCCTGAAGGTCAACGTGGACGACATTCTCGACTGCGCCCACGTCAAGATCCGCTTCGGCTTCCTGCCGACGGAGGGCTACAACAAGCTGATGAACAACTACGGCGATGACCCGTACATCCTGTTCACCCCCTGCAACCAGACGAAGGCCGGTTACTGGGGCGTCTACATGACCCCGCGGGAGCACGCGCTGGAGACCGACGGCATCTTCTCGATGCTCTACTTTGAGCCGGTGCATGTGCCCGGCGCGGCTGGCTCGCCCGCCGAGATCATCGAGCACTTTAAAGAGAACCTCGACGTTGTCAACAAGAGCGTCGAGGACGTCAACGCCCGCATTGCTGCCCTGTGGCAGCAAAACGCTGACAAGGTCCAGCTGCTGTACAACACAGCCTGCTACTACGCGGCGGTCTACGACCTGCGCCGCATGGCCGCGGTCAAGGGCGAGCACTTCTTCTGCGTCGGCTGGGTCCCGGCGTCGGAGGTGGACGAGGTCGCGGGCAAGGCCCGCGGCATCCATGGGCTGCGCGTCACGGTGGACGGACCGGAATCCGCCGGTAAGATGACGCCCCCCACCAAGCTGAAGAACCCCTGGTGGAGCCGCCCTTTTGAGTTTTTCGTCGAAATGTACGGTCTGCCCGCCTACGGCGAGACAGATGTCACCGGCTTTGTAGCGATCACATTCACCGTGCTGTTCGGCATGATGTTTGGCGACGTCGGGCAGGGTATTGTGCTGGCACTGTTCAGCACGTTCATGTGGAAGGTCAAGCACAATGACCTGTTCCATCTGATGATCCCCTGCGGCATTTCGAGCACGATCTTCGGCCTGGTCTACGGTTCTCTCTTTGGCTACGAGGAGGCCCTTGACCCGCTCTACCATGCGCTTGGCATGGCAGGCAAGCCCGTTTCCGTTATGGATTCCATCACCGGCATCCTGATGGTGGCTGTCTACATCGGCATTGTGCTGGTGCTGGCCGCCATGGCACTGAATATGTACACCCACGCCCGCCACAGGGAGTGGGGCGAGTTCATCTTCTCGCCCAACGGCCTTGTCGGCATGGCGACCTACCTGTGCGGCGTTGATCTGGCATCCGCTTATATGGGTGCTGTCACGTTTATGCCGCAGGTGCTGGCGGTGGTCGGCATGGTTGTCGGTCTGGTGCTGCTGCTCTTTGCGGAGCTGCTGGCCCCGATGGTCGAGGGCAAGCCCTGGAAGCCTGCGGGCGGTATGGGCAACTACCTGATGCAGAGCGTATTTGAGCTGCTGGAAACGGTGCTGAGCTACCTGTCCAACACGATCTCGTTTTTGCGTGTCGGTGCGTTCGTCATCGTCCACGCCAGCATGATGATGGTCGTCTTTACACTGGCCGGTACGCCGAACAACATTGTTGTGGTCATCCTGGGCAACCTCGTGGTCATCTGCCTCGAGGCACTGCTCTCCGCCATTCAGGGCATCCGTCTGGAGTTCTACGAGATGTTCAGCCGCTGCTACAAGGGCGGCGGCCGCAAGTTTGTAGCCTTTGATTTGAAGAAAGCAAAAGCATAAGATGCGCCGTAGAGGCCGGATATATCCGGCCCGCAACCATCCCACAATCGGACGATAGAATCGAAGCCGCGGGCCGGGCATGCCCGGCCCCTGCAAAAGCGCCTTGACAGAGGGGCGCGGAATAAAACAAAAAATTACGGAGGGTTCCATTATGAAAACCAAGTTCAGCAAACTGTTCGTTACCATCCTGATCGTGGCCGCTGTGACCTGCTGCGGCGCACTGGGCGTCTTTGCCGCGGATGATGCCAATGCCGACACCACCGCTGCCACCACCGCTTCCGAGACCGTCAACACCGACAATGACCATAACAGCTCTTTGAGCATCGGCCTGGTCGCTGCCGCTCTGGCTACGGGTCTTGCCGGTATCGGCGGCGGCATGGCCGTCGCTTCCGCTGCGCCTGCCGCTATCGCAGCCAACAGCGAGAATGAAAAGACCTTCGGTAAGAGCCTGATCTTCGTCGCCCTGGGCGAGTCCATCGCTCTGTACGGCCTGGTCATCTCCATCATGATCCTGTCCAAGCTGGTGTAACGCCATGCGGTTCTTTCTCATCAGCGACAACTCCGACGCCATGAACGGTCTGCGCCTTGCGGGTATTGAGGGCACCGTCGCCCGCAGCGAAGCCGACCTGCGCAACGCGCTGGAAATGGCAGCCCAGCAGCCCGACATCGCCGTGCTGCTCGTGACCGAGAAGATCGCCGAGACCTACACGGCCACGCTGGACAGCGCCCGCGCTGCCGGTGGTAACGGATAATCAGACGCTTTCCGTATCTGCCGCGTCGGTCAAGACCGGCAAAACCACGCCGCCCAAGCACTTCCACCGGCGGCGGTGCTGCCGGTAAGGACCGCCTGACCCGCTATATCCGCGAGGCCATCGGCGTCAAGATTTAAGAGGTGTGACCATGAACGAATTAGATACCCGCGCCGAGCGATTCCTCGAGTCCATCCGCGCCGAGGGCGAGGCTGCCTGCGCCGCCATCCGTGAGGAGACGGAGCGCGCGATTAACAGCCAGCTGGACGAGACGCGCAGGACCGAGAACGCCCGCGTGGAGCGCACCCTGCGCTTTGAGACCGAGCGCGCCAAGACCCGCGCCAACCGCGATTTGAGCGCGGCCCGCATGGCCGCCCGCGCCACGCTGGCTGCCCAGCGCCAGAAAATCGCCGACGAGACCTTCTCGAAGGCCCGTGAGCAGCTGGCTGCCTTTGTGGCCGGCAAGGACTACGCCGCCTGGCTGCAGAAAGAGGCAGCTTCTCTGGCGGAGACCTTAGGCGAGAACGCCAAGATCACGGCCCGCGCCGCCGACCTGCCGCTGCTGAAAAACGTCGAACTGCCCGCAGGCACCGTTCTGGAGGCCGACGACAGCATCACGCTGGGCGGCCTGAAGGGCGCAAACCCCGCGAAGGGCGTGGCTGCCGACGATACGCTGGAGGCCCGTCTGGAGGCCCAGCACGACTGGTTCCTGGAAAACGCCGGTCTGGAAATTAACATTTGAGGGGCAAAGCTATGAAAAATACAATTTACAGCATCAACGGCCCCGTTGTCACCATCAAGGGCAAGACTGATCTGGAAATGATGGAGATGGTCTATGTCGGCAAGGCACGCCTTGTCGGTGAGGTCATCCGCATGAACGACAAGGAAACCACCATCCAGGTCTATGAGGAGACCGGCGGCCTGAAGGCAGGCGAGCCTGTCGAGAGCACGGGCGGCCCGCTGTCCGTGACCCTCGGCCCCGGCATCCTGCGCAATATCTATGACGGCATCCAGCGTCCGCTGCCCGCCATCGAGCAGCACATGGGCAGCTTCATCGAGCGCGGTGCGCATGAGCCGTCTCTGGACGAGGCCGCCAAGTGGGACGTGACCGTGACCGCCAAGACAGGGGACACCCTGACCGCGGGCCAGATCTACGCCACCTGCCCCGAGACCACGGCCATCGAGCACCGCTGCATGGTGCCGCCGACGGTCTCCGGTACGGTCACCTGGGTGGCCGACAACGGAAGCTACACCGTCAACGAGCCTATCGTCAAGCTGACCGATGCCAAGGGTAAGGAGCACACGCTGACCCTCTGCCAGAAGTGGCCTATCCGCACCCCGCGCCCGTCTGCCGAGCGCATGACCTCGCCCCGCCCGCTGATCACGGGTCAGCGTGTCATTGATACGATGTTCCCGCTGGCCAAGGGCGGCGCTGCGGCCATCCCCGGCGGCTTCGGTACCGGCAAGACGATGACCCAGCACCAGATCGCAAAATGGTGCGACGCCGACATCATCATCTACGTCGGCTGCGGCGAACGCGGCAACGAGATGACGCAGGCTTTGCAGGAGTTCAGCGAGCTGGTCGACCCCCGCACGGGCAAGAGCCTGATGGACCGTACCGTCCTGATCGCGAACACCTCCAACATGCCTGTCGCCGCCCGTGAGGCTTCTATCTACACCGGCATCACGCTGGCCGAGTATTACCGTGACATGGGCTACCACGCCGCCATGATGGCCGACTCCACCTCCCGCTGGGCCGAGGCTCTGCGTGAGATCAGCGGACGTCTGGAGGAGATGCCCGCCGACGAGGGCTACCCCGCGTACCTGCCCAGCCGTCTGGCTGAGTTCTACGAGCGCGCCGGTTACGTCAGGACGCTGAACGGCGCGGAAGGCTCTGTCTCCGTCATCGGCGCTGTCAGCCCGCAGGGCAACGACTTCTCCGAGCCTGTCACCCAGAACACGAAGCGCTTCACCCGCTGCTTCTGGGCGCTGGATAAGTCGCTGGCCTACGCCCGCCACTATCCCGCCATCAACTGGAACGACTCCTACAGCGAGTATCTGGGCGACCTCGGCGGCTGGTACTACGACAACGTCGGCCACGACTTCATGTCCTGCCGTGAGCGCATCGCCAACCTGCTGCTGCAGGAGAACAATCTGATGCAGATCGTCAAGCTGATCGGCTCTGACGTGCTGCCCGACGACCAGAAGCTGACGATTGAGATCGCCCGCGTCATCCGCGTCGGATTTTTGCAGCAGAACGCCTTCCACGCGGTTGACACCTACGTCCCGCTGGAAAAGCAGCTGAAAATGATGGAAACCATTCTGTACCTGTACGACAAGTGCGCCGCACTCGTCGCCAAGCAGGTGCCTGTCAGCCGTCTGCTGGCCACCGGCCTGTTTGACGAGCTGGTCCAGATGAAGTATACCGTGCCCAACGACGATTTGAGCAAGCTGGACGAGCTGCAAAAAGCAATCGACACCAAGCTGGCCGCCGTGGCCCAGGGCTGATGAGGAGGGAACAACATGATTCTGGAACATATCGGACTTTCCCAAATCAACGGCAGTCTGGTCGTGTTGGACGGCGTCAAGGGCGTCCAGTATGACGAAATGGCAGAGCTGCACCTCGACGACGGCTCGACCCGCGTGGGCCGTGTTGTCCGTGTCGATGGTGACCGCTGCGTCATTCAGGTGTTTGAGGGCACCCGCGGGCTGAGCCTTGTCAACAACCGCACGGTGCTGACCGGCCACCCGATGATGATGGATTTAAGCCCCGAGCTGCTGGGCCGCGTGCTGGACGGTCTGGGCCGCCCCATCGACGGCCTCGGTGACATTTACCCCGTTGCCCGCCGCGATGTCAACGGCGCACCCATCAACCCCGTCAGCCGTGTCTACCCCCGCAACTACATCCACACCGGCATTTCTTCGATTGACTGCCTGGCCACGCTGATCCGCGGCCAGAAGCTGCCGATCTTCTCCGGCTCCGGCATGAAGCACAACGAGCTGGCCGTCCAGATCGTCCGTCAGGCCAGCGTGGCCGACGGGTCGGACTTCGCCATCGTGTTCGCCGCTATGGGCGTCAAGAACGACGTTGCGTCGTACTTCCGTGAGAGCTTCGAGAGCTGCGGCGCGATGGAGCGCGTCGTCATGCTGCTGAACCTCGCCAACGACCCCATCATCGAGCGTATCATCACCCCGCGTGCCGCGCTGACCGTGGCCGAGTATCTGGCGTTTGACCTGAACAAGAACGTGCTGGTCATCCTGACCGATATGACGAGCTACTGCGAGGCCCTGCGCGAGTTCTCGTCCTCCAAGGGCGAGATCCCGGGCCGCAAGGGCTTCCCCGGCTACCTGTATTCCGATCTGGCCAGCCTGTACGAGCGCGCCGGTATCATCAAGGGCAGCAAGGGCTCTGTGACCCAGATCCCGATTCTGACCATGCCCGGCGACGATATTACCCACCCCATCCCCGACCTGACGGGCTATATCACCGAGGGGCAGATCGTGCTGGACCGCGGCATGGATGCCACCGGCCTGTATCCGCCTGTGTCCGTGCTGCCCAGCCTGTCCCGTCTGATGAAGGACGGCATCGGCGCGGGCTACACCCGCGAGGATCACGTCACACTGTCCAACCAGCTGTTCGCCTGCTACGCCAAGGTGCAGGACGCCAAGGCGCTGGCCAGCGTCATCGGCGAGGAGGAGCTGTCCCAGAGCGATAAGCAGCTGATGGCCTTTGGCCGCGCGTTTGAGCAGGAGTTCATCGGCCAGGGCAACACCGACCGCACGATGGAGCAGACCCTCGACCTCGGCTGGGAGCTGCTGGCGACCCTGCCCCGCAACGCTCTGGACCGCTGCGACGCCGCGACGCTGGATAAGTATTACGAACCGGCGAAGGCGAGAATCAGTAAAGCAAATAATAAATAAAAAATAATAAATAATAAATGTGG
>OMEA01001031.1_pt1 | contig 12251 bp, 29 predicted proteins | sample 1645321 | NCBI WGS metagenome assembly OMEA01 (sample SAMEA103958151, study PRJEB25191) | human gut metagenome
AGCGAACCACTTTTGGTGATGGCTGGGTGGAAACTGATAGTAGTGATTGTGACATTCCGTTTTAAAACAACACGGAGAAATGAAAGAAGGCTACATTAAACTTTCACGAAAAGTAATGTCGTGGGAATGGTGGAAGGATAGGAACGTTCGTGATTTATGGTTTACCCTACTGCTGTTAGCGGTCTGGAAGGACTGTAAAAGCTGTGGGGTAGACCTTAAAAGAGGACAGCTTGCAATCCCTCAAAAAGAGCTTGCGGAACAATCCGGATTGAGCCGACAAGAGGTCAGAACAGCATTATCTAAACTTGAATCCACCGGAGAGATTACACTGGAAAAGCAAGGAAGATTGAATGTAATTACAATTGTTAATTACGAACTGTATCAAGGTGTACGGCAATGAATATTATTGAGCTTAAAAGAAAAAAAGAAGAAATAGAGAACGAAAACGCAATTCTTAGTGAATCAATGAAGGGTGATAAGGATAAAATCGCAAAATGGCGAGTGAACCAAGATACATTAGCCCTGATTGAAGATTTGATTAACCAGACAGAAAAACAGGTTGAAAAGCTTAAAAGGGACAGCAATCTGGGAAAGCGTTTTCAATATAGGACTTTTGAAACGTGGGATAAGAGCAGATTCCCTAAAGCGTATGAGATTTGCTTAAAGTACGTTCAAAATTTTGAGCGTATGAACGAATACGGAAGGGGCATTGTCTTAATCGGAAATGCTGGAACAGGGAAAACGCACCTTGCGTCAGCAATTGCCAATTGTCTCATGGATAAAATGATTCCGGTTAAATTCGGAACATTCATCAACCTTCTGGATAATCTGAAAAAATCGTTCAGAACTGATAATGATATTGTTGCAAGCCTTACGGAGATTCCAGTACTCATTATTGATGATTTAGGGAAGGAAAAATATACAGAGTGGGCGAGCCAGATACTTTTTCAGGTGATAGACCAGCGTTACAATAACGAACTTCCTACAATCATCACAACTAATTTGAGCATTGAAGAAATGAAGGAACGGTTCGGAGAACCAATTACAAGTAGATTAATGGAAATGTGCTATGGAATAGTACTTAATGGGGAGAATTACAGATATGAAAAAATACTTCACGATATACGGAAAAGCGGTTGCGAAAGCAAGACCGAGAGTGACTAAGAGTGGGTACGCATATACACCTAAAACGACAAAAGAGTTTGAAGCAAAGGTGAAAGAAGCATATTTGAAGTATTGTGGGGATTCGATGTTCCCAGAGTCAACGCCACTTGCAATCTGCATTGAGTTTCAGTTTGCACCGCCGAAAAGTTGGAGTCAGGTTAAGAGAAAAAAGGCGAAGGAACGTGAGATTTTCCCAACTTGTAGACCTGATGTGGATAACCTTTGCAAGAGCATTGAGGACGCTTTAAACGGTGTCGCTTATCACGATGATTCACAGATTGTCGCAATGACAGCACGGAAAATATACGCTAGAGAAGATAAAACTAAAGTAGTAATTTGGAGTTTGTATGATTAGTAATTTTGTAATGATTATGTGGGTAATAATGGTATTAATCGCCATCGGTTTAATCATTAAAGGGCTGTTCGAACTTGCTTATTGGACTGGTTATTACAAGGCTCTTGATTATGCAATTGATGTGCTTGAACAGTATTGGGGTGGGGGTGGAGCTAATGAAAAATAAGACACAACAAGACCAAAGACGCTGTAGACGATGTTCTCATTTAATCCCACAAGGGGACGGAAAGTATTTCTGCGAAAAAAGAAATAAAGTATATGCGTATCGGAGTGTAAAAACAATGAAAGCTGATGACACGAACGGTTGCGAATACAAAAGAGCAAGTTTAGACGCAATATCAGGAAAGCCATCAGAGTTGTACGATTCAAGAAGGGAAGTAGAAATTGAATTTCGCTGTTATAACTGCGGTAGAGTAATTACAAGTTCTAAGGTTTCTAATTTATATTGCGAAAAATGTTTGGATAAATGCCGAGAAGAAGATAAGCTGAAAATCCAAAAAAACCTTGATGATAGAAAGACACTTGCTTCTCTTGCAAACGCTGTAATACAGATGGCTTGGAAAGATTATACCGATACGCTTGAAGGAATAATCAAAAAAACAAAAAAACTAGAGAAACAGGAAGATTCAAAAAAACGCAAGTTTTTAAGAGATAACATAGATTTGTTGCTAGACCAAAAACATTATTTAGAACTTTATTTTCTTGGCGGTGATTATCATATTCTTAATCTTGAAGAATATGATATTCCAAAACTTATACTTGAAGTACAGAAAATGTGCGGTTATGACGAGGATAAATATGGAGTATAAAAAGATTGATAGACACTACAGCAAGATTTGTAAGATTTGCGGTAAGGAATTTGAATCACTCTACGCAAGAGCAACGTGTTGTTCCGATGAATGCCGGAAAGAATCAAGTAGAATTGCGTCTAGGGAATGGAACAGGCGACATTCAGCCGAACTTGCCAAAAAGCAAAGAGAGAAGAGAGCTGAAAAAAGCTGGTTTAACAGTTGCTTCATAAAGCAAGAAAAGGAAGACAGACTAGCAAAGATTGTAAAGGAACACGGCTCAAATTACGGAGAATATCAGATGAAGAAAACGCTTAAAATGGTCGAGCCGATAGACACTGATTTAAGCAAATTCAAATTGAAAGGTGGTGAAAAATAATGGTATACGATATTAACATCTTTCGGAAAGATGTTACAAGACCGCTATTCACTGTGAGGTTTTTGGGGTTGTGTTTATTCCTGAACTTCATTAAAACGCTTGGCGAGAAGGAAATTAAAGATGTTGAAGAAATCATAATTAAACCATATGAACAGGTTTTCGAGATTGACATTATACCGAAGGTGTCAAAGAAAATGTTTTCCCTTGAGGGAAAATCACTGGACGCTTTCATGCGATTTTACGACAGTGCGGACAAGAAAAACATTCTGAATCTAAAAATGAAAGGGGTTGAATAGAAATGACAGAGTTTATCAAGACAATAGATGGTGAATTTGTAAGAGCAGATAAGATTGCATCTATTAAGAAAACGGCAGATTTTGACAACGTTGATTCGCACCTTAAAATCTTTGCCGGAATAAGCATTACAGATTGTAGCGGTGAAACCTTCCATATGCTACGTGTCAAAAAATGTGTAAAAAGTGAAAATGGAGGGTGGTTGAGACCTAACAGAATTATGTTTAAAACATTAAATGAGTGCCTAGATACAGCAATTCGCAACTTTATTTGTGACATTGAAGATATGGAAGAAATGAAAGAAATACACGAAGGTATCAGGAAAGAAGATATTGCTATAATTGACAGAGTGTTGAATGATTGTATTTATTTAACGGAGCCTTATTTTGACTTCCTAGAAAAAAAGGAGGTATAGGAGTGAGAACATTAATCGGTTTCAATGTGATAGCATTTGCGATAAACTTGCTAATCACGTTGGTTATGGGATTGGATTTAGACACAAAAGACAAGCTACTTCTTATCACTGGAGAACCTATAATTCTTGGAATTATATCTGTAGGAACATATTTGTTAGTCGGAGAGGTGTAAACGTGGAAATGAAATGGCATCCGATTGTGAACGGAGATATGAGCGGAATACAACAGCAAGAAACGCTCTTATTTACGATATTTGACGAAAGGCAGAATGAAAACTATGTCACTACTGGTTGGATTTTAGAGAACGAAGGAGAATTGCAAGTGCGAGGGGTGGACCCGTGGGGTCTGAACAGCAATGAAACAAAAAAAGTGAAAGCGTGGATGGAGCTTCCATCACCGTTCCATCCGAACGATTGTAAAATGTGTGCACACTATAGAGTGTTGATTGATGGATTCGGTGACAGATGGACGAAGTGTGAGTTGTGGAATGAACCGTTCGCAATGGCAGATTGCCCACTGAATAGATAGTTGCATGTCGAGTAGTTTGTTGCGTAATTACTCAAGATTACGCAACAATTACTCAAGACTATTGATGTATTAGTTGATGTATTAAGTCAAGAAAAGTCAAGGACTTAGTCAATGACTTTCGGAAAAAACTTGAAATATAAGCGTTTGGAGCGTGTTTAGAAGTTATAAGTTAGTCAATGGTTAAGTTTTAGAGAGCGTTAAAAGAGCGTTAGGAGGACGGAATGAATTACGGAATATTGATATTCTGTTGTTATGTGCTTGATATGCTCATAATACCAATCCTACCAATTAGTAAGGTTTTCCGAATTGCACTGATATTTTCGGTGTTGTTAGTTTATACTCTACTAGTAGTAAAAAATGGGAAGATATGAAAACTATAATTGCAAGCCTGATAATTGATTGGGTAATTATAACCCACTATATGTCAATACTTGCCGTATTGCGTTGTCGACAGCAAGTATATTCGGAAAGATTATGATGTGGGTTTTCGAAATCTTATTACTTATAGAGGCAATAAAATGCTTAGAGGAACAAAAATGAAGAATAGAGAAAAATATAGAGATGAAATTTTAAATTCTGTGTTCAGAGGAAATGGTGAAGCATATTGCGAATTCGTAAAGAAGAACGTGCTACCAAATTTAACGGATTGCACAAATGGGGAGTGCGAAGAATTACAAGCTTGCGGGTTGTGTCGAGACATATTCGCCTTTTGGCTTGATGAAGAATACGAAGAGCCACCGAAGCCCGAAGTTGACTGGAGCAAAGTCCCGGTCGATACGCTGGTTCGGGTGCGGAATTCCGAAGACGATAAGTGGCTGTTACGGTACTTTCACCTATATTGCGAAGATGCGGTAGCCTTGAAATATAACAAGAAGTACAAGACGTTTGACCGTGGAGCGACAAGTATAACATGCATGTACCCCGACGAAAGTTGGCAATACTGTGAACTGGTGGAGGATGAGGACGATGGTAGTAATTAGAACGGAAATCGAAGAGCTTCCGGAGTACTGCGAGCAGTGCAAGTATTACTATATCAGAGTACGTGAGAAAGGCGGATATTCTGATATATGCGAGCTTAGTGGCGAGCACCTGAATTATGGAGAGTGCACTTGCGGTTGGTATTACAACGGGCTAGCGAGACCAGTTAACTGCCCACTGACGGAGGTTTCAGATGACAAATAGAGACAGATTGATTGAAGCGTTGCGGGGCACTGTATCTATGAAGGGAAGGAGAAGTTATGAATAGAAAACTTATTGACCAGTGGAAAAAAGATAGAGATGAAGTAATAGAGCTTTTGGATGTTGATAGATTCAAGGCGTTCTATCGGTTGTATCAGGATAACGCTTATGGCGGAAGACCGATGCCGAAAAACGATAAGGTAATCATGGCTTCAATGTGCAAGATGGCGCTCGCCATTGAAACAATTTCAGAAGGAACGAAAAAAAGAGCTTTTGAATGGCTTGAAGCGAACAATTTCACAAAAGGAATATGGAGATGAGACGTTACAAAATCAGCACAGAAAAGTTCCGGGAGCGATTAGATGGTTCGTTCATCTATGAATGGAGGTAGCCGTTTGAATAAGAACAAGAAAGAATGTATTGACGATTTGAATTATATCAGGAAAGCATTTACGAAAGGGACGATGTATCAGTATGACGCACTTATTGATGTGATAGATACGTTGATTAGATACTTTGAAAAAATGGGTGAAGATTCGTATTGTTTTGATTGGATTAGGACGGAAGATGAATTACCTAATGATGACGAAGCTATCATAGCTCTTATAAGGGGCGAAAGATTCGACTTTCGAGAAAAATACGATGTATATATGCCTTATCATCACAACTTTAACCACGATTTTTTCATAGAAGCATATTCACACTGGTTCCCAATTCCTACAATCCCCAAAATGGGGATTGTTAACAAAGATAGGGTACGGAATAAATCTATGACAAATGCGGATAAACTTATACAGTTGTTACAGAATCCAGATGAAAATAGAGAAGAGTTTAACAGTTTGATTCCCAACGCTATTAATTGTCCGCTGTACATTGACAATAATTATGACGGATTTTGCAACATGAGTTCATATTCGGGAAGCTGTTTGGAATGTACAAAGGATTGGTTATATAAAGAAGTTACAAATGAAGTATTGGAAGTTTGATGTAATAAACCTGATAGCAGATTATCACGTGAATGAGAATGCCGTTGCAACGCTAAAATTACAGTTGCGAGAAGCCAAAAATGAGAAGAAGCACCCATTTGTAGATACAGATAGGGATATGCTGAATCGAAGAATCCAGCAGATTGAGTGCAAGATTCAGGAATATCAAATGTACGTTGATATGGTTACACTCGGATTCGATGTTCTGAACGAACAGGAAAGAACAGTGCTGGAATACCTTTACATTGAACAGTACTCAACCCAGAAAACAGCAGAGGTAATGAAGCTGACAGGGGTAGAACTCAAACGGCTTACCAAACAGGCATTGAGGAATTTTGTGAAAGTTGTATCACCGTTATAAAAGAAGGGAGTAATACACGATGAAGGTTAGCATTGATGAAGGTGCATTTATTCCGGTGAAAGCCCATGCGGAAGATGGCGGTTTTGATTTAAAATCACCGATTGATACATTTGTTCCGGCAGGTGGGAGTAGTGTTATTGACACTGGTGTACACATGGAAATCAATCGTGGCTATGCCGGATTGCTGGTGTCTAAATCGGGTCTAAATACCCTTAAAGGAATTACAAGTACAGGGCTTATTGATTCAGGCTATACCGGAAGTATCAAGGTCAAGCTGTATAACAATGGGTTTGATGATTACTTGGTAAGAAGGGGTGACAAAATCAGTCAGATTGTCATTATCCCAATTTCAGATGATAACGGCATTGAAGTTGTTGATGTTCTGGACACGGTGTCAGGAAGGGGAAATAATGGATTCGGTAGCACAGGAAGATAAGGTTAATCACCCAGAGCATTATAACGCTCACAAGATGGAGTGCATCGAAGAGATGAAGGTGCTTTTTGGCGAAACCGCTGTATATCATTTTTGTATTTGCAATGCGTGGAAGTATCGAGAGAGAGCTGGATTGAAAACTGGTGAAAGTGCAGAGGTCGACCACAGGAAAGCGGATTTCTATATTGAGTACGCACAGAACCTACAAAACAATTAGAGCATATTGGTAATAAAAATGGGTTGTCCAAATCAGGATAACCCATTTCCTATTTTTAGAAATTCGTTTTCCAACATTCATCGTATTGCTCAGCATAGTAAGGGTCAATCTTACAATAATACTCATGTGCATTGTATTTTTTAGGGTGTTTCCGTCTACGTTCTTCTTCCAGCTTTTTCACGTTTACCCACTTACCGTCAATTTTCTGAATATTTGGACCACAAATATATAATAATACGATTAATCCGAACAATAACATCGTTTTCACCTTCCTTTCAATAATGCGTGTCTTGAAACCCTTATATATCAAGGTCTACAAAGGCAAGCCGTTTATTTGCGTTTTAAGGCGGTTGTTTTTGCCTTTTGGATATATTATACCTTGGTTTTCTTTATTATAATACGCATTTTCGCAATAGTCAATACAATTATTTTGATTTTTCGTAGTAGTTACGAAGAGCTTTTTGTGCAACGCTACTATATGATTCGCCTTTTCTATTTTCTTCTTCCAGCCAGTTGATTATTTCGTGGTCATCACTTTTTTTTAATTGCACTGTAATCCTTTTATAGTTCTTCTCGATATAACGCTGTTTGTATTCGTAATTATTTTTTTTAGCTTGTTCCGTTGCAAAATGTCTTTTACCCATTGTTTTTCACCTTTGTTTCGTAATAATCCCAAAGAGCGGTTCTGACCAATTCGTTATTGGAATATCCCCACTCTTTTTGTTCATCAATCCAATCAATCAAATCTTGGTTTTCGTCCAAACGTATAAAAAGTCTTATGGTTTTGTAGTTTTCTTTTTTCCATTGTGCAATGTATTTCAAGTCTTGTTTACTACCCATTATAACAACCTCGTTTTCCCGGTAGGCTTGTATTGCGTACCGTGCTTTTTATCAATTTCTTCAAGATAGTTTTCAACGATTGTGTTCTGCTTCTCCACAAGTTCGTTAAATTCTTTTGCTTCATCTGAAAACAGTAGCCACATATGCACACCGTCTTCATACGGACTTTCCTTCCGTGCCTTTTCTTCCCATTCTTCCCGGTCTGAATCATCTAATACATTATAATAATCATCAGGAAGGGGGACAAGTTCATTGAATACCATTTCCAATTCAGGCAATCCAGCGTTCTCAATATCTTCCGCAAGCCGATTAGGAAACGTACCATCATTCCAGAACATATTAATTTCTTCACACTCTTCCGGGCAATTATCAAATCTAATACAGTGTAGGCGATGTCTCCAACCGCACAATTCCCTCAATACAGCGTGCTGTTCTTCTGTTAGGGTGGTGCATTTCTCGTTATTGTCCATCAGCCTATCTACATACGCTTGCTTCAATTCCCACTTATCCATTGTCTTGATTCCTTTCATTATACCGTGTATAATTCCTATTTTCCAGCTATATTTTTGTTGTTGTTCGTGATGGTACTATCCAAAATTCGGACAGTACCACCACACAATAACATTTAACGATTGTTCAGTTCGATACGCTCAATAGCCAAATCAATAAATTCCGCAAGCAACTTGAATTCGCCATTGTCGTATAGGCTTTGTCTCCACTCGTTGAAATCTGATATTGTTTTTGCGTTTTCCAATAGGTACGCTAGTTGGCTTGCGTGATATGCCACTTCCCAATCAGCAAATTTCCCCATTGTTTCGTGGCTATTGAGTGCTTCACAAACCTTATAAGCTAAGTAAAAGTTATCTTCATTAAACATTTTTATCCCCACCTCTTCTAATATAATCACTTGTAATACCAAATAGTAATTCAAAGTACTTACTCGATTAAACAAACATCTGTAAACTTTTCACCGACTTTATAACGGTTTACAATTTCAAGAATATCTTTTTTTGTGTATGCGTGGTGCTCTTCATAAAATTCTGATTCTAGGTCTGATTTTCTCCAACTGCTATAATATGGTGTTCCGTCTTTCCATGTTCCTTCTAATTTCTCAAATTGGGTATCAATATATATTCCATCTTTCAATATAATTTCCTCAACAGCTTTTTTAAGCGGTGCACCAGTCCGCTTGTTTGTTGTTCTATAACGGCGGTGTTCCCCTTGTGTGAACTCGAAAAACATATTGTATTTTTTCCCCTTGTAAATAATATCAATGTTTTCAAGAACTCTAACTCTGTGATTTTTAACATCTGTTTTAATAGTGTCGTCGTCCGCTCCCATTTTTCTTAAATATAGTACGTTAGCCATTTTATATCCTTCCTTTCCATGGGGGTTGTGATAACAACCCCCATATATCAATTGTAACTACTCTTCTACAGTCCCAAATACATCTTCATATGTATCGCCATCCATATTCTCTTCACCCCATTTTTTCGCCTGATTTTCTGTGAATGGGGTGATTCGCCAACCTGAGCCCCATGAATTACAGCCACATTGCGTTGCATAGATTGTATTTGCTCCACCCTCAGCGTACAGGAAGTACTCACCAGTTTTCTTTTTGTACAGTGTTTCGGCTACAAAGTTTAAATCTCCATAATATCCCCATGTATTGCAAGCAACTTCCTTTGCCGTTTCCGTGTCATACTTTTTTCCATTGATAATTTTTTTCATTGTTTCGTTCCCTTCTGTTTTAAATTGCTTGAATTAGTTTATCCACCGGGGGGCGAAACAATCGCCCCCGGAATTGACTGTAGTTAAATCCAACTGTTTGTTTTTCTCAGATATTCAATGCACTCTTCTAGCGTGTCATATGCGTGTTTAGTGTCGCTATAGTAGTCATCAATTTCCCGAACACAATCTTTTGTAATCCATTTGGTTTCATAGGTTGTAACCCAATTACAGCTTTTTTCATAATGTCCGACCTCAATTTTAGCCATGTCGTTATCTTCAAATAACACTTCATATGCTAGGTCTGTTATAAGCTGTTGGAGGTCAAACCCATGTTTCCATATTTGAACCCGGTTGTGTGGATACCACTTGATAAAAACCTTATAGTGCAAATTCTCATTTTCTTCCGGTCTGAATACAGCCCTTGCATTATCGTTTTTGAAAACAATGTTTGTAATTTCACGATTGAGAAGTATCGTATTATCGTCCACTAAATTTCCAGAGAAATCGTATTCAATACAACATGTGCGACCATTTCTACCGTCACCGACTGACACAACCTTGAAGATACGACCATCGTCATAGTCTTTAATTACCGTGTTCTGTCTAATTACTTTTAACATTTTCTTACCTTCTTTCATTTGATTGATATTTGATTGATATTTTTAGGTGGGGGGGTAGGGTACTACCCCCCCCCATTTACAACTTACTTATTAACCAGCACTGGTAGAACTAAACCCAATTTACAACCGCCTTCATCGTATACGAATATAGGCGATTTACGGCTTGACCCCCTGAATGTTAGAGGGATTTTCAAATCATTAAATGGTTTTAATAATTTTGTGTCCACATATACACGCTCTCCACCGTCAACCTCAAATACGTTTGCTGTAATACCCGTACGCTTTGTTTGGTGTACACTACCCGGAATTTTGTGTAAATCGCTTGTCAATGTAGCCGGCTTTGTTTTTTCATCGTTGGTAATTTGCATAATTGCGTTGTTTGTTGCCGGGATTATGTCTCTGAACACGGATTCAACGTCGATATAAATAAACGGTTTAGGGATAATGCAAGCATAATATGCCGTGAAAATAGCCAACTCCCCGGAATCCGTATAGCCGTACCGATACGGGAATTTTGAACCCGGTCGGGAAACTGGATTGTTTGAGCTGTCAAGTTTTACCGCTTTCTTCAATACTTCAATTTGCAATTTTTCAAACATTTTTTTACCTCCATTATTAATTTAATGCTGTTCTATTGCTGTAGATACGCTGTTTCAATTTTTTTGTTGTACTTCATGCCGTACATATTCACCAATTCATCTCTTGTGAACCGCTTCTTGCTCTTTTTTCTCCACCCGGTAGGTGCAAGGAACCACATTTTTTTATTCTTGCTTTCCCGTAAACCCAAGGCGGATAATGATTTTCTCCATCTGTCAGTGTCTCCACCAACCCAAATGAACACACCGATAATTGAAATTTCAATACCGCCCATTTTGAAGAGTGAATCCATTACCTCAATGAATTGTTCCGGGGTTTCCTTGGTGTCGTTGTTGTAGTACTCTTTTCCATCTTTTGTTTCCCACTTGTTTTTTACCTTTTCGAACACCAACTTGTATTCACAATTGATTCTCTTCATGGTTTCAAGGTCACCGCCTTTATCGGGGTGATTCTCCATCGCCAACTTGCGATAGCGTTCTTTCAGCTCTTTCAAATTCTTCACGTTGTCAAAATACATTTCTTCACCTCATTTTTTAGATTGCAGGGGGCTTTGTAGCCCCCCTTGAATAGCCGCTAATCCTCTTTTGGAATAAATATAATACCAGCTTGTACCTTATGAAAACCACCTGCATGTCTGTTTATGCCCAAAATATTCAAGTGGTCATCATAGCTATCCGCCCACCATGGCACGAAAAACGAATCATTCCATAGGCGTTCAATTTGTTCCAGACTATCGCAAAATTTAGTCATGGCTTCAAATTTATCCCCATCCAATTTTTCTAATGCGTCTACCCTGTTTGCAATGTCGCTCAGCTCTTCCAGCGTCATATGTGGCGGTATATCGTAATAGAATCCCTGCGTATACGAAATTGTGTAGTTGTGCGTTCCGTTATCGCTAACAAGTGCGATAGCTTTTTTCAATTCGTCAGATGTCGCCGGAAATTCAACCGTTGCTACACCACCACCGTTTAAATTGATTCGTGCTATTGTGTAGTGTTTCATTGTTTCCTTCCTTCCCGTGGGGCGGTCAATCCGCCCCACCTATACATAAAGTTGTATCTATCAGCTAAAAATTAATAGATTCGAATATTTCTTTTCTGTAATATTTTTCCAACTCTACAGCAACAGTAAATCTATCACCGACGCTGAATGAATAGCCAAAATCCTTTTTGTATTCGTTAGATTCAATGGTAGCCACTCTGTACCATGCGTCAATAGCTCTTTCCATGTCATAATTGCCACGCTTGCAATGCTTTTTTAGATTTTCCAGCGTTGGAATAATAGATTTGTTGTATGCGGTGCCATTGTTGACGGTATAAAGGAACAACTCTCGACTTTCGTCTGTTTCCCGGTATACCATGTT
>OMEA01001033.1_pt1 | contig 12243 bp, 10 predicted proteins | sample 1645321 | NCBI WGS metagenome assembly OMEA01 (sample SAMEA103958151, study PRJEB25191) | human gut metagenome
GCCATGTATGCGGCGCATTACAAGCTCGACCATCTGACGGCTTTCGTAGATAACAACGGGTTGCAGATCGATGGACCAATCACAGAGGTCATGTCCTCACTTCCTATCGGAGAAAAATTCCAGGCTTTTGGCTGGCATGTCATTGAAACCGATGGGCATGATATGGAAAAACTTCATGAAGCCATTGAAGAGGCAAAGACCATTTCCGGCAAACCGACCATGATCGTCATGAAGACGGTCAAGGGCAAAGGCGTACCGGAAATTGAAAACCAGGTCGGCTGGCATGGCAAGGCACCAAGCAAAGAAGAATGTGAAAGATTTATTAAAGCAGTGGAGGCAGAATGATGGGTAAGGCAACTCGTGACGCATACGGTGAAGCACTGAAAGAACTCGGTGCTGTAAATCCTGATATCGTAGTTTTGGATGCTGACCTCTCTGCATCCACCAAGACGCAGGTTTTTGCCAAAGCATATCCGGATCGTTTCTTCGATACTGGCATTGCTGAAGGGAATATGATGGGCGTGGCAGCGGGTCTTGCTGCGGCTGGCAAGATTCCATTCGCTTCGACATTTGCTGTTTTCGGTGCGGGCAGAGCATATGAACAGATCAGAAACTCCATCTGCTACCCGAAACTGAATGTCAAAGTGGCGGTCACTCATTCCGGCCTGACGGTCGGTGAAGATGGTGCGACCCACCAGATGCTCGAAGACATTACACTCATGCGTGCGCTGCCGAATATGACGGTCGTCGTTCCGGCTGATGCCGCTGAGACGAAAGCTGTGATCAAGTGGGCAGCGGACTACCATGGTCCGGTGTATATCCGTATGGGCCGCGCGAAATGCGATGATATCTGTCCAGAGGATTATACCTTCACTCCGGGCGTTTCTTATGAAGCGGTTTCCGGTAGTGATGTGACCATCATCGCCTGCGGTATCATGGTCGCTAAAGCCGTGAAAGCAGCAGAGCTTTTGAAAGAAAAAGGAATTTCTGCGCGTGTGATCAACATGAGCTCCATCAAACCGATCGATGAGAAAGCCATCCTGAAAGCGGCAGAAGAGACTGGTGCGATCCTGACCTGTGAAGAACATACGGTAAAAGGTGGGCTTGGTGGCGCTGTCGCTGAGGTACTTTGTCTCCATAAACCGGTACCGATGTCTATGATCGGAACGGAAGACACCTTTGGTGAATCCGGCACAGCTGATGATCTGCTTGAAAAATATGGTCTCACCGCAGAACACATTGCGGAAGAAGCAGCCGCATTGATTGCCAGGAAGTGAGGATTTAATGATTACGTTTGATCAGGTGTCCCTGCAGTACGATGCAAAACACACCGCGCTCAGTAACATTAATATTCATATTGATAAAGGAGAGTTCGTTTTTATCGTGGGCCCTTCCGGCGCCGGTAAATCGACATTTGTTAAAATTTTGACGCATGAGCTGGTGCCGGAACAGGGCACAGTCGTTGTCAATGGTCTTACGATCAATAAGCTGAAATCCAGTAAGATCCCATACTATCGGCGTACGCTGGGGATTGTATTTCAGGATTTCAGACTGCTCTCCGAAAAGACCGTATACGAAAATATTGCCTTTGTTCTTCGCGTTACGGGGGCAAAGAGCCGTGAGATCAAGCCGAAGGTACAGCGTGTGCTGGATCTAGTCGGACTGCGCGGAAAGGAGAAGGAGCTTCCTTCCAAGCTCTCGGGCGGTGAACAGCAGCGCGTGGCGATTGCCCGTGCTCTGGTGAACCAGCCGATCCTTCTCATCGCGGACGAACCGACGGGAAATCTGGATCCGAATACGTCGGAAGATATCATGAAGCTGTTCAACGAGATCAACCACATGGGGACGACCATCATCATGGTCACTCATAACAAGGATCTGGTCAATGCGATGCATAAACGTGTCGTCATGATCGAAGAAGGGCATATCGTGAATGATGTAAAAAAGGGAGGCTATGACCTGAATGTTTAGTTCATTATCCTATTTCTGGGGTGAAACATTCCGTTCCCTTTTCAGAAATCGCTTCATGGCCATCGCTTCCGTCCTGACCGTGACATTATCTATGTTTATCTTGGGCGTCTTTCTTTCGGCCGTGCTGAATATCAACCATATGGCGTCTTACCTTGAAAATCAGGTCGAGATGACGGTTTATCTGAAGGATGGGCTCACGACTGATCAGGTCATGGGGATCGGCAAGTATCTGAAAGCACAGCCCGGCATGAAGGAGATCAAATTCACAAACAAAGACCAGGCGATGAAGGATTTCCGTGAACGCATGGGGGATCAGCAGGGGCTTCTCGATGCTATCAATGGCAATCCTCTCCCCGCATCGTACCAGATGTCCTTCCAGACGCCGGAGCAGCTGAAAACAGCGGCGGAAGTTGTCGCCAAGTATCAGGGCGTTGAAACTGTCCAGTATGGGAAGGATATCATCGAACAGCTTTATAAAGTTGCACAGGTCATCCGTCTCTCGGGAATCGTACTCATCATCTTCCTGGCTGGTGCCGAGCTCTTTATCATTTCTAATACCATCCGCCTTACGGTTTTTGCCAGAAGAAGAGAGATCCAGATCATGAATGGCTTCATTCGCTGGCCTTTCCTTTTCGAAGGCATGGTCATCGGTTTTTTAGGCTCCGGATTTGCTTCGCTCATTCTGTGGGAAGGATATAAAACGGTCGTCTCCGAAATGGCAGCAGCTGGTCTTGTCTTCATTCCGATGATTCCGCTCTGGCCATTTATGGGATATACCACGCTCATTATTTTGGCGGCAGGCATTGTGATCGGTGTCATGGGGAGTGCCATTTCGCTCCGTAAGTATATGAAGGTGTAATCATGAAAACACATCAGAAGATACTTTCGGCAGCGATCGCCTCTTTGCTGCTGACAGGGGCGGTGGTTCCCTCGATCGCAGACGATCTGGAGGATGAGCTGCAGGATATTCAGGGGCAGATCGATGAGTCGCGTTCTTCGCAGGAGAGCTGGCAGCAGGTCATCGAAGATGTCGCTGTCAAGTTGAAAGCCATTCAGGCAGACCTTGATGCGGCGAATGCCCGTCTGAAGAGCATTCAGGATGAGCAGGCGAAAGTGAATGCGGAGATCCGCCAGACGGAGGAAGAGATCCGCAAAGCGCAGGCCTATCTGGAGCAGCGCCAAAAGGTGCTGAATCTTCGTGTGCGTTCGATCTATAAATTCGGACAGCTGAATTATCTGGAAGTCATTATGGGGGCGAAAAGCTTCAGCGATTTTGCGAACCGACTGGAACTTTTGAAACGCATCATCCAGTCTGACTACAGCCTGATTCTGGAGATCCAGGATCAGAAGGCAAAAATCGAAGCCGAATTGGAGCAGGATCGGGCACGGCTCGATGCATTGGCAGAAGAAGCGAAGAAGGTACAGGCAGAGGTCGCGAAGAAGAAAGCCGAGCAGCAGAGAGTCCTCGATAATGCGAAAGCCAATAAGGCGGCAGCAGCACAGATGGAGCAGGATCTCATTGCCCGTTCCAATGCGGTCAAGGATCTCATTCAGGAGCGCATCCGTCAGGCAGAGGCGGCAAGGCAGGCGCAGCAGGAAGAAAGCGGTGGTAGTGATGATAACTATGTGCAGGGCCCATCCGATCTTCGGCCGTACCATCTATCACTCGGGGATGGATATCGGTGTCGACTATGGTACGCCGATCCATGCAGCAGACAGCGGGACTGTCATTTACTCCGGCTGGATCAGCGGCTACGGCAATGCCGTCATCATTGATCATGGCGGCGGTATGCAGACGCTGTATGGGCACAACCAGTCTCTCAATGTATCGGAAGGGCAGTCCGTGTCAAAAGGAGACGTCATTGCCTTTGCCGGCTCGACCGGAAACTCGACGGGGCCGCACTGCCATTTCGAAGTGGAAATCAATGGGCAGGCTGTCGATCCTATGGGATATTTATGATGAAAAAACAAATCTGGCATTCTTTCAAAAACTATGCGCCCGGCTTTGTGCTGGGGGTGGTATGTACCGCATCTTTGGCTGGAGGTGCGGTATTCCACTTTACGGATGATCCGAAGGCGCTCTTTACATTTCTGCTGGATTTTCAGGAGATCAAGCAGAACTACTTCCGTCCGATAGAGGATAAGACGCTCTTTGCCGGAGCATCGCAGGGGATGTTTGCCTCTGTCGGCGATCCTTATACCATGGTACTTTCCGGGGATGCGTATGAATCCTTCATGCAGAGCGCTACGGGAGAATATGGCGGAATCGGCGTCGTCATGGGGCAGGGAGAGAACAGCAGGCCGGTCATTTTGAAGGTTTTCGACCGTGGTACAGCGCATGATGCGGGGCTTGATGCCGGAGATGTACTTCTTGCCATCGATGGCAAGGAAACGGATGCACTCGGTCTTACAGGAACGGCATCGGCTGTCCGCGGAGAAAAAGGAACGACGGTAGAGATCGATGTCAAACGCAATGGCGAAACCATGCATTTTACCGTGGAACGGTCAGAGATCTCCATGCCGACAGTGCAGAGTGCGATGGCCGGTGACGATATTGGCTATATTCATATTTTCTCCTTCGGGAAGCACACCGCCGATGATTTCCGTGACCAGCTCGCTTCTTTGAAGATCGCCGGAGCCAAGAAACTGATCATTGACGTTCGCATGAATCCGGGCGGGATGATCTATGCAGTAACTGATGTGGCGAATCAGATACTCACCAAGGGAACGGTCGTGAGCTATCACACCAAGAATGGCGAGTCAGAGTCCTATGATATCGAGGGAATAGAAGATCCATTGCCGATGGTTGTCCTGATCGATAAGAATAGTGCCAGTGCTTCTGAGATCCTGGCCGGTGCGGTGCAGGATAAACAGGAAGGAACCATCATTGGGGAAAATTCCTATGGCAAAGGAACGGTGCAGGCGGTCTTTGACGCCGGCGAGCAGAAGGCACTCAAGATCTCTATCGCAGAGTATCGGACGCCTTCTGGGAAGACGATCGACAAGGTGGGCATCCATCCGGATATTGAAGTCTCGCAGACAGGATTTCCTTTCGATCCCTCCACCGACTCCGTCTATCAGAAGGCGATCGAAGTACTGTCCGCCGGGAGCTGACGGGTTTCCTTGGAACTTCGCTCCTGGGGAGGGCGTGAGGCTTCTGCTGCTGGGCATTGATCTTTTATAACGAATGAGGGATACGCATGGATACGATCAAACTGACTCGCATGGCCTTTTTCGGCTATCACGGTGATGAGCCGGAGGAGACGAAATTAGGACAGCGTTTTTATATCGATGTGGAGCTGCATCTTGATTTATCCAAGGTCGGAGAGACGGACTGTCTCGAAGACTCTGTGAATTATGTAGCGGTGTACCAGATGGTGAAAGAACGGGCGGAGGGCGGCCCTTACAAGCTGCTGGAACGCCTCGCCGGCGTCATCAATGCAGATGTTCTCGCTGCTTTTCCGCTGGTAGATGAGATTACGACCACGGTTCACAAACCAGGTTCTCCCATTCCCGGGATTCTGGACGATGTATCAGTGACACTGACCAAAAAGAGAGAAAAATGAATCAAAAATATATCATTTCCCTTGGGTCCAATCAGGGGAATTCGCTGGCCATTCTGAGGCAGGCGGCCGCAACGCTCGAGGCAGCAGAGGGACTTCATATCGAGAAAAAGTCTGCCATCTATGAGACGCTGCCCTGGGGCAAAACCGACCAGCCTGTCTTTCTGAATGCTGTGATGGAGATCAGTTGGGAAGGATCTGCCGACGCTTTGATGGCGCTTTTGTTGTCTGTCGAAAAAGAGTTTGGGCGTACCCGAGATGTGCATTGGGGACCGAGGACGCTGGATCTGGATCTGATTTACGGTGACGGCATCCAGAGTGATACCCCATTTCTTCATTTGCCGCATCCCTATTTCTGGGAGCGGCCTTTTGTGCTGGTCCCGATGGCGGATGTCTGCCCGGATTTCATATATCAGGGGACATCCATCCTATCTCGCATTCGGACGCTTCATGGAGAGAAAGAGGTCAAGCGGACAGCGTATGGCTGGGAGGGAGAAGAATGACTGAAAAGATCTCGATGATCGCAGATGTGCGTGCTGCTGCGGCAGCGCTTCCGCCTTTTGTGATGGATACCGCGATGGGGCCGCAGCTTGTGAAAGAGTGCGCGGCGCGGCTGTCTCATTCCTGGGAGATGGATCCCGCTTCTTCTCCGACAGTCCTGACGGGGATCGCAAGTTCGCAGAAGGCGCTGGCGCTCTCGGCGGCCATGCAGTCTTTCGGGACGGCCATCGTCGTCGTGCCCGAGCAGAAGGATATTTTCCGTTGGGAAGAAGATCTCGCTTTCTTCCTGCCGGAGACGCCTATTTATTCCTTTCCACTCGCCGAAGAGACCGGCTTTCAGGTGACATTCTCCGGTTCGGAGCGTTTGCGTGACCGAATGCGGACATTGGGAGCCATGCTGACAGGAAGACCGGGCATCATCCTTGCTACGGCCGTGGAAGCGGCGCAGAAGGTGGTCAGCCCATCGCAGCTGGAGGAGAGTGCATTTCAGGTCTCGGTCGGAGAGGAGATCGGATGGAACGCTTTGCAGGAGAAGCTGACGTCTGCCGGCTATGAACGGGTGGATCAGGTCGAGCGCTGCGGTCATTTTGCGGTGCGCGGTGACATCATCGACATTTTCCCTATCAATGAAGAGCATCCTGTCCGCATAGAGCTTTTCGATGATGAAGTCGACAGCGTGCGGCTTTTTGACGAAGATACGCAGCGCTCGATTGATGACAGAAAATCGCAGCTTTTTCTGCCGCTTGATGGACAGGGCAGGGGAGAGGCGCTTGTCTTCTCATACCTTTCGAAGGAGCTTGTCTTTTATGATGAACCGCAGCGGTGTGAAGAGGCACTGAAACGATACTTCAAGGAGGATGCCGCGAATAAAAAGGCGGCGCTATCCTGGAAAGATGTCATCGGACAGGCGCGCAAGGCGAAGAATAAGGAAATCGTATGCACTCTGCTCAAGCGAAAACTGACAGGCTTTGATACGGAGCGGGATGTGGCATGGCAAGGTCACACCATGACGAACTACCAGCGGCAGATCCCGATCTTCATGGAGGATCTCAAAAATCTGCTCGCAAAGGGATGGAAAGTCCTCTCTCTCGCTCCCCGGCCCTCGGAAGAAAGGGAGCTTTCCGCGCTTTTTTCGGATTTCCATATCCCAGAGAGCCGCACGCTGGAGGCGGGGAAGGTCACGCTGATCCATGGCCTTCTGTCGGAAGGCTTTGAGCTTACCGATGATTCACTGGCTGTCATCACAGCAGGAGATGTCCTTGGGAAGCAGAAGGTGCGCCGCGTGCGTTCCGGTCCGAAGGGAAAGCAGATCCGCTATTTCTCAGATCTGAATCCCGGCGACTATGTCGTGCAGGCCACGCATGGCATCGGTAAGTACCTCGGGATCCGTACCATCGAGCTTTCCGGCATTCACAGGGACTATATCACGATCCAGTATGCGGGAAATGACAAGCTCTATCTTCCAGTCGAAAAGATCTCGTCGCTGGAAAAATATATCGGCCCGGAAGGGGAAACGCCGAAGCTCCATGACATGGGGAGTAGCGCGTGGACGAAGGCGCGGGCGAAGGCCAAAAAGTCCATCGAGGAACTGGCAGAGAAGCTGCTTGCCGTCTATGCGAAGCGTGAGATCACGCAGGGGATCGCTTTTGCCTCGGATACGGCTGAGCAGCGTGAATTCGAAGATACATTCCCCTATGTAGAAACGACAGATCAGCTCCTCGCGATCGATGCCATCAAAAAAGCCATGGAGAAACCGATGCCGATGGATATGCTCCTATGCGGAGATGTGGGTTTTGGCAAGACGGAAGTCGCGATGCGAGCTGTCTTCAAATGCATCATGTCCGGCTATCAGGCATTCGTCCTTTGTCCGACGACGGTCCTCGCGGAGCAGCATTATAAGAATTTCAAGGAACGGATGGAAAGCTTCGGTGTCCGTCTGGCAGTACTGAACCGTTTCACGAGAGCCAAGGAAAAGAACCGCATCTATCAGGAGATGGAAAGCGGCACGCTGGATGTGGTCATCGGTACCCATGCGGTCCTGAATAAGAAGGTGCATCCGAAGAAGCTAGGACTTCTCGTCGTCGATGAAGAGCAGCGCTTCGGTGTCGTGCAGAAGGAGAAGTGGAAATCTCTGGCATCCGGCATCGATGTGCTGACACTGTCTGCGACACCGATCCCTCGTACCCTTCACATGAGTCTCACCGGCGTCCGCGATATGGTGACGATCACGACGCCGCCATCGAATCGCCATGCGATCCAGACGTATGTGACGGAGTACGATGACCATATCGTCAAAGATGCCATTCTCCGTGAGAAAGAGCGAGGCGGGCAGACGTTCTTCGTCTACAACCGCATCGAAACGATCGGTGCGATGGCTGACCATTTGCGAAGCATTCTTCCCGAAGATGTGACCATCGGCATCGCCTATGGGCGTATGGAAGGGCGGCAGCTCGAAAAAGTCATGCTCGATTTCTATCAGGGAAAGTATGATGTCCTTCTCTGTACGACGCTCATCGAGAATGGTCTGGACCAGCCGAATGCGAATACCATGCTTGTCTATGATGCTGACCGCTTGGGGCTTTCACAGATCTATCAGATGCGAGGGCGCGTCGGTCGTTCAGAAAAGATCGCACGGGCGTGGTTCTTCTACCGGCGGGGGAAGGTGCTTTCCGAGGTGGCAGAAAAACGACTGGATACGATCCGTGAATTCACCGAGCTCGGAAGCGGCTTCAAAGTCGCCATGCGGGATCTGGAGATCCGCGGTGCCGGAAATCTTCTCGGGAGAGAGCAGCATGGTAATATCGCCAGCATCGGCTTTGCGGCATACTGCTCCATGCTTGAAGAAGCGGTGGAGCGACTGCGCGCCGTCCGTGAGAATCGGCCTGTGCCGAAGAAGCTGCCGAATACCACGATCGAGTTCCGTCAGGATGCGTATCTTGACAGCGGATATATCGCAAATCAGGAACAGAAGATGGAGATCTATCGACGTCTTGCGGCGATCGAAGATGAGAAAACACTCACCGATCTCATCGATGAGGTGATCGATCGCTTCGGTACGCCAAGCCAGCCGGCGGAGAAGCTCTTCCGTATCTCGGAAATCCGTGTGAAAGCACGTCATCTGGGGATCGGAAGCATCATCGACGAGGGGGACAGTCTCCTTGTCACCTGGGCTGATGAAAGCTTCATGCACGGGTGGGATCCGATGAAGCTTCCAAAGACATGGCTTCAGTATCTGAAATTCCTTCCGGGATCTCCAGCCAAGCTTCGTATCCATAAGGCACTTATCAAAGGGACAATGACAGACTGGATGGCTGACTTTATGGATGAGCTGAAAAGGGAAACAGGGAAACAATGACCATGACCGGATCTGTTTCGCTGACGTCTTTTACACAGCTTTGTCCCGGAACATATTCCGTGAAACGAATTGACCTTTACAATTTCGCTTAAATCTGATATGACTATATAGTAACGCCTGCGAGAGTCGATCTCGCAGGGAGTCATATGTTGCAAAAAGGTGAAACATGCGTAAAAATTCTTTTATTCAAGGGGCATTGATCCTGACCATTGCCGGGATCATTGTCAAATTCATCGGTGCTTTCAGCCGCATTTACCTCTCGCGCCTGCTCGGCGGGGAAGGGATCGGACTGTATCAGATGGCATATCCGATCTATCTGCTCTGTCTTTCTGTTTCTTCTGCGGGACTGCCGGTCGCGATCTCCATCATGGTCGCAGAAAGAAATGCGGTGAACGACTATTTCGGTGGACAGAAGGTCTTCCGTATTTCCATGATCGCACTCATCATGACGGGAGTCCTCTTCAGCGGACTGCTCTTCTTCGGCGCACAGTGGCTGGTCGATACCGGCATCGTGCGTGACCAGAGAGCGTACTGGTCGCTCTTGGCCCTCTCTCCGGCGGTTTTCTGCGCGACGCTGCTCGCGACGCTGCGCGGATATTTCCAAGGGCTGCAGCTGATGACGCCGACGGCAGTCTCGCAGATCTTAGAGCAGGTCGTCCGTGTCGTGACGATGATCGCTTTCGCGGTCATCCTGCTGCCGTATGGTCTGGAGTTCGGTGCTGCGGGTGCTACGCTGGGGGCAGCACCGGGTGCTTTTATGGGGATCCTTGTTCTGATCGGCTTCTATTACATGACAAGAAACTGGCGTAAGGAGCTGGCCTCTGAGCAGGATACCTCTATCAAGCCGCAGAGTGCGATGTCGATCATCAAAAGACTGCTGGTCCTTGCCATTCCGGTCTCTCTGGCGAATATCATGCTGCCGATCGTTTCAAATATAGATCTGCTGATCGTGCCGCGTCGTCTGGAAGTGGCAGGATTTGCTGTCGAAGAAGCGACGACACTCTTCGGCTATCTGACAGGCATGGCGACGGCGCTCGTCAATATGCCGACTATCGTGACGGCGTCTTTGGCGGCCAGTCTGGTGCCGGTCATTTCGGAAGCCATCGCTCAGAAGAAGGATGATGTCGTCATGACGCGTACGGACACGGCGATGCGTCTGGCCAATCTCATCACGATACCTGCTTTCATCGGGATGTGTGTCATCGCGACTCCGATCTCCGATATGCTGTACGCGACCCGCGATGCAGGTCCGTGTATCGCCGTCATGAGCTTCGGCGTATTCCTGCTCGGCGTGCAGCAGGTCACGACAGGCGTGTTGCAGGGGATGGGTAAGACCGCGATCCCATTCCTGAACATGGTCGTTTCGGCGTGTGTGAAGGTCTTCCTCTCCTGGAATCTCACCGCCATCCCGGCGTGGGGCGTGCTCGGCGCAGCATGGGCGACGAATGCGGACTTCGGTGTGGCGGCTGTTCTGAATCTGATTTTCCTCTATAAATACAGACGCTATACGATGGATATTCTTCATACCGTGAAGCTTTTCATCGCAGCAGGCATCATGGGCGCAGTCGTGCTTGGTGTGTATCATGCGGCGTTTACCCTGATCCACAGCAATACCCTTTCGACTCTCGCATCCATTGCTGTCGGCGGCGTGGTCTACCTCGTAGCCATCGTCGTCATCCGTGCAGTAAAGCCGGAAGACGTACAGGGCGTGCCGAAGATCGGCCCCAAGCTCGCAGCGATGGTTTCCCGCATGAGCTTTGGGAAGTAAAGTGATCGGTGGCTGGTGGCTAGGGATTGGTATTCAGGAAGTAGCTAGGGATTAGTAGCTAGGGATTAGGATATGTTTCCTGCATAGCAGCCAGCTACAACTTATTTTCATTCTATCATTCCATCAAAAAAGGCCATGGAGAATATCGCAATGCGATACAATCCATGGCCTTTTTGATTTCGGAAAAAGCAGAATGTGAGGTTCTAATCCCTAATCCCTAATCCCTAGGTCACTAGTGACCAGTCACTAAAAACTCACATGTGGCGATAGAGGCCGATGACTTTGCCGCGGATGATGACTTCTTTGGCAATGATCGGCTGGTACTCATCATTTTCCGGCTGCAGACGGATGTGATCTTCCTCTTTGTAGAAGCGCTTGACGGTCGCATCTTCATTGCCAATGAGTGCGACTACGATGTCGCCATCCTGCGCGTCATCCTGCTCGGAAACGATGAGGTAGTCGCCTTCATGGATGCCTGCATTGATCATGCTGTCGCCCCGAACAATGAGCATGAAGCAGTTGTTATCCTTGCCGATGAGTTCGGCCGGCAGGGGATAGACGGACTCCGTGTGTTCATCTGCGGTGATCGGTTCGCCTGCACGGACGGCTCCGACGAGCGGCATCGGGATCATCTTCTTGCGGCGCCAGGTATCAGCCACGACTTCGATCGCGCGCGAAGAGTCAGGATTCTTACGGATCGCGCCCTTAAGTTCCAGACGCTTCAGATAATTGTGCACGGTGGATGTCGAGCGCAGACCGACCGCCTCTCCGATCTCGCGGACAGTCGGGGGGAAGCCGCTGTCCCAGATCTTCTGACGGATAAATTCAAGGATCGATTTTTCGCGTGTGGTCAGTTCATTCGGATTGTTTTTTTTTCTCATGGGAAGGTCCTTTCTTTGATTTCTTGCTCTCAACTTATCTCTATTATACCTTATTCGAGAGAAAATAGAAACATTTGTTTATTGGAATCCTTGTTTGCAAAAAAAGAAATACTGCATTGTTTTATAACAAAATCAATGAGAGGCTTCTGAGGAAACACTGATTCAATCGTTGTCAGATTTTACTCTTGAATTTTTATGCATAGC
>OMEA01001039.1_pt1 | contig 12212 bp, 10 predicted proteins | sample 1645321 | NCBI WGS metagenome assembly OMEA01 (sample SAMEA103958151, study PRJEB25191) | human gut metagenome
AGGGGTACAATGCAACACCGATTTTCAGAATCGGTACTGCAAAGATATGACTTTTATTTCAAAGGACAAAGAAAAACCGGGCGCACTTCACAGCGAACCCGGCTCAGAACAAAAGTTCTACTCTATTACTAACACCTAATCATTTCTTTTTCCGTTTCTTCAATTCTATATATTCCGAATACACTATTTTGGTATGGGGATTGCTACTTACAACTTCTTGCCTAATAGCCTTTGTTCCCCATCGGAAAAACAACCATTGCTTAGGCACTCTATGCACTACTTGAAATAGGGTATCTACAGATTGTATGCGTAAATCCAGTTTCTTATCGGGCATGATTAAGCCATCAACATTTATCCACGGGTCTTTCCATCGTATCGCTTGGACTTTAAGATAGGATGTATCACGGTATATAATGCTATCCTTAACTATGGTTTGTACCTCCACCTCCGTTTTTGTTGCATTCGTGGAAGCCGCTTGTAACCTCTTTACTTTCAAGTCAAGTTCCTTAACGGTATTCGTCAAGTCGGCACAATGCTTTTCCACCTCAGACTTGGATAAAGTCAATGCCTGTACAGAAGCAGCGGATTTTCCGGATTCTGTTTGGTAAAATTCAATTTTCTCCAACAAGGCGGTTTGGTTGCCATCCAATCTTTCCTTTTCTGATTTCAACTTGGAACAATAAGCCCATAGCCCAAAGGTAGCCGCCATCAAAAGCCCACAGAGGGCGATTAATATCAAAAACGCTTTATTTCTCATATTCCTTGATGTATTGGATTATACCCTCTACGTGGGTGTTCACAATGTTTTGTTTCCCCTCCATAGATGTAAGGTAAGCAATATCTTCCTTGTTATCCATGAAGAAATTTTCCGTCAATACAGCCGGGCATTTCGTCTTGGAAAGGATGTAAAAATTTTCCTCCCAATCCGGGTCGCCATCCGAATAGTCACGCCTAATCTTTTGCCCGGTAATAAAGCAAGCGGCAGCATCATACATTCGGTTTGCCAATTCGTCAGCTTTCGTTTTGCCCTTAGTGGTATAGGCAGACCATCCACGGGCATTCATCCATTCGCCATTCCCGGCAGCATTGCAGTGGATGGAAACAAGCAACACGTTATTAGCTCCATATCGGGCGCAAATCTCGTTCACACGCCTTGCACGTTCAGCCAAAGGCACGTCCAAGTTCTCCTTAACAATGCGTTCCGCTACATAGCCACGTTTAGCCAGTTCACGCACGACTTCATCCGCAATTTCTCTTGTATAGGCATACTCCCTGAAAGTTCCATCCGGGCTGCGTTTACCCGGTGTATTTTCTCCATGCCCATTGTCTATAAGTATCTTCATTCTTGATTCAATTTATGGTAAAAATCTATTTTAATTCTGTCATATACCATTTGTACATTGGTATAAGCTCTGCCATTGTTCACCGTTTCCGCATAAACCTCTGACAACACACATTGCTCTACCCATTCAATCCATTCGGGCGAAGTGTAGCTTGACAATCGTTTCCCTCGATACGAATGTGCATCAAATCGGCTGTTTCTGTCCTCGTGCATATTCATAATCAAGGTGTGTACTTTCGCTTTCGTGGCTTCACGGTCTGCGATGTGGTTTTCTTCACGCACTTTCTTTATTATACGGCAAACCCTCTCAACGGCAAGGTCAAAGTAAATGCTTGATATGTTTTTTATCCGCAACTGCGTTTCGGGTCTTAACCCCTCTGCAATGTCAGTGAGCATATCATTTTGGGTTTTGGTTTCCGTCAGAAGTTCGGCTACCATAGACTGATTGCTTTTAATCATGTCGTTAATGATAGACTTGAACCACTTGAAACAAGCTACCATAAGTGCAGCCGCCAAACAGAGAAACACAGCGCACACTATCACCATAAAGCCAAAATCGCTTATGCCTTGTGCTACTTTCAAACTTTCTTCCATCATCGGTTTTTCTTATACTTGTTTCGCTTGTAATACTCAAAGTTATCCCTATCCTCCTGCGTGATTGGAGTATTCGGTGGAAAGAACTTAAACCCGTACATCGTTCCATAGCGTACCACTTTGATTACGGCACGAAATGGATATTTGCGCTTCGGGTCTAAAACAACATCTTTCAACTTCTTACTATCAGTATAGAAAGCGGATGCACCGATACCCTCGCCATAGGCGATTAGTGTTCTCGTTCCGTTCTCTGTCTGTCTTTCCTTACATCCCGTAAACACCGTGACCTCATTAATCACGGCATCTACTGAGGTGTATTCACAATCGAAAATATCTTCATTCAAGGATTCGGTTTCCTCAAAGTCCATTACCTCGTTCATAAGTCCATCGGTATATTATAGGTTTCACAATCGGCATCCACCATTTCACGGATAGCCAAACGGTCTTTCAAAAAGTTCTCATAGGGGGATTTCGCACTTTCGGCAAGCAATCCCAGCATGGCAGACTGATATTCGTTTACCAGCTTACTTTCTGTCTTAGCCGGGTATCTTGCAGTAAGCAACGTGCTGAAAATATTATCAGCCGTTTTTGGATATTCCACCCTCACGCTGTCATATTGGAACATCGTGCCTGTGGCACGTTCCGCATCAGTCGTAATCTCAATGCCACCCTCTTTGTCTGCAATAACCTTAACCTCTTTGATGTTATGGTTATAAAGGAACGTTCCCTGCCCGTTATTAAGAGAATCTATCACCTCCGGCTTAGTCTTAGCCAGCAGCCCTGTAGTCAAAACATTTGCTTCCATCGTTCAAACAATTATTAAAAATGAATTTACTGTGTTCCTCCGAGCATCTGATTATCCAGCCATATTCAGATGGGAAGAAGTGTTTAATATCCGTTTCATCTTTGATTTCGTATTTATTGATGGTGCGGTGGAATTTCTTATAAAACCTTTTCAGAATACCGCTTCTTAGCAATATGCCGTAATGGTTTTGTTTGAATCCCACATAATCAATGCTACGAGCATCAACCGGGAATATCTGCCAGTTGCTTTTAATCTCTACTTTCAATTCGCCACCCAAGTAAAGCCCCATCATGTCGAGTACGAAATGCAGTGCCTCTTTGTCAGCGCATAGTATCACCATATCATCCATATAGCGATAGTAGTAGATTTTCACCCCAAAACGCTTCATCACTATCTTAGCCAGTTCTTCTTTAACCCAATGGTCGAAATATGCTAAATAGAGATTAGCCAAATATTGACTTGTGAAATTGCCTATTGGCAGCCCCTTGTCTTTACCGTTACTATCTATTATCTTATCCAACAGCCTTAACAGTTGTTCATCCGCTATAGTGTAGCGGATTATCCTTTTCAATGCTGCGTGGTCTATGTTATCATAGAACTTCTTGATGTCAATCTTCAAACAGAACCTTGTACCTTTTCTGTCTATGATTAAAGCCGTATGCACATCCTCCATACATTTATGAATACCACGCCCTTTGATACAAGCGTATGTATTCGCAATGAAGAAGTTAGTCCAGTAACGCCCCAACACATTGATAATGCAATGGTGTACTATCCTGTCCGGGAAGAACGGGGCAATCATAATCACCCTTTCTTTCGGCTCATATATAACCTTAATCCGATATTCACCGGGGGTATAAGTTTCATTGCGCAAGTCCCAGTACAAGCTATCCAAATTCTCCAAAATGTTCTCATTGAACTTGGATATTTCGGTACGCTCTCCTTTGCCTTGCTGTGCCTTATATTGCGCCCGTATGAGGTTGGAGCATTCATATATCAGGTGATAAACATTCTTAATTTTCTTAGCTTGGGAAATGAATATCTTTCCTGTATCACCGACATATAAACCGCAATCCTCAAAATCCGAGTATTGATTAAAGCAGGTATCAGCCGTATAACATAACCCGTATTCAGTCTTTACTACACCCATTTGTGCCGTTGTTCTAAAACAGAGCTTTCAATTACTTACTTGCACCGTCCTAATCCATATTATTTTACCAACTATCAGACGTGCCGATAGTCCCTGTGAGGTAAGGGCGTGGCAGCAACAGTTATAAGTTGAAACCACGGTAAAAGCGGAACCCAATGTTCGCATTCGCATTCGAGGAACGATTATTCGCATTCAGATAACCGAAACCCGCATTCGCACCATTATTCGCATTAGCAGACAAAAGGGCACCAGCCGCCACAACCCTGTTATGTTTTTATTTTTTTCAATCCAACGCCATTTTCGTTGCTCCGTTCACCGAGTTTTGCAGTCCGTCAAAAACGGCACAAGCGGAACCCAACGTACGCATACGCAAGCGAGGAACGATCAGTCGCATGCAGACGCACCAAGATCCGCACAAGCAGACAAAAGGGCACCATACCAGCCTACAGCAGACCACGTACTACCACCTGTGGGAGTCCAATAGTAATCGCAATACCCTTTATTACTTGAACCTCCTACTTTTTCGGCAAAGGAATAACCTTTAGTGGAATGAGCCATAGAAAGCACATAGCCCTCAGTTCGTGGAAGCTCCGTAATGGCTTCATATCCGATAGGTACGGTAGTAGCACTATCTGAATGAGAGGTGAATTTTGTCGGGTCTTCGCATACATAGGCAATAGATACATCCGCTTTATGCCAAATTAGTACATCATCAGCAAGCATCCACAAGTATTCATAAGGAGTTTCCAAGCCACGGTAAGAGGTTACTTGTACCACCTTATCGCCACCAGTCCATCCCTTGATGGTGTAGGACACCTTACCCGTGTTGTTTCCCAGCGTTGCAGTAACACCGCAAGGCACAAAGGGTTTGTAACCTCCCCATGTATTCCACTCCGTACCATTAACAACCGGACCACTCCCTAAGCCTCCTTGATGGAATCCGTCAGCAGTCAGCGTTTCGGTGTAAGCATCTTGGCAGTGCAATGAGGCATATTCCACACGTTGCAACCAAGCAATTTCATTGTACACCCTGTACGCCCCGTGGTGTGTTCCGTTCTTGCAAAGAGGACGAACACCAGCCTTTGAAATGGAAGTACGAGGCATACCCAACATGGAGTTGTAAGTACCATCCTTAGCGGCATCACCAGCACCCGAACCGCCTCTGAATTGTGCGGCATTCGCTTTGAGTATAACAAATCCGTCTGAATCCCTTGCAATTTCATCGCCATTCCAAGTGAGCCAACATCCCGAAACGGCTACAGAGTTGGTAATATCCACCGTTGCATACCACGGGCTTACCGTCTTTCGTTCCATCTTGATAAAGCCGGGCAACGGATATTCGGAATAGGCACGAATCCATTTCGTTCCCTCTATTTCCAACTTGAAGTAATATTCCGGCTTTTCAAGCATTACATTACCGTCCGTGCTGTCAATCAAAGCCGTTGCACCCGAATCCTTTTTACGGCTGTCATTTTGGTTAAGGTAATACTTAACCGAGCCGTCAGGGTTTTCCACAAAGCGTTTCAGCTTCGCTTGAATGGGTAATGTACGGTGCAAATCCAAATTACCCACACGCTTTAGTTTGTAGTCCTGTGAGTTGAAATCACCTTGCACCCCATACCATTGGTCGTAAGGATATTGCGGTTTCGTGTTTCCGCTTCCCAATAATAATCCCATAGCTATAAGTTATTTAATAGTTTCACCAGCACCCCAATACACATCATATACCGAAAGGTCGATACCGTTTGGGGATATTACGGCTATCGCTCCGGGCGTCCAATCCCCGATAGGTACGGGGAACATACTAAATTCCTTATCACAAATGAGCTTGCATTTAAGCAGCGTACTTGTTTCCATCGTAACCTCTTTAGGTCGTACAAAGACGGTAAACGGAACACCACCCAAAGCAAAACCATTGGAAAGGTCTGTAACCTTACCTTTGGAAAGAATCCGTAGGCTGTACATCGTTGTTTCCATAATTCACTGAGTAAATCAAGTTTATTTAACTGCAAATATAATCATAAATGTGTTTGTTGAACACATTTATGATTATAATTAAAGTATATCATCAGATAATGAGGTATAACGTGCTTCAAGTTCATTGATTTTATCTCTTAGCAACTGCCTTTCATTATGCAATGCCTTTATCTCATACGGCATTGCATACCCCATTAGGGCGGCTTCGTAGCATTTGATTATCTTATAATCGCTACTTGCCAACACCTCCTTTGAGCGTTCAATCTCATGTGCCACCTTTTGAAAGTCGGGGACTTCTATGTATCTGAATGAAATCCTGTCCCCGGCATCGTATGGCACAATGCGCACAACATAGCCCTCCTTATCTGTGTTTTGTTTACTTTCATCTATTGCATCCACTGGCTTATATATGGTTGGCAGTTCAGCCACCTGTTCAATAACCGATACCATGCGTGTTGTTATTTCCCCCGTTTTCTCATTTCTGATTTTTTGAGGAATAGGGGCTATTTCTATACATTGTAGATAGTCGCCATCCATATATCCGTATAATACTCTTTCTTCCATATTTTTAGTATTTCCATCTACTTACTAACCATGCTTGTTTTTTAACTCCATCTACATATCCTACGGTATATACAAACATACCACCTTGACCCTCTCCAAAATCGTAGTAGTCATTTACCGAAGTATCATCATAGATTAGGTAGCCGCTTCTTGGTCTGAATCTCATATAGCCTCTCCACCACTGCTTTACAAATATAACCTGCCCTTCTTTAGGAGAAGCCGGAAGATACACTACTGATGCGGCAGACGTGTACCCTATTACCACGGTATCTTCTCTATTCAAATACCATGTGTTATTCGACGTTCCTGTAATACACTTTCGACCAAAAATCAAGCCTCCGGCAAATAAATCATAGAAGAAACCGCCAAAGGCTGGTGCAGTCCCCGAATTAGAAGCCCGACCATAAACACCTGCCACGATTGTATCTACCGCATTTATAGCCCATGTTCTTGCCGGAACATTTGCAAAACCAAGCCCAACAATAGCCCCACGGTGCGTATATCCGCTACTTGCTGGCATACCGTCCGTACCTGCCATATTTGAGAATATTCCCGTTGGTGACATATAGGAAACCGCATTAGAATAGTTAGGAGCATTTTTAGCCCTTGTTTCAAAAATTCCACGGTTGGCATCTATTGTCATTTTTGCGCCAAAATCAACGAGCGCATAATCACCACCACCACTTGAAGATTCAATATAAATACGAGCCATTGAAGCATCCAGCTCTACCCTGTTACCATTACCCATAGTGGAAACAATCTTACCGCCCTTAATAAACCAATCTCCAATGTTTGCCCCCTCAGCCAATAACAAGTTTGTGGCAATAGTTTCAAATTGCGCTCCAAACGTATTCCATTTGCTTGTTGTCGTGGGAGTGACATTTGAGAATGTTCCTGCATCAATACGGACTATATAGTATTGATTGTTGTATTTTACAGCATCCAACCGTTTGCTATTTCCGTAATAAGTCTTGGATGAATCATAAATACCCCTATAAACAAGTACGGGGCTATCGCCTTTCTCCCCCTTATCACCCGGCTTTCCATCTTCACCTTTATCACCTTTCGACCCCGTTACACATATTGCAGCCGTAGTGTCGCTCGTTCCATTCGTATAAGTGATAACCGAGCGTGTCCATATATACCATTTGTCTTTCCAAGTTGGGCGTGTTGTACTCCATGAGCCATTAAGTAATGAGGTTGCCGAACTGGATAGGTAGTATTGTTCAATAATAGAACTTACGCCAACACCGCTATCACCCGTAGAGCCTTTGCCGCCTGTAATACAAACCGCCTTAGTGTAGGTAGTCGTGTTGTCTGAATAAGATACTTTCGTTCTACTCCATATATACCTCCCATTTATCCATGTCGGGGCGGTTGTCTGCCACCCCGTAGTAGGCGCAACTGAATTTGACGTGCTTTGTGCATATTCCACATCTGCCAATGTCACACTAACACCAGGCTTTCCATCTTCACCATCATAAGGATTTACACGAATAGGGGTACTCCATTTCTGTATCATCAGGTCTGCTTTGCCATTCATTACGGAAGCAATGTCATTCACAGGTAAAGCCCCCATCAACAAACGTATATCATCGAAATACACGGCAGAACCGAATACATCATCATCGTAAATAGCAAAGCCTACAGCCATGATATTAACGCTACCACTATGTAATTGCTCTCCGTTTTTGAATACCGTAACGGTACGGTCATTAAAACGGAATGCAAGGTGAAACCACGTATTAGGCGTGATTGCAATACTCTTTTCCACATAGTGCCTACCGTTATATCCGTTCAACATCCACTTGACTTGATTTTGGTCTGACTTCATCCAAAAACAGAGTGTAAAACTTTCCCCAAAGGGTAAATCATAAGGAATACGGCTCTCCATTCCACCACTCAGATTGAGGGCATATCTCGTTCCGTCTTTTACTACCGTCCCACCGCCCAGCACACCATTATAACCGTTACCCGAAATATCGGCAATGCTTGAAGTGTCGTTAGCTTCAATGGGCAAATGAAATTTGGTACGGTCTGCAAGCCCGGACTTCTTAGCCATTGTACACCAAATATATTCCAACGCTCCTACTTTCGGCATTTCCGTACTCCACCCGGTAGGGTTGGAAGAATTAACATCCAAATCGGGCGGTACTAAAGTCGAGCCATTTTTAGCGTAACGATACTCGTAATATTCACCAGCTCCGGCATCCGTTCCACCTGTACCCGATTCGCCTTTAATCAAAGCCCAAGTGTAATCCATCGGATTATCACTGTCTTTCTGCACGTAGTCGGTGTATTGCCCTATGTAGTCGCCCGGCTCTTCACCATTGTTTGCAGTGAACGACATTCCCCCGTTGTCCGAATACTTGATATGGAAGTATGGAGTACGCCCATCTTCACCGGGTAAACCGGGCGTTCCGTCTTGTCCTTTCGTGTCGCTCCACTTGTAGGCACTTGGTTTGTCGCTATCGGTGGGTATCATATCCACATACAAACCCAACCATCTTCCGGGTGTTTCACCGTTTCCGGCTGTGAACGTTTTGCCGCCATCATCGGAATACTTCTTATGAAGATAGCTACTCTTTCCATCTTCCCCCTTAATAGCTCCAACATCTTTCCAGTTCGTGCCATCCCAAATATAGAGGTTGCCCCCGATTAGATAAGCATCGCCCTCTGAATTTCCAACGGTAGGCAGTTGTGAAACATTGTCCTTAGAACCTTTGATATTGATTGAAGTACCATCAGCACCACGCACACGAAAAGGAATACCCCACGCACCCTCCGTATCAGTCTTGGCGTTCTTTATACTCATCCAAACCACGTTTTCGGACGAAGTTCTGTGCCAACCTCCCGTAGAGCCATCCCCCGTAGGGGTGGCAGGCTTGGTTTCACTGTCATTATAGGTATAGAATACGGATAAACCGCTTTCTCCCTTATCCCCGGTAGAACCTTTCGCCACAACCGACCAATATACGGAATTGGTAGGCAGGTTGCCCATGCTTGGTGTGGGGTTAGTGTATCGGTAGGTACACGTTTCACCATTCACCGTGTAAGCCACCTCATCCCCGGCATAGTACACGTACTTCGGGTTATATGTGCCACGGAACACCCCGATATGTGAGGTGTCCCCACTATCAGAAAGCAAACGGACGTTGTGCAACGTTAATTGGCGTTTTGCCGTTACGTTCCAATCAATAGAACTTGAAGAATCACCGATACGGAACTTGTTGCCGTCCAAATCCAAATAGCACTCCTTATCGCTTGTTATAATCTTACCCGTAGTGATAGTGTTCCCATTAATACGGGTAAATCCGTAGGTGGTGGTAAAGTCCCTGAAATCATCATCCGAATGCACTGACCCCAATATACCCACTTGGAAATAATAGTTATTCGGGTCTTCGGTTGGTTCAACCTTTAGTTGTTCCTGTGTCACATACCAAATGCCATCCGTGCTTTTCTTGGAACACTTGGCAAACACATAGTACCCCTTTGGGCTTGATAGAGTGAATGAGCCAGCCGCCATGTTCCAATGCTTGATTATCTCATCATCAATAGTCAAGTGAGCCAATACCCCGGCAGAAGCATCAAAACGATTGGATATTCCGTTTACGTTGGCTTGCAGTATCACATCTATCAAAACAAATTGTTGGCTCTTAGACCCCACCGTAAGCATATTGGTGTCAATGGAATTGGGCTTGATGTTTTCGGGGTCAAAATAACCGTCCGTATCATACACCATTGTACGCAGTTCCTCTGTTGTACGCCATCCCCTCCGTGCCTTAGTCAAGTCCCGAAGCCGATTGTTTTCTATGATTGTTTCGTGCCGTCCAACATCCACAACCGTTTGAGTGATTGGGGAAATGGCTGTAATGTCCGAAAGGGTCAGTGTATAGTCATGCTCCACAAGCAGGTTCTTTGTCACCTTTTGGATGCGGATATTCTTTTCAATACCGAAACGCTCATCTTTCACGGGTACATAGTTACCCACATGAAAGACGGTTGTTTCGCTATCGCTTGGCAAAGCGTTCAAAAAATAGGAACGTTCAAAGGTAAGCTGATATTGCGCCCGTGCCTGTGTGCGTGGCTTGAACTCGTTATATCCGGCATACCATAAATCTTCCTCTGCATCATCTTCATAAGATTTAGGCAGGTGAATATCCGTAATCTTATACGTGTCACCCTCCGTTATTCGGTAAGCCTCGCTTTCAGTGGTAGGAATAGTTAGCCCCCTGTTGTCCGTAAATGGAATGAGCGTAAACCTTTTTGTTGCATGGTCGTATCCTCCCTTTTTCGCCAATTCAAATTGTTGTCCGGCTAATTTACCCGAAATGAAATTAATCTTTGCCGATACCTCGTTAATCAGATACTTTGTACCTTTATCGTCTTTCTCGTTCAGGTCAAAGTCCATTGTATCATCAATGAAGCTGTTTATATCATCAGCCACCAAAGCAGTAACCGTACCCGTCCGTTTCGGGAAAATATTATCATACGTCACAGCATCCTCATCACTACCCAGTGCATCCCTCAAATCGCCATCCTCCAAATAACGCTTGTTATCATCGGATATGCCTATATATTCGCTCTGAGGCGGTACTATTGTACCGTCCCATAGTTTGTGTTCCTTTTTGTTCAAACGCACTGGAAACGGAAGCTGTAGGCGTTCTGAATAGTCCCTGTAATCACTCCGAATGTTGGTCGTGCCACCCTCCACCCAAAGTCTTGTGATAATGGTCTTATCATCTACCTTTTGCTCTTTGAGCTTGTACAAGCCGTTGCCTTTGCCCCACTCAAAGAAAGCGTTGCCACCCGGGGGCACAACTTTTGCACCGAACTTTCCTATGTGGATGGTACGCACCCCGTCCTTTTGGGTAATGAGAAACTCCAAATCAAATTCACGGTCACTGCAAAGCATTTGCAAAACCTGTAGGCAATTGTTACGGGCAAAGGAAATGGTACGTGGTTCTGTGTCCGGGCAATTAGCTTCATCGAAAGCCCATAAGCCCGGATAGTCACGGCTCACGTTGTAGATAAGCACCTTTACAAAGTCCCGGATATTATAAGTGAGGTCAAACGTGCTTTTGCTGGATTTCCCGTTTGCATCGGTGTTTCGGTACAGGCTTTTCATCACTCCGTAGAAAGTGGCATCATGCACATAATGGTTGTCCGAAAGCATTTCACGGTTCACCTTAGTACGGATGGTGTATTCTTCACCCTCCACTATGATTTTATCTCCCTTGCCTAAATTAAGCAACTCAGAGGAAACAATGGAAAGCTGTACGTTATCATCCCCCATTAAGGAACTGTTTTGAGCGGCTGATTTCAGCGTACAAAACGGCTCTTTGGAAAACAAGCGTACCTTTTCACCGTTGCGCCTGATTATTTCAAGAGTTCCCATATCACAATAGCATTGGTTTCAAATTTTTCAATGTCTTCAATCACGCCCGAAACGATTATCTCGTATTCACCGGGTGTAACGTAAGTGTGTTCTATCGTTTGTTCGCTGCCGGACACATCGTAAGTGTGCGTGCCGTCACCCCAATAGATATTAAGCAGCTTGGACGAAGTGACGGTAATCGTAGCCTTGCCGTTTGCAGTTCCACCTATATATCTAAGCACCTTTTTCACAGGTTCATCTTCCACCAGCTTTAAACGGAATGTACCCACCATCAAATCGTTGCTATATTGTCCCCAGCTCTTTTCCGGGTCTGCCTCATCCAGCAATTCCACTTCATATACCAAAGGCTTTGCCTTTCCGTCATAGTCCACACGCAAACGGT
>OMEA01001042.1_pt1 | contig 12199 bp, 10 predicted proteins | sample 1645321 | NCBI WGS metagenome assembly OMEA01 (sample SAMEA103958151, study PRJEB25191) | human gut metagenome
GAGTGTACAAGAACTTGTGAGTAGCGTATTGTTTACAATCGCCAAAGCATACACAATGAAGCAGTAAGAAGTATCCGCAAGGACTTCAATTTCTCCATGTGTTTGAGTATATTTAAATACATTTTGAGTGGCAGGTTACAAAATGCAGTATTTTGAACGTCAAAATGACAGTCTGATCTTTCGCTTAAATGGAGAAACCGTCATGGTTTCCCCCTGGGGAGAAGACAGCCTGCGCACGCGGGCGGCATTGTTTAACGAGCTTTCAGACAACAGTCCGGCACTTCTTTCTCCGGCAAAAAGTGAGCCTGTTATCGAACTCGGGGAACGTCAGGCTGTAATTACCAACGGCAAAATCCACGCTGTGCTTTCCCTGCAGGACTGGGGCGATGAGCTGCAGATTTCCTATTATAATCAAAAGGGCGAGCTTCTGCTGCAGGAAATTCCAAACGGCGGTGCCCTGTTTTTAAAGGCACGTCGCTTTCAGTCCCTGCCCGGTGACCCTTTTTTTCTGACCGCATCCTTTCTCTCCAACCCATCAGAAAAAATCTACGGTATGGGACAGTATCAGCAGGAAACCCTCAATTTAAAAGGCTGTAATCTGGAGCTTGCCCACCGCAACTCACAGGCGAGCATCCCCTTTTACGTTTCCAGTCTCGGTTATGGCTTCTTATGGAATAATGCCGCTGTGGGAGATGTCCATTTCGGCACGAATACGACACAGTGGACCGCCCGCTCCTGTAAACAGCTGGACTACTGGATCACTGCAGGCGACACTCCTGCTGAAATAGAAGAAGCTTATGCCAACGCAACCGGAAAATCTCCCATGATGCCCGAATACGGTCTTGGCTTCTGGCAGTGCAAGCTGCGCTACTATAATCAGGAGCAGGTGCTTTCCATTGCCCGTGAATACAAGAAACGGAATATCCCCCTGGACGTCATCGTGATCGACTTCTATCACTGGCCCTACTGTGGTGACTGGCGTTTCGATGAAGAATTCTTCCCGGATCCTGCTGCCATGATAAAGGAGCTGCAGGAGCTTGGCGTAGAAACCATGGTTTCTATCTGGCCTGCCGTAGATTTTCGCAGTGAAAACTACGAAGAGATGAAGCAGCAGAATATGCTGGTAAAATCCAACTCCGGCGTCGATGTCCAGATGATCTTCCACGGCAACAATGCCTTTATGGACGCAACCAATCCCAAAACACGCCGCTATGTCTGGGAAAAATGCAAACAAAACTACGCGGACCTCGGCATTCGCACATTCTGGCTGGACGTTGCAGAGCCGGAGTATACGTCCTACGATTTTGAAAACTACCGTTACTATTCCGGTACGGTACTGGAAACCGGCAATATCTATCCCAGAGAATACGCGCGGCTTTTCTACGAGGGGCAAAAGGAAAACGGTCAGGACGACATCGTCAATCTGATCCGCTGCGCATGGGCAGGCAGCCAGCGTTACGGTGCTCTGGTCTGGTCCGGAGATATTATGTCAACTTATGAGGACTTCCGTAAGCAGATCTGTGCCGGAATCCATATGGGACTTTCCGGCATTCCGTGGTGGACAACCGATATCGGCGGTTTCCATAACGGCGTTGCTGCAGATCCCGATTTTAAAGAACTGCTGATCCGCTGGTTCCAGTTCGGTACCTTCTGTCCTGTTATGCGTCTGCATGGCAGCCGCCAGCCCTATACCCCAATTTATAACAAGGCGGGCGAGCTTCGCGAGGGAACCGGAACCGATAACGAGGTATGGAGCTATGGCGAAGAGGCTTATCAGATCATGACAAAATTCATCCATGTCCGTGAGCTGATGCGAGACTATACGAGAAGCCTCATGCAGCAGGCACACGAAAACGGTCATCCGGTGCTCCGTGCTCTGTTTTATGAATTCCCGTCCGATCCGATCTGCTGGGACATCAAGGATTCCTACCTGTTTGGATCTGATCTTTTAGTCGCACCGATCTGCCATGAGCATGCAGTAGACAGACAAGTTTATCTTCCTGCCGGCATATCCTGGACAGATGCCCGCACCGGAGTAGTTTATGAGGGCGGTCAGTGGATCATGGCGGATGCGCCGATGGATACGCTCCCCGTGTTCCTGCGCGACGGCAGACAGGACTACCTGATCGGAGAGATCTGATACCGCCACCACCGTTAAGAAAGGAACTTTCAACCAATGGATACCAAAAAAGACCCTTTCCAGAACCTTCAGGAAAGAATGCGCAACGCCCTTGCTGACCACTCGATCCGCGCGTTTCAGGAGCTTTCCAGCTCCACGCGGGATCTGATGTCCTGCTATCGCTGCGCGATTATGGAGATTGAAACGAAATTCCGCGTATTAAACGAACGCTTTTCCCTCCAGCACGACCGCAACCCCATCGACAGCATCCAGAGCCGCTTAAAGTCTCCCGACAGCATTCTGGACAAAATGCTTCGAAAAAAGCTGCCCTTTACCCTCGAGGCAATTGAAAACAACATCTTCGACATCGCAGGCATCCGTGTCGTCTGCTCCTTTGTGGACGATATTTACATGCTCGCTGACTGCCTGCTGCAGCAGGACGATATCACGCTGATCGATCGCAAGGATTACATCAAAAATCCGAAGAAAAACGGTTATCGCAGCCTGCATCTGATTATCGAGGTGCCGATCTTTTTACAGAATGAGAAAAAAATCATGAAAGCGGAGGTACAGCTGCGCACGATTGCCATGGAGTTCTGGGCAAATCTCGAACACCAGCTCCGCTATAAAAAAGATCTGTCACCCGAGTTAATGGAGCAGACCTCCTACCAGTTGAGCGAATGCGCACGCTTAAGCGCTGTCCTCGACGAGCAGATGCAGGCAATCCGGGATATTATTGAGAAGGAAGAAGATTCGTCTGAAAAAAGCGACAGCCCTAAAAAGCCTTCCGACCGACTTTCCCGTCCGATCTTAAGTGCGCTGGAAAACTATGCCCCGAAGGCAGAATAAGGAGGATACTTATCATGTTCAGCAGTCGATTATGGCAGCTATTTTTAGACTCTTTTCCCAAAATCCTGCTCCCGGGCCTGACGGCAACCATCCCGCTGACAATTATTTCCTTTTCGCTGGCGCTGGTGATCGCGGTGGTTGCGGCCCTCGTGCAGTTTGCAAATATTCAGGGACTCAAGCAGATCGCCCGCTTTTATATCTGGATTTTCCGCGGAACGCCGCTTTTGGTACAGCTGTTCGTCGTGTTCTTCGGTCTGTCCAGAGTCGGCATCGTTCTGGATCCGTTTCCCGCTGCAGTCATCGTCTTTTCTTTAAATGAAGGCGCTTACTGTGCAGAAACCATCCGGGCGGCACTGGAAGCCGTCCCGAAGGGTCAGCTGGAAGCCGGTCTTTGTGCAGGACTTTCCTATTTACAGACCATTTTCCGCATCGTGCTCCCCCAGGCGATGCGTACCGCATTTCCGCCGCTGTCCAACTCCCTGATCTCCATGGTCAAGGATACCTCTCTGGCAGCCAACATCACCGTAACGGAAATGTTCATGGTAACCCAGCGAATCGTTGCCCGTACCTACGAGCCGCTTCTTCTGTATCTCGAAGTCGGTCTGATCTACCTGATCTTCTCCACCGTCCTGACAAAGCTTCAGGCTGTCGGTGAGAAAAAACTCGGTTCCTACGGACAGAAAGGAGTCTGACCTATGCTGGAAATCCGAAATATTCATAAATCCTTTGGCAGCATTCCTGTCTTAGGCGGAATCGATCTGGACGTAAACCAGGGAGATGTTATCGCCATCATCGGTCCGAGCGGTTCCGGCAAAACCACACTGCTGCGCTGCCTGAATTATCTGGAGCACGCCGACGAGGGCACGATGGTCTTTGACCAGGAAACCTTTGCAATGAATAAAATTTCCAAAAAGGACATCGCCCGGCTCCGCAAAAAGACTGCCTTCGTGTTCCAGAGCTATAACTTATTCGCCAACAAAACCGCCCTCAAAAACGTCACAGAGGGACTGATTGTCGGCCGCAAAATGCCCAAAGAGCAGGCACGTGAAATCGCTATGAAGGCGTTGGAAAAGGTCGGGCTTGCCGACCGCAGCGACGCTTATCCGGCACAGCTTTCCGGCGGTCAGCAGCAGCGTGTCGCAATCGCGCGTGCCATTGCCGCCCAACCGGAAATCATCTATTTCGATGAACCGACTTCGGCCCTCGACCCGGAGCTGACCGGTGAGGTCCTTTCCGTCATGCGTTCCCTGGCAAACGAGGGAATGACGATGATCGTCGTCACACACGAAATGAGCTTTGCCAAAAATGTTTCCAACAAGGTCATCCTGATGGAAAACGGGCGTATCGTGGAACAGGGACCTTCTAAGGAGTTTTTTGCAAATCCGAAAGAAGAACGTACCAAAGCATTTTTACAGTCTTTTGACCAGCAGTAATCCGGCGCTTTACCTGCCCGGCTGCCGCTGGCAAGAATATCAGAAAGGAGTTATTTTTTATGACTTTCAAAAAATCTATTGCACTGCTGCTTTCCGGCTCTATGCTGGCAACGGCTGCTTTAACCGGCTGCGGTTCTGACAACACTGCAGCAGCTGTCTCCAACACAGCAGGCAAAGACCTGTTAGACCAGATCCAGGCACGGGGCAGCATCACGGTTGCCATGGAGGGTACCTGGGCCCCCTGGACCTATCACGATGAAAACGACGAGCTGGTGGGCTACGACGTAGAGGTTGCAAAGCTGATCGCAAATGAGCTCGGCGTCGATGTCAACTTCGTCGAGGGCGAATGGGACGGTCTGCTCGCCGGCCTGGACGACGGCCGCTACGACATCATGGTAAACGGCGTAGGTGTTACACCAGAGCGTCAGGAAAAATACGATTTTTCCGTACCTTATGCCTATAATAAAACTGCTGTCATCGTCCGCAGCGACTACGACGAAATTCATTCCATGGAGGATTTAAAGGGAAAACACACTGCAAACACCATCAGCAGTACCTATGCAACCCTTGCGGAAAAATACGGTGCAGAGGTAAAGGGCGTCGATGACTTGAATCAGACCATCGAGCTTTTACTTTCCAACCGAATCGATGCAACCCTCAACACGGAAGTGACCTATTATGACTACTTAAAGGCACATCCTGATGCAAATATCAAAATCGCCGCTTTGTCCGACGAGGTAGAAAAGGTTGCAATCCCCGTCCGCAAGGGCGACGATACAAAGACGCTGCTTGCAGCCATCAACGACGCTCTCGCAAAGCTGGACGAATCCGGCGAGCTGACCGCATTGTCGGAAAAATACTTCGGAACCGATATCTCGAAGCTGGAAAATTAAATCACCAAAATTCACTTCAAAAAGCTCCTGTGCATATTCCTGCACAGGAGCTTTTGATTCGTAGGGTGTATTGTTTCGAAAGTTTATTCGTGAATTTCCAACGGAAGTCCGTCGGGATCTGCAAAAAATGTCATCGGTTTTCCGGTAAACTCATCGGTACGGATCGGCTCTGTCACAATTCCGAGGCTGTTTAACCGCACAACCGTATTCTCCACGCTCTCCACAAAAAATGCGAGATGCCGAAGTCCCTGTGCCTCCGGATAACTCGGACGCTTGGGTGCATCCGGCTTGATAAACAGCTCGATCTCCTGCTCTCCGCATTTCAGATCGATCTTGCAGTCTGCTTTGTCTTTCCGGTGGTTTTCCCGGATCACCGTAAAGCCGAGCAGATCCACATAAAAATGTCTGGAGCGCTCATAATCGCTTCCGATGATCGCAATGTGGTGGATTTTTTCGGACAAAGCGCCCGCTTTGATTGTCAGCTGTCCGGTACGCTCTTTCAGCACGTCTGCTGCCGCCGACGCCTCCTGTGCACTGTCTGTCAGGGTCGGAACGATTTCTTCAAAAATTCCATCCAGCTCGTCCTGGGTCTGATAGATTCCCGTCGTCAGGATCACAAACAGATCCTTATCAGGCAGCACAACGCCGAACTATCCAAAGGCGCCATCCGCACGGAAAGATCCGGGTGTTCTGCACATCCAGCACTGGAATCCGTAGCCGTAAGCCCATTCTTTGACGTGTCCTTCCGCATCTCCGGCAGTCTCGATCTGCTTGGTGCAGGCAAGGTCAAACCATTCCTCTTCCAGCAGCTGCCTGCCTTCCCAGCGTCCACGGTTTAACACAAAATAAATAAAACGCGCCATGTCCTCTGTCGTCATCCGCATACCGCCGCCAGCCATTTCCACCGCTTCCGGTCCCGGACACTTCGAACAGGTCAGGGAAGTGATGCCCAGGGGCTCCAGCAGACGGGGCTTTAAAAATTCCGTCACATCGCAGCCTGTTTTTCTCTTCAACACAGCCGCCAGCATGTTTGTGCCCGCCGTATTGTATTTATAAAATGTTCCCGGCTCATGTAAAAACGGATGCTGTAAAAACTCCCGAATCCAGTCGGGGGATTCCATATCAATTTCCGTCTCATGTCCGCAGCTCATGGTCAGGAGATGCCAGAGGGTGACCTTCTGCAGATTTTCTGACGGCTCCTTCGGAAGAAGCTCCGGAAAAAGATCCACTAACCGCTCCTCCAGTGACAGGATTTTTTCCTGTCGTGCAAACCCGATTGCCGTTGCCGTCAGGGTCTTGCCAAAAGAATACAGCGGGTGCGCAAGCTCCGGTGCATACGGCTTCCACCAGCCCTTTGCCGCACATTTCCCATGCCGCACCACCATAAAGCTGTGCAGCTCGATGTTCTTTTCCTCCATCCGGTCCAGAAACCGGAGAATTCCCCCGGAACTGATCCCCAGCGATTCCGGTGACGCATCCTGAAAATAAGACATACCCCATATCCTCCTCTTTTTTAGATGATCTGCCAAAAACGGCTCCCTGTTTTCGGAGCCGTTTTTGGTAATACACATCAATTCAGACCCGTTTCAGTTCATATGCACGGGTGCCCAGACCGATTTTTTCTGCCTGATCCAGCGTCGCTTCCCATTCCACATTCGGATTGGAATCCAGGAAATGATCGTGATGATGATGCCAGTCGGGCTTTGCCAGATGTTCTCCAAGCTGGCTGTTTGCGATCGGAGTCGCCTGCAGGCAGGCATCCGCACACGCCTGATCCAGTGCTACCGGGTCAAAGCTTGCAAACATACCGATATCCGGCAGGATCGGCGCATCATTTTCGCCATGACAGTCGCAGTTGGGGCTGATATCCTGCACCAGTGAAATATGGAAGCAGGGACGGTTCTGACAGACAGCCATCGCATATTCTGCCATCTTCCGGTCCAGCAGCTCGTTTGCACAGCTGTTTTCATTGTAGACTGCATCAAAGCTGCAGGCTCCGATACAGCGTCCGCAGCCCTTACATTTGTCGTAATCGATAACCGCTTTTCCATTCAGATATGTAATCGCATCGCTTCCGCACTCATGTGCACAGCGTCTGCAGCCGCGGCATTTTTCCAGATCGATAGCCGGCTTTCCGCTGGTATGCTGCTCCATCTTGCCTGCACGGCTGCCGCAGCCCATGCCGATATTTTTGATGGCACCGCCAAATCCGGTAGATTCATGTCCCTTAAAGTGCGTCAGGCTGATAAAAATATCCGCATCCATAATTGCACGTCCGATCTTCGGTGCAGGACAATACTCTGCATTCGGAACCGGTACTTCTACCTCGTCCGTACCCCGCAGACCGTCTCCGATCAAAATCTGACAGCCTGTTGTGATGGTATTAAAGCCGTTTAAATTTGCACAGTCCAAATGCTCCAGCGCATTTTTGCGGCTGCCGGGATAAAGGGTGTTGCAATCCGTCAAAAACGGAACGCCACCCTGTGCCTTACACAGATCTGCCACTGCCTTTGCATAGTTCGGACGCAGAAATGCCAGATTTCCAAGCTCGCCGAAGTGCATTTTAATCGCGACAAACTTGCCGTCCATATCAATGTTTTTGATGCCTGCCGCGAGACAGACCTTTTTTAACTTATCCAGCTGACTTGTACCAACCGGGCACCTGAAATCCGTAAAATAAACTGTTGATTTTCCCATGCTTCCCTCCAAATTTTAGCTATGCACGACACGTGCTATTTTTCTGCCTTGAAGACATTTTACCATCTTACATCAGGAAATCCAATGCACTTTTCAAAAATTTGTCGGGTGATGCCACAGCCTGTAGTCCTGTTATTCCTCGTTTTCTCCCGTATCGGAAGCAATGGCCTGATCTATGAGTTTTTGCAGCGTTTCCGCCTGATTCTTCTCCGTAATAGCGCCCACGATGGGATCCCCGACGATATTGCCGTTCCGATCTACTACATAGGTAGTGGGATAGGCATAAATGCCGGTGGTAAATCTTCCCGCCTCGCTGTCAGAGTCAAAATACACATTCTGATACGTAGCGCCTTTCTTGGCCAGTACGTCCTTCGCCTCGGAAATTTCTGCCTCATTCCCATCCAGCGTAAAGGAGTTCACACCGATGAGTGCGCCGTTTTTCTCTGCAAGCTCTTTGTTCAGCGCATCCAGCTCCCCAAGCTCGCCTACGCAGGGACTGCAGGTGGTAAACCAGAAATTCACCACGGTTACTGCATTCCTGGAAAACAGCTCGTCACTCTTGACCGGGTTTCCATCCAGATCCTTGCCTTCAAAGGCAGGAAACTTCTGTACACTGCTATCCTCAGAGGAGCCTGCCTGGGCACTGTCCCCAGGGATACTCGTTTCACTGTCCATGGATTGCTCCACGATCTCAGGATATTTTTGCTCCAGCTCCGTCAGCTTGTTTTCTATCTCGCTGATCTTTTCAGCAGAGGTTTTGAGCAGCTCATATTCTTCGTCCGAAAACTGATCTTTGACATTCTCTATCGTGTCCAGCAGAAAATCTCCGTAGTTTTTTCCGTTTTCCAGCATGGCTGAACCCTTGTCAGCCTCCATATAGACCTTTTCCCACAAATCGGTATTCTCCGAAAGAATCTCGTTCTCCTGATCCATCAGCTTCTTATACGTAGAAAGTGCCTCCTGGGCATTTTCTGCTTCCGCCGTCATCGTAACAGCACTGCTGCTCTGATCTGCATTCCCGCTGTCCTTTGTGCCGCAGGCTGTAAGAGAAAATGCCAGCAGTACAGTCAGTCCCAGTTTGATCCATTTCTTTTTGTTCATTTTGATTCCTCCATATTTGTTTTTTTTGTAGTTTTCTTTGTCGTTTCATTTACAGCTTCTTTTGTCGTTTCATTTGCAGCCTCTTTCCCGTCGCCAAAGCCGTAGCGGAAGCAAACCGCACCGGTAGGACAGGCACGAACGCACATCCCGCAGCGGATGCACTCCCCATGATTGGGTGTTTTTGTCACATCCACATCCATTTTGCAGGCTCCGGCGCATTTCCCGCAGGAAACACATTTGCTCTCGTCCACCTTCATCTGAAAAAGGGACACCCGGTTCATCAGGGCATAAAATGCTCCCAACGGACAAAGCCATTTACAGAAGGGGCGATAGAACAATATGCTCAGTACAAGGATTCCCAGCAAAATGGTGAATTTCCATGTAAAAAGAGAGCCAAGTGCCGCCCGGATGCCGGAATTGGCAATAGACAGCGGGATCGCCCCCTCCAGCACACCCTGAGGACAGAGGTATTTGCAGAAAAAAGGATCTCCCATGCCTACATCATTTACAACCAATGCCGGCAGCAAGACCACCATTACCAGCAAAACCACGTATTTCAGATAGGTCAGGGGCTTCAGCTTTTTTGTGGAGAGCTTTTTCGTTGGAATTTTATGCAGCAGCTCCTGAAACCAGCCGAAGGGGCATAAAAATCCGCAAATAAAGCGTCCCAGCAATACTCCCAGCAAAATGAGAAAGCCGGTTACATAATAGGAAAAGCGGAACCGGGAGGAGCCTGCCACTGCCTGAAATGCCCCAATGGGACAGGCGCCGGAGGCTGCCGGACAGGAGTAGCAATTCAGCCCCGGTACGCAGACCGTTTTTCCTGTGCCCTGATAGAGTCCGCCCTTGATAAAATTCGGCAGATGCAGATTGGTCAATAAAGCTGCGCCTGCCTGGATCCAGCCCCGAAAACGGGACATAAGCTGTGATACACCTGAAATTTTCTTATCCAATTCCCACACACTCCAGACATAATTTGATAGCCTTACTCAGTACCGTCGCTGCCTCTCCTCTCCAGGCACCAAAGCACAGCATTGCAGCTCCTGTTATCAGCAGTGCGATCTGCGCTGCGATTTTTTTCTTGTAACGCAATTTTTTATCATCCTTTCTGTTTTTTACGTTCTGATCATATCACAAATCAGTTAAAGTCTCTGTTAAGAATGAAAAATTAACACAAACTTTATCTGCTTCTGCTATAATTATGGGAAAACAATCGCTATTAAAATAGGAGGATTCTTATGCACCTTTTGGTCATTGAAGATGAGCGCGTCCTGTGCGAGACAATCGTCCGCAGTCTGCGGCGTCTGGCATACAGCGTGGATCACTGTTACGATGGAGATAAGGCACTGGAGCTTCTTGGCACAGAGCGGTATGATCTGGTTCTGTTGGATCTGAACCTGCCCGGTAAGGATGGCATGACAGTACTGCGCACCTTTCGTCAAAGGGATCGTAAGACCCCTGTGCTGATCCTTTCCGCCCGCAGTGAGGTGAAGGACAAGGTGGAGGGATTGGATGCCGGAGCCAACGACTATCTTTCAAAGCCCTTTCACTTAGCCGAGCTGGAGGCCCGCATCCGCAGCCTGACTCTGCGGCAGTTCACCCAGCAGGATGTGCTGCTGACCTTCAAGGCTCTGAGCTTCGATACCCGTTCCCGCACCGCCACCGTTAACGGACAGACGCTGGCCCTCACCCGCAAGGAAACAGGTATTCTGGAATATTTAATGGTACATCAGGGACGGCCGGTAAGTCAGGAGGAACTGATGGAGCATGTCTGGGACAACAGCGTGGACAGCTTCAGCAACTCCATCCGTGTGCATATCTCTGCCCTGCGTAAAAAACTGCGCGCTGAATTAGGTTATGACCCCATTCGCAACCGCATCGGCGAGGGCTATCTGATGGGAGGCGAGGAGGAATGAAGCGGCTTTCCCTGCAGTGGCGCATCACGCTGATGACCGTCCTGCTCATCGGCATCACCTGCGTGGCCATGAATCTGCTGCTGTGCTCCTCCGGTGTGTACTATATGGACACCATCGCGGACAGCTTACAGGGCGGCAGCACGGTGATTCTGAATGAGGACGGAGCGGCGAGCTTTGACCCGCAGCTCATAGCGCCCAACGAGGAGTTGACCATCGTCGTCGATGGGGCGCAGGGGCGCTTCCGCACCACCAACTGGTATATCACGGCGGCGGTGACGATTCTGAGCGGCATTCTCGCTTACTTCGTCAGTGGACGCGCTCTCAAGCCCCTGCGCAGCTTTGCTTCTCAGGTGGAAATGGTGCAGATGAACAATCTGGCGGATATGAAGATCGATGAAGATGTGCTTCCGGAGTTTAAGCAGCTCAGCCACTCCTTCAACCAGATGCTGGAGCGGCTGAACACCGCCTTTGCCGCCCAGCGGCAGTTCACCGGCAACGCTGCCCACGAGCTGCGCACACCGCTGGCACTGATGCAGGCGCAGCTGGAGCTGTTTTCCGCAGAGCATCCCGCCGTGCTGCCGCAGACGGCAGAGTTTCTCACCCTTCTGCGGGAGCAAACGGAGAGACTGACGCAGATGACCAGGACGCTGCTGGAGATGAGCAATTTGCAGCAGGTGGCACGGAATGAGCGCATCCAGCTTGCCCCCATGATCGAGGAGATCTTCACAGATCTCGCGCCGCTCTCAGATAAGCGCTGCGTCACACTGACGGCGGAGGGCGACGGCATTATGACCGGCAGCGACGCGCTGATCTACCGTCTGATCTTCAACCTGACGGAGAATGCTGTCAAGTACAACCGGCCGGGCGGCTCGGTACGGGTTTCTGTCACACAGGAGCCGGAAAAGCTCCTGCTTCGCGTGTCGGATACTGGCTGCGGCATCCCGGAGGAGCATCAGCGCAGTATCTTCCAGCCCTTCTTCCGGGTGGACAAGTCCCGCAGCCGCGAGTACGGTGGCGCAGGGCTGGGGCTCGCGCTGGTGTGGGAGATCGCCGAACTTCACGGCGGCTCCGTTTGGGTGGAGGAAAGCTCGGACAAGGGCACGACCATCGCGGTGGAGCTGCCGGCAGGGGCGAAAAACGATTTCTCCGGCGCGGATATCCCATAATAGTCCTCGGCGGTTTCATGATGAT
>OMEA01001044.1_pt1 | contig 12173 bp, 13 predicted proteins | sample 1645321 | NCBI WGS metagenome assembly OMEA01 (sample SAMEA103958151, study PRJEB25191) | human gut metagenome
TTATAAATAAAGTTAAATCAAAGTGTTGCGGAATTAAGGGTATATATAATTCTCCACGACCACCAAAGTTCCATCAGGCATAATAGCCTCACCTGGGAAAAGAACAAGGCTTTCTTTGGAAATTCTGAAATTCAGACCTTTCATTATTCCGCAACCAGCTAGATGTACTCGAGAGAGACGCACCTGCTCATCATTATATAGAAATGAGTTGTTCAATGACTCACTGGTCAACAACTCTCCTTGTCTAAAGTAAGGAAACTTCTTATATTGCTGTTTCATAATCATGTTTTTTATTTTTTTTCTTTACCAATAAGTCCCACCCAAGGGACATCACTCTTTATAGTATTCTTGTCAAGAACGACATCACCATCCAGATGGGTTTGTTCAACTTTCTTAGTGCTGTCAGGTTCTTGTGTCCATTTCATCGGATATATGTTTGTCAGACTGTTCATGTCGTATATCAATGCTGTGATAGCCTTACGTTGGCTTTCGCACCATTCAGCATCCTCTTTTGGATGATTGTCATGCTTCATGACAGATAAATATTCATTGAAATGTTCCTCCAAAGTCTTCATCTTGTCCGGGCCTATCCAGCATATTTTTGTCAGAATGTGTGCTGGAACTTCTTCACGAATGACACCCTCTACGTATTTGCGGAAATCAAGATTCTGGCAGATGTCAAGCCATCCAGGCAGCACTGCTGTAATCATGAATGAATAAGGATCGTCCATCAATGTTTCTGAATCATTATCTTGACCTAAGTGCAGACATGCTTCCGTGAGATTATGGTTGACAGGCACAAGCAAGGAATGCTCGATGATGTGCAGACCGAAGTTCTTGTCAAATGATCCCGAACGGTTGTCATAAAACAAATTGTCTCTACCATAGGTCTCTATTGCGAGTGGGTGGTATCCGCTAATGTCATTGATTCCCAATCGTGAGAATATTCGTTTTTCTATGCCAGACAGTTCCCAACGTTCTGTAACATCTAGTGATTGGGCTCTGCAGCCGCTAATCTCAGGATAGCGTTTTAGATAGCGTTTCTTGTCTTCGTTGTTTTCTTTCTGGCTGAAATCCTCAGGGTTGCCTCCGCTCAGTGCATATTGCAATGCCACATAGTCGGCAAAGGCATCGTTGAATCTTGCCATAAGATGGTCTAGCAATCTGCTCTGATGTTCCAAAGCTTCATTGTTCGTTTCTGCATAGCCTGCTTTATAGTTTTCCAGCACTTGGCTGACGCCGCATATTTCTTCTTCGCTGAGATGATGATGCATGTACATGGAGTCTGTGACTTTTGTTCTCGTTACGGAGAAATACTGCCGGAAGGAATCCAATTGAGCAAGATAGTCGGCAAGTATCTGGTCGAAGAACGTAAGGTAGGCCTTCAATTGTAATTTCTCCTCATTGCCTTTGGCTTTCTGTAGAAACTTGCGACTGCCTTGGTCCATATAGTAACATTGCGGCAGAAGGTTCTGGAATGAATGATAGCGTTCCGTGTTGCGATGGCGACTTTCTTTTTGAGGAATGGCTACATCAAATCCTTTGAGATAATTTCGTTGCCCTATACTGGTGTCAAGTTCTTCTGGACTAGCATAAAAAGCGAACCAATCCTTGCAGAATCTGAATTCGTTGTAAACTCTTTTAGATTTGTTTTGTCCGTTTCCCGTAAAGAATTCGGAGCTGAATGAAAAATGATGAAGTTCTGTATCTTTCAGCTTCACAAAAGAATCGCCTGTGACAATATCTTTCTCGAATGCTTCCGGCAGATTGAAATGGATATGCTTCACTCCTTTCACTCCTTTGATGCTAAGGATCAGTGAAATGATGTCAGGTATGTATAGGGTGTCTCTCTTGTCGTATTCAGCCAACTCGTTCATGTCCAAGAAACCTAAACGTGGCAAAACTCCCTTATAGATATCTTCTGGAGACAATCCCTTGTTCAGCATTTCCGGAATGGTGTAGTGGTGAATGTGTGGAGATACGTATTCGCTTACCACATCATAGATGTCTTGACAAATTTTCTTTTTGTCGATGCCGCACAATCCGAATTCTTTGTCAAGTTCAACTTCAAGGCATAGTCCAACAGGGATAGCTGTCGAGATCTCGGCATCGAGGAAATTCTCGCAAAGATTGCGATGCTTGAGCAACTGGTTTTTCACATAGTGCTTCATAGCGATTTCCTGGTCGGCCCTATTTGTATACTTGTCTGTATATTGGCCATTCCTCTTGCGACGGATAGTCCGTTCTATCTTGTCGGTTGTAAGGTCGGGCTCCAACTCCAGCACAACTCGGTAGAATCCTTTGACTCTTGTCTTTTCTCCCCATTCCACGTTGACGAGATAGTCGGCAGGAGATATCTTCACGTTTCTCACACCAGGTATGTTTTCAAGGATAAACTTTCGATAATCTTCAATCGTTGTGGGGTTGAAGGACATAATCTTATGAGCAGGGAAGAACACAGTTCCATCCAGGTGAGGATGGTTCTCGCCCTTAGGCGTCAGATAATCTTCCACAGGGAGTTGCGTGCGGTAGCCTAAGTCTACCAGCGAGAAACATAGCGCTTCCAGAAAGGTAACGCCTGGGTCATGGAGATTATAGTCGCTCCAGTTGACGTGACCAATCTGCTGGATATATTCCAGTCCGTATTGTTTCAGCTTGTCGTAATCAAGGTATCCTATTTCTTCTAAATTATTCATAAGCACCAATATTTATGAAGTGTTCATCAGCAGAGGTCAGTATATGTCCTATGCCAAGCGGATATATGTAAGCTCCTTTTTCTACAGCATTGCCGTTTATCGTTACTTCTGTATGCCACAATTTGTCAACGAACGGTTGTCTGGAGATAAATGCCATAATTTCAGATTCGTTGAGTGATCTTCCATAGAGTGATGAGTCTTGAAGGCTTGTTGTCCATGGTGCAAGAAACTCTGTCAAGAGGTCGTTCAGTATAGGCTTGAAATAGTCTTCGTCTGCACAGTCTGCTTTTAGTGACAGTTTACAGCTGACTTGAATCTTGTCGTATTGTGGATTGGCAACATAGACTGATACGTGGCACGAAGTGCAGCTCTTTAGATAATCTTCTATGGCTTTGATGTCTTTTGCATTGACTTGTGGCTTGAGCTTGTGTTCCGCTGCATTGCTTTCCGCTTGAGGGATGACTGTCAGTAAAACGCTTCCGGGTGACAGCTTGTATTCCTTGTTGTATGAAGGAAAACACTGTACTGAGGAAAGATTTGGAAATTTCTCAAGTACGAGTCGCTCGTAGTCCCATGCTGCCCATGCACGTCCCTTATGGCGAAGCTTCTCGCTCACTCTGCAAGTGAACTGCTCTTCCGTTTCATCAGCCCGTCCGGTGTTTCCATCATATAGTTGAATGACGGATCTGATACCAGGAATGGCATTCAAGCTTTTCTTGATTGTTCCTGCAGGCAATGATTTGCCAACAGAACCATCGCCTTTGGAATCATCGGCATATTGCAACTCTACCACATGCGTGTTTATATTGCGTATTGCTCTATAGTCGTAATTACAGTTAAATGAAGCCTTGATCCACTCCACATGATCAATAGGGATATTCAGACCTATGATACCACTTTGATATAGCTTGTTAGTAGAATCCCTTGTCAGTTCTTTAATGGAAAAATCCTTCCATCTCGTTCCGTTAAAGTAGCTCCATTTCTCGATATGGCCATTAGGGTCAATGATAGGGTTCATATCGAAATAGAGACTCAGTGAACCTGCTTTCTCTATTCCTTCAATGTGGATAAACAATTCAGATGAAGCTCTGTAAGCCATATCTAAGAAAGCATCAAATATTTGATAGCTGTTATATGTTTTCCTTAAATCTGGAACAAAGATAAATGGTCTTGCGTTATAAAAGGTGCTATATGTAGCCTTTATTGGTGATTCCAATTCCAGAAGTTTTTTCCTTTGAGGTTCTTCTGACAACTTGTTTACTAAGAATTTCGCATATTCTACAGGGTAAACATATTGGTCATAATCGTCTGTCTTCAATGAGATAATGCATTGGCCATCGCTGCAAATCATCATATCGAAAGTTGGCGATTGTCTGTCCCTTGGCTTTAAATATGACAACATGTTGTCATCTATGTTGATATTTTGAGAGTGTGCCTTCAATGGAAATCTAATGGTGAAGCTATCTCCTTTCTGGCATGATGGCCCGAACGGCAAAGCTCCCTTTTTGTTTTCAACAAGACCGTATTTGTTTTCTATCACGAATTGGGTACTGTTGCTGATAGTGATTGTTATATTGTATGCCCAGTTAAACACGCTTCTTACCTGCTCTTTCTTTGTGCAAGTAAAGCGTATCAACGGACTATTGACGGCGAAGTTGCCACCATGGATTTTTTTATTGTATGTGGCAAATCTTGGGTCGGCAGCCGTTATTACCATCATGTTTCCGATGGATGCGGCTTTACTCCAACCTTTGTTTGTCGTGTATTCCATTGAGTATGCCTTGCTATCCATGGAAGTGGTGTCTATAGAAATTATGCCATTCACTTTGTTAATGTCTGGTAGGGGTATGCATACTTCATAAGTCGCATAGCTATTATCTAGCATCTCAGATCTTTTGACACCATTTACTGGCATGTATTTAAGCCCCTTGCTGGTTAACCTCTTGCATTCCACAATTTTTGCATTATTGACTATCAAGTCATTCATAGAGGCATAGGTGATAGGTTTGCCGTTTGAATCCTTTCCTGCAACAAATAAAGTTCCTTTGGGGACGAAAGCAGAAGGGATATTCTTTGTAAGTTCAAAGAATACGGGTACGGTGCCATGACAACCCTTGCGGGGGTGAACCCCAACACATCCTTATAGTAGAAGTCGAGGCTCCTTTTCATCATGGCATTTAGTTGTCGTTGCTGGTGCCCGTAGAGTTTCAGGAAGGCGAGGAGTAGGGTATAGTGAGGCTCCACGCATCCTGCATCCATTTGGCGCTTCAATTCATGAACATCCACTTTGAAGAATGTTTCCCATGTGGCTTTGCCCGTTTTGTCGTAGAAGGTCATTTGCTTGGCGAATCTTGCCACCTGAGCGATGTAGTCTTCCATACTACGCTCGTCCAGACGGAAGAAATCCTCAGCCAGGGCATTAGGCATACGATCGCTTTGTAGCATGGCGCCACGCATGTTGATATAGGTGTTGTTGGTTGCCATAGTTAGTGTTATTCAAAGTTATATGGATAGACCATTGTATGGGTCTCTGTTGTTTCGTTGATGGAGTAGGTCACGCTTACAAGGAGTATCCCTTCGGTCAGTCGCTCGGTGTCGACATCCAGCTTTTCCACCGTAATGCGTGTTTCAAATTCGTCGATAGTTTCTTCAAGTGTCTTGCGGATGCGCCCCACATGAACACTATTAGGACTCTGAAATTTGTATTTCTCTACACTGCAGCCAAAGTCGTTGTGAAATAACCGCTCGTTTTCATGGGTAGAGAAAAGCACCCTCAGACTCTGCTCGATCTCTTCCTGTGCAGTGGTTGCCATATCGACTGTCTGTGTGTATCTGTTAAAACGTGGTGGAAATGTCCACCCTCTGCCTATATGATCCATTCTGTTAGCCTCCTATTATTACGGTTGGACATCCAACAGCTGCCATTGCTCCACATCCACATACGTCGGTGGTGCGCAGTGCTGGTTTGCCGCCAATTATCACTGTGGCGCTTCCCATTGGGAAAGGCGACGATGGTATGTGGTTAGGAGGTGGAATTGGACATGTGTGCAGGTCGCCAGCAACTGCTGCTGGCATTCCGCCAATCATTACCGTTGGACAACCTGGTCCGGTTATTACACCTCCATGTGTAGTGGGGTCACCCACTCTCGCTGCTGCTGCCATATTGTTTTCGTTAATCGTTTTCTGAAGACTCCATGAAAACATTATAGTCTATGGAATTCTATTGTTTAATTTATCTGTACGATGGCTCCCTTTACAACTGTATTGCCCGATGCCGAAAGCTCACAGCCTGCTGTACCTTGCATCTTTAGTTGTGCATTGGCTTTGACATTGGTGTTGTAGCCCTCGATTGTGACATCTTGTGTGGCTTTGAGTTTAATCGTTGTTGGTGTCTCTACAGTGATGCCGTTGCTGTCCATTGTGATCTTGTTTCCACTCTGGTCTTCGATGAATATGCCACCGTCATCATCGTTGAGTACAAGTTTGTTACCGCCAGGTGTGGAAACCGTTATTGCTTTCTTCTCATCGTCGAAGATAACCTGTAGCTTTTCTCTTGTCACGATTGCTTTCTTGTGGTTATCGTCTTTCTTTTCTATAGGAGAAGGGGCGCTGCTGCTGTGAAGCATACCTAATACTACGGCTTGGTTGGGATGGTCGTTGATAAATCCTACAATTACCTCGTCGTCAACCTCTGGACAGAACACAGTGCCGCGTTCGTTGCCGGCATCAAGAGTGGCAAGACGAGCCCAAAGCTTTGTGTCTTCGTTGCCAAGCAGACATATGTATATGCGGTCTTCACCCAAAGGGTCGCCCTCAAGAGCCTTTACCTTGGCAATCTGTAATCCATTGACAGGAGGCAGTTCGCCATCGGCTGGCTTGGTGGCTATGTTGTCGTAAGTATCTGCATATAGAATCTCGTCTATTCCTAATTGTAAGGCGGTCAGCCATTGGCTTCCGTCTATTTTGTGTGATACGGAAGATACTATGGTCTTGCCATTGAATCGTTTGCCTACGTTTTTGACATCAACGATATTTCCGGGCTCAATAGGTGCAACCCCCCCATACCTCAACTTTACCAACCACACGGGACAGATCCATACGCATGGTGGCCATCTCGTTCCATGCGTTTAGTCCATCGGTATTTTCTTCTGTCGTCATTTTGTGGCAGATTATGGATTCATTGTTGTTTTTGTCAGCCAAATCTGTTGCTGACAGATCCCCCAATGGAGTGTCGCTCTGTCCTCCAGCATTTTCCGCCTCGTCTATTTCTTGGTTTGTGTAATTCCAAGCATCAGTTTGATATTTCTTGTATGCTCTGCGAGCATCCAATTCAAAATCGAGATCTTGCAGGTTCAGTCCGTTGATGATGTCGAGTACTGGTTTTGCGCAGATTTCAGGGGCACTTATCGTTATTCCTTCTGGATGAGTCCAAAGCAGCATGCCCATGGCTTGGGCTCGCAGGTTGATGAAATCCCAGTCGGTACAGTTATATTGAACCAATCGCTCATGCTTCACGTTTGTTGCCTTCATGGTGAGGTCTATGCCGTACTCATTGCAAATCTGTTCAATGATGTCATAGTCTGTCATGTCTTCGAAACTGCGCAGCTTACGTTCGATAGTCATTTTGTAAGCTGGATGCTTGGCTGTGATTTTCAAAAAAGAAGTACCGCTTTTCAGAGTAATGTTTTGCATCTCGATGATACCCTTGAAAACACACTTGTCTGCTTTTTTGTCGCCAACCATCACTGCAAGTTCCTTGCCGATGAGGAATGCTTCGGAATCACCGATGGCAAAGTCGGTGTCGGAGAGACCGCCATCGTTTAATACCACCTCTGCTGACGACAGTTTGTGATATGCTGTATGTGTTTCGGCAGAGATGATATGTGCAGCATGCTCTGTGGCTTTTCCGCCAATCTTTATGCTCAGTTGCACATCGTGGTTTATCAATGTATCTTCGTTCATGGTTTATTATTTTATCGACATATAATTCTCTGGTTTGTCAATTGACATAAAGTCAGCGTTTGATGCTCTTGCTTTTTTTTCCACTTCTGCACAGCTGCATGGTGGCGGGCAAGCGTTATTGTTGTCTTTCTTCTTTTTCTTGTCTTTCTTTCTTACGGTAAATGGATTTACGCTGGTGAAGGAACATTGTACTTTGGCTCGTATGGGCTTTCCTTCGCGGTTGAATAGCTGATAGTCGATGTTCATAGTTGCCATCTTGCAGTTCACCACCATGTCGCCATAGCTTATCTCTACAAAGTTTTGCTGCCCCCTTTTCTGATCTGCCATATATACCACTTTCAGGAACTTGTCGATTTCTTCTTCCACATCGGCATTTTCTTTCACAAGTCCTGTTCCATCGAAGATGAGGTCAAATTTGTAGGTTTCACTCTCCAGTCCCATCCATTTGCCATCGCTGCCCACGGCTCCACGAGGTTTCGTCTTGTCTTTTTTTGTGGATAGCGTGCGGATGATGTTGGCAGGGTTCATCATTACTTCGTATTCCGCTTTGGCATTCTTTTCCTTGAAGGTGTCTTCGTCGAATGAACGGAACGTAAGCTTTCTAGTATTTTCAACCGTCATTATCTTTCCCTCCTGTTTTTTATATGGTTAGCCATACTGCTGATTCTGTCTGCCAGATCGTTGATGTGTATAGATGTGGTGTCTATGGCTTTTCTATCGTCTGCGTCATCATGCAGTTTTGCATCACAAGTAAAGTCGGCCTTTATCTTAAGTTCTTTAATTCTTACTGTCATTTGCGATAAAGTATTTGTATGCCAATTCGAGAGTTTCTATTACCAATTCGCCTTTTTGTGCAGAGAGTTCCGTGGTTTGTATTTTTACAGGGTATGCTCCTACGAAATTCCATGACCGTAACACCTCTTCATCGTTGTCGCCAGTGATCTGTACGACCACGGTGGCAGGTTTGAAAACAAAACCTTCAATGGCTTCTTTTGCCCATTTTATCAGGTCGTCCATCTTTGTGCCCAGTGCTCTTTTCAATACCAGATTCTTGTGTCTTGGCGGTTTAGGCAGACGCCATGTAAACTGGTTCTCGCCTCCTTCTGAGACCTCTTCAACCTGTAGTTCGGCATTGAATCCGCTCACCTCCTGCCATCCCATGTTTTTCACGTTGATGCCATCGGAGAAGCTAACCAGGAAATGGAATCCCCTGATGTATTTGAGTTTGTCAATATGTACGATGTTGTCACTCATAGACTACTTTGTTGTTGGAGTTCGTATATAGAACTGTTATCAGTAGTCTTTTGCACCGGAATTTGCAGTACAACAGCGTCTTAGTCTTCTGTACTTCCGCTTCATTCCGATGCAAAGACTTCTGATAATCCTTGGCTTATTCTTTCTTGTTGCGCTTGGTGGTGAAACTCTCGTAGGCAAGCTCTAGGCTTTCGATGAGCACTTCTCCTTTCGATGCACTGAGATCGCCAGGAGTATATTTCACGGGGAAGGCATTCTTGAGGTTCCAGGTTATCACTGCCTCGTGTTCTTCGTTGAGCAAAGAGATGATTACCTCTCGACGTTCCGTGGTATTGTTCTTCATCTTGTCAAACCAATCGAAGAAACCATTGTCGTCAGCCATGCTGCCTCGTTTCAGCACCACATTGCTATATGTCTTCAGTCCAGGCATCTTGTAGGTGGTGTATTCCTTGTTGGACCCCTCGCGATACTCGATGACCTTTGTGCTCACGTTCAGACCAGACACGTCAGAGAAACAGATGTTCTCCTCGCTGTCGCTCCATTTCACAGAGAAGTGAAAACCGGTCAAAGGATATTTTGTTGCCATAATATTTTCTGTATTTTAAAAGTGATGAACTATGCCTCCTGCAACTTGTGTGAGAAGCGGAGAATGATAAACTCAGCAGGACGTACGGCTGCCATAGCAATCTCTACGATGAGCTTGCCCTCAAGGATGTCTTGAGCTGTCATTGTGACGTTGAGTCCCACGCCAACACGGAAAGCCTGAGCTGGTGTCGAGCCGGCCAAAGCACCGTCGCGCCATAGGTTGGAAAGAAAATTCTCAATCTGACATTGCACGTTGACCCATGTATTGGCATCGTTGGGTTGGAATACAGCCCATGACGTTGATTTCTTAACGCTTTCCTCAACATAGTTGAAGAGGCGGCGTACAGAGATATAGCGCCATTCGTTGCTGAAACCATCGAGTGTGCGGGCACCCCATACGATGATTCCCTTGCCCTGGAACAGACGGATGGCGTTGACAGACTTGCCGTTGTTGGCATCCACATTGATATCCTCCTGCTGATGGTCGGAGATGCGCACCTTCACGTCGCTCACCGAAGATAGACTCTTGTTGGCTGGCGATTGCCATACTCCGCTTTTCGCGTCATTCATGCAATAGATACCTGCAATGGCACCACTTGGCGGAATTATATTGGCATTTGCAAGTGTCTCTGTTACAAGCTTCTGATATTCAGGCTTGGCTTCCATTTTCTTGATGCAATGGGCCTTGGCTTCCACATCCACTACAGTTGGAATCGAAGAGGTTTCTTGCTTTCCGTTTTTGGCTGAAGTGGAAGGTGCTTTTCCCAAAATATCCTTGTTGATTTCATTTTTCTCTTCATCAGTGAAGATGTTTTTATTGAAAGCATAATCAATCATCTTCATGAAGTCGATATGCTTGGCATACGTCGTTCGCAGGTCAGGATAGTAGGCTGCACCATAGCTAAGATTGTTGGTTCCTGTTCCAGTGCGGAAGTTCTTCATGTCATTGTCGATGTCGTTAGAGCATTTCACATCGAGTATTGCCACTCTGTCGCCCAACTCACCGCATGTTTTCAGCATAAACTTATGAAGTGTTCCGAGTTCGTCTGTTTTCAGGTTCATGGCTGCGTCAGGAGCAAGAATCATCGTTATGGAATCTTCCTTGTTCAATTCTTCTATACCCTTCTTGTATTTTTCAACGTCTTCATATTCTTTGCCGTTGTAGTCGCCGATAGAAACTATGAAACAGGTGCTACCGCCATTGTCGTAGAATAGGCGGATGCTGTCGTATAATACGAAGTTGGCTCCTTGCAATTCGCCATCTTTGTTTACCGAAAGTTTCTGTGCACCTCCGAATTTTTCCTCGAAGTCGAGAAGACTCTCAATCTTGACAACCTTGTTAGGATTATCTTCTGCTACATACTCTTTTTCGGTAATACCAACGAATCCAGGTATTGCAGTGGCTACTCCAGCTACCGATGGTGGAATTTTAGAAATCTCTTCCACATAAACTCCAGGTGTTTTGTAAACTGCCATAAATGTTAAGATTTAAGTTTTTAAAATGTTATTGTTTAATCGTTGTGTTTCGATTTTCTTGTTCTTTTTTTATGTTTTACTGTCTTTTTCGTTATTTTCTGTTTTGTGGTTATTATGTTATTCTGGCGATGTGTCGGATTTCTCTTCTTCATCAGCCTTCTCATGTTTCTTTATGTATTCTTCAAGAGGCATCTCCTTCACGCTGACTCCAGTAATCAGATGCGGTCGTTTGCTGTTGTCAACGGCGCTGAGTGTCAGCATACGGACCTTGTAGCAAACGGCGGGCATCACCTTCGCCCCCACTGTCTGCCAGATACTGTTCATCTGTTCGGCGCTTAGATGCTGGAGCTCGATGGAGAGCGATCGCATGGCGTTTGCAGTTCTCGCTTTGGCGTCGCCCCTCCTGTTCTCCTCCTCTATTGCCTTCTGTTTCGCTTCCTCGTCCATCCCTGCATATTTGAAGTCCTGGATGTTGTTGAGAAGCCGCATGGTGCTCGAAATCTGCATCAGGCCGGTGTTGTAGTTCTCGGCAAAGGCAGAAATGAGTATATATAGATTCACGCAGAGATCCGGGTTGGCATAGTGGGGCGCAATGTCGTTGGTGTTGTCTCCCTTCACGAAACGGCCTTGCTTCTTGATAGACGACTCCTCCTCGATGCGCAGCAGCGTGATGTACAGTCCTGGACTCTTGGGACCGTCCTTGTCGATGGCATTGAGTATCACCTCCCAACCTTCATGACCTTCATCCTTGAACTTATACTCAAGATAAGTCCTTATGTTTTCAAGCGTTACTTCTATCATAAATATAGTTCTTATTTAACAAGTTATTTGAAGAAATGCATATCACTGAGAATGATGTCTTCCGTTTTTTTGCTGAGCTGATATATGGCTTCAGTATATGATCGTTCAATGGTCTTTATCGCTTCTTCTTTTTTTTCTTTTGTTTTCTGCCATAAATAATTTATAAAAAGACTTGTTAAACTGCCTATTGTTGCTTCAACAAACCATTCAAATTTAGTTTTGTCAGAGAAATACTTTTCTCTAGAGTAGATAAATCTAACAATCTTAGCCTTTATTTTGTCTACAAAATCTCCTATTTTAATTGCATCGTTTTTTTCCCAGCCTTTTGATCTCTGTGGTGTTTTTGTAATCTTAGCCTTTATTTTGTCTACAAAATCTCCTATTTTAATTGCAGCGCTT
>OMEA01001047.1_pt1 | contig 12124 bp, 9 predicted proteins | sample 1645321 | NCBI WGS metagenome assembly OMEA01 (sample SAMEA103958151, study PRJEB25191) | human gut metagenome
GCTTATGTCCATTGCCCTGGGCTATGAGCTTCTGCCCTTTCAGGGCGTGCTGCTTATGTCCATTGCCCTGGGCTATGAGCTTCTGCCCTTTCAGGGCGTGCTGCTTGTATCCATTGCCCTGGGCTATGAGCTTCTGCCCTTTACCTTTGCTTTCCCTTTCGGCCAGCGATTTTCAATTCCGCTACGCGCTAGTGACTGTTGGTTCAGGGCGTGCTGCTTGTTTACTTTGCAAACCTTAGTCAAGTTTACTTGAATATTTTGCTGAGGTGCAGTTTATCTTATGCAAAGATAAAACAAACCGAATGCATCATATCAAGTTTACTTGAATATTTTGCTGAGGTGCAGTTTATCTTATGCAAAGATAGATAAAATCTTTTTTAATTCAAAAGCCTTTGTGCTTTTTTATATTGAAAGTTTCTTAAATAAAGGAAATAAGTGCCATTTTTAATATTATTTAGAGTGTGATATTCGTTTTTTTCTCCCTAAATGTTTACTTTTGCGTTCGATTTTGCGTCGTAAGGGCTTTCTGCAGTACCTGCTGGCGCAAGGAAACAGGTAAACCGACTAATAGAATATACAACAAAAACAGCATAGAATTATGGCAGAATCTATTGACATCCGCGAGCTCAACATCCGGATAGAACAACAAAGCCAGTTTGTCACCAATCTGGTGATGGGCATGAACAAAGTGATTGTAGGACAGAAACATCTTGTAGACTGTCTCCTAATAGGTCTTCTGAGCGATGGCCACATCCTGCTCGAAGGCGTACCTGGTCTGGCAAAGACCTTGGCCATCAAGACCCTCTCTCAGCTTATCAGCGCTGACTTCAGCCGCATTCAGTTTACTCCCGACCTGTTGCCTGCCGACGTGGTGGGTACACAGATTTATTCTCAGAAGGACGAGACCTTCCATGTGAAGAAGGGTCCTGTGTTTGCCAACTTCGTATTGGCAGATGAGATCAACCGTGCTCCTGCCAAGGTGCAGAGTGCGCTGCTTGAGGCGATGCAGGAGCATCAGGTCACCATCGGCGACAATACCTTCCGACTGCCCAGTCCGTTCCTTGTAATGGCTACGCAGAACCCAATAGAGCAGGAGGGAACCTATCAGTTGCCCGAGGCACAGGTGGACCGTTTTCTGCTCAAGGTCATCATCGACTATCCTACACTCGAGGAAGAGAAGCTCATCATCCGTGAGAACATCGCCGGAGGTCTGCCCGAGATATATCCCGTCACCACAGACGACGAGATTCTGAAGGCTCGCCAGATAGTAGGCGAGGTTTACATCGACGAGAAGATAGAGCAGTACATTGCCGACATCGTCTTCGCCACCCGTTATCCCGAGCGTTACGGTCTGTCCGACATCAAGGATATGATTACCTTTGGCGGCAGTCCACGTGCCAGCATCTCTCTTGCCAAGGCAGCCAGGGCTTATGCTTTCATCAAGCACCGCGGCTATGTGATTCCTGAGGATGTGCGTGCCGTGGCTCACGACGTGCTTCGCCATCGTGTGGGACTCTCCTACGAGGCAGAGGCTTCCAATGTGACCGGCGAGGAAATCGTGAGCCGCATAATTAATAAGGTGGAAGTACCTTGATTTTGAGGAGTAAGTAATTCAAGTTTCGCAAGCTCAGAAGTTAAAGGAGTTATCGCTCCCTACGCTCGCTGAGGAGTTAATACAACAGTCTTTTTGGCGTAGTTTTTTTAGCAGCAAGACATACGTCTTAACTCCTTAACTTCCTTAACTCCTTTAACTTCCTGATATGCGACAGTTCAGTAAGTAATAAATGGACACACAAGATATCTTAAAGACAGTACGCAAGATCGAGATCAAGACTCGCGGTCTCAGCCAGAATGTCTTTGCAGGCCAGTATCACTCGGCCTTCAAGGGCAGGGGTATGGCCTTCGCCGAGGTGAGGGAGTATCAGTATGGCGACGACGTGAGAGACATCGACTGGAATGTGACCGCCCGTTTCCATCGTCCCTTTGTCAAGGTGTTCGAGGAGGAGCGCGAGCTTACCGTGATGCTGTTGGTCGACGTAAGTGGCTCGCTCGACTTCGGTACCACACGGCAGATGAAGCGCGACATGGCAACCGAGATTGCAGCCACCCTGGCCTTCAGTGCCATTCAGAACAACGATAAGATAGGTGTCATCTTCTTCTCCGACCGAATAGAGAAATACATCCCGCCCAAGAAGGGCCGCAAGCACATTCTCTACATCATCCGCGAGATGCTCGATTTTCATCCTCAGAGCCAGCGCACCGACATCGGTGTGGCTTTGGAGTACTTCACACGGGTGATGAAGCGCCATTGCACAGCCTTCGTCATCAGCGACTTCTTCGATGACAAGGACTTTCAGCATCCCCTTCAGATTGCCAATCAGAAGCACGATGTGGCTGCCATTCAGGTGTACGATCCACGTGCCAAGGCGTTGCCCGACATCGGACTCCTCAAGGTGTGCGATGCAGAGACAGGTCACGAGATGTATATTGACACCAGTTCCAAGAAACTGCGTCAGGCGCATACACGCCACTGGATGATGCGCGAGCAGCTGTTGCGCGAAACCTTTGCCAAGAGCAAGGTCGACTGGACGGCTGTCGCCACCAACGAAGACTTCTCACGTGCTCTGCTCAACCTGTTCATGCAGCGGGGCTGAAAAGCGGAGAAGTAAACCAATAGGGAAAAGAAAAATGACGAAACAGAAGAATATTATCATCATGATGCTTGCCTTCCTGATGCTGTTGCCATTAGGGTCGGCAGCTCAGGAGGTGGTGCAGAAGCTCGACTCTCTGCAGATCCTGATAGGCGAGCAGACGAAGCTTCATCTCAAGGTCACCGCTGCCAAGGGTGCCAAGGTGGTGCTGCCTTCGTTCAAGCCGTCACAGATGCTCATTCCGGGCATCGAGGTGGTGGAGCAGAGCGATGCCGACACCGCCGAGCTCGACGGCGGCAGGCTACAGATAAGCCGCGACTATACGCTTACCTCTTTCGACGAGAAGGTCTACGCTGTACCAGCCCTTCAGGTCAAGGTCAACGGCAAGACCTGTCAGGGCAACCCGGTGGCGCTCAAGGTGCTCACGGTTCCTGTGGATACGGTTCATCCCAACCAGTTCTATCCCCCCAAGGACGTACAGGACAATCCCTTCCTATGGAGTGAGTGGAGTCCTCTGTTCTGGCTCAGCATTCTTGTACTCTTACTCTTCGGTGTCATGCTGTGGCTCTGGCAGCGCCTCCGTCAGAACAAACCTATCGTGATTCGTATGCGCATCGTGAAGCGTGTGCCAGCCCACGAGAAGGCGCTCAGCGAGATCAATGTCATCAAGCAGCAGCACACCGAGTCGCAGGAGAACCAGAAGGAATACTACACCCGCCTCACCACCACGCTGCGCGAGTACATAGAGCAGCGCTTTGGCTTCCGTGCCATGGAGATGACCAGCGGCGAGATTATAGAGCATCTGCAGTCGGCTGGCGACCAGAAGATGATAGACGAGTTGAAACAGCTCTTCCGTACTGCCGACCTCGTGAAGTTTGCCAAGTACGAGACCTTCCTTGGCGAGAATGACGCCAATCTGGTCAACGCCATCAACTTCATCGACCAGACGAAGACCAACGAGCAGACCGTCGAGGAGAAGGTGGCTCCCGAGCTTACCGACCAGGATCGCAAGACGCGCAGTCAGCGCAAGCTCATCAAGGCTTTGCTCTGGGGTGGAGCGATTGTCATGGCAGCCATCACCGCTTACGTGATCTATGGTGCCTGCATGCTGCTGATGTAGGAGTATAGAATAAAAAAGAATAACTCAACTTTCGCAAATGGTGAAGTTAAAGAATTTAAAGAAGTTAGAGAAGTTAAAGCCATATGCTTTACAGATAGATCTTCAACCAAAAAGGCTGTTGGCTATAACTTCTAACGACCGAAGGGAGTGATAACTTCTTTAACTTCTATAACTTCTGAACTTGCGAATGTTCAATAATATTATAAAAACATGGAATTTGCAAGTAAAGCATATTTTCTGTTGCTCCTGTTGCTGATACCTTATATATTATGGTATTTCCTGTACAGGAAGAAGAACGAGCCTACCATGAGGCTGAGCGACACCCGGCAGTTTGCCTATGCTCCCAAGAGCCTGCGCCAGCGCCTTGTCCATCTGCCCATGATGCTCAGATGTCTGTGCTTCGTGCTCATCGTCTGTGCGATGGCTCGTCCGCAGACCCACAACTCCTGGGACAACAAGACGGTGGAGGGCATCGACATCATGATGGCGATGGACGTTTCTACCTCTATGTTGGCAGAAGACTTGAAACCCAATCGTATGGAGGCTGCCAAGGATGTGGCTCACGAGTTTATCTCGGGCCGTCCCAACGACAACATCGGTCTTACCATCTTTGCTGGTGAGGCCTTCACCCAGTGTCCTATGACCACAGACCACGCCAGTTTGTTGCGACTGTTGCAGGACACCCGTACCGACATTACTGCCCGTGGACTTATAGACGACGGAACGGCAGTGGGTATGGGTCTCGCCAATGCTGTCAGCCGACTGAAGGACTCCAAGTCCAAGAGCAAGGTGGTCATCCTCCTGACCGACGGCAGCAACAACACCGGTGACATTTCGCCTATGACGGCCGCCGAGATAGCCAAGAGCTTTGGCATCAGAGTCTACACCATCGGTGTGGGAACCAACAAGGTGGCTCCTTACCCTATGCCCACAGCGGCTGGCGTTCAGTACATCAACATGCCTGTGGAGATTGACACCGAGACACTCAGGGACATAGCCCGTACCACTGATGGCAACTTCTATCGCGCCACCAACAACGCCGAGCTGAAGCGCATCTACCACGACATCGACAAGTTGGAGAAGACGAAGATGAATGTCACCCATTTCGCCAAGCGCTACGAGGCTTATCAGCCTTTTGCCCTTGCAGCCCTGTTGGTACTGCTCGCAGAGATATTGCTTCGCATCACCTGGCTCAGAAGAATCCCATAGGGAAGGGACGAGCCGAAGTTCAATTAATATCAAATGAATATGCTAAGATTTGAAGATCCAATATATTTGTGGCTGCTGTGGATGTTGCCGGTACTCGTACTGGTGAGGTTCATAGGATGGCGAAGGAGAAGGGCCAAGCTCCGAAAGTTTGGCGACCCTGAGCTGTTGAAAGCCCTTATGCCCAATGTGTCATCTTATCGCCCCACGGTGAAGTTCGGCTTGCTGCTTGCAGCCTTGGCCCTGCTCATCCTCATGGTGGCGCGTCCACAGATGGGCAGCAAGATTTCTCACGACAAGCGTCAGGGCATTGAGACCATCATCTGTCTCGACATCTCCAACTCGATGTTGGCAGAGGATGTGGCGCCTTCGCGACTCGACAAGAGCAAGATGCTGGTGGAGAACCTGGTCGACAAGTTCACCAACGACAAGATAGGTCTCATCGTCTTTGCCGGCGATGCCTTCGTGCAGTTGCCTATCACCAGCGACTACGTGTCTGCCAAGATGTTCCTGCAGAACACCACACCAGCCCTCATCCAGACCCAGGGCACCAACTTTGCTGCAGCCATCGACCTGGCCACCAAGAGCTTCACCCAGCAAGACCATGTGGGACGCGCCATCATCGTCATTACCGATGGCGAGAACCATGAGCCGGGAGCCGAGGATGCTGTCAAGGCAGCCAAGAATAAAGGCATCAATGTCTTCATTCTGGGAATAGGAAGCACCAAGGGAGCCCCCATTCCTATGGGCGACGGCTCTTATCTCAAAGACCGTACGGGCAACACCGTGATGACTGCCCTCAACGAGCAGATGTGCCGACAGTTGGCTCAGGCTGGCAGTGGACAGTATATTCACGTCGACAACACCAGCGATGCGGAGCAGGCACTCAACGACGACCTCTCCAAGCTGCAGAAGGGCGAGACCGACACCGTCATCTATAGCGAGTACGACGAGCAGTTCCAGGCTGTAGGCATCCTGGTCATCCTCCTGCTCATCCTCGACATCTGTATGCTCGAGGTGAAGAATCCGCTTCTCCGCAACGTGAAGTTCTTTACACATTAAAAATTAATCGCAATGTATCTAACTTATTATATCATACCGACCCTGCGGCTGCGCAGGCTGTGCCTGCTGTTGGGGCTGCTCCTCGTCAGTACAGTTGCAGCACTGGCACAGAACGACCGTACCTTCATCCGTCAGGGCAACCGTCAGTACAGGGCACGCAAATGGACTGCTGCCGAGGTGCAGTATCGCAAGGCGATAGCCCGCAATGCCAACAATCCACAGGCGGTCTACAACTTAGGCTGTGCGCTCATGATGCAGCAGAAAGACTCGCTCGCCATGCTGCAGTTTGCCAAGTCTGCCGACTTGCAGACCACCAACAAGATACGCCGCGCCAAGAGTTTCCACAACATGGGCGTCATCATGCAGAACCATCAGGAGTTTGCCAAGGCAATAGAATGTTACAAGATGGCGCTGCGCAACAATCCTCAGGACAACGAGACCCGCTACAACCTGGCGCTCTGCAAGCATCAGCTGAAGAATCAGAAGAACCAGCAGAACCAAAACAAGAACAAGAGCGGCAACGACAAGAACAACAAGGACAAGAACAAGCAGAACAAGAAGAATAAGGATCAGAACAAGAACAAGGATCAAGACAAACAGAAAAATAATCAAAACAAAGATAAGAACAACCAGTCACAGAAGCCCGAGCAGGACAAGATGAGCCGTGACAATGCCGAGCAGTTGCTCAATGCAGCCGTGCAGCAGGAGAAGGCCACCAAGCAGAAGATGCAGAAGGCGATGAGTCAGCCACGACGCAGGCAGTACGACAAGAACTGGTAAAACAATAAGCAAACATCATTTCATTATGAAGCAAATAGAATGGTACACATTGATGATATTCGTGATGCTGGGTCTGGTGGAGGAAGCCAAGGCGCAGCGTGTGGCGGTATCTGCACCAACACATGTTGCTGCTGGCGAGAACTTCAGAGTAGCCTATACGGTCAACGCCCGTGAAGTGGAGGAGTTCCGTATGGGCAATGTGCCCGATGGACTGGAGGTGATAGCCGGACCCTATACCTCTTCGCAGTCGAGCTATCAGGTGGTCAACGGCCACACCAGCTCTTCTTCCTCTTTCACCATCACCTACACGCTCTATGCAGGCAAGGCTGGAACTTACACCATCGGTACCTCGCATGCTCTGGTTTATGGCAAGAAACTTGCAGCCCATCCTGTCAAGATCACCGTCTCTGGCCATGCTCACAACTCTGGCGGAGCACCCAGGATGCACAACGATGATGCCGATGAGCCTCGCATGCGTCAGGCGGGTTCTGCCATCTCGGGCAACGACCTCTTCATCAAGGTCACTGCCAACAAGAAGCGTGTGCACGAGCAAGAGCCTGTGCTCCTTACCTATAAGGTCTATACACAGGTCGACCTTACCCAGCTCGACGGCAAGATGCCCGATCTGAAGGGTTTCCACTCTCAGGAGGTGCCACAGCCACAGCAGAAAGTGCTTCACACCGAGGTCATCAACGGCCGTCCTTACCGTTGTGTCACCTGGAGTCAGTACGTCATGTATCCTCAGATGACGGGCAAGCTCGAGATTCCTTCCATCACCTTCAAGGGTATCGTGGTTCAGCAGAACCGCAATGTCGACCCCATCGAGGCTTTCTTCAATGGCGGCTCGGGTTATGTGGAGGTGCATAAGTCTATCAAGGCGCCAGGCATTACCATTCAGGTGGATCCGCTGCCTGCACGTCCTGCCAACTTCTCGGGTGGAGTAGGCCGCTTCAATATCTCTGCCACGCTCGACAAGAACGACGTGAAGGCTGGCGATCCCATCAACATCCGTGTGGTAGTGGGAGGCATCGGAAACCTGAAACTCCTCAAGCAGCCTGTGCTCAACCTGCCGAAAGACTTCGACCAGTATGACGCCAAAATCACCGACAAGACCAAGCTCACCCAGAACGGTGTGGAGGGCAACATGGTTTACGACTTCCTCGCTGTTCCGCGCAACCAGGGCAAGTACACCATTCCATCGGTAGAATTCACCTACTACGACACCAAGACCAATGCCTACCGCACCATCAAGACCCAGCCCTTCACCCTCACCGTGGAGCAGGGCGACGGCACAGACGGTTCGTCGTCGGCCAACTACAGCAGTTCCGACAAGGACATTCATGCCCTGAAGTTGGGCAAGAGCAAGCTTTGCGACATCGACGATATGTTCTATGGCAGCTTTGGTTATTGGACGAGTCTGATGGTGCCTCTCATCGCCTTCATCGGTCTGCTCATCGCCTTCCGCCGCCGTGCCATCGAGAATGCCGACATCGTGAAGATGCGTTCCAACAAGGCCAACAAGATAGCCACCAAGCGACTCAAGAAGGCACGCACCCTGATGATGGTCCGCAAGCAGGGCGAGTTCTACGACGAGGTGCTCAGAGCCTTGTGGGGCTACGTCAGCTACAAGCTCAATATGCCTGTCGAACAGCTCTCGCGCGAGAATATTCAGGATAAGCTGTTGGCTCACTCCGTTGATGCCGACACCATAGAGAAGTTTACCCAGGCTCTCGACGAGTGTGAGTTTGAGCGCTATGCTCCTGGCGACCCTGCCGGCAATATGAACAAGACTTTCGATTCAGCCATGACTGCTATTATGGAAATAGAGAATGCCATCAAGGCTGCCCGCAAGCAGGGCAAGAAGACTTCTGCCCGTCAGGGCGACTATACCTTCGGTGTGGTGCTGCTGCTCATCTTCATGGGCTTCAGCCTCTCTGCCTCTGCTGTCACCAAGCAGAACGCCGACACCGAGTACACCAAGGGCAACTATCAGCAGGCCATCAAGGACTATGAGGACCTGCTCAAGAACGGTGTTTCGCCCGAGGTCTACTACAACCTCGGCAATGCCTATTATCGCACCGACAACATCACCAAGGCTGTCCTGGCTTACGAACGTGCCCATCTGCTGTCGCCCGGCGACGAGGATATCAACTTCAACCTGCAGTTTGCTCGCAGCAAGACCATCGACAAGATCACTCCTGTCAGCGAGATGTTCTTCGTCACCTGGTACAAGGCGCTGGTCAACTTCACCAGTGTCGACAACTGGGCCAAGACGGGCATCCTGTCCATCATCCTTGCCTTGGTATTGGTGCTGGTCTATCTCTTCGCGCCCCAGTTGCCGTTGCGCAAGGCCGGCTTCTTCGGCGGCATCCTCTTCTTTGTCGTCTTCCTCTTGAGTTCGCTCTTTGCCTATCAGCAGAAACAGATACTCGTCAACCGCACGGGTGCCATCATCGTGGCTCCTACGGTCAATGTCAAGAAGACTCCTTCCCGACAGAGCGCCGACCAGTTCGTCATTCATGAGGGAACGCGTGTCGACATCACCGACCGCTCGATGGATGGCTGGCGTGGCATCCACCTGGCAGATGGAAGAGATGGATGGATAGAAACCAAACAACTGGAGGAAATATGATGTTTGTCTCATGTCTTCTCACCGATCTCGAGGTGCTCCACTTCTTCAATGGAAGCGACAATCTGTTCATCGACCAGTTAGCGCTCGTCCTTACGTCGGGGCTCACCTGGATACCGCTTTATCTCACCCTCTTCTACATCATTGTGCGCAACAATGAGACGATGGCGCAGATTGGTCTGGCGGTAATGGGAGCACTCGTCTGTGTGGCTCTTTCCGAGGGTATCACCGATGGCGTGGTAAAACCCTTGGTGGAACGATGGCGCCCCAACAACGACCCCATCCTGAAATACTCCATTCAGGTGGTGGGCAACCTTCGTGGCAGTGGCTACAGCTTCTTCTCGGCTCATGCAGCCAACACCATGTCGATAGCGATGTTCTTCTCGCTCCTCATGAGGGGCAAGCGCCTCGCCATCGCCCTCTTCTCGTGGTCGCTGCTCAACTGTTGGACACGCCTGTATCTCGGCATGCACTATCCCTCCGACATTCTCTGCGGACTCCTTGTGGGTGCTGTCATCGGTGTCGTGTGCTACATAGGTTATCTGAAACTGTATTACAAGGTGTCACCCCACATCACATATATCTCCGACCAGTACACCCCCACGGGTTACGACCACGACGATATTGACAAGATACTCTGCATCCTGGCTTTCACCCTGGTCTATGCCTTCTTGCGGGCGATAGTCATGGCTGGAGGAGTGTAACATTAAAATTCAACCATAATGGATACAAAACATATAAAAATTACCGATTACAATTACCCCCTTCCTGATGAGCGCATTGCCAAGTTCCCCTTGGCGCAGCGCGACCATTCCAAACTCCTTCTCTACCGTCATGGTGAGGTAGGTGAGGATGTGTTCTACCATTTGCCTGAATACCTGCCCAAGGGCGGACTGATGGTTTACAACAATACCAAGGTGATTCAGGCGCGTCTGCATTTCCGCAAGGAGACGGGTGCCCTGATAGAGGTCTTCCTCATGGAGCCTGCCGATCCTACCGACTATGAGCTCATGTTCCAGACGGCTGGACATTGCTCATGGCTCTGCATGATAGGCAACCTGAAGAAGTGGAAGGAGGGCAGTCTGAAGCGTGACTTCGAGATCAAGGGGCATCAGCTTACACTCTCTGCCACCATGCGCCGTGGCGACGCCTTAGGCTCGGAGGCTGCCTCTATGGTGGCGAAGGGTGGTGGAACCAACTATTGGGTCGACTTCGACTGGGACAACACGCAGGTCTCCTTTGCCGAGATTCTCGAGACCGTGGGCGAGTTGCCTATTCCACCTTATCTCAACCGTGCCACCGAGGAGAGCGACAAGACTACCTATCAGACGGTTTACTCGAAGATAAAGGGCAGTGTGGCTGCTCCTACTGCCGGACTTCATTTCACCGATGCCGTGTTGCAGGACATCGACCGCCATGGCATTGAGCGTGAGGAGGTTACCCTTCATGTGGGCGCTGGTACTTTCAAGCCGGTGAAGAGTCTTGAGATAGAGGACCACCGCATGCACACCGAGTATATCGTGGTGCACCGTCATACGTTGGAGAAGCTCCTGCAGCACCATTGCGAGGTGATTGCTGTGGGTACTACGAGTGTGCGAACCATCGAGAGCCTGTACTATATGGGCGTTTATCTGCTCTCTCATCCCGAGGCGACCGAAGACGACCTGCACGTTAACCAGTGGGATCCTTACGAGTTGTCGGCAGATGGCGGTTTGGTGAATGCCATTCAGCCTTCTCAGGCGATACAGGCCATCATCGACTATCTCGACCGCAATGGTCTGGAGGCTTTGCACACCAGCACGCAGATCATCATTGCCCCCGGCTATCAGTACAAGATAGTGAAGATGCTTATCACCAATTTCCATCAGCCTCAGAGCACTCTTCTCCTCCTCGTCAGTGCCTTCCTCCATGGCGACTGGAAGAAAGTGTACGACTATGCTCTGGCTCACGATTTCCGTTTCCTGAGCTATGGTGATTCTTCGTTGTTGATTCCGTAATTCATTGCGTGGTTAATGTCTGAAGTTGAGTAAAGTTCTGAAGTTTCGCAAGTTCTGCCCCTTCAGGGCGTGCTGCTTATATGGGCTCCATGGTACAAAGTTACGTATTACACTCCAGCTCCTTCAGGGCGTATTGGGTAATTCCAACCGTACAGTTAGAAAACTTTAGTACCTATTCTTCCTGTATGTAAAGAATGCCAATACAAACTATGAATAAGAAGAAAGATTGACAAGCTGGATTAGGAATAAAATCACATAAGCCGTTCTGGAAAAGACCATCAGGTGGTCTGTCTTGCCCGTCAAGTGGGCACTCAGGGAACAAGCGACGGGCATCGACTGAACAAGCGACGGGCATCGACTGAACAAGCGTTGGGCATCGACTGAACAAGCTTTGGGCATTCATTGCCCATGCGGTGTGCACAGAGTGCCCAAAAGTCGGGAATTTCTTGGGCACTCCTTACTGATCGGCAGCTTTGCTTTTATGCATAATGTCTCATGACTATTTTGTGATACTTAAATGACGTTTTTTATGATACTTCTATCAGATTAATGATACTTCTATGATACTTCTTGTAAGATAATTCAAAATGTATCATTCTTCTATCTTATTATATGTCAGTTATTTAGGGTCTGCTGAATTAATTTCGAGTCACAGACAGAGGGTAGCAGACGTAGACCC
>OMEA01001060.1_pt1 | contig 12064 bp, 10 predicted proteins | sample 1645321 | NCBI WGS metagenome assembly OMEA01 (sample SAMEA103958151, study PRJEB25191) | human gut metagenome
GGTTGCCGAAGCAACCGCGCCTCGGCGCGAGAATGTGCCAAGGCACATTCTTTTTTACATCAGCTTACGGAATAATGCGGTCAGATCTTCGATGCTTGCATCCTTCGGGTTGCCGGGTGCGCATGCATCTGCATGGGCAGATTCTGCCAGAAACGGAAGATCCTCTTCCTTGATGGCTTCGAGCTTGGACGGAATGCCGACATCCTCGGAAAGCTTGCGGACAGCATCGACCGCAGCTTTACGGTAAGCAGCCTGATCCATCTGATCAACGCCTTCTACGCCCATTGCGCGTGCGATTTCACGGTATTTTTCACCGGTGCAGTCTGCGTTGTATTCCATAACGATCGGAAGCATCATTGCGCATGCAACGCCGTGAGGGGTGTCATAAACAGCGCCCAGGGTGTGTGCCATGGAATGAGCGATGCCGAGACCGACATTGGAGAAGCCCATGCCTGCGATATACTGACCAAGAGCCATGCCTTCACGGCCTTCTTTGGTGTTAGCGACGGCATTACGCAGGGATTTGGAAATGATTTCGATTGCCTTTAAGTGGAACATATCGGTCATTTCCCATGCAGCCTTTGTGGTGTAGCCTTCGATTGCGTGGGTCAGAGCATCCATACCAGTAGAAGCGGTCAGGCCCTTTGGCATGGAGGACATCATATCGGGATCAACGACTGCGATGATCGGCATGTCGTGGGGGTCAACGCATACGAATTTGCGCTTGCGCTCTACGTCGGTGATAACGTAGTTGATGGTAACCTCTGCAGCGGTGCCGGCAGTGGTAGGAACAGCGATAATCGGAACGCAGGGCTTTTTGGTGGGAGCAACGCCTTCGAGGCTGCGGACGTCTTCAAATTCCGGGTTGGCGATGATGATGCCGATGGCCTTGGAGGTATCCATAGAGGAACCGCCGCCGATTGCGATGATGTAGTCAGCGCCGGAAGCCTTGAACGCTGCAACGCCGTTCTTTACGTTTTCGATGGTCGGGTTTGCTTTGATATCGGAGTAGATTTCATAAGCAAGACCTTCGCGGTCTAAAATATCCGTTACCTTTGCGGTTACGCCGAACTTGATCAGATCCGGATCGGAACATACAAATGCTTTCCGGAAAGCATGAGCCTTTGCTTCGTTTGCGATTTCTTCGATTGCGCCAGCTCCGTGATAGGAGGTCTGGTTGAGCATAATTCTGTTTGCCATTGGAAAAACCCCTTTCTTTCGATCGATTTTTGATAATTTCATTGTAATACAAAAAAGGAAAGAAAAAAAGGAAATTTTATAAAATCGACATTAATTTAATGGGGAAAAGGAAGAAATGTTATTTAAATTTACCAGAATTTGCTTTCTTTTCAAAAATTTTTTTAGTTTTGTTGACAATCTACGATTCTGCAGATGGAAATTCCTTTTTGCAGTTTTTAGAAGCTGCGTCGTCCGGTGCCTGGGGGGTGCAGCAAAAGCGTCTGGAATATTCCAGGTTTGCCTGAATCAGGTTGTATTCCAGTAAAAGACGGAGCGTGCAGGAGAGACATTCGGGAGATTTGGCGTGCGCTTCGCACACGTCCTTGAAAGAGTGGGACAGATTCAGAATATCCAGAGAAGAGACTGCCATGCAGATCACCTGAAACGCTCCGTTTCTATATAGTATGGCGCGCGTGCCGCCGGGGTGCGAAACCGCTGCGGTGGATACCTCTTCTTTCCGGATAAAAACAGCGATGACAAGACTTTCCTGCTTGCATCCTGCCCTACAGATGATAAACTGGGAGTAAGAATCGAAAGGGACAGGAGGCACACAGCATGAACCTAAATCCGCTTGCGGCAGAGGAACAGTTTTTAAACCCATTGGATCGCGTCAACGGATTCGATATCCGTCCGGGGCTATATGAAATCAACGGAGCGACTTCCTTCGGAAGCTGCGTCAACTTTACAATTCATTCTCAGAATGCGGTTTCCTGTGAGCTGCTGCTGTTTCACAGAGGGGAAAAAGAGCCTTACGGGACGATTCCTTTTCCGGAAAATTACAGGATCGGGCGGGTATATTCGATGATCGTGTTCGGTCTGGATATTTACGATTTTGAGTACGCCTATCGGATGGACGGGCCGAACGTTCCGGAAAAAGGGCTGATTTATGATAAAACAAAAGTGCTTTTGGATCCGTATGCGCGGGCGGTGACGCAGCAGAGCATCTGGGGAAAAGAGCCCGACCGGGAGAAGGGTTATCATGGGCGGGTGGTGTTCAACGATTTCGACTGGGGTGACGCCAGAGAGCCGAAAAAGCCGATGCAGGAGCTGATTATTTATGAGATGCATGTGCGCGGTTTTACAAAGCATGCCTCTTCGGGCGTGCAGTTTCCGGGAACGTTTGAGGGTATCCGGGAAAAAATCCCCTACCTGAAGGCGCTTGGCATCACTGCGGTTGAGCTGATGCCGGTGTTTGAATTCGACGAGACGATGGGAAAACGTGAAATTGGCGGCAGGACGCTTCTGGATTACTGGGGCTACAACACGGTTGGATTTTTTGCACCGAACACAGGATACACGGCGCGTCAGGAGTATAACCGGGAAGGGACGGAGTTTAAAAATCTCATCCGGGAGCTTCACCAGAACGGAATCGAAGTCATTTTAGACGTGGTGTTCAATCATACCGCGGAGGGAAACGAGCAGGGACCGTTTTTTGAATTTAAGGGAATCGACAACCGGATTTATTATATGCTGACGCCGGAGGGAAACTATTATAATTTCAGCGGATGCGGAAATACGTTAAATTGCAATCATCCAGTCGTACAGCAGATGATTCTGGAATGCCTGCGGCATTGGGTAATTCATTATCGGGTGGACGGTTTTCGCTTTGATCTTGCGAGCATTTTGGGACGAAACGAGGACGGGACGCCGCTGTTACAGCCGCCTCTGCTTCGGAATCTGGCGGAAGATCCGGTGCTGAAGGACGTCAACCTGATTGCGGAGGCATGGGATGCGGGCGGTTTGTATCAGGTCGGAAATTTCCCGGCGTGGAACCGGTGGGCGGAGTGGAACGGCAAATACCGGGACGAGCTGCGCAGCTTTTTAAAAGGAGAGTACTGGTTCGCAGCACAGGCGGCAAAGCGGATTACCGGCTCTCCGGATCTGTACGGCGGGCAGTATCGGGGCTACAATTCGTCAATCAATTTTCTGACCTGTCACGACGGCTTTACGCTGTACGACCTGTATTCTTATAATGAAAAACATAACGAGGAAAACGGCTGGAATAATACTGACGGTGCAGATGATAACCGGAGCTGGAACTGTGGGTACGAGGGAAAATCCGACAACCCCGGAATAGAAGCGCTTCGGAAAAGAATGATCAAAAATGCCTGTGCGGTGTTACTGTGCAGCCGCGGAACGCCGATGTTTCTGGCGGGAGACGAATTTTGCAATACGCAGTTTGGCAACAACAACGCCTACTGTCAGGACAACGAAATTTCCTGGCTGGACTGGTCGCTGTTGGAAAAAAATAGAGAAATTTACGAATTTTTCCGGTATATGATTGCATTCCGCAAAAAACACTCTGCAATCCGCGGAGAATGCAGTTCGTCCGGGCTTGGGTTCCCGACGGTCAGCGTCCATACGAATCAGCCCTGGGACAATAATGTGACCCAGGAAAGTAAATTCCTGGGCGTGATGTTTGCGGGGGCGGTTCCGGCCGGAAGCAGTCAGAAAACAGGACGAAATCAGGAAAACGCGTGGAGTCAGGAAGCAGAGAGACGCCGGGAATCTGTGTGGAGCTTGGAAATGGAGCGAACCCGGGAATTGGAAACGGAAGATCTCGTGTACCTGGCGGTCAATGTTTTCTGGGAGGATCAGCAGTTTTTTCTGCCGAAGCTTCCAAACGGCTTTGTATGGAGGCTTGCGGTCAATACGGACCAGCCGGAAATGCCCGAAAAGGAGTCACAGATGACTGTCATTGACAGTGAATTTATCCTGAAACCGCGCAGCGTCGCCGTTTTTGTGGGAGGCCCATCCTTTTAACAAAATGCCGCGAAATGGAAAGAAAAGCTGATGATGTCTCCACATTATAAGCCAAACATTTCGCGGCAGATTTTTTTCCCGGTCTCTGTGCGGAAAATGTTGTCATAGGTCGCCCGGATATGGGCTGTGTCCGTGTTTCCTTCAAAGAGGTTGACCAGAAAATCCGCCTCCACCAGAATCTGATAATCGAGACCGTCGATGCCGGTATAAGTATGATGATGACCGACTAAAAAGCTGACGCGCTCTATCACATCTTTTTCAAATCCCAGCTCGGAGAGCATCTGCTCTGCCAGGGCAGGACCTTCTTTTTCCTGCAATTTTCCGTTTCCGTCTCCGTATTTTTCCAGACACAGCCGGATGCCGATATCGTGCACAATGGCGGCAGCTTCCGTAATGAACAGCGTTTTTTCATCGAGCTGCTCGGAAACAGCGATCGTCTTTGCAAAGCTGTGCACCTTCAGAAAATGCTGAATGCGCCCCGGGCTGCCGTGATCGTAGGAAATCATTTTTAAAATAAGCGGTTCTAAAGTCATACGAAGCTCCCTTCTTTGTGAGATACATAAGTCAGTTAAGAACATCATAGCGCGGTTTTCCGGGTATTTCAAGCGCAGGAAAACGGTTGACAGTTCTCTGCGGATAAACTAGGATGAAAAAAGATGTAGGTACATCCATTTTGAAAAACTATCGTGCAGGAAAGCCCCTGCAACTTAAATTCAGGAGGACGATTGCGATGGATAAAACCGAACGGAAAATGACGAAAATTGCGCGGGAGTTAAATAAGCTGACGGTACAGGCGATGAAGGAGAAAGGAATCGGGACGGCGGAGTTCGATTTTGTCCATCTGGTGCGGCACCATCCCGGCATCACACAGGCGCAGCTGCGGGAAGAATTAAAGATCGACAAGGGAGCTGCGGCGCGCCGGGCGGCAAGCCTGGAAGCGAAGGGCTACCTGACTCGCCGGGACAATCCGGAGGACAAAAGAAGTCAGCTTTTGTATGCGACAAAAAAGGCGGAAGGGCTGAAAAACTCCAAGGTCAGCATTGAATCGACGTTTTATGAGTGGCTGATGGAGGAACTGGACGAATCAGAAACCGAGCACTTTTGCGAAATGCTGGATCGACTGTATCTGAGATCGAAAAAAGAAAGCCGGTCTGGATTTTTGCAGGTAAAGGAACGGATGGACAGAGGAGAAAAGGATGGCTGAAGGGACGACGATGTGCGACAGGAAAGAATCGGGAATCCGGACTGCCGGGAAAAAACCGGATCAGATCGGAAGCTACTTTGTGACGGAGTGGAAGCCGCTGCTTGCGGTGACGGTTTCCGGCCTGATTTATAATATCGGACTGCTCGCGGGACCGTGGTTTGAAGGACGGCTTGCACAGCGCCTGCTGGATGTATTTGCAGGGAAAAAATTTTTTACCGATATGCTGCTTTTGGTGTGCGCGTATGTGGCAGTGATCGGATTCGTGCAGGGCGCGCGCTACATCAAGCGATTTTATGTGCGCCGGTTTGCGAACGATATCAACCGGAGCATGAAGCAGGTGCTTTACGGGAATCTGGTACATAAAAGTGTAGGGGAGCTGGAAAAAGAGGGGGCCGGAAGCCTTCTGACAAAAGCGGTGTCTGACGTGGATGCGTGCGTAGAGGGAATCCGGAAGTTCACGACGGAGATTTTTGATACCGGTATTGCGCTGCTTGCCTATGCTGCGATGCTGTTGTGGTACGACTGGCGGCTTGCACTGCTGTGTCTGTTGTTCCCGCCGCTTTCCTATTTGATGGCGGAAAAGATGAAAACTGTGGTAGAGCGCAGCAATGCCGCATATAAGGAGAGCGCCGGACGCTTGAATACAGCGACGCTGGACCGCGCGGGCAACGCGGTGACTTATCGGATTTACGGCTGTGAAAAACAGCGCAGCGGCATGTATGAAAAACAGCTGGACGATTACGAAAAAACGGCAGTCCGTGCAGGGATGCAGGTCGTAGCGATGCCTCCGCTGTATCAGGTGATTTCCATGGGAAGCACCGTGCTGATTTTGTATTTCGGTTCGAAAAATGTGTTAAATAGCGGATGGACGGTTTGGAACATCGCAGCGTTTACGACATTTTTATCCTGCTATGGAAAGCTTGCGGTCAAGTCCTCGAAGGCGGCGAAGCTGTTTAACTCCGTACAGAAAGCGAACGTTTCGTGGAAAAGAATCCGTCCGCTGCTGACAGAGCCTCCGGAAGAAACAGAAGAAAAGACAGCCGGGGCGGTCAGCCTGAAGCTGGATCAGGCGGGCGGCGCATATCCGGGCGGAAAGCAGATTTTTGACGGATTGACGATAAGCGCAAAGCCTGGACAGATCATCGGGATCACGGGTCCTGTTGCGTGCGGCAAATCGACGCTTGGTAAAATTTTTCTGGGAGAAGTGCCTTATACCGGACATGTTTTGTTAAACGGGAAAGAATTATCTGAATATTCAGATAAAGAACGCAGGAGCATGGTCGGATGGCAGGGACACGATCCGGAGCTTTTGGCGGACAGTGTCCGAAACAATGTCGCGCTCGGAGAGGAGCAGATCGACGTCGGCAGGGAGCTTTCGCGCGTCTGCCTGAACCGGGAAGTGTCCGAAATGGAAAACGGCATCGATACACTGGTCGGCAGCCGCGGCGTGCGGCTTTCCGGCGGGCAGCAGGCGAGAACGGCGCTTGCACGGACGCTGTCCCATGCAAAGCCGTTGATCGTTCTGGATGACCCGTTTGCGGCGCTGGATCGGAATACGGAGGAGGAGATTTTCCGGGAATTAAAAGCGATGTCGAAGGATCGGATTATCCTGCTGATTTCGCACCGCCTGTATTTGTTTGATCAGATGGATCAGGTCATCTGGATGGAAAACGGACAGACGCAGACAGGAACGCACGAAAAAATGCTGCAGATCGTTCCGGAATATGCAAATTTGTGCAAGGGATGGAAGGAGGGAGCAGACCATGCGTGAGCGTTTGAAAAAAACGATGCCGTCAAAGGCGCATCATGAAATTCTCACTGCGGTGGGATCGATCTGCACACAGAATCTTCTGCTTCCGATTGCATTGGTCATCACCGTAGTCGGCGCAGTCGTCACTGCACTTGTGCCGCCGCTGATTCTGGAAAACATTGTGGACGGGCTGACTGCGGGAAACCCGATGCCGATTGCACAGGCATTTTCCTATTTTGGCGTGGTAGCACTGGCGGGATTGCTGGAATCTACGCGGGAAAGCCTTTTGACCGTATTCGGACAGAAGCTGACCCACGGTCTGCGCAGTCAGATGTGCGAAAAGCTGACGCAGCTGTCCGCAGATACGTTGAGTAAAATGGACGCAGGAACGATCGCATCCCGGTTCGTCGGAGATGTTGATACGCTGGAAACGCTGTTTACCTCCGGTATTATCAGCATGTTTGCAGACGCTTGCACGATGATCGGTATTTACGCAGTGCTCTGGCAGAAAAACCGCGGACTTGCGATTACGCTGCTGGCGGTTCTGCCGCTGATCGCACTGTTTACAAGACATGTTCAGAAAAAAATGCTGGCTGCGCAGATGGACAGCAGAAAGGCTGCCGCGCGGACGTCGGGTCTTGTGCCGGAGACGATTCATTGCATTCGGATGATCCATGTTTTTGGAAAAGAAGGCTTTATGCGCAAACGTTATGACCGTACGCTGCAGGAGGGATACGCTGCGATGGAGCGTACAAATTTTTACGATGCACTGTATTCTCCGGTTATTTTGATTACAGATGCGCTGGTGACGGGCGTTGTCATGCTGCTGTCGGCTTCGTCCGGTCCGGAGGTCAGAATGTTTTTCGGCATGTCAGTCGGTACGGCGGTTGCGGTAATTTCCTATATTTCGAGAATCTTTTCCCCAATCGAAAGCATTGGCATGGAAATCCAGACGATCCAGGAGGCGCTGGCAGGTGCGAAGCGTGTCGGAGAATTTCTGGAGCTGCCGACGCGGCTGGAAACCTCTGAGGACGCGGGAGAAAAAGCGATGGTAGAGCTTGGCAAAGCCAGCGCAGGCACGGATTCGCCGGTCGCATGCATTTCCCTGGAAGATGTCAGCTTCGGCTATGAAGAGGAAAAGATGGTTCTGGAGCATTTGAGCTTCGAGATAAAAACCGGCGAGCAGGTAACGATGACCGGGCGCACCGGCGCAGGAAAGAGCACAGTTTTTAAATTGCTTTTGGGACTGTATCGTCCGCAGAAGGGCTGTGTAAAAATATATGGGCAGGACGCTTATCTGCTTCCGGACAGTATCAGACGGCGTCTGTTTGGCTGTGTGGAGCAGAGCTTTAAGCGGGTTCCCGGAACCGTTCTGGAGCAGATTACGCTTTCTGATCCGATGATTTCCAGAGAGGATGCGGTCGAAGCGGCGAAGCTGGCAGGATTGCATGAAGTGATTGCCGGAATGGAGCAGGGGTATGATACGCCCTGCACGGATGCACTGTTTTCACAGGGACAGTGGCAGCTTTTGTCCATTGCCCGGGCGGTTGCAGCGAAGCCGTCGATTCTGCTGCTGGATGAAATCACGGCGAACCTCGATGTAGGCACAGAGCAGGAGGTTTTGTATGCGCTCAGGCGCGCCGGAGAAAACCGGACGGTGGTTTCCATTTCCCACCGTTTGTATGAAAAAATGGGCGGCAGGGAGCTTGTAATCGGGTAACCAGACATCGTCGCAAAATACAATATGCCGCGCAAAGCCACAACCGGTCGTCTCTGCGCGGCATATTTCTCCTCCTTTCTGCGCACGTTTTTTGCGCATGTCGAGTTTGTGTCAAGTGAGCGCAGACACAAATCTCGCGATTGAAAAATTTTATTTTTCAATCTTTGCCCTCTATGCAGCGGAAACCTTCTTGTCTTTTGCTACAAGAATGATATACTGGGACTGAAATGATGTCGGGATCAAAAAGGTCTTTTGTCTCCTATGATACCGGATCAGGCATAAAAGCGATGACAGACAGGAGTGGTATACGATGGACATGCAGGAGAAATACAGACAGCAGTTGGATATTTCCTATTCCTATCATCTGGCGAAACGGATGGAAAAACACCGCACCAACGAAGAACTCGGCTATCGGACGGCGGGGTCGAAGGCAGAGCTTGCAACCGGAGAAATGCTGGAGCAGGAGATGCACACAATCGGTTTTCCGATTATCCATAAGGATGCGATTACAGTAGACGCGTGGGAATTTGAACGCGCGAAAATGACTTTTTTAAACGAAAAAGGCGAAGAGGAAACGATACAGCTTGGCGCGTATCAGACGAATTTTGTGACGGACGGACCGGAGTGCTATTCGGTTGTGTATGCAGGCAGAGGAACTCTGCAGGATTATGAAGGAATGGATGTGACCGGAAAGCTCGTATTAGTGGATATCAACCAGCGGGATGAGTGGTGGATCAATTATCCGGTTTATCAGGCGCATTTAAAAGGCGCGGCAGCTGTCATTGCTGCACAGACGGGCGGCTACGGAGAGGTAGACGAACGCGCACTGAACGCACAGGATATCGCGGGACCGTCGAATGCACCGGCATTTTCGATTGCCCGGCACGATGCAGATCAATTGAAAAAAATGCTGCAGGGTCGCAGTGAGGTAAAGGTGCTGTTTGACGCTTCGACAAAGGTGATCCCGGCGCAGACGACCTATAACATCGTCGGGGAGATTCCCGGAAAAACGCACCCGGAGCGCAGAATTATGCTTTCCGCACATTACGATTCCTATTTTGATGGTTTTCAGGATGATAATACCGCAATTTCGATGATGCTTTCGATGGGAAAAACGCTGCTGGAAATTGGATATCAGCCCGAAAATACGCTGATGTTCTGCTGCATGGCGTCTGAGGAATGGGGCGTGGCGGATTCGCAGTTCGACTGGTCGACGGGCGCGTATGAACAGGTATTTACGGTGCATCCGGAGTGGCGGGGAAGCGTGATTGCCGACCTGAATTTTGAGCTCCCTGCGCTGGCACACGGGACACGGGCGAGGATTCGGAGCACATTCGAATACGTTTCTTTTCTGGAAGAATTTCTGGAAGAGCTGCCGAGCCTGACCGGCGCATATCCGGAGGAAACGAGGATTACCGCGCCGATTGAAACCTGGTCGGACGATTTTTCCATTGCGATTGCCGGAATTCCGTCGATGGTAAATGATTTTACGGGCGGAAGCTTTATGGAAACGAACTATCATTCACAGTTCGACAACGACGGCTTTTACGATGAGGATGTTTATCGGATGCACCATGAGCTGTTTGGACTTTTGCTGATGGCGATTGACCGTACGGTTGTTGTTCCGCTGGATTTTTCCAGAGTATTCCGAAAAGCAAGGGAGCGGCTGGACAGCGAATGGTGTGAAAAAACCGGCGCGGACGGACAGCGGCTGTTGCGGGTGTTGGAGCAGGCAACGGCGACGGCGCAACAGCTGTATGCAAAGGTAGAGAAAACGAACCGGAATGCGAGGCACGCTGGTGTGGAAAATGCATCTGGACTGTGCGTAGCGGAGACTGGCGATGTCGGAGCGGTGAACGGAGATTTCATCGCATGTGTGCAGGGAACGGACACTGCTGCAGAAGTACCTGCGGCAGACACCCGGAAGCTGGAACGAGCGCTTTTACAGGTTTTCCAGCAGGAGCAGGACGCCTATGTCCGGATCGACTGGTATGGAAACGTGTTGTTTCCGCATGGAATTTTGCAGGATCGTTTGCAGCTTCTGGAAGGTGCGGTGCGCAATCTGAAAGAGGGAAGGCTCTCAGCGGCACTGCGCAAGCTATATGAGATCGACAGCAACCGGTACGCATTTTTGTTTGAAGAAGAGGTTTATCGACATTTTACATCGTATGCATTGGATCAGAGCGCAGATCGGCTGAAATGGGGAACCGGAAGAATTATCGGGTTTGAAAACTTTTTCCCGGTTGTGACCGGACTTCTGGAAAAAGAAAAAACGGACTGCAGTGATTTTACGGAAGAAATTGCACAGCTGGAGGCTGCATATGAGCGCCAGAGCGATTTATACCGGAAAGAAATCGATACGCTGTGCGTGCAGACGGAAAGGATGGAGCGGCTTTTGAGAGAAGCCGGAGTGGAATTTTATGGACAGTGAAAAACTGTATCGAGTACAGGAAGAGGATTTGTCGAAGCTTGAGGAGCTGTTGTGCCGTTCGTTTGCGGCGGACCCGTTGTATGTGGAGCTGATTCCGGATGAAGAGGTGCGGAAACGACTGATGCCGGAGCTGTTTCAATGCGACCTGACGGAATTTTATGAGACGTGTGAAATTTTTGCAGACAGTAAGGATTTAAACGGCATATTGGTCGTTTCGGACGAAACGGAGCCGTACCATCTGCTGCATCGTTATTTTACGGAGGTGCAGGCGACGCTGCGCACGGAGGGCTATCTGATCCGGGAGGATCACAGCCTGAAGACATTTTTTAATTTCGTGCTCGGCAGGGATTACCTGAATTCCAGCTGGACGGATCAGCTGCATCAGGATCGGAGACTGCATATCATTTATCTGGCGGTTGATCCGGAAATGCAGCATCACGGAATCGCGGCGATGCTGGTGGAAGAGGCAGTTGCATACGCGGAACGCAACGATCTGATGATTTCGCTGGAAACGCACAACCCGCGTAACGTTGCGTTTTATCAGCAGTTCGGGTTTAAGGTGTACGGAGTCGTGGAAAAGCATTTTTCCCTGAAACAATATTGTCTGGTGCGGGAAATCCAGGCGTAATATTCTAACAGTTCACCGCGCCATTTTGTTCGCAAAAGCGCATCTTCGATGCTTTCCGCTGCTTCGCAGCTCCTTTTGCTCATGAAATGGCGCTCCCTTCGTAGTTTCCTGGGAGCAGATTTTCCCGCAAGCGCGAAATCTGCTCCCAGGAAACTACGAGTGAACTATAGTACCATATTTGGATCGGCTTGAAAGTCATACCGTTTACGGTATTCCCTTTCAAGCCGATTGTGCTATATAATGAGCACGAAAGAAAAACAAGCGACGCTGAAAGCGGCATTTGTTTTTCTCGTGCCATTAGAGAACGAGCAGCCTGCGGAAGCAGGCGA
>OMEA01001061.1_pt1 | contig 12030 bp, 7 predicted proteins | sample 1645321 | NCBI WGS metagenome assembly OMEA01 (sample SAMEA103958151, study PRJEB25191) | human gut metagenome
ATGAAAGATAAACTTTGGGGTAAAAGAGGTACACCAGAGCGCGAAGCCATGGAAGTCAAACTCAAAGAAGATGTAAACGCCTATATTGTAGGCGAAGCCATACGCAAGGCTCGATTGGCACAAAACCTCACACAAGAACAGCTTGGTGAACGTATCGGTGTGCAGCGTGCTCAAATTTCAAAGTTGGAGAAAGGTACAAGTGTTATCACATTGCCAACAATGAGTCGTGTATTCCAAGCATTGGGCATTGCAACGGCAACCCTTGATTTGGGTGTTGCAGGAAAGATTGCATTGTGGTAAAATGGAAAAGATAAAGAAACTTCGGTTATGTAACCTTTTGCTTATGCCAATTGCCTTGTTGGTATTGCTGTCAAGTATACAAATGGAAGCGTGTGGAAGTAAATTCAATTGTTTTGGGCAAGCAGCGTGCCCAACATGGGCAAGGTGCTTGCCCTTGGTGAGTAAGCTGCTTGCCCCTGATGGGCAGAATTGATGCCAGGCGGCTGCCCAAATAAGTGCATGTCGCAATAACCATATTTCAGTTTAACCTAAATCGGTCTGTAGGCTTGTTTGGATTTGCTTTTACAACAGAATGTGGATTTAGTTTGTCTTATATATGCAACGCAGTAATCATGGATGAAGCATAGACTTGTAATTCATGAAACATAGACTTGTAATTCATGAAATATTGACCTCTGATTTCCCCCACGCCGTGGGGAACGGAACCCCCTAATGTGGGGATGTCTTCCCCCTGGCGTGGGGGGAAATATGGGATGCTGAAAGGCATGATACTTCTATGATACTTTTATGATACTTTTCTGTAAAATATCCAGAAAAGTATCATCGGGTTAAGTCTTTAGTCTATAGCATTTTAGGAGCTTGGCGGCGGCGGAGAATGATACTATGTAGGCGCATCCGCGATTCTTTGTGTATACGGCTCAAAAAAATCGTCCAAGTTATTATTTTACCGTCTCCAAACGTTAAATAAAGCATAAAAGGTCAGGCGGATAAGCGATATTATGCGTAAAAAGAGTAATTTTGCATTCTGTATTCATTCCTGTGGGAATTACGACAACCGGTTTATTAACTAAGACGACATCGCATATACGATAAGGTGAGAAAGAAATCCACTATATTCTTATTGCTTTTCGCCTTTCTCTTTATATTGGCAGGCGCCGAGACGCCGCTGATGAGAAAAGACAAAAAGCATGCTGAAAAAAAAGACACTACAGTCCTTGCCGACACGCTGGGACCCGACACACTATTGTCTGACTCCGCATCCGGCGAGCCGGACACTACGCTCATGGACTCCATGCAGCTCGCAATCTACAAACACAACAAGATGGTGGACGACTCCATCCGTCTCGACAGCATGAACAGGGCAAAGTCTACAGGCGTAGACGCGCCAGTGAAATTCTCTGCCCAAGACTCCATGGTCTACAGAGCATCCGACAAGCTCGCCTTCCTCTATGGCAGCTCCAACGTGGTGTATCAGAACATGGACCTCTCGAGTGCCGACATCACGATGAACATGGACAGCAGTCTTGTGCGAGCCACAGGAGTGAAAGACACTATCGGAGATCTGCAGGGACGACCAGTGTTCAAGATGGGCGACACACAGTATGACAGCGACACTATAGCCTTCAACTTCAAGACGAAGAAAGGCTTCATCAATAATGTATACACCGCCCAGGAAGACGGATTCCTCACCAGTCAGCGCTCCAAGCGCAACGAGAAAGGCGAGCTCTTCCTGGAGCACGGCCGCTATACCACCTGCGACGCCGAGCATCCCGACTTCTATATCGCCCTGTCGAGAGCCAAGGTGCGCCCCGGCAAGGACGTGGTGTTCGGTCCGGCATACCTCGTGGTGGCAGATGTGCCGCTGCCTCTTGCCATCCCCTATGGTTTCTTTCCCTTCACCAAGAGCTATTCCAGCGGATTCATAATGCCGTCGTATGGTGATGAGAGCGCCCGCGGATTCTATCTGAAAGACGGAGGATACTATTTCGCCATGAGCGACAAATGGGATCTGAAGCTCCTCGGCGAGATATATACCAAGGGCTCATGGGGAGTGTCGGCGGCAAGCAACTACCGCAAGAGATACAAATACAGCGGCAGCTTCTACTTCAGCTATCAGGACACCAAGAACGGCGACAAGGGCATGCCCGACTTCACTGAGCAGGAGAGTTTCAAGATACAGTGGAACCACCGTCAGGACCCCAAGGCAAACCCCTTCAGCACACTCTCGGCGAGTGTCAATTTCGCCACGTCGAGCTATGAGCGCAACAACCTGAACAGCATGTATAACCCGCAGTCGATGACCCAGAGCACGAGAACATCATCCGTGAGCTGGAGCACCACATTCTCAAGTCTGGGCATGACGATAAGCGGAACCACTAACCTCAGCCAGAACATGGGAGACTCCACCGTGGCAATCACGCTGCCAGACCTCAACATCTCGGTGAGCCGCTTCTATCCGTTCAAGCGCAAGCGCATGGTGGGCAAGGAGCGCTGGTATGAGAAGATCTCGATGAGCTATACCGGTAGTCTCAGAAACTCCATCGACACGAAGGAGGACATGATAATGAAGTCGAACCTCGTGAAAGACTGGCGCAACGGCATGCAGCACAGCATTCCAATCAATGCCAACTTCACGCTCTTCAACTATATCAACATCAACCCGTCGATAAACTTCACCGACCGCATGTATACCAACAAGGTGATGCAGAGCTGGGACGAGCAGAGCCAGACCGCCGTGAGGGATACCACCTACGGATTCTACAACGTATACAACTGGTCGATGAGCGTGAGCGCATCAACGAAACTCTATGGATTCTGGGTGCCGAACAAGAAAATCTTCGGCGACAAGATACAGGCCATACGCCACGTCATCACGCCACAGGTGTCATACAACTACGCTCCAGACTTCAGTTCAAGCCGATACGGATATTACGAAACCTATCAGAAGACCGACGCTCAGGGCAACGTGACGCTCGAGCAGTATTCGCCATTCTCAGGTGCGCTTTTCGGAGTGCCGGGAAAGGGCAGGACGGGAAGCATCGCCATGTCGCTCTCAAACAACATCGAAATGAAGGTGAAGTCAGACAAAGACTCCACGGGATTCAAGAAACTGAGCATCATCGACGAGCTGGGAGCCAACATGTCGTATAATATGGCGGCGAAAGAGAAGAAGTGGAGCGATCTGACGATGAACATCCGACTGAAGTGGTGGAAGAACTATACGTTCAACATGACCGCCGTGTTTGCCACCTATGCCTATGAGCTTGATGCCAACGGCCGGCCGTACGTGGGCAACCACACGGAGTGGGGCAAGGGACGCTTCGGACGCTTCCAGGGAATGTCGCAGAACATCTCATACACCCTGAATCCCGAAAAGATAAGGAAACTCTTCGGCGGAGGCAAGGATGAGGACAAGAACAAGAAGAAAACGGACGACGATGACGACGACACGGGAGTGGAGACCAACGTGGACGACGACATGATGAAGGCGCAGAACGGTGCCAAGAAGCAGACCAGCCGAGCCGAGACCGACGAGAACGGATATATGAAGTTCTCCATGCCGTGGTCGATAACTTTCGGCTATGGCATCACGATGAGGGAGAACACCGCCGGCAAGTTCAACACCAAGACGATGCGCTATCCGTACAAGTTCACCCAGAACCTGAACTTCAGCGGAAACATACGCATCAGTGACGGATGGAACATCAGCTTCTCTTCCGGCTACGACTTCGAGGAGCACGATATGTCAATGACCACTGCTTCGCTGCAGCGCGACCTCCACTGCTTCAGCATGAGCTGCTCCGTGGTGCTGGCGCCATACACGTCATACAACTTCTCCTTCCGTTGCAACGCCGCAACGCTGACCGACGCTCTGAAATATGACAAGCGCAGCGGTTACAGCAACGCTGTGGAGTGGTATTAAACACCAAGACATCAGACCGTCAATTTTATTTTCAGACAAGCCCCGATGACCGATTGGGTATTAAACACCAAGCCCTGACCACCGCATATTGAGACACTTTCTCAATCATCCCGGTAGTCAGGGCTTGTTCTGTGTTGTTCTGTTTCGTTTCTATTTCGTATTACTCAAAGTAATACAAGAATGTGGCAACGCCTTCGAGAGCCTTCTTGCCAGTCTCCTTGATTTCGATACGGAATTTGATTTCAGCCTTTGTCACACCGCGCAGGTTGGCGATAGACTGCAGGTCGGTTACGAGGCGGATGCTCTCGCCAGACTTCACTGCCTGTCCGAATTTCATCTTGTCCATACCGTAGTTAACCATCATCTTCAGGTTGTTAACCTCGATGATCTGGTTCCAGAGATATGGAAGCATGGATAGAGTGAGATAGCCGTGGGCGATGGTAGTCTTGTATGGACTCTCCTCCTTTGCCTTCGCCGTGTCCACATGAATCCACTGATGGTCGAGCGTAGCGTCGGCAAACATGTTGATGCGCTCCTGAGAGAGCTCCACATAGTCAGAAGTTCCGAGGTTCTTGCCCAGATAGGCAGCGAACTCGTCGTAGTTGTTGATGATCAGTTTTGCCATTTTCTTGATGTATTTATTGTTTATATGTGTGTTATTTCCTTACGGATGCTGTCTCCGCGTTCCTATTGTTTGTAGTCGTTTTTCGTGATGTTTGTCTCGAAGAGTTTCTTTCCCGGATGCTTTGTTGAGTGGAATGTATACATGAAGTTGTAGCCCGCCTCTTTGTATGGCCTCACCGAAGTGGTGCCACGCAGTGCCTTAACCATATCCTCCTTGATTTCAGAGCTTGCTATTGCCGTGGTGTCGGCAGGTCCCTTCACCGAGAGATAGTAGTGTAGCGTGAGCGTCTGTTTGTCAAACGTCATGCTGTCGGTCACTATCGCCTCGTTGATCTGCACGGGGCAGTTCTTCTCCGTGTATTCCTTCGCCTCCCTTGCCGCACGGTCTTCCAGACTCTCCTGACATGCCGACAGAGCCAATGCCGCAGCGGCAAGCATTATTGTTTTTCTTGTTGTCATATATATGCGCTGTTATAAGTCGTATCGTTTCGTTGCAGTCTGGGTTGGATGCCACACCTTATTATAATGTATATATATTATTATAATGCTTCATTACATAAGTATATTTAGCTTCGTGGCGATGTTCCTGCATCATCCGGCTGCGATGCAAAGGTACAAATAATATCTGAATAACAGGCATTTGTCACCGATGTTACAAAGCTGTAACACATGCTTAACGGTATTTTAATACCATTTTTATGGATGGTACGATGGATTTGGACTACTTTTGCAAACATATTAATGACAGGTTATGAAAGACTTAAAGAAATCAAAGTTGGCAGGATTCAGGAAAGAGTTGAAGTCAGACGACAAACTCGAAAAGTTGGTATTGGATGTGGCGGTGAGAAAGACCATCGGCAGCAGGGAAGACCTCGACGGGGTGTTCTATTCCAAGAACGGCAGACGCGTGCTTATGGCATCCAAGAGCATAAGTGGTTCGTATACCGTTTGTGAGGGAGTCAGAAAGATTGATTCTGATGCCTTCTGGGGCTGCGCCTATCTTGAAAGTCTCGTGTTGCCCGAAGGACTGGAGTCGATAGGCCATGAAGCCTTCGGCAGATGCATCTCCCTGCGCAGCATAGTTATTCCAAACACCGTAGGCGAAATCGGTACCAACCCATTCCTGGGGCTCGATCATCTGGCAGTGGAAAGTAAATCCCCCTTTGTCACCACCGACGGCAAGGCAGTGTATGCTGATGGCGGCAAGCGTCTTGTGTCGTTTATTTCGGATGCAGAAACCTTTAGCGTGCCGGAAGGCGTGGAGGAGATCGGCGAGAAAGCCTTCTCCGGCAAGAGCCGTCTGTGCAGTGTCATCTTGCCGGCTACGCTGAAGAGAATCGAAGACGAGGCGTTCTTCGATTGCGACGCCCTTCGCTCCGTTGTCATTCCGCAGTCGGTAGAAACCATCGGCGAGTGTGCCTTTGCCGACTGTGCCGTGCTGCGCGAAGTGGAGTTCGCAGGCGTGCCGCTGAAGATGAAACGCACAATGCTCGCCGGATGCGATGATATCAATCTCATATCCATTCCGGCTGAGAGCATCGGAAAGTTCCGCAAACTCGTAAGAGACTACGACGACCGCGTGGTGGAGCGCAAGGACGAAAGCCAGCCGATGGCAGCTGCCGAAACACCATCGGAACCGGAAACCGTCGGAGCAGAGGCTGCCGACGCCCCTCAGCCAACCGAGGCTACAGAATCGAAAAAGAAAAAGGACACCAAGGATAAAAAGAGAAAATCACCAGTATATAAGAAATGACACCATGAAAGAAAAGAATTTCAAGGACGCTTATGTTGACAGAGACATCAGTTGGATGTATTTCAACCATAGGATACTGCAGGAAGCACAGAAAGAAGAACTGCCGTTGCTGGAACGATTGTCGTTTCTCGGCATCTATTCAAACAACCTCGACGAGTTCTTCCGTGTGCGTATGGCATCGCTCACACGACTCCTGGAGTCGCTCGACAAGGGAGCGAAGAAAGATCGCGAGCACCTGAAGCAGACGATGAAGACCATCAACAGGCTCAATGCCATATACAGCCAGGAATACAGCGACACCATCGACCACGTGTTTGAACTGCTCGAGAAACACAAGATACGTCTTCTCGACGAGAAGCATCTCAATGCCGAACAAGAGAGGTATCTCAAGAACTTCTATTACGACAAGCTCAACGGAGCCACCAACCCTATATGGCTCGACGAGATAGACGAGATAGGACAGCTGCAGGACAACCGAATCCACCTCATCGTGAAGAAGACAGAGAAAGAAGGCAGCTTCGGCAAGGCACCCAAGACCGACTATGCCATCGTGAAGGTGCCGGATGCCGACTTCGGACGCTTCGTGGTGATTCCGTCGAGCGACGGATACCAGAACGCCATGTATCTCGACGATGTGGTGCGCTTCTGTCTGCCGCTCATCTTCATCGGATTCAATCCGAGCACCTATGAGGCATATTCGTTCAAATTCACCAAAGACGCCGAGATGGAGATGGAAAACGACTCCGACTACGGTGTGCTGGAGATGATTGCCAAGGGAGTGAAGAGCCGTAGACGCGGAGAACCCGTGAGAATCATCTACGACCACCTCATGCCGAAAGACATGCAGAAGAAGATAATGGCAAGACTCAACGTTGACCGTCTCGACGCAGCACTCGCCAGCGGCAGATACCAGAACCACAAAGACCTGATGAAATTCCCCGACTTCGGACATGAGGAACTGAAGTTCCCCAAGTGGAAACACATCATGAAGAAGGAATTCGTGGCAGAGGAGAGCATCATGACACAGATTAGGGAGAAAGACCGCTATATCCACGTGCCATACCATTCGTTCGACGGATATATCCGACTCCTCAGAGAGGCTGCGCTGCATCCCGACGTGAAAGAGATAAAGACCACGCTATACCGACTCGCCAGCGACTCAAAGGTGGTGAAAGCCCTCGTTTGCGCCGCACGCAACGGCAAGAAGGTGACGGCTGTGGTGGAGCTGCTCGCCAGATTCGACGAGAAGAGCAACATCAAATGGAGCAAGAGAATGCAGGAAGAAGGCATCAACGTGATTTACGGCGTGGAGGGACTGAAGGTACACTCCAAACTGCTGTATATCGGAACGAAGAAAGGCAGCATCGCCTGCATCGGAACGGGAAACTTCCATGAGGGCAACGCTAAAGTGTATACTGACTATCTGATGATGACGGCGAGAAAAGAAATCGTGAGCGAGGTGAACAAGGTGTTCGACTTCATCAAACGCCCCTTCTCGCAGCCGCGCTTCCGCGAACTGCTCGTGTCGCCAAACGCCATGAAGACAAAGCTGCTCCAGCTCATCAACAACGAGATAAAGAACGCCAGGAACGGCAAGGAGGCTTGGCTGAGGATAAAGATAAACCATATCACAGAGGTGGATATGGTGAACAAACTCTATCAGGCATCACAGGCAGGAGTGAAGATAGAAATCGCATTGCGTGGCAACTGCTCCCTCGTGCCTGGAATACCGGGAGTGAGCGACAACATAAAGGTGGTGGGAATAATCGACCGCTATCTAGAACATTCCAGAATCATCATCGCCTGCAACGGCGGAATGCCGAGATACTATATCGGCAGTGCCGACTGGATGCCGCGCAACCTGCTCAACCGCATAGAGGTGCTCACACCGGTCTACGACCTCGACATGCAGCGGGACCTGCTACGCACCGTGGAGTATGCCGTAGCCGACACCACTAACGGAAGAATAGTAGACGGAAAGGGAACCGACCGCATACAGACTTCGCCAGACGGAGTGAGCTTCCGTTCGCAAGAGGCATTGCAGGAGGCTTATACCGCAGCCGAAATACAGGATCAGAAGTGAGGACAGAAATGATGACGGCTGATGACATTGCGGACTAATGAAATGCTTTCATCATTGCGGACAATTTAAAAGATATAATATATGAATTACGAACTGGGAGACATCTCCTTCAATATGGCAGCCATCGACATCGGTTCAAACGGTGCGAGACTGCTGATAAAGAATTTCTTCAGAAAAGACGGAATCGGTGACCCCGTAATCAAGCGTGTGATGTATATGCGTGTGCCGCTCCGTCTGGGAAAAGACGTGTTCTCTCTTGGCAAGATATCAAAGGAGCGCCAGGAGAAGATGCTATACATGCTCAAGGCATTCAAGCAGATAATGAAGCTCAACGATGTGGTGAGCTATCGCGCCTGTGCCACCTCGGCAATGCGCGACGCAGAAAACGGAGAGAAGGTGTTGCGATTCCTCTATCGCAAGACCGGCATCAAGGTGGAGATAATAAAGGGACAGGAAGAGGCGCGTCTGCTCTGCAACAACATCGTGGAGAACACCGACTGCAACGTCGGCGATTTCGCATACGTTGATGTGGGTGGCGGTAGTACCGAGATTTCACTCCTCCACAACGGAATGCTCGCCCACAGCCGGTCGTACAACATCGGTACGCTGAGGATGCTCAGCGGAAAGGTGTCGCAGGCTGACATCGACGAGATGACGACAGACCTCTCGCTATATGCCAAGGAGATTCCGGATATCCGGATAATCGGTTCGGGAGGAAACATCAACAAACTCTTCAAACTCACACATCAGAAGAAAGACCCGAAGGAGATTCTCGTGAGCGAGATAAAGGACATGCGCGACAAACTCAGCAAACTCAGCATCGAGGAGCGCATAGAGCAATATGGACTGAAGACCGACCGTGCCGACGTAATCATTCCGGCTGCCGACATCTATGTGGCTGCTGCCGAGGCACTGGGGTGCGACAGGATTCATGTGCCGAACATCAGTCTTGCCGACAGCATCGTTGACGGATTGGGAACGGAGAGATAACCCCACAAACGGGGCTTCATTGCCTTATGCTCTCATGCTGCATGCCCTTAGTCTTTCAGATTATTTCTTTTCGAAATGCTGGTAATCCTGCGACCGCTTCCATCCGCCTCCCCATGTGAAGCCACGCTTCCTGAATTCCTTGTAGGCAAGGTCGTTGCGGTCAATCTTATATTTGAAGTCCTTTGAGCGGTCGGCATATCGCCGTGCGCTCAGAGGACTTACCGTTTCCTTCCCGTTCGCCCCCTTCCTCACGTATGGATTATACAGAGGGTTCAGGTCGATAGCCTTGCCGTAGCTGTGGTTTGAAGGCACCTTCGTGCCGGCCACATATCTGAAATTGAAACACGACGTGTTGTTTGCCTCCATCGACTTCAGGTCGTCAGCCCCGTAGTTGTCTATGAGCACCATCCTCTCTATGGGATATTTCTTGGCGAAGAGTGTCTCGAAGATTTCCACCAAGTCGTTGGCGATGCTCTTGTGGCACACCAGCTCTCCCAGGCAAATCTTGCCCTTGTCGTTCCAATGCAGCACCTTCACGTAGCGCAGCGACTCACGGCTCACCGTGCAGCCTTTCTTATACGATTTGCCCTGCATCCTCTCGAAAACGCGGTCTGGAATGGGCTCGCTCATGAAACATTTATTCAGGTCGTAGCCTCGTAGCGTCAGACTGCTTATCGTCTTGCCAGCCTCCCAGTTCTTCAGGACTGTTCTCTCTCCTCCGGGTCTTTGGTCTTTTTCCATTACGGATGCCTTCTGTTGGCTGCCGTCAGTCAGGTTTGTCGTTTCTACGGATGTTGTCTGTCGTGCGTCGTCCGTCAGGTTTGTTGTCTGCTTTGCATAGGCAAATCCAGTGGCGAGGCAAATGGCAACAAACGTTGCTGCCGTAGTGATGGTGGATGGTCTTCTGTTGGGAAAACTGTGATTGTCTTTCATATTGTCGTGAAGTTCTTTTATCCTAAATCGGTCATTAGGGACTGCAAGCAGTTATTAAAAATATACCTTAACGGCCTAATGACCGTTTGGTGGTTGTCTTGCTGCCGTAGTGAAAGCTCCTGTCTGGCGTTTCCTTTCGCTCTTCGGAGTCGGCAGCTTACTGTGTGTGATACCGTATTTATGCCTTGTCTTACGGCATGGAATACTGCAAATATATGTTTTTTTTCGCTAACAGAGGCATTTTTGTTCTATAAACGATATTGTTTGGATAATTTTTCTTACCTTTACACCCCGAATGACTTAGTATCTTAATTTAGTATATAAAAAATAGATATAACTTTAATTCTAGTAAACTTTAAATCTATGGCATTAGAAAAAACCTTAATTTTGCTAAGACCGAGTGCTTTGTCGCGAGGTTTAGCAGGAGAAATTCTCAGTGTCTTCTATAAGAAGGTGCTGCGGATCTGCGGTTTGAAGATGATGCTGCCCGACGAAAAGATTTCTGACGGCCATTATTCCCATCTCGCAGGCAAGAGTTTCTTCAGGCGCGCCAGGGACCCCGCCTGTCGTGGCAGTATGTCTGAAGAGTGTAGAAGCAGCGTTGGCTGTGGACATTCTTTCAGAGTCAAATGGATGCAAAGCAGCTCCGTGGTCTGTTCGGAACATTTGTCGCATGAGTTGGCTGGAGTGTATCGTGCTTGCGCATGATTCTCTTGAGGACGCAGCGACAAAGTGGAATACGGTTCTTCCGCATCGACAAGTTCTTCGATAGGAAACCGGGTCTGCTATCCAAATTATATGCTTCTGACGATATTTAATTTTTTAATTATTTTTTATTGTTACGTTTTACTGACGGTGGAGTTTACGCTCCCTGTTGGGCCCCTTTCGTCAGACAGGCAAAAATAATGACGGAACCAGATGTTTCTCCTTTCCCTGGAGACATCCGGTTCCGTCAGTTTTTTTTTGATGCAGTTGATGAGGTGGACATTTTCTAATTACTGACTGGAAAATCTCCAATCCGTCTGTCACTACTGTCCTATTTTCAATGGTCTATCTATATTATAATCCGAACGAATACTTGCCGCTGCCCACCTTCTTCTTGAATCCGTTGGCGAGCTGTATGGTGGCGTCGCAGCCTACGGGGATTTCTACGGTGATGGTGTCGGCGGAGCAGTATACGGAAACCTTGCCGTAGAGCGTCGTGGTGTGAGCCTTCACGTATGTCAGGTCGCCGGGCAGGGTGGGGGAGATGAGAAGGTGGCGCATGCCATTGGTGCCAGGCATGTTACGTATGCCGGCAATCTCCTTGAACAGCCATTCGTCAATCTGCCCCATCATGAAGTGGTTCCACGATGATCCCTGGCGAGGGTCCCATTGTTCTGTGAGTGTCGTGGCTCCCTGTTTTATCTGGAAACCATAGCCCGGAGTGTCGTAGTGGTTGAGCATCTTGTATAGCAGTTCGTCCTTGCCGTTGGCAGCCAGTGTCATAAACAGGTATCTGTTGCCCACATCGCCGGTCGTCAATCTGTTGCCGTGCTTCTCGATGTCAGAAATCAGCGACTGCAGCACCGCCGCCTTGTTCTTTCCCGTTATGCCGAGGAAGAGCGGCAGGGCGTTTGATGTCTGGCTGCCGGAACCATAATAGCAGGAGTCAGCCTTATAGAATTCCCGGTTGAATGCTTCCACGGCATAGTCGCGTATCCT
>OMEA01001062.1_pt1 | contig 12025 bp, 7 predicted proteins | sample 1645321 | NCBI WGS metagenome assembly OMEA01 (sample SAMEA103958151, study PRJEB25191) | human gut metagenome
CTGTTTTCTTCCTGTTAGGGGAAATTATTGAGGCAGGAAAGACAGACGAATTATTTTCTATGCCAAAGGACAAACGTACAGAGGATTACATCACAGGGAGGTTTGGTTGATATGCGTATTCGTTTTGATGAACAGCTGAAACAGCTTAACAAAGAAATGATCAACATGGGAACAATGATCGAGAAATCCATTGGAGATGCTGTAAAAGCATTAATGAAACAGGATGTAGAGCTTGCCCAAAAGGTAATGGCAGGTGATGAAGAAATTGATCGTACAGAAAGAAAAATTGAAGATTTATGCTTACGTCTTTTATTACAGCAGCAGCCAGTAGCAAGAGATCTTCGAAATATTTCTGCAGCACTTAAGATGGTAACAGACATGGAGAGAATCGGAGATCATGCAACAGATATTTCCGAACTGGCGATTGTTCTTTCAGAGAAAAAATACGTTAAAAAGTTAGACCACATCGAAGAGATGGCAAGGGAGACAATGGTCATGCTTATCCAGAGTCTGGAGGCTTATGTAGAAAAAGATTTGGATAAGGCACAGAAAGTCATTGCACACGATGATGTGATTGATGATCTTCTGCTCATCATAATCATATTTCTCAGGAAGTAATACTTCCTCTGCTCCATTTGCAAGACCACACCATAATGCGATATGTCCTGCGCCACGTCCCATAACCTCAATAATGGAGCATCTCTCATGGGAAGTAGATGTATCACGAACCTTGTCAATTGCTTCCATAGCAGTATTGACAGCGGTATCAAATCCAATTGTATAATCGGTACATGCAATATCCAGATCGATTGTTCCCGGAACACCGATTGTATTGATTCCAAGTGCAGCTAACTTCTGTGCACCCTTGAATGAACCATCACCACCGATGACTACGATTGCATCAATGCCATGTTTCTTACAAATCTCAGCACCTTTTTGCTGACCTTCCGGAGTAACGAACTCCATGCAACGGGCTGTCTGTAAAATGGTACCACCACGAGAGATTGTATCGGATACACTCTTGGCATCCATGTCGATAATCTCTTCGTTCAGAAGTCCTGCATAGCCTCTCTTAATTCCTTTTACTTTTTTTCCTTTGAAAAGAGCCTGTCTTACTACAGCACGAATTGCTGCATTCATTCCTGGTGCATCTCCACCACTGGTAAGAACACCAATTGTGTTTATCTCTTTTGCCATCGTTACATCCTCCATATATTAAATAATAATCAATTCCCTTAATCTGTTTTATTCTATACTTATTAGGCGCGGTTTTCAATGCTTTTTTCAATAACTTTTACATTTTTTTTGCCAAGAAAATTCGTCAAAGTGGTCAAAAGCTCCGAATTTGCGCAAACGGTAAGGTTTCTTCCCAGCCTTTTTACAGCTTTCGGATTGGCCACATAAATGACGATCTCATCGTTTCCATCGGAATCGTGAAGTTTTGCCATCAGTTCCTGCTCCTGCGACAGATACTCCTCTTTTGTCGGGAACTGGAGCCAGATTTCTCTTTGTGTATCGTCAAACGGAATGATGCGCTCGCAGATAATTTTACCATTCTGCTCATCCTCTACCGTGGCATGCCCGACAACAAACACCTTCGCATCTTCATTCAAAAAGCGGCTGTATCTCTCATAATCTTTTGGAAATATGATAACTTCCACATTCCCGGTCAGATCCTCCACCGTAATGAATGCCATCGCCTTATTATTTCTGGTAAATTTCACGGTCTTTGCCGTGATGATTCCACCAACGATCACATGTGCATTGTCCTGCACTTTGACAGCACCGGTCTCTTCCTCACGGATGAAATCCAGCGCATTTGCAGTGACGCTTTTTTTCATTTTATCCATGTACTCTTCGAGCGGATGTCCGCTGAGATAAATGCCGAGCACTTCTTTTTCGAATCCCAGAAGCATCTCTTTATCAAACTCACCCACATTCGGATACTGCACTTCGTAATCTTTTTTATCTTCCTCCGATACCAGATCAAACAGGCTCATCTGCCCGGACATCGTATTTTTTTTCTGATGTACCACCTGATCCACGATTGATGCATAGACCATGGTCATCTGCTTTCTCGTTCCGTCGAGACTGTCACACGCCCCCGCCTTGATCAGATTTTCAATGGCACGCTTGTTGACATCCCGCTCCGCGGTACGCTCAATGAAATCCTGCAATGTGCGGTATGGTCCTCCCAGCTCGCGTTCTTCGATAATTTTGTCAATGACCGGACGTCCCAAAGCTTTGATCGCATAGAGTCCATAGCGGACATTTTCTCCTTCTGCGGTAAACTCGCCACGTCCCACATTAATGTCCGGTGGCAGTACCTGGATTCCCATATCCTTGCAGTGGAACAAATACTCTGCAGCTTTTGCCGAGTTGTCAATGACAGACGTCATAAGGGCTGCCATAAATTCTACCGGATAATAATATTTTAACCATGCGGTCTGTACAGAAATGACCGCATAAGCTGCCGCATGAGACTTATTAAACGCATACTTTGCGAAATCTACCATGGAATCGTAAATACTGTTGGCAGCCTTTTCATCAATTCCATTTGCCACGCAGCCCTTAATACCACGCGTTTCATCTCCATACACAAAGCTCTGCCGTTCGGCATCAATGACATACTGCTTTTTCTTACTCATGGCACGGCGGATATTATCTGCCTGTCCCATCGTATAACCGGCAAGTTTCTGCACAATCTGCATCACCTGCTCCTGATAGACGATACATCCGTAAGTCGGTTCAAGGATCGACTCCAGCTCCGGTGTCACATAGGAAATCGTATCCTTATTATTCTTTCCCTTGATATAGTTTGGAATAAAATCCATTGGCCCCGGCCGGTACAAAGAAATTCCGGCTACAATGTCCTCGAAATTCTGTGGTTTTAATTCCTTCATAAAGTTCTGCATTCCCGCAGACTCCAGCTGGAATACACCCTGAGTCTTTCCGGAACCGATGAAATCCAGTACTTCTTTATCATTCAAATCAATGTGATCGATATCAATCTCAATTCCTTTGGATGCCTTTACATTTTTTACCGCATCTTTGAGTACCGTCAGGGTCCGAAGCCCCAAAAAGTCCATCTTCAAAAGGCCCAGTTCCTCTAACTGCACCATATTATACTCTGCCGTCGGGCTGCCATCGCTCGCTCTGCCAAGCGGCACATAATCGCTTGCAACCCCCGGGTAGATCACGACACCTGCTGCATGCACGGAAGTATGGTTCGGCAGTCCTTCCAGACGCTTTGCCATATCAATGAGTTCATGCATCCGCACATCTCCCTCATAGACGCTGCGAAATTCCGGATTTACCTGAAGTGCCCGGTCGATCGTCATATTCAGTTCCATCGGCACCATCTTTGCCAGCCGATCCATCTCTGCATACGGAAAATCAAGCGCTTTCCCTACTGCCTTGATGACTCCTCTCGCTGCCATAGTACCGAATGTCACAATCTGTGTCACAGAATCTTTTCCGTATTTTTCTGCTACATATTCGATTACGCGGGATCGCTCCGCATACTCGAAGTCCACGTCGATATCCGGCATGGATACACGTTCCGGATTCAGGAACCGCTCAAACAGAAGATTGTAACGCACCGGATCGATATTCGTGATTCCTGTACAGTAACATACACGGCTTCCGGCACCGGAACCTCGTCCCGGACCTACCCAGCAGTCATGTGTCTTTGCCCAGTTGATATAATCCCACACAATAAGGATATATTCCACAAATCCCATGGTCTCTATAATGCCAAGTTCATATTCCATATCCTTATAGATGGCGTCACACTGTTCCTTTGTATAGGATGCATTATTCGTGTATTTTTCCGCAAAACCCTTGTCACATAGTGCCCGCAAAAATTCACTGGCCGATGCATAGCCTTCCGGCACTTCGTATTTTGGGATCTTATAATTTCCAAACTCTAACGTTACCTGACAGCGGTCAGCAATCTTTTGCGTATTGTCCACAGCCTCCTGTGCATATGGAAAAAGTGCCCGCATCTGTTCCTCGCTTTTTACAAAGAACTGACCTCCCTCGTAGCGCATACGGTCCTCATCCGTAATTTTCTTTCCGGTCTGAATGCAAAGCAGTACATCGTGTGCCTCCACATCCTCTTCGTATGTGTAATGCACATCGTTTGTACACACAAGCCCGATTCCAAGCTCCTGGCTCATCCGAAGCAGCTGCTGATTGACAAGCTTCTGGTCTGAGATTCCGTGATCCTGCAACTCAAGGAAGAAATTATCCTTTCCAAAACAGTTCACATACTTTTTGGCAATTTCCTTCGCCTCTTCATAAAAGCCACGAACAATATAACGGGGAATTTCTCCGGCAAGACAGGCTGACAGACAGATCAGCCCCTCGTGATACTTCTCAAGTGTCTCAAAATCCACCCTTGGCCGGTAATAATAGCCTTCAGTAAATCCTATTGAAACAATCTTCATAAGGTTCGCATAACCCTTGTTATTTTCCGCAAGGAGAATCAAATGATAGTATCGATCCTCCCCATGACTTGCCTCCCGGTCAAAACGGGAATTGGGAGCCACATAAACCTCACAGCCGATAATCGGATTGATGCCAGCAGCCTTTGCCGTCTTATAAAATTCCACCACTCCGTACATCACACCATGATCCGTAATCGCCGCACTGTTCATCCCCAGCTCTTTGACCCGGGCTACATATTCTTTTATTTTGTTGGAACCATCTAAAAGGGAATATTCCGTATGAGTGTGAAGATGTGCAAATGCCATGAAACTGCTTCCTTTCTCTCTTAAAAACGCTGTCTCCATTATACGTTTAACACCCCAAAAAGGCAAGCTTTCTAAGTTAAATACCTAAGCCCAATCCCCATGCAATCAGCGCCAACAAAAGCAAATGCAGCGGATAGAAAGCATAGAAGAAATACTTGTGCTGTTTTCCTCTTGTTCCATTATAAAAATGCAGAGGAATCAGCATGAGTAATGCCAGCAATTCCAATTCACCGGAAAACACACCAAGTGAAACGACCGCCAGCGCAAATCCCAACTCCCGTTTGCTCCGCAATAAATACATGATATAAATCGCAATCACACCGCTTGCTCCGTAATCGCAGGAAATCACATAGGAAGCAAGTGCACATCCCACCATTCCAATCACTACAAGAAAAATAATCCGTCCGATTTCACTTGTCAGATTGTCTGAAGAAAAACGTTCCATCACCCGGTCTGCCGCCATAATTACCAGAAGTCCGAGAAACAATGTAAAAAACACATTGTTATAGGATAATTCCAGCACACTCTGATTCAGCGCCATATCAAATGGGACTTCCGAAATCAAAGCAAAAACAAACATACGAGCCGCATACTTTCTGCGGCTGTGTGTATAATGGAATCCCTCGACAAGCAAAAAGCAATAAATTGGAAAAGCCATCCTTCCGATTCCGCGCAACAGCAGATCCAGTCGGTACCACTGTTCACAGTTGTCCACTGTGACCGGTGCCCAGGACGGCATCTGTACCAAAATACGTTCCAGTATCGTGGCAGCCGAATGATCAATAAGCATTGTAATCACAGCTATCATTTTAAGCCAGTAGCCGGAGATTCCATGTTCCCCGGCTACTGACTGATTGTTCATCACATTATTTTCCATTTTAAAATCCTGACATATTTACAGTGATCTTATCCAGTTTCCAAATATCATCTACATATTCCTGAATCGTTCTGTCAGATGAGAATTTTCCTACATGTGCAACATTTAAAATTGCTGATTTTGCCCATGCGCTCTTGTTCTGGTAATATGCAGAAATCTTCTTCTGTGCATTTGCATATGCACGGAAGTCAGCAAGAATAAAGTAACGGTCTGCCACCTGTCCCTGCTGTGGATTTAACAGTGAATTATAAAGTTCGCGGAAAAGTTCACGATCGTTCTGCGAATAAGTTCCATCGACAAGCTGGTTGAGTACCTGGCGGATTTCCGGATCATTATTGTAGATATCCACCGGATTGTAATCCCTGTTGTTCTCATGTGCAATAACTTCTTCTGCACTCATACCAAAGATAAAGATATTGTCTGCGCCAACTTCCTCGTACATCTCAACGTTAGCTCCATCCATGGTTCCGATTGTAATTGCGCCATTTAACATGAACTTCATATTACCGGTTCCGGATGCTTCTTTACTTGCAGTTGAAATCTGCTCGCTGACATCAGCCGCGGCAAAGATCCACTCTGCGATGGATACTCGGTAATCTTCGATAAATACAACTTTAATCTTACCATTGATGGATGGATCGTTGTTGATCACATCTGCAACGGAGTTGATCAGCTTGATCGTCTTTTTCGCTGTACGATATCCGGCTGCTGCCTTTGCACCAAAAATGAATGTTCTTGGATAGAAATCCATATTTGGATTTGCCTTTAACTGATTGTACAGATACATAACATGTAAAATATTCATCAGCTGACGCTTGTATTCATGCAAACGCTTTACCTGAATATCGAAAATAGAATTTGGATCTACATCGATACCATTGTGCTCTTTGATATATTTTGCAAGACGTATTTTGTTCTGATGCTTGATTTCCATAAACTCTTCCTGTGCCTTTGGATCCTTTGCCAGAAGAATCAGTCCGGAAACCTTTGACAGATCGGTAATCCACTCTTTTCCAACATGTTTGGTTATCCAGTCGGAAAGCAATGGGTTCGCATGTGCAAGGAAACGTCTCTGTGTAATACCATTTGTCTTATTATTGAACTTCTCCGGAAACATCTCATAGAAGTCCCTAAGCTCCTGTTTCTCAAGAATTTCTGTATGAAGTCTTGCTACACCATTAACAGAGTAACCTGCAACGATTGCCATATTTGCCATCTTTACCTGTCCATCATAGAGGATTGCCATCTTGCGGATTTTCTCCTCATTTCCCGGATAGCGGTTCTGGATTTCAAGTACAAAACGACGGTTGATTTCTTCTACGATCTGATATACACGAGGAAGTAATCTCTGGAAAATGTCAATTGGCCACTTTTCAAGAGCCTCTGCCATAATCGTATGGTTTGTGTAAGCAACACAATGTGTGGTAATATCCCATGCCTCATCCCAGGAAAGTCTCTCTTCGTCCACAAGAATACGCATCAACTCTGCGACTGCAACCGTTGGATGTGTATCATTCATCTGGAATGTCACTTTCTTTGGCAGATCATGCAGATCACTATGATGCTTTTTGAATCTTGCAAGCGCACGCTGGATACTTGCAGATACGAAGAAGTACTGCTGCTTTAAGCGAAGTTCCTTACCTTTTACATGGTTGTCATTTGGATATAATACTTCAACAAGATTGCGGGCAAGATTCTCCTGCTCCACTGCCTGATCGTAATCTCCACGGTCAAAAGAATCCAGACTGAACTCTTCCTTTGGCTGTGCATCCCAGATCATAAGAGAATCTACTACATGGTTGCCATATCCTACGATTGGCATATCATATGGTACAGCCAGTACAGACTGATAATCTACCTGACGGAAAGAAAGCTGACCATCTTCAGACGGAAGCTGCTCTACGTGTCCTCCAAACTTGATCTCGTAACAGTACTCCGGTCTGCGCAGTTCAAATGGATATCCATCTTTTAACCAGTTATCCGGTACCTCTACCTGGAATCCATCAATAATCTGCTGCTTGAACATACCATAACGATAGCGGATACCACATCCATATGCTGCATAACCAAGTGTTGCAAGCGAATCCATAAAGCAGGCTGCCAGACGGCCCAAACCACCATTACCAAGTGCCGGATCCGGTTCCTGATCCTCGATGACACTGATATCAAGACCGATTTCTTCTAATGCTTCCTTCACTTCTTTGTATGCACAAAGATTGATCAGGTTATTTCCCAAAGCACGGCCCATCAAAAACTCCATGGACATATAGTACACGGTCTTTGGATCATCATGCTCGATAACCTGCTGCGTTGCCATCCATTCATCCATGATAATATCTTTTACTGCAAGAGAAACTGCCTGGAAGATTTCCTGCTGGCTTGCTTCTTTCAAAGTCTTACGATACATGGTCTTCACGTTTTCGGTAACTGCTTTGATAAATTCCTTTTTACTGAACACTTTATCTCTCATGCTCATCCTCCTCTATGATACTTTTACATTGTTTCTACATAAACTTTAAGAAAATTTCTCATTACAAAAAGAAAAAGGGAGCGAAGCGATTTGCTTTGCCCCCATATATTCTATTGTTTTTCTACAGCAAGTGTTACTTTCTCGCCATTGATACTCCATTCTTTCTCGTATCCGGTTAATGTTCCTGCTGTAATCTTATCGGCAAGTACCTCGGAACGAATCTCATCTCCATACTTCTCGAAAATACCAGTTACCTTCTCATCTGCGGTATAAGATACTGCAATATGATCCATAACTTCGAATCCAGCCTCTTTTCTCATCGTCTGAATCTTACTAATCAATTCACGGACAAATCCTTCCTCAATCAGTTCCGGAGTTAATTTCGTGTCCATAACAACGGTAACGTAATTATCGCCTTCCGTTACAAATCCTTCTGCCTGTGTCATGGTAATGAGCAAATCCTCTTCTAATAATACAACCTCATCACTCACACTGTCAAGTTTCAGACAACCGTTTGCTTTCAGTTCTGCCATCGCCTTGTTTCCATCCAGCTCTGCAAGTGCAGCCTGAATCTGTTTCAAATATTTACCATACTTTGGTCCTACTGTACGAAGCTGCGGTTTGAACTGATAATCGGTGTAGTTGCTGACATCATCGGTAAATGTAACCTTCTTTACATTCAACTCATCCGCAATAATATTGACATAAAAATCACTGAGTACTTCCGGTGCCTTCACATACATCTGGCCAATTGGCTGACGGTTCTTGATGTTTGCACTATTACGGCATGCACGACCCATAACAACAATTTTGAGTACCTCATCCATTGCCTTCTCGAGATCCTTATCGATCATCTTCTCATCGACCTTCGGGAAGTCACATAAATGAATACTTTCCGGTGCGGAAGGATCAATCGAACATACCAGATTACGGTAAATATCCTCAGTCATAAATGGAATCATTGGTGCTGCGGCCTTACAGATGGTAACCAGCGCAGTATATAATGTCATGTAAGCATTGATCTTGTCCTGCTCCATTCCCTTCGCCCAGAAACGCTCACGGGAACGACGTACATACCAGTTACTCATATCATCAACGAACTCTTCGAGTGCACGGGCAGCTTCCGGAATACGATAATTTCCAAGGTTGTCATCCACTGCTGCCACTGCAGAATTCAGCTTGGACAAAAGCCACTTATCCATAACACTTAATTTGTCATAATCCAATGTATATTTTGTCGCATCAAAATTATCAATATTTGCATACAGTACAAAGAATGCATAGGTGTTCCACAGAGTTCCCATGAACTTGCGCTGTCCTTCCTGTACAGCCTTACCGTGAAAACGGTTTGGAAGCCATGGTGCACTGTTGATGTAGAAATACCAGCGGATTGCATCTGCGCCGTATTTGTTCAGTGCATCAAACGGATCTACTGCATTTCCCTTGGACTTACTCATCTTCTGTCCGTTCTCATCCTGTACATGTCCAAGAACGATAACGTTCTGATAAGGTGCCTTGTTGAATAACAAGGTTGACTCCGCCATCAGAGAGTAGAACCATCCACGTGTCTGGTCAACAGCCTCAGAAATAAACTGTGCCGGGAACTGCTGCTCGAACAGATCCTTGTTCTCAAACGGGTAATGATGCTGTGCAAATGGCATTGCTCCGGAATCGAACCAGCAGTCGATAACTTCCGGTACACGCTTCATTGTGCCACCACATTTATTACACTTAAATGTAACCTGGTCAATATATGGACGGTGAAGTTCCACCTTGGCTGCGTCAGGGTTGCCGGAACGCTCTGCTAACTCAGCGCGGCTTCCGATAGATTCCTGACATCCGCAGCCTTCACACTCCCAGATATTGAGTGGAGTTCCCCAGTAACGGTTACGGGAGATACCCCAGTCCTGAATATTCTCCAGCCAGTTTCCGAAACGTCCTTCACCGATGGACTTTGGAATCCAGTTTACCGTCTTATTATTAGCAACCAGATCATCACGTACCGCAGTCATCTTGATAAACCATGACTCTCTTGCGTAGTAGATCAGAGGTGTATCACATCTCCAGCAGTGTGGATACTCATGTTCAAACTTTGGAGCATCGAATAACTGTCCTCTTGCATCCAAATCTTTCAAAACTTCCGGGTCTGCTTTCTTTACAAATAATCCGGCAAATGGAGTTTCCTCGGTCAACTCACCTTTTCCGTTTACAAACTGTACGAATGGCAGATCATAATTGCGTCCGACATTGGCATCATCCTCACCAAATGCAGGTGCGATATGAACGATACCAGTACCGTCTGTCATAGTAACATAAGTATCGCATGTTACGAAAAAGCCTTTCTTGTGCTGCTTGTCGGCAACTGTCTTTGCACAATCATAAAGCGGCTCATATTCCTTATACTCAAGATCTTTACCTTTGTATGTCTCAAGTACTTCGTAAGCTTTCTGTCCTTCCTCCTTTGCAAGTGGAGAAAGTACCTTATCAGCAAGTGCCTCTGCCAGATAGTATGTGTAACCATCTGCTGCCTTTACCTTAATATAAGTATCATCCGGGTTCACACAAAGAGCCACATTACTTGGAAGTGTCCACGGTGTTGTGGTCCATGCGAGGAAGTAAGCATCTTCCCCGACAACCTTGAAGCGAACGATTGCAGAACGTTCCTTAACTGTCTTGTATCCCTGTGCAACCTCCTGGGAAGAAAGCGGAGTTCCACAACGAGGGCAGTAAGGTACAATCTTAAATCCCTTGTATAAAAGCTTCTTGTCCCAGATTGTCTTGAGTGCCCACCACTCAGACTCGATAAAGTTGTCATCGTATGTGACATATGGGTTATCCATATCAGCCCAGAAACCAACAGTTCCTGAGAAATCTTCCCACATTCCTTTGTATTTCCATACGGACTCCTTACATTTCTTGATGAAAGGCTCCATACCATACTCTTCAATCTGCTCCTTACCGTTAAGTCCGAGCATTTTCTCAACTTCAAGTTCTACCGGAAGACCGTGGGTATCCCAGCCTGCCTTACGAGGAACATATTTGCCCTTCATCGTCTGATATCTAGGAATCATATCCTTAATAACACGTGTCAGAACGTGTCCGATATGTGGCTTTCCGTTTGCAGTTGGTGGTCCGTCATAGAAGGTGTAAGTCTCTCCTTCCTTGCGGTTCTCCATAGATTTCTTAAAAATGTCATTCTCACGCCAGAATTTTTCAGTTTCTTTCTCGCGCTCGACAAAGTTCATGTTGGTATCAACTTTGTTATACATATTTGCCTCCTAAAAAATAAATATGGAGCAGACGCATGAGAAAGCGAACTTTGTTCGCAAGCGTCTGCGTAGGCGAGCTGCCTTCAGCAGCTCACATAAAAAGCCCGCATCCAGTAATTAGGACGCGGGCGCACGTTATACCACCTGATTACCATGTACTTAAATCTCTGTCTGCCATACATACAAAAGATTTGCATACTTCGTTTCCGTAACGTGGAAAATACGTCGGACTCTACTCTCATCTTTACGATTTCGGTCCGCAACTCGGAAGTGATGTTCACTGTAAGATTACTTGTACCGGCTTCCACCTGTCTAAAATTATCCTTGATAACTTCTCCGGCTCTCTGTGACGTTCGCATTACAGTTACTGTCTTCGTCTTCGTTTTTTGCCTTTGCAACTAAGTATAGTAAGGTTTTTGGCGGATGTCAAGTCTCCGTTTTCAAGCTTATTAAAAATCTCTAACTTCTAATATTGGATTTCCAATACAATACCACCCGGATTCTCTATCAAAATATGATTCCCACATCTTATTTTTATCAATTCTTCACGTTAAACCAGCTTCGTATTCTCCGACTAATCTCAATTCTCCTTCTATCGCATCTTCTTCCTGTTGCTGTGCAGATTTTTTCGCTTCATTTTCTTCGTCGCTGC
>OMEA01001065.1_pt1 | contig 12008 bp, 8 predicted proteins | sample 1645321 | NCBI WGS metagenome assembly OMEA01 (sample SAMEA103958151, study PRJEB25191) | human gut metagenome
TCATACACTTTTGTTTTAGGCATCCAAAAGTGTCAAGTTTTTTTAGGGTAAGTCACAATGAAGGTACATACATTCCATCATAATCTACCAATAAAATATTTCCATCGTTTTTTACAATAATATTGTCAGGCTTTAAATCTCCATGAGCAAAGTGTTTAGGAAGAAGCCAGCAAACAAAATCTTGAAACTTATAGGCAAAAGATTCCCTTTTTGTTATGTCATTTTTAATTGAATGCATGTATTCGTCCAAACATAATCCGTCCACCCAATCCATAACAAGCACAGGAAACTCCGTTTCATCATCCTGTGTAGTATCAACAAACAACTCATTATCATAATAATGAGCTGAAACAAAATATGGTGATTTGATTTCGTCCAATACTTTTATTATTTCTCGGTATCTTTCTTGACGTTCCTCTTGCTCACGAATAAAGCACTTCACGGCATACAATTTATCCGTTTCAATATCTTTCATCTTGAACACTACTGCAAAGTTTCCGCTTGACATAACGGGATTGCCATTATCGTCAAGCACAGGTCGAAGATTGCTCAATTTGTCAAAGTTGTCTTCTGCGTAGCGTATAGCTTCTATATATTCTGAAATTAAAGGGTATTGCATAATTTACCAATTAAAGTATCCTACTTTTTTACATTAACAATCAATGTCATATAAACGATTTTATCGTATCATGTTGAGTTTTGTTGCTATAACAACTTGAGTAATATTTTTCCTCATCGCTTCCTTCGGCACATACGCCGTAGCCACCAAATACCCATCAAATAGCTCTACAATCACCCTCTGCTGCCCGGCAATTCTTGCCACTCTGCCATGAACACCCTTGAATTCACCTTCAGTCACAACGACATTGTCACCCAGCTTGAACTGGATGTTGTTAGAAGTAACATGAATGATGTGCGGATTCTTGATAGAGGTGAGGCGGATGAAGTTGTTCATGGCTTCATCTCGGATTATGAGTGGTGGATTGCGGTCGGGATTGTCTTGGCGATGGATGGTGTGATTGAAGTAGTAGCTGAGTAAGGCTCTGCTTTCATTTGCCACTACCTTGTTGTCGTGGAGTAAGGCTTCTACTTGCTCTTCTGATGCATGGACGAATATTAAGGAGGGGAGGAGTGGGGTGGTGATGATTCGCTTCTTGCCTTGCTTCCTTACCTCTTTATATTGCAAAGGAACATAACATTCGAGTCCTTTTGCCTCTACATAGGTCTTGGCTTTGTCAATGCGTCCATACGAAACTCTTAGCACGAACCATTGCTTGTTTCTGGCAGGCACATTCTCTACCGACACCCCACCTTTGTTCTTCGAGATGGAGGGCGTACAGGAGGTAAGTCCAGCACTTGGACACGATAAGCCAGTGTCGGATGGCTGCCCATTATACAATGAAGCGTCTGTCTTAGAAGGCTGTTTGGTGTTATCTTCCAATGTTGTTCAGAGGTTAGATTAAAACCAATAGACTTATTCTTGATAGAATTGTCATAATGTGACTACAAAGATATGAAAACTAAACAAGAATGGAAAATGAAAACAAGGAAAATATTTGTGTTGTGGAGTTCTTTAATTTATTAGGGCTGTTGGTGGCTGACTGATAGCGACTCATCTGCCAGACCATATACGAAACATCAAACGGTTTTTGGCATAGTCGCCAATAGTAAGAACCTTATAGGTATGCGAACCTATACCTATAGGCGGAGTGCCTTTATAAATATTGCAGACCGCTGGAATGTGTACCTTTGTTCATGGTTGCTTTAATTGGTATTTGCAATAAACAAGGGTAACTAAAAAGGCTGGATTCTTCGTGATAGAATCCAGCCCTAATTATTTTTGCTCAAAATATCTTAGCATACAGCAATAAGAAGTTTTGCTTGACAGCGATATCCTTTTATATACTGTAGACTGCAGAATGTAAGTTATATACTGCAGAATGTAAATATTATTTGTCTTCTTACATCCTCATTATCCTTATCTTATTACCACTGTCACGCCGCGTGCAGCCTGCGCTCCCATTACCAGCGCCTGCTCTATGTCGGCAGTCTTTGATGGTCCTGAGATGAATGTGCCGAGTCCGGTTTCTGGCATGCAGATGCGGTCGTATGCCTCGTGCATGTTGTTCACGATGCCGCTCTTCGGGAGGACGATGACCAGATATTCACTGATGAAGCAGACTGCTTTCTCCTTCATTTCCAGCGGAATCCAGACGCAACCATTCTCCGCCACTCCAATCTGTCCGTACACCACTCCTACGTCGGTGCCGTTAAGGTCCTGCGCCTCTGCCACGGTGTCGGGATTGATGGTGGCGATGGTGAGTTCGGCGATGTTAGAGGCGATGGTCTTTGCTTGCGGATAGGCGTTTCTTACGATGTCGTCGAGCTTTTCGTTCGGCTTAGCCATCACCACCTTGCTGCCCACCGACATGCTCATATCCACAAACTGCTTTACCGTGTCGTCGTACGATATGCCGTCTATCGGTGTGTCGGGCATCGAATACTGTTCGTGTGTGTTGCGTCGCAACTTCTCCAATAGTTCGTCTTTGTATGTCATTGTTCTTTCTGTTCGTTTTGGTTCAGTTTTCCTTTCTTCCACATTGTCTGGAACGATTCGTTCGCAAATTTCGGCATTGCGTGTCCCACGCCCCATGGATTGAGTGAGCGTATGTGCGTAAGGTTGTCAGGTATGAGGTTGGCAAGAGGAGCCAGACGCAAGGCTGAAGAATAGAGTACGGGATGGTTGAAGAGCTCTTCCATTCCCTTTGACATGCACTTCTTCATCGTGTCCGCCTTGTGCAGCGAGTCGAGCTTCTGTCTCCACATATAGACCTGCGAACCGGGGTTCACCTTAGCCGGGCATACGTTGTCGCATGAGAGGCAGAGCGTGCAAGCGCTGACGTTGTCGCTGTAGCGTGACGCATCGTGCAGCATACCAAGGTTGATGCCGATAGGTCCAGGGATGAAGTAGGTGTATGAGTAGCCACCCGAGCGGCGGTATACGGGGCAGGTGTTCATGCAGGCTCCGCAGCGAATGCACTTCAGCGTTTCCCAATGCTCGTCGTTGGCAAGGATGTCGCTTCGTCCGTTGTCCACGAGGATGACGTGCATCTCAGCTCCCGGTCTTGCCTGACGGAAGTGTGAGGTGTAGGCCGTTGTGGGCTGTCCGGTAGCAGAGCGGCAGAGCAGTCGCTGGAATACGGCGAGCGACTTGTAGTCGGGCACAATCTTCTCTATTCCCATTGCCACGAGATGTAGCTTGGGCATTGATGTTGACATGTCGGCGTTGCCCTCGTTGGTGCAAACCACGATATCGCCGGTCTTTGCCACACCGAAATTGCATCCTGTCATTCCTGCTCCTGCTTCCATAAACTGGTTGCGCAGATGCTTGCGTGCGCATTGCGTAAGGTATGTCGGGTCGTAATTGCCTTTCTCTGTGCTGATGCCTTTCTCCTCGAACATCTGTCCCACCTCTTCTCGCTTCAGGTGTATGGCAGGCATTACGATGTGGCTCGGTTTCTGATGTAGCAGTTGCAGGATGCGTTCGCCAAGATCGGTCTCCACGACGTCGATGCCGTGACTCTCAAGGAACGGGTTCATGGCACACTCCTCGGTAAGCATCGACTTGCTTTTCACCATCTTCTTTACGCCATGACTCTGCAGTATGTCGAGCACGATGTTGTTAAAGTCGTTGGCGTCTTTAGCCCAATGCACAATGACGCCACGGCTCTCCAGTTGTGTGCTGAACTCCTCCAGATAGTCAGCCAAGTGCGTTATGGTGTGCTGCTTTATCTGGCTGGCATGTTCGCGCAGCCCCTCCCATTCTGGCAACCCTGACGCCATGTTGTCGCGTTTTTGTCTTAACGACCAGAAGGTGGCGTCGTGCCAGGTGGTCTTTTCTCTGTTGTCGTTGAAGCGTCGCGCCGCTTCTGAATGTATAGTGCTCATAGTCCTGCTGCTAATATCTCTACCACGTGTATGAATTTTATAGGCTTGTTCTCCTTCTTTGCAATGCCCTGCATGTGCATAAGGCATGACGAGTCGGGACCGGTGATGTATTCCGCTCCCGTAGCCATGTGACGTTCTATCTTGTCCTCTCCCATGCGTTTCGACACGTCCGGCTCTTCTACGGAGAACATTCCTCCGAATCCGCAGCACTCGTCCTTTCTCTCCGGCTCACGGATGGTGATGCCGTCCACGAGTTTAAGCAGGTCGATAATCTTGTTGAACTGTGGCACCTGTCTTTCTGAGGGCGACGACAATCCCAGTTCGCGTACGCCGTGACACGAGTTATGTACGCTGACTATGTGCGGGAAGTGAGCCTTTAGGCTTGTTGGTTTCACGACGTCGTGCAGAAACTCCACCACGTCCATTATCTTCTTTGACGTGAGACATTCGTGATTGCCCTTGGCAAGTCGCGGATGATAAAGCTTGACAAAAGCCGCGCACGATGCCGACGGTGCAACCACGTAGTCGAACTCCTTGAAGAGGTCGTCGAAGTGGCGTGAGATGTCCGTAGCCATCTTCTCAAAGCCGGCGTTTGCCATAGGTTGTCCGCAGCAAGTCTGCTTGAGAGGGTAGGTGACGTTGAGTCCGAGGCTTGTCAGGAGCTTGTACGTAGCCACTCCCACTTCCGGGTACAATGCATCAACGTAACATGGAATAAACAATCCTATCTTCATAATGTCTTTAAAACTCTATTAGCGTGTAAAAAGTGTTCTTCTTTTTTTGTTGTTTTTATTTGTTGGCAAAAGTAATAATAAAAAATGAAAATGTTTATCCGTTATTATTTATTAAAAGTTAATTTTATGGTATACGGTGAGTGATACTCCTGACTTCGTCATCGTGTCAAGCGATTTTCTCAACAACAATAACTCCGATATTGCCGGATGGATATTTCTTTTTGCGGACAAACATAGTTAAACCCAAATCGGTCATTAGAAAATTTTGCTTTCATTTTATCTTGAAATTGAACGAAAGATGCATATTGTGTTAGTAGACAGATGCTATAACAATGGTACCGCCTACTATAATCTGACTTTTTGCACGAAAAAATCTCTAATGACCGATTTGGGATAAAATTTGAGAAACTCACTATTTTGGAAGGAATATATTCAATAATGGAGTTTTTTGACTCCAAAACCTCATCTGTATTCTACTCAACTCTTGACTTGAGATGTAAGTTGCATGGTTATCAATACGGCAAAGTTATCAGTTCTAAACTCGAAAAAGTGTGACAGATTACAGATACTGTATAAACACTTCGCATGAAATGAAATTTTAAACTTAAAGGCGGTCCCACCATCGGGACCGCCTTTGACTATGCAGGTTGGACAGCCAGCTTCAGCTGGCGTCAGATAGGTATATCATCTCATCGTTTCATGATTTTCACGGCACGCATGCCCTTGTCAGTAGCTATCTTCACGATATAGATACCCGGCGTTGTGACTGAAGGGCTGACACGCTGTCCGTTGACATCATATATCTCATAGCTTCCGACAGCTCCATCCACAGAAATCGTACCATCAACGACTCTGATGCCATATTTTCCGTCTTCCGTCACCTCTTTGACAGCAGAAACATCTGTAGAACCCTCCGGTACAGGATAGCCTTGATTCTCTCCATCCTTGAACACCCAGTACTGCACAGGCTTATCCTGATTGAGCAAAGTCAGGAAAGAAGCATCTTTCATAGCATCGCTCGTCATAGGAGTCACGCCCAACACACTTTCGCTCGACACGCTAAGGTCAGAAGCGTAAAAACAGTTCTTCACCGTCAGTCTATTGGTGTCATAGCCATCATCTGCCGGCACCACATTGTTGGCCGGGATAACCGGAGCCACCACCGAGTCATACCCGTTTGCGGTGAGCACCGCTGCATTATAACAGTTTTCCACTCTCACCTTGGTATTGTCTTCATCACTAAGGTAATAATGCACTCTTCCCAATATACCACCGCCAAACTGCTGTGTACCGTCAAATGTCACAGAGCCTGTGTTATAACAGTTAAGGATATTGGTAGAAGCGAAATCAGACAGGGCTACGACACCACCGCCATCATAACTGCTCACCGTAATCACACCCTGGTTTCCGCAACGTTCAATGGTGGTCCCATCCTGCTGGTTGGCCGAAATGACACCGGCTGCATAAGCTCCTGTAACCGTAGCCGCATTGACGCACTGGCTAATGGTGAGTTTACCTTCCAATAAGGCTGACGAGCAGATGCCTGCCACAAAGACGGCGCCAGAAACCGTAACGTCTGATGCCACCCTGCAATTCTCTATTGTAGAATTACCTCTTGACAGACCTACCAATCCTCCAACGGCAGAGGATCCCTTTACAGTACTTGAGGCCAAGGTAAGGTTCTTGATGGTTGCATCATATATAATTCCGAAGAGGCCTACTGAAAGACCCGATTCATAGTTTTCCTTCAGTCCGGTGTTTGTATAGCCGCCGCCATCGAAGTAGCCCCTGAAGTATCGCATGTTTTCGACACCCGCCCCTCGGAGCTGATTGCCTATCGGTGTGAACTGTGAAACAGACTTCAAGTCTATGCTGTTGGTCATCAGAAAATATTTTCCTGCAAAGTCGGTAGAGTCTTTGTCCACGATGTTGGACAGTTCAAGCAAGTCTTCCTTGCTGGAGATAAGATAAGGCGACTCTTCTGTGCCCTCTCCACCCGAGAAGAGAATGTTGGGGCGAGGCTTTGTACCGAACCCACTCAGCCTGATGCCTGCAGTGAGATTGCCATAAGCGACATTAATCGCTGCAGCAACCGTACCACTATGCTGTGCCGTGGCAGTGATGAACAACGAGTCTTCTCCTACAGCGGTCTGGCTGACAGTGTATTGGAAAGACGCAGCGTCTATTCCTACAAGTTCATAAGAAGGTTTATCCGCCCCCTCAACACCGGAGTATTTCACCGTAACCGTATCCATCTTGCTCTTTCCCATAGTCATAGAACCAAAGTCAACATCCGTCTTGGATACTGTCAGCGTAGGAGCAGTAGGACCTGTCTTCACATCCGTGATAGTGAAGTCGTCAAAGTTGGTTATCTTGTTATTGGATGTCACCGACTTATAATCAAAGGTAGCATAGTCAGCCCTCACAATGCGCACATAGGCATCGCGGTGATTCACCTCGCGCTCTATGGTCTGAACATCCGGACCGGCCTGGAAACTGTCGCCCACCTTTGACCAAGTGCTACCATCCTGCGACCATTCCACTATCCAGTCTACCTGAGCACCGACAGAAGCCGGATGAAGATTATATTCATGTATCTTGAAAGACACCGTGCCGATGTCGCGGGGCGTTATCAGCTGAAAGACAGATATCTCTGGACCCGTATTCCTGTCTTTCTTGCTCTCACCATACAGTTCCATCGACTGTGTTCCGTTAAACCAGTCGTAGTCCTCATTCTTAGAATAACTCACGCCATGACAGTGCCACGTAAGCCCGTTCAGCGTAACGTCAAAAGAAGAATTGGCATAATGGTCACCATAGACCGTAGAGAATTCCTCAAAGTCGTATGTCCAATCGTCTGCCAATACCGACTGCGGCATTGCCACGAAGCAGAGTGCCGCAAAAAAAGAGTACAGTTTTCGCATATATTAATCTTTACTATTGTTAATACTAATTGTTTCTACATGACTTTCACACCCCGGCTCCTGCCTATCCGCACGATAACGGGCTTGGTCGTCGGCACCTCAAAGGTATTGGCACCATCTTTCAGCACCGACTGCATCAGTTTTTGACCATCAAGGCTGTACAACACGATGGGCTCACCCTTCTCGTCGTTCACATCCACCGTCAACAGGTTGCCGTGGCGAGTGATTACCGACTTGGGCATGGAAAGCGTCACCAACGAGATGCCTGTCGAGGGTTTGTCGGGTGTGTACTGGAAGTTCAGGTCGCGGAAGTATTGTCCCTGCATGGTGAGCACCAAAGCACTGGCCTGGGTTTTGTCGCTATCGCGATACATAATGAGCAATCCCATGTCATCCCATCCCAAGAGTTCGAACCCCTGACTGGCCAAGTAGTCCGTAATCTCCGACTCTGCCTTATGGCCCAGACGACCGGCATCGTTGACAACGATGTTCGAAGAAAAGAGTTGTCCGTCTTCGTTCCAGCCCAGAGCCACCAAGGGATATTCAAAATCATTCGTGGCAAACCAGTCGAAGTATTTCCGATCCTCGGCCGAAATTGTGGGATGCATGGTATAATAAGTATCTGAGAAATCCAGATATTTTTGCTGCATGTCACTCACAACAGTAGCCTTTGCCGCGCCCCATGTCATAGGAACATCGGGCAATGCTGCCTGAAACTTATCTTCAGGAGCCTTTACCACAAACGATACAGAGTCGAGCTTGTTATTCCAGTCAGGATAATCCTTCCATGCTTTCGACTCTTGGTATATCACAGCTTTCATCTTGGCCTGTCCTGGCTTTTTTGCCCTGAACCATGCTCCTCCTACGGTAACGGCATCCGGATTTTCGGTTTCAAAATCTATCGCTATGCGTGCATTGCTCTCCAAATAGGTCTTCACCTTACTGCTGTAAGCCTTGAAAAACATGTGATACTGGTCACCCGCATTCACAACCACTGTGTCTGTATAGATTTCACACTTGTCTTGCGCGCTGACAGCCGATGCCGTCAGGCCCAAGAAAAACAATATTGCCTTCTTCAATTTTACCATATTGCCTTATTTATATAATTATAGTTCGTAATCACAACAATAGTCTCAACTCACAGACAGTCTCGGTTGTGTTTCTAACGACAAGAGATTTTCTTGACTGGAGCACAACTGGCTATTCCGCCTACAAAATTGGCAAAAATTTATCAAATCTGCAAGCATTTCATTAAAAAATCTATAAACAAGGGACAATATATTTCATTTTAACACAGAAAAAGGTGTTTTGTAGGTTTTTTGTTCAACCTTAACAACTTTCCGGATGATAACATTGTTGTTTAATGGTCATCATCTGGTATATGAGACCACAAAACAGTTAACACAGCATGTATAAAGAAGAAATGCAAGCAAAAGATTGGACAGGTAAAAAGAAATATGTAATTTTGTGGCATCACTAACAAATAAGCATTGCGTTTATGAAGAATAAATTACTACTTTCGGCTTGTTTGCTTTACCTATTTAGTATAGCATTACAGGCAGCTCCTGTCACAGCCAACGAGGCCAAGCGTCAAGCTGCAGTTTTTCTTGCCCAACAGTCAAACACCGGCAGACCTATCACATCGCGTGCGGCAAGCCTGCAGCGCACGCTCACCTTGGCATACACGAGCAAGTCGGACAGCGAAGAAGCCTATTATTATGTATTCAACAAGAGTAGGGATGCAGGCTATATCATTATCTCCGGAGAAGACAGAATGCCCGCTGTGCTGGGCTATTCAGACACAGGAGCGTTCAACTATAACGACCTGCCTGACAACATGCGGGCTTTCTTGGGCGAATATGCCCGTGAGGCTGAATATCTGCGCACCCATCCCACGGTGGAAAACAACACGACGACAGACATTTACGCAACGGCCGTGGAGCCCCTGCTGAAAGACATTGCATGGAACCAGACCAAGCCTTACAACAACTGCTGCCCCAACGACTACCCCACCGGATGCGTAGCCACTGCCATGGGGCAGGATGTATTATTACCGTTACCCGGAACATGGCGTGGGCAGCAATACTTACCAGTGGAATGGACAGCAGCTCACCGCCAACTTCGGCACAACAACCTATAAATGGAGCAACATGCAGGACAAACTCACCGCCAACAGCTCGTCGGCAGCACAGGATGCCGTTGCCACCCTGCTCTATCATGTCGGCGTGAGTGTCAACATGAACTACGGACCTGCATCTGAGGGAGGCAGCGGCGCATCGCCCTCTTACATCGCACCGGCCTTGATCAAACACTTCGGCTACGACAAGGGATGCCACCTGCGCTCGCGCGAATACTTCACCAAGACTGAGTGGGAAGCCACCGTACGCAATGAGTTGGACAACGGCAGACCCATTCTTTACGGAGGCTTTACGGTGAGTGCCTCAGGACACTCCTTCGTGTGCGACGGCTACAACCAGCAAGGCTATTACCACATCAACTGGGGTTGGGACGGGCTCAACAACGGCTACTTTCTGCTCTCTGCCCTCGACCCTAAGACGAAAGGTACAGGTGGCGGTGAAGAAGGTCAGGGCTTCAACTATAATCAGACCATGGTCATCGGCATTCAAAAGCCGGTAGACGGCTCCAGGCAAGCCTATAGCTTCGTGTTCAAATATATTGACCAGGCCACAGTAACCGTAAACCGTAACCAACCAGCCACACTGAAAGCCTACGGGGTACACACCGACGGCATAGACCCGCTCCATGTACGGCTGCGCTTCGAAGTGCTCAACGGCAGCGGGAAGAGCGTTGCCACATCGGATGTATCATCGCAATACATCCCTACGGGCGAGACCGTTAATTATACAGGAACGCTCACCCTGCCCGACAGCCTCAGCGACGGCACTTACGAAGCACGTCTTGCCGGCAACATCGTGGGCATAGACGATGAGAACGAGTACAACCTGTTGCACTATCTGATTGGTGAAAACGGCTATTATCAAGTGCTGGTCAAGGACGGGAAAGTGACCTACACCCCGACAGGTCTGCCCTCGCTCAACCTGCAAAGCATCACGGTAGAGCCTAATCCCATCGTCAGCAAGACACGATTCACGGTGTCGGCCACCATCCAGAACAATGGTGGTGAGTTTGACGGCAAACTGGCCTACGCTCTCGAACATCCCGATGGTGAGAAGAAGAGTTATTATGCACCGGACAAAGCTGTGAACATCAAAGCTGGCGAAACAGCCTTGGTGACCTTCACTGACAGTGTAGAACTCTACGGCAACGACAATTACACGCTGCAGCTTGTCAGGCGAGATGGCATACAACACGTCAACCTGGGTGCTCCTATTACGGTAAAGGTGATAGGCGAAAAAGAACAGGCCAAACTGGTAGGAGTTGACTACATGGACATAGCCACAGGTGCCGACAATGCCAAACGCGACAACCTGGAAGTTTTGGCCTACCTGCTCAATGAGGGAGGCCACTTCGAAGGAAAGCTCACCTGTCTGATCTTCAAGGATGAAAACACGTCAGGCACTCCACTGGCCTCGCTCGACACCGTGGAGGTAAATATTGGCAAGAACGAATACAAGACCGTGAGCATCAGTGGAAAGTTTCTCGCCGGAATAGACAAGCAAACCTATTATGCTTGCTTGTACAACGTAGAAGAAGACAACTTCGTCAGTCCCACCAAATATACCGGTATGAAATTCACCATCCGAGATGATGCTAGCAACGAGCAGCCCAGACTCTATTTGAAGAAGCAAATCAATTTCGGAGAAGAACCCATCCTCACAGCCGACAACCTCAAGGTATATGCCACGATACAGAATACTGGCGGAACATACACGGGAACAGTGGAAGCCAACTTCTATAACGTAAACGGATGGACGCCTCTTGCCACCCTGACCAAACAGGTGACCATAGGCTACGGCGAGACAGCAGTGGTTGAGCTGACCGGTGCCTCCGACAAACTGAAAGAAGGAAAGACCTACGATGTAGGTGTCACCTATAACGGAAATGATGAAACAGCATGGAAATCGTATGCACTGCATGCCAACTACTCGAATGCACAAGTAACCATAGCCAGTCAAACAGCCGTCACCCTGCTGCAGCAGGACAGCCATGCCATAGCCGAGATATATTCCATCACTGGCTACCTCGTGGGGCGCACCCCTGCGGCCCAACTCGACAACAAGCTCAAGAGTCTAAGCCGAGGTCAATATATCATCAGGATCAGCAACGGCTCACAAACGGTGGTCAGACACATCGTCAAGTAACACACCCACCACTCACACCGCCGTATGCGCCATTTGCCATACGGCGGTTTCTATTTTGTATTCCATACCCGTTGGCGGAATTAATTTAAGTTGATAAATATGAGTAAAAGGTTGTATAT
>OMEA01001071.1_pt1 | contig 11938 bp, 14 predicted proteins | sample 1645321 | NCBI WGS metagenome assembly OMEA01 (sample SAMEA103958151, study PRJEB25191) | human gut metagenome
CCTGGATTATTTTTTCCAAGTATTCTTTGCCATCACCATATTGTACTTTGCTGAGCGCATGAACTACAACATCATAATCAAATGCCAGAATATAAACGGTATTTGGAAAATCGGCCAATGCTTTAACCAGTTGGAAAACAGCGATAATCTCTTCTTCTGAAAGCCGATCAATGTCATCAATGGAAACAATTATTTTTATGTTTTCTTCCATCATCTTGTTGACGATTTGATTTTTGCTTTCCTGTAAATCTTTTGTTCGTTGCTCAACCCGTTCATTTGCCTCTTTTGCCAATGTTTTACCAAGTGTGGCAATAATTGTTCCAGCGCCAGGAATAAGACTTGCCGCGTCAAATACATCCGCATACTGATCTATTAATTCCCATGCCTTCTCTGCCTTTGGTTTTTTAAGTTTTATCGCCGTGGCCATTTGCATGAAAAACTGGGTGATGAGTTGCTTGGGATCAGAGCATAACCATGGGTTGAATCTAAGAATTATGGCATTATTGTCTATATCCTCTACAGCTTCAAGCATCATATTTACAAGAGATGTCTTCCCACTTCCCCATTCCCCATATAAGCCAATGGTAAATGAATACGGAAAAGAATATTGTGATATTGTTTTTGCAAGACTTTTAGCAAATTCACCCCTGTTCAATTTGTCTTCGGTAGATTTTGTGATTGGCAAATCAGGACTTATCAACTTGTTACCTCCTATCATGAGAAAACATACTTTATGTTTGACCGATTGATTTATGTATCCATATGCGATTTCTTATATCATTACCCGACTGTATAACAATATCATGTTCCAACATCATACTCATTGCTTTTGAAACCGAATTAAATGATAAGCCTGTATGCTTCGCAGCGGACGAAACTGTTGTTATCGGAAATCTTTTTAAGTGTTCGAGGACAGAATAGACACTTTTAGGCAGGTTTCCGATGTGTATCAGTCGATCCTCGGCTTCGGCAATAGCCTGTTCATACTGAATCAATTGTTCCGCCGATCGCTTTGCTGCTTGTCCCACAGCATTTACAAAGAACTTGATCCATCGGATATATCCCCCGCTGTACTGTGTCGACCTAAGGAGATCGAAATATTCATTTTTGTTGTGGTACAAACACTCGGACAAGCATATCAGTTGCCTTGCATCTCCAATAACATCTCGCAGAACCATTGGCACAAGGATTCGTCCGACAATACCGTTATACCGTTCAAATGGATGGATCATTTCAAATTGGTAATGTACCAGTGCTGCCTTAATCAACGGATCAGTATTATGGTCGTTATAGAGATATGCAGAAATATCAGCTAGTGCAGGGAGTACAGCATCCGGTGCTGTAGGGTTGTATCCTTTAAGATTCGTCTTTGCTCCCAGCCAAAAAGTTTGATGCGCCCTAACATCTATCGGGGTATTCTCTGATTCTCCATTAAGTGCGATGCCGCAGATCTGGCTCAAGTCAGGAGCGTGGATCTCCAAATTTGCCGCTGCGCTGTAGGCCGCCTCCAAGTTCATGATGGGAGTTATATTCCCTTTGTCGGTGCCGCGGATAGTGAGTATTTCTTTGAGATCGGGACCATCGTAGTCGATCATATGGGAATAGGTACACTCTTTCAAAAACATCAGCTCCGCAAATGCTTCTTTATTCGGAGCATACTCAACAAGCCCTTCCAGAAAACCAATGTTCCTGTGGGCCTCTATCAGCAAGGCAGCCAATTCGTCATCCATCTGATACATACCCCCGCGCATCAAGGAACGCGGGGTAAAGGAATAGAATGTAAGGCTTGGCTTTTCGGAATCAAAATGTTCCGTGTAATCACCTGTGTAGGGCAGCATCGCATATACCTCAACAACAAATCGTTATTTTCAGTATATCATTGACACGGTGAATAGAAAAGAACTATTTCTTGATTTATCTCAGAAAACCAAGAAATAGTTCAATAAAAATCGAAAATCGAGTTCCATGAATTAGACACACCTATACCAGCAACCTGCTCTCGAATGGAGCGGCTCCGAAAGATGTACAGGAGTTGTTAGGACATTCCGATGTCAGTACCACAATGAATATTTACGCTCACTCAACAAGAAAAGCTAAACGGGATTCCGCAAGACTTCTTGATAAAGTAGCGAGCAATGCTTAAATGCAGAGAACTTGCCACTGGCAACTTCTCTTACATACTTTGGCATAAAATTTTCCTTATTTCCCTTGCGGATTCCTCACAAGGGCAAAAATAAGGGAAAATACATATCATTTCACTATCTAAGGGGCTGGAAAGCCTATAAAATAAGGAAAGTTCAGGAAATTTCTCCACAACTTCCGATTTTTCGTTCTCTGCGACTTCCCAATAAACCGGAAGTTTTGCATACGTTATTCTTCTAATATTTTTGTAGGGTTCGCATCCGTTACAAATATCATACTATCATAAAGCACCGCAGGAGGTTGAAACATTCGATAACTTGGAGGAAGAAGTCGCATAATGATTGAGTAGCTTTCTCCAAGTGTTCCCATATAGGTGTATTCAGAAGCCTGCCTACCCAGTTCAGAATTTTCCGGGACTTTAGTAAAATCCAACCAACAAATATCAAATCCCGCCAGTTTTGCCGCCTTTGCTAAAGGATCATGGGAATAAAACACCTGAATTGTACGCTTTTCAGGCGAACGGGTCGGCATATTGCAATGGGTTTTATAAAAATCGGTACCAATGACATAGTAACCGTTTGCTGCGTCCTTGGAAAGAAGTTTACCCATCGAGTCAGAACTGCCCCATTTTGCGACATGGCTGTTGTGACCTGTCACAAAGATTTTTTCATGCCCATTTCGCTGCTCCTGCTGTAAAATCCACTGTACATTTTCTGCCATAAATTGATCTCTTAATGTAGCACCTTCAGCATTTGTCAGAGTTTGAAGCTTGGAATGCTGCATTAAAATATCTACAAAGTGAATTGCATTTTCCGAACCGTTCTTGCTTTCCAATTCTTTCTTCACTTGTGTAAGGGTTTCAATTCGAGTAGATAAATCGCATTCACTGCTCCAGTTTTCACCTTCCACAAGTTTCTGCAAGTTTGTTGTGTCCACTTCCAGTTCTTTGCAGGATTCTTTCAAAAACCTCATGCTGTAAGAAAGCCTCTGCATATCAAAACCGTAAAAGCGAAGGTCTTCACCTTCCAATGCACTTTCATTGTACTGGCGCATATAGGAGATAAGTTCTGCCATCTCTTCCGTTCTATAAATGGAAAATCCAATCGCTGCGGCTGCTTCCTGTGCTGTCCCCTCACCGCCGTGTATATATCGGTTTACCTGCTCGCAGCCGCCGTAGTCACCTTCAAGGGCAAACGCCCTAACACCATTATTTTTTACCATCTGCTTGAACACTTCCAGCTTCAACTGCTGAAATTCTGCATTTCCGTGAGTAGCTTCTCCCAATGCAATTATTTTTGCACTTTCAGGCACAGTTATATTTTCAACGGGTTCAGCATAAGCTAAAAACTCTTCTGGATTCACATTTTCTCCTGTGCCAAAACCTCCAAAACGCATAAATACAAGTGCCGCTAAAGCCATAACACCTAATAATCCAAAAACGATATATCTTATCTTAAATCTTCTTGTCTTTTTATTCTTCATATCTGATAGCCCTTTATAATGAATCAGTTGTCTTACATCCGTTTTCCACGCTTATTGTACTTCACGTAATAGTTCTTCTGCCGTAGTGTTGAACAATTTTGCAAGTGTAAGCAGATTGGAAGTGCTTGGGTCAGATGCTCCGGTCTCCCATTTAGAGACAGCCTGCCTGCTTACGCCGATAGATTCTGCAACAAACTCCTGCGTCATCTTACACTCTTCACGATGCTGCTTCAAAACCTCACCGAGAGATTTCTTGATGCTGGACTTTTCTTTTCTGACATTGCCTGATTTGACATATCTACTCAATGCTCTTATGAGGAAAATTCCCACAGTGATAAATACCGCTATCACCGCCACCCCGATTAGCAGTACATTACCAAAAACAATAACTCCTAAAAAATCATATTTCACTTAATCACCTCTTTTCGTGACTTCATGATAGCGAAATTTCATGGTTGCTACCACCAACTATCACGATATTTCTTTGGTTGCGAACGGTTGCGGAACTTAAATAACACTTTTTTATGTAAAAGGCATATATGTAAATTAATAAAACGACAACTTCCGATTTTTGAGTTTGACGCACGGTCTGTCCCTTTGACCACGGATGCACGATGAATGCAGACGTTCACACCACCGCCCAAAAGAGAACTGTTGGCAGCATTGACGATTGCGTCAACGCTCATTTTTGTAATATCGTTTCTGATAATCTGCATCTTCTCTCAATGCCAGTGCCACCGGTTTTGACCGGGGGGTTTGACCCCTGACCTCTTTTTAGGTTAAAGAGAAAACTGCACCACAGCCTTGACGGGCCATCGTGCAGCGATTTCGTTCACCTGAATTTTGCTTTACCGATATACCACTTCAAATTCTTCCAAGACGCAATCTCCCTTTTCATCGAAATCCAGACCAACGGCCTTATAGTCTGGAGTAAAAGCTCTCCGATGCACTTCGCGCCATTTTTTCAAGCTGCGGTTATCTTCGCCCTCTTTGAAAGCGTGGTCTGCGCTGACTTGATTGAACGGAACAACAGATACTTTTGTATCACGGATGATACACGCCGCCTCCTCATTGTCAAAAAGAATCACACTGTATGTCCCGACTTCCGGCAAGTTTTCACCATCCAGTTCATAGGCGAGTTTTGTGCTTGCAGTTGCAGTCTTTATTCCGGCGAGTACAAGATTCGCAAGTTCGTCAGCAGCCGCACCGCCGCCGCAAAACTTCCATATATCGTGCCGTGTATTGCAATTCGTATTCGTTGTACGGCAATATTCCTCCCACATCATTTCTCCAGTCATTCCGACTTCCTCCTCTGTGCCTCCACAAATCTTGAAGTATCTTCCACTACGCCTGTAATTTTTATGCTGTCAGCCTCTACATGGCAGCTGTAGCAGACGATCTGGACCCCCTCCTTGGCAGTCTTCACAAGTGCTTCCTTAAACTCCGGCTGTGCCGCTTCGTTTGGCATTACCCGATGAATTCCATTCATCTGAATCACAAAGGCAATTGAGCAATGATAGCCCTCCTTTGCTGCTTTTGCCAGTTCATGCAAGTGCTTCACGCCTCGCTCCGTTGGTGCATCCGGAAATAATCCGGTTCCCAGATGCAAATCATCTGCCAGCGTGCAGCCCTTTACTTCCGTCAGGAATCTTTCCCCGTCTCTTTCCATATAAAAATCAATTCTGGATTCCCCATAGGTATATTCTGGCTTCACCAGCTCGTAGTTCAGACTCATTAACTGCTGCTTCATCAAAGCGTTCGGTGCCAGACTGTCGATATTCACCCATTTTAGCTTTGGTTTGTATACAGAAATCAGATCATATGCCGTTTTTCGATTTGGGTTCAATGTCTTCTGCAGCGTTACCTTTGCTTCCGGCATCAGAAGCTCCTGCAAACGCCCTGTATTTTTCACATGAACAATCTCCGGTGCTCCGTCAATCAGCACCTCTGCCGTGAATCGGTTCATTCTGCGGACGAATGTCCCTGCAACTGTATTCTCATAAATGATTGTCGTATTCTGTTTCACCATAAATCTTCCTATTGCTCATCATTCAGCCTTTCCCAGAAGGCTTTGACCGGCTTCTGACCCCTGATTCTCTTTGCCGCGCACTCAGTTTGAACTCCGGGAGCATTTTTCCGCGTCGATCGCCAACACGAACATCAGCACCCGCAGCGCGTTCACCGGATTGACAATATCAAGAACATAGGTGTCCGTCATATGAAATATTTCTTTTGAAATCACCGCTACCTGCTCTCCTGCTGCCCCGGTAATGGAATAATCCCATTCCAGAAAGCTGCCCTCTACATGCCAGCCACAGCAGTCGATATCATAGCGGGGTTTGAAAAAGGACAGCTCCTTGCTGATACATCCAACGTAGCTGCTGCCCTCATACAGTTCAAACTTCGGCAGCCAGGTCAGGATTTTTTCTTTGACCGTCCCCAGCTCCTGTCCTGACGCATCGAATACTTTCAGGCAGTGTCCCCAGGAAAGCTGCCCTTTTACCACATACACCGTATTGCCGTCTTCATCGTAAATATCGTAACTGTCAAACCACGAAAAAAATCTCTGCCGAAATAACAGTTTCATACCCCAGCTCCTTTCCGCTGTTTCTCATCCTAAGCTGTTTTTTCCTAAAAGCTGCTCTGTCCAGGTTTTTTCAGAAAATCCGGTCAACACCGTTTTCTCTCCGACTACGAGCGGACGCTTCACGAGCATTCCGTCCGTCGAAAGAAGCTTTAGCTGCTCTTCTTCGGACATTTCCAGCAGCTTATCCTTTAATCCCAGCTCCTTATAGAGCATTCCGCTCGTGTTGAAGAATTTTTTCAGCGGCAGTCCGCTCTTTTCATACCACGTTTTGAGTTCCTCATAGGTTGGATTCTCTTCTTTGATCGCGCGCTCTTTGTACTCCACGCCGTTTGCATCCAGCCATTTGAATGCTTTCTGACAGGTGGTGCATTTTTTATAGCATAATACTGTTATCATGTTGTTCTCCGTTTTTGAATGTTTTCGTCATAGGCTCCTGACACGGCTCACGTCCGCACTCGAACTCTGTTTCACTCCAGAAAATGAATCCGCTCCGGATGGAAGCGATCTTCCTGCGCGCGGCTTTCCGCCGGATATCCGAGCGCAAACAGGGAAAATACCGCCACCTCTTTTGGCAGCTCCAGCAGCTTATGAACTTCCTCCATCTGTTCTTCCATCGGAGCGATTCCGATCCACACACCGCCAAGCCCCTGTGCATCCGTTTCAAGCCACATGTTTTCCTGTGCAATCGAAAGGTCAATCTGTGCAAAATCCGGAGCAATCAGCCCTTCCTTCCGATATACAGGCACGATTACGACCGGTGCGTTTGCTGCACATCCCGCATAGGGTGTCGCTTTGGAAAGCGCTTTAATCTTTTCCGGATTCGTCACCACATAAAATTCCCACGGCTGCTGGTTGCACGCACTGGGGGCCTGCATACCCGCCCGCAAAATCTGCATCAACTTTTCTTTTTCCACCTGTTTGTCTTCATACCTGCGAACACTGATTCTATGAAAAATGCTGTCCATCGTTCCTCCTTCTCCTGCTGCCACATGTTTGTATATCCATAATTGACGGATACTCTACGACGGATTTCCCCATCGTTCTGAAGCTATTTTACCATCTTATAAAATGAAATCCAACGAATTTCTGTTTGAAGAGCCAGGAGCTGCAGGAGGCGTACATTTGCAACGTGCATCAGAGACTGTAAGGTTCGGAATCTCCGAAAGTATTTCATCGGCTTTTCGAATTACTTCTCCCGGCACATTCAAAAACTGCAGCGCCGAACGAAGCGTCATTTCCGAAGTGAGCAGGTTTTCTTTCTGTTCTGCAATCCATTTCTGTGTTGTTTCTTCCACCAAAATCAGCTGTTTCAGGCGTTCCACCGCTATCTGGTTTCCTGCGATCGTGGCAAGCTGGCAGTCCACCGACAGGTACGGATCTTTATCCTTCCGAACCCTGCCCGGACACCGCGGGCTGCTCATTTCTCCGGATGTAAACGCACCGAACACATCCTCCAGCCAGCTAATGCTGTCCTCCACCCAGTGAAGCGTCCGACTGCAAAGCTCTGCCGGATCGGCAATCGACGTTCTCGCCGTAGAGAATCCATGGGGACCGAATGCATACAAATGCAGCTCCGCAGAAATTCCATTTTCATACAGCGCTTCGACAAAACGAAGGCTGTTCATCGCCGATACCATGGTATCCGTTCCTGCCGCTGCGATAAAACAGGGACAGGTCTGACTGTCCACCGCCTTGTCTGCGCCCGGCGCACCCTTTGCGCAGATTGCTGCCAGCCCTTCTAAAATGACCGGATATGCCAAAATCGCCGCAGCCGGACGGTGCTTCGCCATCGTCGCTGCGCACGCTGCCAGATGTCCGCCTGCCGAAAATCCGATGACCGCGATTTTTTCCGGAATCAGATGCCACTCCTTGGCATGCGCTGTGATCAGCTCCATCGCCTGATCATAATCCTCAAGCGGGTTCGGCCACACCGCATTCTCCCATCCTACGGAATACCGCAGCACAAACGCATGATAGCCTGCCCGCAGATACTCCTGTGCCACCGGGTCCGCCTCCCGATCCGAGCAGTAGGCATACGCCCCACCCGGAAAAATAACAACCGCCGGACGTTTTTTCGCACGCCAAAATTCCTGGCTGTCGTCCTGCAGATATGCTGTAAGCGTTACATTCCGTTTCTCATTTAAAATAAATACCTGACTGTCCATAAAACCCCCGTTCTGCAGAAGCCACTGTAAAATAAGCTCCTAAAAAAGACATATTGCGGTCTGATCCCTGATTACTCGGCCCCCCGATTCCTTATGAGCCACGCAAACCCTTTCGCTGTCCGGATTCCGGCATCTTTGAAGTGATTTCCCGGATTCCATTCCAAAATCGTTCGGATTTTCTGCATCTTTAACAGATTATACCCTTTCCGGATACAGTCCCCAACGGTTGCCATCAGCGGATTTCTGGTTCTTTCTTCACGGTTTCCCAAACTCAGATACACCGACTTTGCTCTCATATCGTGTTCTCTCATATATTGCAGAAATCCCGGAAACCAGACAGACGGAGATACTGCTGCAACACCTGCAAAGATATCCGTCTGATATGCCGCCCAAAGAGAGAATAATCCCGCCAGCGAATATCCACCGATATAATACGTTTTTCTGCGATCCACACATTGCTCTAAAAGAAATTGCAGCAGCTCCCCCGCACCGTCTCCGAAGCCCTCTCTGCCAAAGACTGCCGACGCCTCCCAGGGCGAAAGATCCTGATTCCAATTGTCCACTTTCACCGCAATCAACTGAAAGTCTGCCTTTCCCTGTTTTCTGATCTCGTTTAATTCCGTTTCCATCTCCTCCAGATCATGATCGTCTACCGGCTGAATCAGGACTGTGGAAGCGGAGAGATTTCCGTAGTGAAATATCTGCATCGCGTCCTCCATTTCTTCTCTCTTGCACCTTTCCTGCAAATACACCGTCAGAAAGAGCAAATAAACTTGCCCATCAGAAAATAATCCGTGCTGACATCCAAATTTATCAAGACAGCTCCACCTTCTCAGTCGGCCAGAATTTTCTGAGTGCCGCATAGGAAACCAGGAAGTTTGCAAGCCAGCCTGCCGGAACAGCAAGCCAAACGAAATCAATGCCAAAACGTGGTGCACAGATCAAAGCCACGGACAGACGAATCGCAAGGTTTACCATGTTGGCAATGAGGAATGGCCGCATGATCCCGAGTCCGCGAAGAACTCCATCGGTCGCCATTTTGATTCCCATAAAGAGAAAGAAGTAACCAAGCCATCTCATATAATCCCCGGACACCTGATAGGCCAGGGCTGTTCCGTCTTTTCCAAGGAATAGCGAGGAAATCTGTGTGTGCAGCGTTTCAATAACAAGGAAAGCAAGCGCCGCGAAGCACACATCCAATACCAATGCTGCATGGTAGCCTTTTTTGATGCGCTGGGTTTTGTTTGCGCCAAGGTTCTGGGAAACATACGGCGAAACCGCATTCCCGATGGACACGAAAATCAGGGAAAAAACATTCTCCACCCGCATTGTTGCCGCATATCCTGCCAGTGCCTGCGTGCCGAAGGGATTTACCACCGCCTGTACAATCATCATACCGATAGACACGGTAGACTGCTGGAGAACCGATGGAACAGCAATTTGAAGCATGGAACACAGCTCCCGCCCGTCAAACCAGGAAAAGGTACTCTGATACCGCCGCATCCGATTAAAAAAAATCAAAAAGGAAAGCACAGCCGAAATGCCCTGTGCGATCAAAGTTGCAAGGGCGGCACCGAACACGCCGAGCCCCAGACCGGCTACCATCCAAAGATCCATCCCAATATTCAGGATGGAGGAAAAGATCAGCAGCCCCAGCGGAATTTTTGATTCACCGATGGAGGTGAACATGGTAGAGAGAATATTGTACATGAACAAAAACGGAAAGCCCACAAAATAGACCCGCAGATACAGCACTGCTTCCTTCAGAATATCGGCAGGAGTCTGTAAGCCGCTCATCATCCCATGGGAAAACCAAAAGCCAAAGACACCCAGAAGGATACTCAGAACCAAAAAGCTGATCAGAGATGTAGACACAATGGTTTTCATTTTGCCATACTCCCTGGCACCGAAATAGCGGCTCACAAGCACACCTGCACCAACACCAGCCCCCAGTGCCACGCAAATGAAAACATTGGTCAGAGCTGCACAGGCACCAACCGCCGCCAGCGCAGAGGAACCCACAAACTGACCGACGATAATGGAGTCAGCCATATTGTATACCTGCTGAAAAAAGCTTCCAAGAATCATCGGCATTGCAAAAACCGTCAGCGCTTTCAGCGGCGTATCGGTAATCAAATACTCCTCTTTTGACATGATCCTATATCCTCCACAACTTCCTGATTTTTATCTGACTGGATACTCTGTGTCAGAAACTGACCGTCCCGAAACAAAGCGCAGGTCGTGTCCGGTTTTGACCGGGTCCTGACCCCTGATTTCTGCGGTCCTCGCCACCCGCAGCGCGTTCACCGGATTGACAATATCAAAAACATAGGTATCCGTCATATGGAATATTTCTTTTGAAATCACCGCTACCTGCTCTCCTGCTGCCCCGGTAATAGAAAAAAGCTGCTCTGTCCAGGTTTTTACGACGGATTTTCCCATCGTTTTGAAGCTATTTTACCATTTTATAAAATGCAATCCAACGAATTTCTGTCAGATTTGTCTATTTTGTATAATAATAGTAATGATTATCATTATTATTTCTACAGGGAATCTGCGCCTTTTCTCTTTTAAAATCTGCCAGACAGGTATATACTAAAACCATCAGCAGAGGTGCTGAATTTCAACGAAACGGAGGATACACATATGTCAAAATTATATACCATTACCTTAAACGGAGTAACTGAGGAAGTTTATAACAAAGCGACGGATTACATCGAGAAGCACGCGCTTCGCTTAAACTACAGACCGGAGGTGTCCACCATCGACGCTGAGTTCCCGGACGATATCGATCCTGCAAAGAGCACAGAGCTTCAGGAGGCGTACATCCGCAATGTACAGCAGAGACTGTAAGGTTCGGATTCTGACCCGGGGCACTGCACTGCCTCCTACAGGTATGAAAACATACTGTAAATCTCGAAAAAGAAAACCTCTCCCGTCGTTTTTTCGACTACGGAGAGGTTTTTTCTGCTATACAATAGAATGCTCGACGGAGATGAGGCTTCCTCGCACCTCGATATGTTCTCCCTTGAGATGTTCGAGAACATCGCCTACATCATGGCCAAGCACGCAGATCCTTCCATCCCGGACAGCCCGGAGGAGTGGCCGGATGAATTCAGCACCTTCTCCATCTACTGGTAGGTGCTTTTCTTATGCCCAAATTCAGGAAAGGAGGTACGCTATGGCGGCAAGCAGAATCAAGGGTATCACGGTCGAGATCGGCGGCGATACCACCAAGCTTCAGAGTGCCTTAAAAGGTGTCAATGCAGAAATCAGACACTTGCGAATGGTGACATCTCAAAGGAGCAGTATGATGCCTGACAATATCATACCGTTGTATTTGATAAATCCCATAGCCGCAAAGGGGAACGCACCTAAGATATAAACCCAACTGATGGTTTCCGTACCAAATTGTGGACGGAGAAGGAAATACAAACCCACCTCCATGCCGCAGGCAAGGACAGAAAAAATGAACTGTCTGAGGGACAGTCCAAAAAACATACTTTCCATATAATTACGGATTTCCTTATTTATCTTGACTTCCAATCATAGCACCTCCTTT
>OMEA01001072.1_pt1 | contig 11924 bp, 7 predicted proteins | sample 1645321 | NCBI WGS metagenome assembly OMEA01 (sample SAMEA103958151, study PRJEB25191) | human gut metagenome
GATATCGAGCGTTCTCGTCTCCACGTCCGCCCGCCAGTCCCAGAGCTTATCCAAAAGCTCATCCCGCGATACCACACGGTTCTGATTTTCTGCCAGATAAACAAGCAGCTCATATTCTTTGTAGGTTAAAAGAACCTCACTTCCATTTACCTTTACCTCCCGCGTTTCCAGATCCAAATGCAGGGCACCGCAGTCGAAAAGTTTCGGCTGTTCCGGTTCCTCCTCTTTGGTACGGCGCAGCAGGGAACGCACCCGTGCCAGCAGCTCCAGCACGCTGAAGGGCTTGGTCATATAGTCGTCTGCGCCCCCATCCAGTCCTGCTACCTTGTCGTATTCCTTATCCTTCGCCGTCAGCACCAGCACTGGAAGCTTTTTCCATGCATCGTTTGCGCGAATTTTGCGGATTGCTTCCAGTCCGTCCATTCCTGGCAGCATCAGATCAAAAATCGCCAGCTGGGGAGCTTTTACTTTAAATGCGCCAAGTGCTTCCTCCGCAGTTTCAAATGCCGCAGTCTCATAGCCGGAACCGTTCAGTGCCACCTGAACCAGATTTCTGATATTTTCATCGTCCTCTATAATATAGATCATTCCGGATTCTCCTTTTCTTATAAACGCGTTTTGCGCTGCCGTGCGTTTTGTACCCTGCCGCGCCGCACGATTACATCTTCATCCGACACGCCATGCAACAATAGAATGCACGCTCTGCGAGCATTCTATTGTCATGAATTACACTGCCGCGCGCTACGTCAGCTTTAGATCCTGATCGCCGGGATTCCAGCCTCCGACTCCGCTTTTACATAGTCTGCGATATTCACCGCATGGTCGGAGATCCGCTCCAGATTGCTGATGATATCCAAAAAGATTACGCCGCTCTCCGGGTCACATTTTCCTTTGGAAAGTCTGCGGATATGTTTTTCCCGCATCTCCCCTTCCAGCTGATCCACGCTCTGCTCCAGCACACGGACTGCATTTGCAGACTTGACAGAACCTGTTTCCCTCGATTCTACCGCAATCTGCAAGGACTGCATTGTCTGGGCGGAAATCAGTTCCAGATCCGCTTTTCCCTTTTTGGAAAAACTGCCGGAATTTTTCGATAGCGTCTCTGCGATGTTTTCCGCATGATCGCCCGCCCGTTCGATGTCGCTGACCGTATAAAACAGGTTTTTCACCTGCTCCTGCTGCCCCTCTGTCAAGGAAAGATTATCTACCTCTACCAAAAACTCCGTCAGGATTTTTTCCATACTGTTGATATCTTTTTCCCGCTCGTATACCTTCTGCGCCTTCTGCGGATTTTCTTCTGACACGGCCGCAAGCGCAAGCTCCAGGTTCTGGCAGGTCGCATGCCCCATCACAGAAACTTCACGCACTACCGTTGCCAGCGCAAAGAGCGGATTTCCAAGCACTCTGCTGTCTAAGCGTTTCGCCATCTTTTTTGCTTCGCTGCCTTCGAGTTCTCCTGCTGTCTGGTCGCTGCCAGGCACAAGCTTTCCGGAAATCCATACCAGCTTTTCTGCAAATGGAAGCATCACAACCGTACAGGTAATGTTGAATACTGTGTGGAAAATGGAAATATCTACACTGTTCATCGTAGACGCTCCCCATGCCGGGAAAATCAAAAACAGCACGTACATAGCCACTCCAAACAGCACTGCGCCGATGACATTAAACAAAAGATGAATCACCGCCGCGCGCTTGCCGTTTCTGTCAGAACCAACGCCGGACAAAAGCGCTGTCACGCAAGTACCAATATTCTGTCCGAGTGTAATAAACACCGCAGATCTCCAGTTGACAATGCCGTTCATCGCCAGCGTCTGTAAAATGCCGACGGAAGCAGAAGAACTCTGGATGATCGCCGTTACAACTGTACCGGTCAGGATCGCGAGCAGCGGATTTTTGCCAAGCACGGTAAATGCATTGGAAAAGATCGGCGAATCCCGATAGGGCTTAATTGCGTCGGACATAAAGGAAAGACCGATAAACAGCACGGCAAATCCGATCAGGATTTCACCGATCTGTTTCTTTTTGTCTGATTTTGCAAATAAAATGACAAATGCGCCGATTCCCAGCAGCAGGGGCGCATAAAATTCCGGATTCAAAAAACTGCCGAACTCGCTCAGGGATACCAGCCACGCGGTGATCGTCGTACCGATGTTTGCACCCATAATGACGCCGACCGCCTGCGACAGATTCAGCATCCCGGCATTGACAAAGCCGACCACCATAACTGTCGTCGCAGAAGAGCTCTGAATCACTGCCGTGACGAGGGTTCCTACCAGGATTGCCATCAGCCTGTTCTGCGTCAGAAAACTCATCAGCCGCTGCATCTTTCCGCCCGCAAAATGCTGCAGGCCGTTCGCCATTACATGCATGCCGTATAGAAACATTCCCAGGCCGCCGATAAATGAAAACAATACCGAAATTCCTTCCAGTTGCATAACTCTCTCCTTTTGATCTGATCTTCATTTCCAGCTCATTGTAACAGGCGTCCGTAAAATCTGCCCACCGTTTTTGTAAAATTCATGTAAAATTTTTTACATTTCCCGGCAAGATGCGACTCTTACGAGCATGTATTCTATTATCAGAAACAAAAAAAGGGACTGTCGCACCGGACAGTCCACAATTCAAATCAGTTTCTACCAATTGCCCGCCGCAAAGCAGCTTTTGCAATCTTTTAATCATGACAATAGAATGTTCGCAGAGCGTGCGTTCTATTATTCATGATAATAGAATGTTCGCAGAGCGTGCATTCTATTATTTAATTACAAAGAAATACAGCAGCACCAGAATACCGAGCACGATTCGATACCAGCCAAACACCTTGAAGTCATGTTTTTTGATGTAGCCCATCAGGAAGCGAATCACAAGCACGGATACAATAAAAGCAATTGCCATGCCAACCAGCAGGATCACTGCCTCCGCCATTGAAAAAGCAAAGCCGAAGCGGATCACCTTTAACAGGCTCGCCCCCAACATAACCGGGATCGCCAGAAAGAACGTGAACTCCGCTGCAACGGTTCTGGAAACACCGATCATCAGGCCGCCCAGAATGGTTGCTCCGGAACGGGAGGTTCCGGGAAAGATTGCCGCAATCAGCTGGAACAGACCGATGATAATCGCATCCTTATAGGTAAGCTGTGCCAGACTGCGGACTCTTGCACGTTTTCCTTTATGACCATTTTCTACAAGGATAAATCCGATACCGAACAGGATCAGCATCACTGCAACCGTAATCGGGTTGTAAAGATATTTTTCAAGGATATCGTCGAACAGCAGACCGACTACTGCCGCCGGAATGCAGGCAACAATGATCTTGAACCACATTTTCATGATGTCCTTTTTCACAATACCGTTTGTTTTGGACCTTCCGGTAAAATTAAACGGCCAGATCTGTTTCCAGAACAGCAGCACAACCGCTAAAATCGCTCCCAACTGGATGACAACCAGGAACATATCCCAGAATTCCTCTGAAACGTTCATATGAACGAACTCGTTTAACAGAATCATATGACCTGTACTGCTGACGGGCAGCCACTCAGTAATGCCCTCTACGATTCCGAACAGAATCGCCTTTAAAATTTCAATAAATGATAACATTTTCTGCCTCCTTTATTTTTCCAGAAAAGCGATCAGCTCTTCCTTGCGGCGCGCTGCTTCCTGATATCCTTCTTCATAAAGCGCACGCAGCTTTTTCCTGTTTTTTTCGATGCGTCCCACTTCATTTGGGTGGGATGGCTGAATCAAAAAAGCAGTGCCATTTTTTACCTCCGCTTCCAGATAATCCAGCTGCTGGTTATAGGCTGCTGCGCGGTTTGCCATCAGCTCGTATACCTTCGGATATTTCGCATATCTGGCTTTGATCAGTTCCAGATGCTTTGGCTGGACACGACGATAGCCCGTCTCTTTTGTCATCACAACGACATTTTTGCGGCATCCGTCCGTCACGGCATGCAGCAGTGGGATAGAATCCGCAAGTCCGCCGTCTAAGTACAGCTTTCCGTTAATCTCTACCGGCCTTGACACAAGCGGCATCGATGCCGATGCGCGCACTGCATCGATATTCCTGTGCATATTCTTCATCGGAAGATACTCGGCCAGTCCGGTTTCAATGTTGGTTACGACCGCGTATCCTTTACTCGGATTTTTATCAAACGTCTCGTAGTCGAACGGATTTAAGCGCTCCGGGATATCGTGATAACACATCTGGACATTGAAATAATCGCCGGTCCTTAACAAGCTCGAAAGTCCCCAATAGTTTTTATCCTCAAGATAGTCGGTAAAAACGCTGTATTGTCTGCCTTTTTGTCTGGAAAGATAACTGCACAGGCAGCACGCTCCCGCCGAAACGCCGTAGCATTTGGCAAAGTCGATTCCTGCATCCAGAAAAAAATCCAGCACGCCGGCGGTGTAAACGCCCTTCATCGCGCCGCCCTCCAGCACCAATCCCGCCTGATACATCATAGATATGCGCCTCCTTGCTGCAAAACTCCTGCTGTCTTATTTGTCGTTTCACTCTTATGATGATGTCGGGGTCAAAAGCCCCCGACTTGATGCCTACGGATTGTTCCGTGCTGCGCACTCCCACAATCCTGCCCGATAGTCGCATATCGTGGGATTATCATCCCACTTTTATGCTCCTATCGGGGCGGGTCACAAGGTCTTTCACCCACCTATGAGCAAGCTCATGTGGGTTTAGACCTTTTGACCCTGGCATCATAATATTCCGATACAGCCACAAAGAACGCGTCGATATTTTCCCATTTGGACATCGGAGGAATATCACATCCGGAGGTCTTCCTTATTGACTGTATTTCCAAAATGATATCCCATCGCACCGATGGATGCAAGCGGATTTGTCATCTCAGTCGCAGTGTTGCCGCAGAATAAAATCAGGACGTGCAAAAAATGATTTCTCATCCTTCACACGCCCTGATTATTTCCGATAATCCTTTATTTTTCCGCGAAACACGCAGACATTTTTCATTCGCCCTTTAACAGGCTGCTGTCCTCGAAGTAATTGATCTTCATCGCTGCCTTGACATCCTTTAAGGTTTCCGCAGCCTTTGCTTCTGCAACCTCACTGCCCTTTTTCAGAATGTCGTAAACATCCGTCAGATGCTCTTCCCAGTATTTTCTTCTCTCACGGATCGGCGCAAGCTCAGACTGCATAACGTTGTTTAAGAACTTCTTCACTTTGACGTCGCCCAGACCGCCCCGCTGATAATGTGCTTTCAATTCGTCCAGATTCTGGTAATCCGGTAAAAACTCTGCAAAATGCTCCGGTCTGCAGAACGCATCCAGATAGATAAATACAGGGTTTCCGTCTACGTTGCCGGGATCCTCCACACGCAAATGATTCGGATCTGTGAACATGCTCATAACCTTTTTCTTCACATCTGCTTCTGTGTCGGACAGATAGATACAGTTGCCAAGGGATTTGCTCATCTTCGCCTTGCCGTCGATGCCGGGCAGTCTTAAACATGCCTTATTGGAGGGCAGGATGATCTCAGGCTCTGTCAGGGTGTCCCCATAAACGCTGTTGAACTTATGTACGATTTCCTTACACTGTTCCAGCATCGGCAGCTGGTCTTCGCCAACCGGAACGGCAGTTGCACGGAATGCAGTGATGTCCGCAGCCTGGCTGATGGGATAGCAGAAAAATCCAACCGGAATGCTTGCTTCGAAATTACGCATCTGGATCTCTGCTTTAACGGTAGGGTTTCTCTGTACTCTGGAAACCGTTACCAGATTCATATAGTAAAAGGTCAGCTCTGTCAGCTCCGGAACCATCGACTGAATGAAAATCGTTGCCTTTTCCGGATCAAGGCCGCATGCCAGATAATCCAGCGCCACCTGTAAAATGTTCTGACGTACCTTTTCCGGATGCTCTGCATTGTCTGTCAACGCCTGTGCATCCGCAATCATAATATAAATCTCGTCAAACTGACCGGAATTCTGCAGTCTTACACGCTCCTTCAAAGAGCCTACATAATGGCCCACATGAAGACGTCCTGTGGGGCGATCCCCCGTTAAAATAATCTTTTTGCTCATATGCCTGTCCCTCTCGCTTCTCTTGGGATACTACAGTGCTGTCTGCAGCCTGCCGCATCCTGATAAACCTGCAGTCTGTTGGTTTCAACAGCTGCAGCTCTTTCCAATTATATCCCGTAAAAAGCACAGAGTCAACAGTTGCGTATATTCGCATCTGTTGACTCTAAACAGGTTACAGTTCTGTGGTTCAACCTGCGCCGATCAGTCCTCGTGTTTCGCACTGCGCCGCTGGATCCACTTTACAAGCTCCACGATGGGAACTACCAGCACACTCAAAAGTAGTGCAACGAGATACTCTGCAGGCTCCACACTCGTAAAGCCAAATGCCCCGGCAAGCAGCGGGATCTCACACACTGCAGTGGTTGCCAGCAGGGAAACCACTGCCGCTCCAAGCAGAAGCCAGTTTTTCGAGCCAAGCTTGAAAATACTTCCTCTCTGGGAACGCATATTCATGCTGTGGAAAATTTCCGCCATTGACATTGTGACAAACGCCATCGTAGTGCCATGGGCGCTGTTTGTGATGGTCCATTCTCCGGTTTCCATGAAATGTCCGATAAAATAGGAAACCATGACAAGTGCTGTTACCAAAAGTCCCTGATAAGCAATATCAAAGCCCATTCCATCTGCAAAAATCCCGGCCTTCGCATCTCTGGGTTTGCGCTTCATAATGTTCGGCTCTGCCTTTTCCGTACCCAGCGCCAGCGCCGGGAAGCAGTCCGTTACAAGATTGATCCACAGAAGATGCACCGGCTGCAGAATCGTAAAGCCCAGAAGTGTCGCAAAGAAAATACTCAGCACTTCACTCATATTGGAGCCTAACAGAAACTGGATTGCCTTCCGGATGTTGTCATAGATTCTGCGGCCCTCTTCCACCGCGCCGACAATCGTTGCAAAATTATCGTCCGCCAGCACCATATCTGCCACATTTTTGGTAACGTCCGTTCCTGTGATGCCCATTCCGATGCCGATGTCCGCAGCCTTGATGGAGGGCGCGTCGTTAACGCCGTCACCGGTCATTGCCGTCACATAGCCGGCATTTCTCCAGGCGTTTACAATACGGGTCTTGTGCTCTGGCTGTACGCGGGCATAAACGCTGATGTTCCGGAACTTCTCTGCAAATTCTGCATCGTCCATTTTTTCCAGCTCTGCTCCGGTCACTGCCAGGCTGCCATCCTGCAAAATACCAAGCTCTTTTGCGATCGCTGCTGCCGTATCCACATGGTCGCCCGTGATCATAACCGGTCGGATACCCGCTTCCCGACATTCGTCAATTGCTGCCTTTACCTCCGGACGCACCGGATCGATCATACCGCACAGTCCCAAAAAGCAAAGCTCCTGCTCCAGCAGATCCGCATCCTCGCTTTCCGGTTTTTTCGTCCAGACTCTCTGTCCGCATGCCAGCACACGCAGTGCCCGATCTGCCATGGACTTATTTGCCTGCAAAACCTTTTTCCGATATTCTTCTGTCATGGGCAGAAGCTGTCCATCCTCCAGATAAAACCCACAACGGGTGAGAACCACATCCGGCGCCCCTTTTGTAAACTGAATGTAATCGTCCTTGCGTTTATGGACTGTGGACATCATTTTCCGTCCGGAATCAAAGGGAGCCTCCATCACACGGGGCATACTCTGTTTTAAAAGATTCTTATCCTGCCCGATCCGGCTCGCCCAGGCAACCAGGGCAGCCTCCGTCGGTTCACCTGTCACACTGCCGTCTGCATCCAGCTCTGCGTCACTGCACAGTGCCATTGCGGCCGAAAGCTCCTTCTCTTCTGCTCCGAAGGAATCTACAACTGTCATCTGATTCTGCGTCAGCGTTCCGGTCTTATCCGAGCAGATCACCTGAGCACAGCCAAGAGTTTCCACTGCAGTCAGCCGGCGGATGATCGCGTTTCGTTTTGACATGTTCGTTACACCGATGGAAAGTACCACTGTCACAACTGCCGCAAGTCCTTCCGGGATCGCCGCCACTGCAAGGGAAACCGCGATCATAAAGGAGTTCAGCGCAACCTCAAAATTCAGGCTGCCTGCCCGGATCATCTGAATCGCAAAAACCAGTACGCAGATTCCGATCACCAGCTTTGTCAACACCTTCGAAAGCTGTGTCAGTTTTCTCTGCAGCGGTGTCTGCCCTTCCTGAGCCTGAGACAGCGCATCCGCAATTTTTCCCATTTCCGTATCCATACCGGTGGCCGTTACGACTGCCACAGCACGTCCATATACGATCGTGCTTCCCATATAGACCATATTTTTACGGTCGCCCAGAGGCACATCCCGTTCCCCGTCTGCCAAAAAGATCTGATCGATCAGCTTCGTGACCGGCACGGATTCTCCTGTCAGTGCAGCTTCCTCTGCTTTCAGGCTTGCGCTTTCCAGAATCCTTGCATCCGCCGGAACCGCATCCCCTGCTTCCAGACAGATGATATCCCCCACCACAAGGTCTTTGCTCAAAATCGAGGACATTTTCCCGTCCCGCACAACCTTTGAGGTGGCCGCTGCCATGTCCTGCAGCGCTTCGATCGCCTTTTCCGCCTTGCTTTCCTGATACACACCCAGCACGGCATTGATCAGGACCACTGCCAGGATAATGATGACATCCGCAAAGCTGTCATTTTCCAGGACTGCAAGCACACCGCTGATGGCCGCTGCCGCCAGCAGGATCACGATCATCGGATCTGCCACCTGTTCCGCAAACCGGCGCAGCAGGGATTTTCCCTTCGCCGCTTTTAACTCATTTGCCCCGTTCTGCAAAAGCCGCTCTGCCGCTTCTTTTTCCGTCAGGCCGCTTTTTTGGCTGTTAAGCTCCTGCAGTACCTGTTGTGAGTCTTCACAATAATACTTCATTCTTTTTCCTCCCGATGGTGTTTTTGAATCACAAAAGACCCAAATACTGCTTTTCAAAAAGAAAACAGTATCTGAGTCTCGCAATTTAAAACAAGCCAGATCGGCATAGGATCGGGGTTGTTGACTTGTTACGCTGATGCAAAGGCGATCCGCCGGCTCTGTTTTATTCCGGCAGCTGCACTTGCTGCGCTCGCTACTCCCTCACAGGGAATTTTGTTTAGCAGTAAGGTTATCATATGCAAAGTCTTCTGTCAATATACATGCCGGTAAAGTTTTGGTGAAATTTTTGTCCTCTTTCGCTGCGGTTTGACCAGAAATCCTTGTTTTACAGCCGTTCCACCAATACGCCGCCTGCGCGCAGCACCCTATTCTCATAACCTCTTGCAAACAGCACGCTGCCCTCTGTCTCCACATCGGTCTCTTTTCCGGATGCGTTCAACACAACCCGGAGCCTGCTGCCCTCTGCCCCGGTTTTGACATATTCCACCACCCGGTCAGAGCTGTTATTATTTTCAAATGTGATTTCCATGCTGCGGGCCGCAGGCTCTTTTCGAAGGGCAATCAGCTGCTTTACCTGCTCCGTAATCTCTGCATAGTTTCCCTGTTCGATCTGATCCCAGGGCATACAGCGTCTGCAATCCGGGTCAGCGCCGCCCTCTATCGCGATTTCCGTTCCATAATAGATACAGGGACTTCCAGGCATTGTAAAGAGCATTGCAAGCTGCTGGAAAAAGAGATCCTGATTTCCACCTGTCTGATGGATCAGCCGATCTGTATCATGGGAATCCAGAAGGTTAAACAAAACCTCTGTCGTCTGACGCATATAACGCACCAGATTTTCATGAATCGCCTCTTCCAAATCCGATTTCGTCTTTTCCGGCTGATACCAAAACTCCCGGATGGATGCAGCAAAGGGATAGTTCATAACGGCGTCGAATTCGTCCCCGCCAAGCCAGGGCATTGCGTCATGCCAGATTTCCCCCAGCAGATAAAAATCCGGTTTTAACTGCTTTGTCATCTGCCGCAGCTCACGGCAGAACAGATGGGAAATTTCGTTTGCAACATCTAACCGAAGTCCATCAATGTCAAATGTCTCAATCCAATAACGAACGGTATCCAAAAAATAGTCCCGCACCTTTTTTTCACTCGTATTGAGCTTTGGCATCCGCTCCGCAAAGGCAAAGGAATAATAGCGTCCATCCCGGGTGCTGCCCTCCTGCTCCCGACAAGGCCAGCGATTGATCATAAACCAGTCGTAATAGGGGGACTTGGGCCCCTTTTCCATCACATCCCGCCACGGTAAAAAGTTACTGCCGCAATGGTTGAATACACCGTCCAACATCACGCGGATGCCTCTGTCATGGGCCTCCTTAACGAGCAGCTTCATAGTCTTTTCATCTCCGAAGCCCAGATCGATCTTCCGGTAATCTGTCGTATCATATTTATGACTTGAGGGAGATTCAAACACCGGCGTCAGATACAGTCCGGTAATACCAAGCTCCTGTAAATAAGGAAGCTTCTGACGAATTCCATCCAGATCGCCGCCGTAAAAATCGAGATTACTTACGGTATGGTATCCCCAGGGCTTTACCCAGTCCGGATCATTTTCCTTGTTGCCGTTGCAAAAGCGCTCCGGAAAAATCTGATACCAGACCGTCTCCCGCACCCACTTTGGCGTCACATTGATATCCACCGAGTTCATCCACGGGAACGTAAAGCACTGTCCCAGCTGTCCGTTTTTCACATCCTCTGGCGAATGAAAGCCATCCTCAAAATAAAAGACCCGTTCTGCTCCTGCCTGCAGCTCGAAGAAATACCGGCACCGTTTATAGGGAGGCTGCACGGGAATTTCCCACCAGAGGTGCTGGGGCAGACGCATTTTTGTCACGATCTCCTCCCGACTGCCTTCCCAAGCCTCGTTTCCGCCCAGAATACCGGTAGAAAAAGGGTCGCCATAATGAATCCAAACCTGTTCCACTTCTTCTCCGGTCTGCAGCCCTACCATCAAAATTTCCTCATTCAATGCATAGCAAAACTGCTGTGACGCTCTATGATAAACCGCTTCTAAATGAATCATGTTCAGACCTCCTTTTTCCAGGCTGCATCCTTTTAAACTGCAGCCGATCTCATTTCAATGCATTTCCAGTCCATACTTTTCCTGCAGCTGCAGCAAGGTGATGTCGTGTTGAATATGCTCCGACAAAATTTTCACCATCAGCCCATTGTTGCTGACCGTACCGCTCCAGTTGGCAAATGCACCGCAGTCCGCTGTTAGTGTCATCTGCCTGTCTGTCACAAGCATCAGACGGGAGGGCTGATGTGCTGTCAGCATTCCTCCGTGGGTATAAAACTCCACATCCTCCCGGTTCAGTCCCAGATCATAAAAGGAAAACGCAACGATCCGCACGCCTTTTTCCTTTAGCCGATGGAAGGTCTCTGCAAAACAGGAAAGATCAAAATCTGCATTCAGATAAACCTCCTCCCGGGCATCCTCCAGAAGCTTCCCTGCCCTTGCCATCGCCGTTTCAAAGCCCCGGAATACGAAATGCACCTCCGGCTGCTTCGCCGTCTCATATTCTTTCAGCTGTTGCCTGGCGAGAGAAAGGTTTGCTGTCATTTCCGCCTGCATCCGCCCCAAAAGCACCTCCGGTTCCTGGGCGGCATACAGTGCTGTCTGATCCGGAACCAGCTCCACCATCCCCTTATCCAGCATGTGCTCCAGCGCATTGTAAATAGAAGGGCGTGCAATTGCGATTTTTTTTGCCAGCTGATAGGCAGACATGGGCTCAGAACCGATCAATGCCATATAAATCTGTGCTTCCAGCCTTGAAAAATTCAGATGTTCCAGTGTTTCCTGCAGCTTCATCGTTCGCTTTCCTTTCGTTGTATATTTTATGCAACTATATATAGCATAAACTTTTGCCCTATGCAAGTATTTTTTTGATTTCCTTGAAAAAGAAGAACATCCGGTGCTGATTTTTCAATGAACGGATAAAAAATGAGCTGCGAAGCAGCGGAGAGCGTCGAAGACG
>OMEA01001084.1_pt1 | contig 11782 bp, 5 predicted proteins | sample 1645321 | NCBI WGS metagenome assembly OMEA01 (sample SAMEA103958151, study PRJEB25191) | human gut metagenome
TTGTTGCTCAGGAACTTATAAATAAAGTTAAATTATAGTGTTGCGGAATTAAGGTGAAACAAAAATGCAACGAAAAATATATTTTTATATTCATTTTTCTGTATCTTTGCAAATAAAAGGACTCCTTTTACACTCAAAAAGGGCCCCTTTTACACTTCAAAAGGACTCCTTTTGCACCCGAAAAGGACTCCATTTGCAATGCAAAAGGACCCCTTTTGAAAGGCTACAGCCAAAAGGCAGCCCGACTTCGACATAAACAACCACATAATCACACTATAAAGCTAACAACAAAAACCGTAATGAACCAAATGCTTCGTATGTTCTACAAATTTGTGCTCTTGCTCATGCTACCGTTGATAATGTCGTGTGGTGGCACGGGAAAGAAGCATTATGTCATAGCCGTATCACAATGTTCGGAAGACGTATGGCGAGAGAAGCTCAACGAGGAATTGCGCATCGCTGCATTATATTATAATAATGTAGACCTGAGAATCAGGTCGGCATACGACGACGTGAAGCTACAGACCGAACAAATCAACAACTTTGTCGACGAGGGAGTGGACCTGCTCATCGTCGCTCCGGGCCAGGTGACAATATCACCTGCCATCGACCGGGCATACGAAAAAGGAATACCAGTGATAATATTCGACCGAAGGACACGCTCCGACAAATACACCGCATATATCGGCGCCGACAACAAGGAGATAGGCAGTTCGATGGCTGAATACCTGGCAGGCACTCTGACGGGTGGCGGACGCATTCTGGAACTCTGCGGACTCTCTACCTCCTCGCCCGCCATCGAGCGTCAACAGGGATTCGACAGCGTAGTGGCCACCCGACCGGGACTGGAAATAGTGGCACGGACCCACTCCGACTGGACCGAGCAGGGCGCCTACCGAACCATGGACTCGCTGCTGTCAAAACCACATCCGCAGTTCGACTGCCTCTTCGCACACAACGACCGCATGGCTATGGGAGCCAGACGTGCCGCCGCCAAGCACGGACTCGACATCAACAGCATACAGTTCTGCGGCATCGACGCCATGCCACAAAAGGGAGGCGGAATGCGACTCGTCACCGACGGCACTCTATTCGCATCATACATATACCCCACACGAGGCGACGAGGTGATGCAACTCGCCATGAACATTCTGACAAAGAAGGACTACAAGCGCGAAAACCAGCTCTCGTCGGCACTCGTGACACGCGACAACGCACGAGTACTGCTCATGCAGAACGACGAAACGGCACGACAGCAGGACCACCTCACCACCCTGCGCTCGCGCGTAGACCAGGCTGCCAGCGATTTCAACACCCAACGAATATATCTGCTCATACTCATCGTGTTCGTAGTGCTGCTCATCATGGCATGCGCCTTCGCAATACGTGCATACGTGGCAAAAGCCCGCATCAACAGCCGTCTGCACGACTCTATGCGCAAGCAGAAGGCCATGACCGAGGAGATGGAGCGCATGACGCAGACACAGCTGCAATTCTTCACCAACGTCAGCCACGAGCTGCGCACACCGCTCACACTCATCGCCGGACCTGCCGACCAACTGCTTGAAGACCCTTCGGTGCGCGGACAGCACCGCTCGATGCTGCAGATGATTCAGCGCAACACGCGCATACTCATCCAGCTCGTGGGCGAGATTCTCGACTTCCGCAAGGTGCAGAACAACAAGGCTACGCTTCGACTCAACCGATTTGCCATCGACAAGGAACTGGCCACTTGGGCTGAAGACTTCCGAGCAGCGGCTGCAAGACGCAAGATAACTATCATTGTGATTACCTCCGGTGCTGCCGGCAACGACTCCCCGGCAACTACAGACGAAAACATCGTCATTGCCGACCGCGACAAGATTGAGCACGTCTACTTCAATCTGATGTCCAACGCTCTGAAGTACACACCCGAGGGAGGATGCATAACCACCACCGTGGAGCATTCCGACCATCACTTCACCATCACCGTGAGCGATACGGGCAAGGGCATCGACCAGAAGGAACTGCCCCATCTGTTCGAACGCTTCTATCAGGCGCAAGGCTCTATAGGCGGCACAGGCATCGGCCTGTCGCTCGTCAAGGCTTATGTCGACATGCATCAAGGCACAATAGATGTAACGAGCCAACCCGGCAAAGGCACCTCGTTCATAGTCAGCATGCCCGATACACAGCCCGGCTACGACCCGTCGAAAGACGTTCAGACCACACCGAGAATTGAGGACAAGAACCTCGTCGACGACAACTATGTGTCGGTAGACATCGACGCTAATGCCGCTACCGAGCGCATCACCAATGCCGAGGACTTCGACAACGAACGTCCGCTGGTGCTCATCATCGACGACAACAACGGCATGCGTGCCTATCTGCGCTCAATACTGAAGGATAAATACAACGTTTCGGAGGCTGCCGACGGCAAGCAGGGACTGGAGAAGGCGTGTCGTGAGATTCCGAAACTGATAATCTGCGACGTGATGATGCCCGTAATGGACGGACTGGAATTCACACGACAGCTCAAGCAGAACATGGCTACAAGCCATATCCCCGTAATTCTGCTCACAGCACGGTCGCTGGCAGAACAGCGCGAAGAGGGATACGACACAGGTGCCGACTCTTACCTCACCAAACCATTCTCCAGTTCGGTGCTCCTGGCTCGTGTAGACAACCTGCTGCGCAACCGCACTATGCTGCGCTCACTCTTCTCAGGCGACAAGAAAGAGGAGGCTGCCGAGGAACAGTTGGGGTCGCGCGACCAGACATTCATCAACCGTCTGCGCAACTCCATCCGCCAGAACATGGGCGACTCAGACTTCACCGTAGAGCGACTTGGCGAGGAAGTGGGACTCTCGCGTGTGCAACTCTATCGTAAAGTGAAGGCACTGACGGGTCAGACTCCGGTAGATCTGCTGAAAAAGGCGCGCCTTGAACGGGCACGCCTGCTGGTTGAGAAGACAGACAAATCCATCTCTGAAATAGCATACGAAGTAGGATTCACCGCCCCGTCGTATTTCAACAAATGCTTCAAGGACGAATTCGGAACAAGTCCGGGGGCGCTGAGGGAGCAAGGCTCGAAATTGTAGTATTGGGAATAAGTGTGCAAAAAATAACATCCAACACTTCAACTTGGCTTCATCGTTGGACTACGAGCTGTTACCTGTATGAGTATTATGTTGATGATAAGACATACGAGGGAAATTCTCTCGTTGAGGAAGGGGATGTCAGCAAAATAGGAACAACAATTCAAATATTATACTTGAATTGGCTTCCATGGTTCAATAGACCTATATATTATTGGGATGATTAAGACAAACGGAATGATTATGGGCAAAAAGTAACCGATACAACCTGAAACTTGTCTTCGGTTCGGTTACGGAAAAGAAAGAAAATGAAATAAACAGGTATATCCAATCTATTGCAGGAGGAAGCAAGTACAATCCGATAAGGCATGACGGTCGTCCTGATCGAGCTACACTTCGATAGTGCCCGTCTGCTGACTGACGTACTTGAAGGCATTGGACACGAGATTGTACACCACCTTTTGCATCTGGCGCTTGTCGAACCAGCACTCTATGCGTGGCGACGTAGACGAGAACGTGAAGGTGATAGACTTGGTGCGTACGTGTATCAAGCAGTCGGCTTACGTCCATAGCCACCATTCCATTAGTGCCACCCACCAATATGGTATTTCCGACTGCAAACAATCCGCAGCCACGATTGATGCCAATAATGGGGAAGTCGTGCGAGAACTCGACATTACGGAAGGAGTCGTCGGTGGTATTGAGCACGCCAATGCCATGCTCGGTGCTATATATCAGCTGTTTGCCCACATTGGCAAAGGCATAGCAGAAGTTGCTCATAATGTCGCTGTTGTCGGTGTCGAACACCTGAAACGCATGTTTCTTCTCGTCGAGGCGGTATATTCCGCCGCCTACCGACGCTACATAGATGCGACCATTGCAGTCCTCGCGGATATCAGTGAATCCCACTTCGCCCAATCCTGCCTTGCCTGCCTCATAAAAGCGCAGCACACGGCGCGACTGCACCGAAATCTTGTACAGTCCCGACCCGTCTGCCGCCCACAGATAGCCACGACGGTCAATGTAGATGGCATTGGGACGGGTACCCACCGTTGAAGCAATGACTTTTGTCGTCTTGTCGGCTATGCGATAAGAGTAGAGATGGCCTTTACAAGCATAGTAGAGATGGCCCGCATGACACGCAAGAGCCGACACGTCGTCGTGGACAATCACCTTGCTGCCTTGGGTAAGATAGTCGATGGCTACTACCGAACGGCCGAGAAGAAAAATACACGTTGCCGTTGTCGTCGCCACAAATACGTCGCACTTCGATATTGTGCGGATTCATGCCGCGAAACTTCTTTATAGCCGTAACCGTCTTGCCATCAAATATATTTACGCCCTCCTCAGTGCCAAACCACATACGTCCAAGACGGTCTTGATATATCGACAATACGGACAATTGCGACAGTCCTTCCGGTATCGACAGATGACGGAAACGCATGGCTTGGATATTGAGAGCGAATAAGCAGACAATTAGTATTAGTAATAATCGTTTTATAAACCTAATGTATAACATTGTATAATTTAATGGTTGTAGTGGGATTAAAATTACAAATTTTAAGCTAAACAAACAAAAGTATACTTTCAAAATTTTTACACAATCAATTATTACGAAATAAAAAGCATGCTAAATGGGGATATAGCATCGAAATCATTTAGATTCGCAACGCACAAAAGAATAAATCATTTATCGTGAAGAAGCTTAGTTAAAAAGTCTCATTTGTATAATTTGCACACATCAAATGGATAATTTTGTACTGATATTATACTTGATTTATACTAAATTTGCAACCGAAAAATATAATTTACCTAAAACAACCAGTGAGCCATTCAGCACACACAACATCTGAAGTAAGCGTATACTACATCTGAAATAAAATTATACTAAATATGAAATAAAAACCCAAACAAAAGATCTATGCACAAATCAAATCTTTTACTGAAAGGCTTGATGCTTGGTGTTACAGCCAGCATGTATCCAGCATTTGGAAATGCAACTGCCACGTCGCCGGCAACAAATAATGTTGCCAACGTACAGCAGGAGTCTACAACCGTTACGGGTATCGTCCTTGACGATATGGGCGAGCCAATCATTGGCGCCACTATCAAGATTAAGGGACAGGACACCGTAGGCACCATTACATCTATTGATGGCGATTTCACACTGAAAGGCTTGAAGAAGGGCCAGACACTCGTAATCAGCTACATCGGATTCCAGACACAGGAGGTGAAGTACAACGGCGAGAAGTCGCTCAAGGTAACTCTCAAGTCCGACTCAAAGAGCCTCAACGAAGTTGTTGTTGTAGGTTACGGCACACAGAAAAAGGTGAACATGTCGGGTGCTGTTGCATCCATCAATATGGACGAGCTGACTGAGAGCCGTCCCGTCACCAACGTTTCGCAGGCCCTCGCAGGTCTAGCTGCCGGTGTAAACGTTTCATCGAGCAGCAACCGTCCGGGCGATGACAACGCATCAATCCTTGTGCGTGGTCAGGGTACACTCAACTCATCGGCACCTCTTATCATCATCGACGGTGTAGAGCAGGGCATCAACACCGTTAACCCGCAGGATATTGAGTCGGTATCAGTATTGAAGGATGCTGCCTCGGCTTCAATCTATGGATCGCGTGCAGCCAACGGCGTTATCCTTATCACTACAAAGAAGGGTAAATCGGGAAAAATCAAGGTCGACTACAACGGATACGTATCTTTCCAGTCTATCCGCAAGACTCTGACTCCGGTGTCAAACTATGCCGACTACATGGAACTTATCAACGAGGGCTACTACAACTCTAACCCTAAGTCGGGCAAGAACCAGTACTTCTCAGAAGATAAAATCGCTGAATGGCGCAATGGCAACGACCCTCTAAAATATCCTAACACCAACTGGATTGACGAGACATTCAAGCCGTCGACATCGACCAACCACGTAGTATCACTCAGCGGCGGTAGCGACAAGATTCGCTTCTACGGCTCGTTCGGATACATGAACAACCCTGGCGTTTTGGAGAATGCCGGTATGAAGAAGTACACCGTACGCCTCAACATGGACGCCGACGTGACATCATGGCTCAACATCGGCATGCAGATTGGTGGCTACGTGAGCGACCTGGAACCGGGTGCTGAGGAGATTGACAACATCTTCACATATACAGCGGCTACAACTCCGGGTATGGTTTTCCGCGCTCCCGACGGACGCTACGGTGCTTTGAACAACAGCGAGGACAGCGGCCAGTGTGCCAACAACAACCCGCTCATCCGTCTTAACAAGTGGGCAGGTCAGGACCGCAAGAACAACGTTCGTCCACGCTTCACTGCCACATTGAAGCCGTTCAAGGGCTTCTCGCTCACCGGTTCGTACAGCTACGAATTCCTCGACCGCGAGACTCACCGCAAGCCGGTATTCCTCAATGCATACAACTTCCTCACCGACGAGCAGACATGGACCAACCGTGGCAAGACATCAATCAAATATACCGACAGCAAGATAGAACGCTACTTCAACGACCTCGTGGCACGCTACGACACCAAGATGTTCAAGAACAACCTCGCTATCGGTGCTATGGCTGGTCTCTCTAACGAGCTTTACCGCTCGAAGAATTTCTCGGCAACACGCCAGGACTTGACCGACCTCTCAATGGACGTTATCAACGGTGCTACCGGCGAGTCGACATCATCAGGCTCAAGCACAGAGTGGGCTATGCGCTCATTCTTCGGCCGACTAAACCTCAACTGGCAGGAGAAGTACCTCTTCGAGTTCAACCTCCGTGCCGACGGTTCGTCACGCTTCTCTAAAGACAACCGTTGGGGCTACTTCCCGTCAGCATCAGCAGCATGGCGTATCGACCAGGAGAAGTTTATGGAAGGCGTATTGGGTGGCAACCTGAGCAACTTGAAGCTTCGCCTGTCGTACGGTGCACTGGGTAACAACTCGGTAGGCAACTACGACTACCAGTCGCTCTACACCACAAGCGGCAACAACTACGTGCTCGGCAACCTTATGGTACCTGGTCTTGCACTTGCAGCCATCTCTAACTCAGCCCTTACATGGGAGTCGACCAAGGTATTCAACGTAGGTCTTGACTTCGGATTCTTCAACAACCACCTGACCGGTACTATCGACTTCTTCAACAAGAAGACTACTGGCATCCTTATCAACCTCCCGGCTCCGGGCGTACACGGTACAACAGCACTGCCTAAGCAGAACAGTGCAGAGGTGACCAACAAGGGTATTGAGTTCACACTCGGATGGCAGGACAAGATAGGCGACTTCACCTATGGTGCAAACGCCAACTTCGCTTACATTACTAATAATGTAGACAAGTTCAAAGGCAAGGACAAGGGCGGCATGTCAATCAGCGGTGCCAACCTCATCTGGGAAGGACACAGCATCAACTCACAGTATCTGATGCGCGTAGACCGAATCCTGCAGACCGACGAGGACATGAAGATTGTAGACGAAATGATAGCTAAGAATCCTAACGCATTCATGGCACTTGGCAAGCCTCAGAAGGGCGACTTCCTCTACAAGGATATCGACGGCGACGGTTGCATCACTCTTATGGATAAGGAAATCGTGAGCGACGGCACCAACCCGAAGTTCACATTCGGCCTCAACCTCAACGCTGCATACAAGGGCTTCGACGTTGCGGCATTGCTTCAGGGACAGCTCGGCATCAAGACATTCTGGATGAACGATGCATACAACACTCCTACCGTGCGATATGGCTACCAAATCAACAAGGAAGTAGCAGACGGCCGCTGGTATGAAGGTCGCACCGACGCCAAGTATCCGCGTCTGATACAGTATCAGGACACACGCAACACCAAGCCCAGCGACTTCTATCTGCAGGACCGCTCATTCCTGAAGATACGCAACATCCAGCTCGGCTACACCGTTCCGCAGAACCTCACACAGATGATAAATGTGCAGCGCGTGCGTGTATACTGCAGCTTGGAGAACTTCTTCACATTCACAAGCTTCAAGGGCTTCGACCCTGAAGTAAGCGGAATGAACTATCCTACAATGAAGCAGTGCACACTGGGTCTTAACATATCATTCTAACCATTAAGCGAAAATTCATTATGAAAAAGATAACAATATTATCAGCAGCACTTGCCTTGACAATGTCTCTGACAGGTTGCTACGACTTAGATAGATATCCTACCGACAAGCTCTCGTCTGGAACCTACTTTAAGACCGAAGATCATGCCAAGTCGGCAATGATGGGCGTTTACAGCCGTATGCAGGCTGACCACGTATTCGGACTGAAATTCTCTATGGACGTACTGGGCGGAGTAGCCATGGGCTACGACAATCAGTCGTTCCAGAAGTTTGCCTGCGGCACTTACGATATGGCAGATACATGGGTGAACTACCGCTGGACCAACCTCTACGAATCAGTAGCACGTGCCAACATCGTAATCCGCAACGTTGACAACTGCAACATGAGCGACCAGCTCAAGGCTCAATACAAAGCTGAGGCACGATTCATGCGCGCCCTCTTCTACAACGAACTGCTCAACTACTTCGGTGGTGTGCCTCTGTACGACGAGACCACCGACGTTACTACAGAATATTCTGAAATGAAGAAGCCACGCAGCAGTGCCGACGATATTCGCAAGTTCATTATCGACGACTTGAACGAGGCATACAATGTGCTGCCACTGTCGTGGGAGTCGGCCGACTACGGACGCGCTACAAAGTATGCTGCACGTGCTCTTATGGGCAAGATATATCTCTACAACAAGCAGTATACAGAAGCCAAAGAGTGCTTTAAGGATGTAATCGAGCACGGTGGCTACGAGCTGTACAACGACTACGCCGGACTCTTCCTCCCCGGAGGTGACGAGAGCAAAGAGATGATTTTCGCCATTCAGAACATGGGCGGTGTAGGCACCGACTACGGAATGCCTATGTGCTTCTACATGGGTACTCGTGCTTCTTATGGCTCTTGCTGGAACAACGTGATGGTGGCTACAACATTCGCCGACTCGTACGAGTGGAAGGACGGACGCCAGTTCAGCTGGAAGGAATTCTTCAAGGACGACCCCGTAGCCAAAGACTACGAAACCAACGACGCTACTAAGAAGAAGGTGTTCAACTCGACCTTCAAGAATTCAAAAGTAGTTGCATATACTCCGTACAAGGAGAAGCTGCAGCAGATGTACGCCAACCGCGACCCACGTATGGCTGCATCGCTTATCACTCCGTACAGCAGCTATTTGGGATGGTACAAAAACAAGGTGGCTCCAAGTGAATTCGTACTGCCTACAAAGGGTCTTAACGACGGCAATGGCGTAATCCGTGTAAACGGCAACTACGACTGCTACTTGTGGCGCAAGTTCGTTCCGGAAGGCGACATGAACGGTGCAATGAACAACCGTGCCGATACTCCTATCAACTTCCCGCTTATACGCTACGCCGACGTGTTGCTGATGATGGCAGAGTGCGAGTGGGCATTGAACAATGATGCTGTTGCTATTGATTATATCAACCAGGTGCGCCAGCGTCCGTCGGTAGAAATGCCTGCACTGACATGGCAGGGCGAGGAAAGCCCAGTCAACGTGAAGACTCACGACGAAGTGTTCACACGTCTGCGCCATGAGCGTGCCGTAGAACTTGCAGCCGAGGGACAGAGCTTCGACGACATGAAGCGTTGGGGACTGCTCGAGACTCTCAACGGTAAGCCTGAGAAGGAAATTACCGGCTCTATACGCTACACTCATGGTGTTTCAAGCCGCGACTATCTCTGGCCTATCCCGTCGGGCGAACGCGAGAAGAATCCTGAGCTCAGCCAGAACCCAGGTTGGGGTGAGAACTAACAACTGATTGAAACAACACGAATGATCGGTTTTTATAAAATAGTATTTAGGTAAATAATGAAAGGCTGATGGAAGTTATACTATAGCAGGATAACTTCTATCGGTCTTTTGTTTTAGCAGAACTCACGTAATATGAAAAAAGTCATTTTAATATTAGCTGTATTTGCCGCCTCGTTGATGGGTGCAAATGCCTACGAGAAACGCGACTTGCTGCAACGCTCTGCAACAGAGGCTGAGGTTAAAGCCAGTCTTGTGATGGACCAGAAGTGGGTGCCCTACCCTGCCTACTCTGACCGCAATGGTTGGAACAATCTGCTTGGCGACTATCGCGACGACATTATAAAGACAGGCGAGAAATGTCTCGACTACAAGTGGGAGGTGGTTAAGGCAAGCCAATATCTGGAGTTTGAGAAGTCGGGCAGCCGCGACATTATGGAGAAACCCAACAACCGCAACTCTACAGCATTCGGCAAATTGCTTATGGCTGAGCTTGCTGAGGGCAAGGGACGATTCCTAACAGACATTATGGATGGCGTGTTCTACTTCTGCGAGCAGACCACATGGGCTGAATCGGCCCACCTCGTGCGCTTCCAGAAGTCGGGACGCGCAATACCCGACTATCGCACCGACGTGCTCGAACTGAAGCAGGGTGGACTGGCACAGATGCTATCGTGGACATACTACTTCCTGCACGACCAGCTCGACAAGATAGACCCAATCATCTCTATGCGCCTGCGTCATGAATTGCAGAAGCGCGAGCTCGACCCGTTTATCAACCGCACCGACTTCTGGTGGATGGCATGGAAGGAAAGTCCTACAGTTTTTGTAAACAACTGGAATCCGTGGTGCAATGCCAACGCTCTGTTGTGCTACATGCTATTGGAGAACGACCGCGACAAGTTGACTAAGGCTGTTTACAAGTCGATGATTTCTGTAGACCGATACCTTAACTACGTAAAGGCAGACGGAGCTTGCGAGGAGGGTGCTACATATTGGGGACACGCCTTTGGCAAGTTGTTCGACTATCTATCAGAGTTACAGATGATAACTGGTGGCAAGGTATCGCTCTTCAACAACAAGCTCGTTAAGGATATGGGCGAGTTTGTTGCCAAGTCGTACATAGGCAATGGCTATGCCGTGAACTTTGCCGACGCTTCGGCACACGTAAGCAATTATATGGCTTTGGTGTACCGATGTGGCAAGGCATTAGGCAGCCGTGAAATGATGGACATGGCTGTAGACTGCTTTAAGGAGAAGCCTGAGTCGGTGCCTTCGGTATGGCTCGACACCTACAAGCAGATTGAGGCATTGAAGGTACTTAAGGAGATGAGCCAGGCTAAGGGCGGATATAAGGCAGACGCCTTCACATGGTATCCGCAGACTGAGTTCTGCTATATGCGCAATGCCGAAGCCTTCTTTGCAGGTAAGGGCGGATACAACGACGAGAGTCATAACCACAACGATATTGGCTCGTTTGTGCTCTACTACGACAATACACCAATAATGATTGACGCTGGTGTGGGCACATATACACGCCAGACATTCTCGTCAGAGCGTTACAGCATCTGGACAATGCAGGGCAACTACCACAACATTCCGATGATTAACGGTGTGCCTGAGAAGTATGGCAAGAAGTATAAGGCAACCAATGCACGCGCCGACCGCCGCTCTATGAGCTTCAGCGTGGAGCTTGCCAGCGCTTATCCTAAGGAGGCTTGTGTGGAAAGTTGGGTGCGATCATATCAGCTCAAAAAGGGCAAACTGACGGTAAGCGACAACTTCAAGCTGAGCCAGGCAAAGGCTGCCAACATCGTTAATTTTCTAGGGTGTCCAGTTCGTTGTACCAATTTTAGCTCACTTTCCTAAGCGTTTTGGTT
>OMEA01001087.1_pt1 | contig 11776 bp, 13 predicted proteins | sample 1645321 | NCBI WGS metagenome assembly OMEA01 (sample SAMEA103958151, study PRJEB25191) | human gut metagenome
GGAAAGGTATTGTTCTGATATTCATACGCCTCATGCACATACTCCTGTAATTCCTGTTCCAGTGCACAAATCTCATCCCACACACTTCTTTCCTGTGGACAGTTTGCAAGATAATCCGCCAGAATTTCGAGAATTTCCTGCAAACGTTTCTCTGCCCGCCGCATATGAGTAATCAGCGATTTGCGGTTAATGGCGTTTGCATGATAGAGATTCATCAGAATGGCTATAACAATCCCGATCATGACCAGACCAAATTCATTCCATACTGCATGATCTAAATTTTTATCGGATAATAAGTGTGCAGCAATCACGGCATTGACCGAAGTCGTTGCCCGCCAGCCGGATATCTCCGCGATAAATACCACTGTGGCCAGTAGAATTCCGTACGCAACCCATGGATTGGGAATAAATGTAAATACCGCCCATGCCAATACGACGGTCTGGAGGAAGGTAACGATACGGAGTCCTGCCAGCCGCAGGGATTCCCACTTGGATGTCATCACGGTAAGCAGTGTAATGGTTCCCGCCGATGCTGCATAATCCAGCTGTAGATGCTGCGCCAGATACACCGCAGCACTGCAGCCGATTCCTATTTTGATGGACAAAAGCAGACTTTTTCTGAATTTATCCATACACGCTATTTAATAAATCCAACCTGTTTGCTGATTTTTTCGTATACCGCATCCTTGCGCTCATTAAAGGTTACTTTGTTCTTTTCAAACATATTGTTTCCTTCGGTATCAATGGATACGATGAGTGGTCCGAACTCTTTTACACGGCAGTTCCAAAGTGTCTCCGGCATACCAAGATCACGCCACTCGGCACGAACGATTTCTTCTACTTCAGTGGCTGCAACAACTGCATTTCCAGCCGGAAATACGCAGTGGATTGCTCCGAACTCTTTGCATGCACGTTCTGTGTTTTCTTTCATTCCGCCTTTTCCAATGATGACTTTTACACCTGTCTCTTTTACAAATTCATACTCGAATTTTTCCATACGCATACTGGTGGTTGGTCCGACAGATACCATCTCAAACTTATCATTTTCCAAAGGACGGATAATTGGTCCTGCATGGAAAATCGCATTGTTTCTTACATCGACCGGAAGTTCTCTTCCTTCTTCAACCAGTCGTCTGTGTGCCACATCACGGCAGGTTGTCATGCTTCCATCAAGATATACGATATCTCCAACTTTAATGTCTTTTAAATCTTCTGTGGATACCGGTGTAATCAGTACCTTTTTTCCATTTCTCATCTCTACCATTATAAAGTCACCTCCGAATGTGTTGTAATTGTATAGTTCAAATCTTTGTCAAAGACAATGTGTCCTCTTCTATGGCTCCAGCATCCGACATTTACAGCAACACCGATTGCAGATGGATGTCTTGCCGTGTTTTCAATATTTACACCCATAACGGAATACTTACCACCCATACCCTGTGGTCCAAGGCCGATCTCGTTGATTCCATCCTCAAGCAGCTTCTCCATTTTTGCAGCACGCTCGTTCTCATTGTGGGAACCGATTGGACGCATCAGTGCTTTCTTGGAAAGTAATGCGGCAGTCTCTACAGAAGTTGCAACACCGACACCGACAAGAAGTGGTGGGCATGCATTCAATCCGTAGCTTGTCATAACATCCAGCACGAATTTGGTTACACCTTCATAACCTTCACCTGGCATGAGAACCATTGCTTTTCCCGGCAATGTACATCCGCCACCTGCCATGTATGTGTAAATTTCACATTCATCACTGTCCGGAACGATATCCCAGAATACGGTAGGTGTGCCTTTTCCGACATTTTTTCCTGTATTATATTCATCAAAAGTCTCTACGCTGTTGTGTCGAAGCGGTGCCTCAAAGGTCGCCTGTACAACGGCTTCCTTTAACAGTGCTTCCAGTTCTCCGATAAGTGGGAATTTTGTTCCACATTTTACCCAGAACTGCAATACTCCGGTATCCTGACAGCTTGGACGGTTCAATTCCACTGCCAGCTTCTGATTCTCAAACATTGTGTTATAAATGGTTTTTGAAAGCGGGCTGTCTTCCTGATCCCGCAGTTCCTGTAATTTTGCGATTACATCATCCGGCAGCTTTTTTGCTGTATAAGCAATGAATTTTGCCATGTAATCTGTGAGTTTTTTTACCTGTTCTTCCTTTGTCATAACGACGCCTCCTTAGTGTAATGTTTTCCAATTTGCTGCCAACCACGTATTACGGATAAAACGGATACATGATCGGTAAAAGTATCATACTTACGACTGTGGATACGAGAATGAGGGGAATGCCCGCTTTCGCGTAATCCTTAAATGTATATCCGCCGGCTGTAATTACCATTGTGTTTGCCGGCATTCCAATCGGTGTTGCATATGCGCAGGAACCACCGATCACACATGCCATCAATACGGCACTTGGATCTGCTCCCATTCCTTTTGCAATCGATACACAGATTGGAACCATCAATGCTGTTGTTGCGGTATTGCTCATGAAATTTGTGAGCACACAACAAAGCATAAATACAACAAATGTAAATAAATATGGTGATGGATGATCTCCTAAAAGACCAACAACTTTCGTTGCGATCATCTCTCCTGCTCCGGATTCTTCCAAAGCCGAAGCCAGTGAAAGAGTTCCTCCGAAAAGGAAAATTGTTTTCAAATCAATGGACTGTAAAGCCTGCTTTTCCGTGATTACTCCTGTAAGAATCAGTGCAACAGCGCCCATCGCACCTGCCACACAAAGCTTGATTCCAATAGCATCCTCGAAAATCATGCCAATCAGTGTAATAATCAGAATGATCAGTGAAAGCCACTGTTTCCATTTTGGAACATTACTGAAATCTTTTGTCTCATCAAAAACCACATCATCATTCGGCTTTGCATCCGGCAATAATTTGTAACCGATTAATGCGAAGAAGAAAATGCCAACAATGAGAATCGGAATACCAACTTTTGCATATTCAAAAAATCCAAATGATTTTCCCATGCCTTCCATCGCTGACTGGGCGATCATGTTTCCCGGTGCTCCGATCAGTGAAAGGTTTCCTCCCATTGCTGCTGCAAATACCAGCGGCATCAACAGGCGTGATCTCGAATATCCGGATTTTGCTGCAATACCGATTACAACCGGAATAAGAATGGCTGCTGTACCTGTATTGGAAAGGAAGCCACTCATAACTCCCACAATAACCATGATTGCAACGATCAACTGCCGCTCAGATTTTGCAAAATGCGTTACCAGACCACCGATCCGGTTCGCCATACCTGTTTCGAACAATGCACCACCCACAATAAACATCGAAACAAATAAAATCACATTGCTGTCAATGAAACCGGAAAAAGCAACTTTCCAGTCCAGCACCCCGGTAACAACCAGCCCCACACATACAATCATCGATGTCAGTCCTAATGGAATCTTCTCCCACACAAACATAATGACTGCAAACAACAGAAATAATAATGTAATCGTTGCCTGACTCATAAAACACCTCCGTACTCTCTTCCCTTACTCCTAAGTTCATTATCTTTGATATTTGATAATGTATCCAATTTCTAATTGTAGTATAGTAAAAGCTGCTGACATTGTCAACAGCTTTTGTTCTTTTTGTAAAATATGGATATTTACTTTTCGTTTTTTTATGCAATATGCCGAACAACGATTAATTGTAATACGTCAGCATATCATCCCTGCTCCGCATAATATGTGCATACATCGCATCATACGAAGCCTGCCGGTCTCTTTTCTGTAATGCCTGGTAAATCTGCTCATGCTCCTTATAGGAAATCTTTGCATACTCTTCCTCTGTGACCATATTTCCCATGGACAGCCCATTCCACAATTCACTGACCATATTCTCCATCTTCTGATTTCCACTCATGTGCCAGATTTCACTGTGAAACGCCCGGTTGTTGTCCGCATATCCCGCATATTCTTTCGTCTCAATCATACGCTGCGCATCTTTCATGATATCCTCCAGGGTGCTCAGATCTGCCTCATTCTCGCAGGCAAGCTGTGCACAGGAAGATTCTAAAATAGCCCGTAACTGATAATGATCACGTATGTATGTATCCGTTATTCCAAGTACGATGGCACCTTTGTTCTGTCTTAATTTTATAAGTCCATCCCAGTCAAGAATCTGAAATGCCTCACGCACCGGCGTGATGGAAACATTTAACTGTGTGGCGATACTCTCTAAAGAAAGTACTTCTCCCTCTTTCAGTTTGCGTGACAAAATCGCTTTCCGCAGTTCCGAAGCAACTTTCTGTTTTGCCGACGGCATAACAATTGGTTTAAGCAGACTCATAATTTTTCTTCCTTTCCGCGATTACAGTTTCTGCAAGTATAAGGTAATGTTCATTCAACAGACTCTCTCCTTCCGTAGCCCACTTCTGCAATACGTTGTGCATTGTATAGGTACTTTGTGGCTTCTTTTTTTCTGCAAACTGTACATAATAATTTACAGCATTGGTCAAAAGCGTCTGTACATACAGATTGGCAGTCCTTTGAATGATCATCCGGTGAATTTCCATATCCGGTCGAATACCCTCATACTCCTGCAACGCCGCAACTCCTCTTTCGCTCACCATCGCATCTATCGCATTCTTTTCCATCGCCGCTATCATCGCATAAGTTTCCCTTACATGCACATCATCCAGATCTGCTGTCACAATATGCCTTGTCACCAGTCTTTTTGCAAGTCCCTGTGTTTCCAAAAGCTGCAAAGCCTCACGCACCGGTATCCTTGAAACTTCCAGCATCTTTGCCAGTTCTTCCTGTCGCAGCTTTGTCCCGCTTTCTATCTGACCGGAAAGAATCAGTTCTGCAATCTGAAATGCAATTGCCTCACTCAGCCTTCCTGAACTCATTTGTTCCATGAAAATAACCCCTCTTACAACCTTGTCCTCTCCTGATTCTCTGTCAGCGAACCCGTCGATCAATTCCTGTTCGTTTATAATAAGCTTCCTTATCTTTGTACATCCACATCTCAGCTTCCGTCATCACCTCATCAAGACTGGCTGACGCATCCGGCTTCCAGACATAACCGATAGCCATTGTCACATTTGCCTCTGCCATATAAGACCGCAAGTCACTTATCTTTTCTTTGAGCATTTTTTTTGTCATTTCCGGACACAGAACAAGAAGCTCATCACCACCAATTCTGAAAAGCCCGTTGTTCTGATCCCCAAATGCATTTTTCAGGCATTCACTGGCATCCACAATAAATTTATCACCAGCAATATGTCCCTGACTGTCATTCACACGTTTCAGTCCTGTAATATCACAAAATACAACACCTATGCTCCTACGACTGTCCACTTGTGTCGCGTAGTCTTCCAATGCGAAACGATTTCCAAGTTTCGTCAACTGGTCATGGAAACTGATTTCCTGTAATTTGCGCACAAGATTTCTTTGTTTCATTGATGATACGAAAAAATATCCTGTCATCTGTAACATACTCTGCGTGTATTCAAAGGAAATATTTTCTGCAATATTATCCAGACCAAAAAAAGCAATCACTTTGCCATTGTCATATAACGGAACCACCACCAGCGAATGAATGCTTTGTTTCTCCAATACTTCATAAAGGATCGGATCTTTTTCCCTGATATCCTCCAGTTGATGAATGACCACACACCGGTTATCCTGAAACTTTTTGTACCAATGCGCGCACACTTCCGGTGGAAGATTCTGAAGTTCTTCTTTCTCCGGGACAACTCCATCCGCCACCCACTCATAGGTATTATTATCATATCCTCTTTCATCCTTTTCAAAGATGTAGGTACGATCGCCATGTAAAGTTTTTCCCAGATATTCCAACATAACTTCAATGGACTGGTCCGGTGTCGGCGCAAGCAATGCGATACGAAGTCCCTCATTAATGAGTGTTTCCAGATTCTGAAAATTCTCGATCACATTTCCCTGCCGGACTTCCTCTCCCACATCCATAGCCATTTCTATACGATAATCTTTACCTGTTTTCTCATCATGTAGCAGCGTATCTTTAAGTAACAGATATTTTTTCAGAATAGGATTATAATAACGCCATTCCTGAAAATGCTCCGGTTGCAGTATTTTGTTATTGCACATTTTACATGGCATGGATGAATTCTGTAGTACCTGATAACATTTCTTTCCTTTGATCTGTTCTAATGAATGATATCCATAAGTTTCCATTGTCTTACGATTCATATAAATCAGCTCATTGGTTTTTACATCAGTAACATACACATATTCATCGAGATTTTCAAAAAATTCCCATACCTTTTTCATCACATCCGGTTCCTTTTAATACTTACGTTTTAAGAAACTGCACCAATCAGTTCTTTGATATCATTGACATGATATTTCTTCATATATTCCCCGATACCGGCTACAATCTTCTCCGTCACAGTCGGATCTGTGAAATTTGCAGTACCAACCGATACTGCTGTGGCTCCTGCAAGAATCATTTCAATTGCATCATCCGCATTCATGATACCACCCATTCCAATAATCGGGACATTGACTGCCTTTGCAGTCTGGTACACCATACGTACGGCAACCGGATGAATGGCCGGGCCTGACATGCCACCTGTCTGGTTTGCCAAAACAAATTTGCGGCGATTGACATCAATCTTCATTCCGGTAATGGTATTAATCAGTGATAATGCATCTGCACCGCCTGCTTCTGCTGCACGCGCCATCTCTGTAATGTCCGTAACATTCGGACTCAGTTTCATGATCACCGGCTGCTTTGCATGACGCTTCATTTCTTTTGTAATCGCCTCTACGGCTTTTGGATCCTGTCCGAATGCGATACCGCCTTCTTTTACGTTCGGGCAGGAAATATTGATTTCAAGTAAATCGACCGGCTCATCAGCAAGTCTTTCCACAACTGCTACATATTCCTCGGTAGAATGTCCACATACATTGACAATAATCTTTGTATCATATTGTTTTAAAAACGGAATATCACGTTTGCAGAACAATTCAATTCCCGGATTCTGCAGTCCGACCGCGTTGAGCATTCCGCCGTACACCTCTGCAACACGTGGTGTTGGATTACCTGCCCATGGCACATTTGCCACTCCTTTTGTCGTGACTGCTCCAAGTTTATTTAAATCTGCAAATTCACTGTACTCCGCACCTGAACCAAATGTTCCGGAAGCAACCGTCACCGGATTCTTCCATTCAACTCCGGCTATATTCACTGACATATTCATTACAGTTCTACCTCCTTTGCATTAAATACAGGTCCCTCTTTGCAGATACGTTTGTTCTTCACATTTGAATGTGCATCTTTTTCCGTAGAATTACATACACAGGCAAGACAAGCTCCGATTCCGCATGCCATACGCTCCTCCATGGAAACATAACATGTCATGTTCTGTTCTTCGGCATATGCTTTCAGGGCACGCAGCATCGGTGTCGGGCCACATGCATAGATAACATCCGCATCCAGATGGTTTTCGCGAATTGCATCCAGTACATTTCCTTTGGTTCCAACACTGCCATCCTCAGTTGCCACAAAGCTTTCACCCTGTTCTTTAAATTCATCCAGAAGAAAAGTTCCGGCATCACGATATCCCATCACAATCTGGAAATTTTCTCCGGCATCTTTCATTTCCTTTGCCAGCTGTAACATTGGCGGTACGCCGATACCTCCACCAATCAGAAATGTTTTCCTGCCTTTTTCCACCGTAAATCCATTGCCCAGCGGTCCCATAATTTTCATGGTATCTCCCGCCTGAAGTCTGGAAAACTCTTCGGTTCCGGTATGTTCCCCGGTCACGCGGTAAACCAGGCGCAATGTACCTGCTTTGCGGTCAATTCCGCACAGACTGATTGGACGAGGTAAAAGCTTGCTTGCATCGTTACTGTATACCGAAACAAACTGTCCGGCTTTCGCTGCCGCTGCAATCTCCTTTGTCTGAATGGTTAAATCATATATTCCCGTACCGATCTGTTTTTGTGAGACAACGGTCACGGTCTCCTGAAACTTTTCGCTCATTTTTCTCTCCTGCATTCTGCTTCCAATATAAATGTTCCCACGGTCAGATTACTTAGATGCCAAAGCTCCTGCAATATCTGCGATCATATCTTCAACCGCCATACGGGATGCATCTGCAAAGTTCTCCGGTGTGATTCCCTGCTCTTTGTATTTATCCTGCTTATAAGCTGCAATAATACCACGGGAAGAATTGATAATTGCTCCTAATCCATCTTCGTTAAAGAAATGAACCAGATCCTTACCCTTTCCGCCCTGTGCGCCGTAACCCGGAACAAGGATAAATGACTTTGGCATAACTTTTCTCAGCACCTTGCCCATCTCAGGGTATGTGGCACCGACAACAGCTCCAACCGCTGAATATCCTGATTCACCTACAACATCGCTGCCCCATTTGTCAACCATATCTCCGACTATCTCATAGAGTGGACGTCCATCCACAAGTCTGTCCTGGAACTCACCTGATGATGGATTGGATGTCTTGACGAGAACGAATACCCTTGTTCTCCTCCTTGCACACATCCACAAATGGCTTGATTCCGTCTGTTCCAAGATACGGGTTTACTGTGATGAAATCCTCATCAAATCCAGCATATGTCTTGCTTCCCACCTGTACCTTTCCGATATGACCAACCGCATATGCTGTTGATGTTGAACCTATATCGCCTCTTTTTATATCTCCGATAACGACAAGTCCCTTCTCCTTGCAATAGTCAACTGTCTTCTTGAATGCCTTGAGTCCCTCGATTCCGAACTGCTCATACATGGCTATCTGTGGCTTAACTGCAGGTATAAGATCATATGTAGCGTCAACTATTCCCTTGTTGAACTGCCATATAGCCTCACCAGCGCCCTCAAGTGTCTCGCCATACTCTGCAAATGCAGCTTTCTGGATATGCTCCGGTACATAGTTGAGCATTGGATCAAGTCCAACTACTATAGGTGCATTTGTCTTCTTGATATTCTTTACTAACTTGTCTATCATGATATTTTCTCCTTAAAAATTATTTTTTCTCTAAACCTGTTCCTCGTCACAGGCATAGCTTCCGAGGATCGTAAACTCCTCCGTCTCGTTCATGAGCTGGAACACTAAAGCCTGTATATCCTTCTTCAGTAAATTGGCAGACAGCTCCACATAGAATCTGTAATTCCAATGCTCCTGCCTGTTTGGCGCCGAGTGTATCTCTGTGAGGTTCACCCCGTAATCAGAGATCATGGACAGTATGCTGCTGAGACTTCCGCTCTTATTCTTACATACGAACATCACCTTCAGCCTGTTGTGGTTCTCCTCCACTATGAGGTGGTCTGCAAATGTGACAACCTTCTTGTTGTGTCCATTCTCATTTACAATGTTACATCTGTATATATACAGCTTGTTGTTGGTGAGCACCTCGTGAAGCGCATCCGAAACTCCGTAGCTTATGTCCTCAAGTATTCCCATTCCGGCGTCTACCTTGCCAGTCTTTATGAGCTCATACACCTCATCGTATGAGTCCACCGCAATGACCTTGTCCCTCGAGCATCCCTGACAAATGTACAGCTCCGGCTTTATCATCGCCACCGCATCTATGTCAGGCTCCTTCACATCATACTCCACATCTAGGCAGTTCCTGAGCTCCAGAGTCCTTCCATACTGGTACTTTCTGCTTATCTCCATGATTCTCTTGATAAGCGCCGTGTACTCCATCTTGATGTTATCATCCACATCCCCTGTGAGATTGGATATGATGGCCTCCTCGCGGTCTGGCTTATATATGTCATCCTCGGTCTCTGCCTTGACCTGAGCAACATTGTCCGCAAGAACCATTCTCTCCTTGAAGAGCTGCTTGATCTCCTTGTCGACCCGGTCTATGTTCTTTCTAACATCTGCTAATGTCATTCTGCATCCTCCAGTCAGCATCGGTAATGTGATGCTCATAGTCTTTTTTAATATACCATCTGCCCCACTCTAATTCAAGGCTGCCAATACTAAATGCGCTCTAAAAAGGCCACAGGAAAAGGAACATAACCGCTGCCACCAGCACTATCCCTATCACAAAGCCCATTATTATCCTTCCCCTTGTGCTCTTTGATCCCCATATAATAAGAAGAGCTGCCAATGCGCCGCACATATCTATAAGCACATCCGTGCCCCTGCCTGCCCTGTCAGCGACAAATAGCTGATGAATCTCATCGGAGCACGCATAGACAAATGTTATCACAACTGACCATATATACACGCCAGCCGAAGTCATCCTTCCGCCGGCCTTTCTGACCGCCAGGGCCAGCAGAGCCAGAAGGATTCCATATTCCGTCATGTGTGCACCCTTTCTGACCATGATCTCCACCACTCCCGTCATCCTGTCAACCACGGGCGCGGAATCATTTCTCACCTTCTGGAACAAACCCACTATAAAGTCTGTCATGGGGTTGCTCACCGCCGACGAGTCATCTCCTGTTCTGGACGACATGTAAAATATGAATATCATCCACAGCACTGCCGGAATTATATATATGTACTTTTTCTCATTCTTTTTTGTTTTCTTTGCCATAAAATCACCACCATGAATGAGTATACCATAAAAAATGTCTAATTTTTTTTGATTTTGCCTTTTTTACTTGAAATATTAGTTTTTTACCTGTACTGTAGAAAAGTGAGGTATGGAAGTGGTTATGTATAATTCATAACAAATAAAAAAAGTGAGGTAACATTATGGCAAGAACAAGAAAAAAGGGGAATCCCATCGTATCAGCAGTTGTTTTCGGTATATTCGGAATAGTTCTTTTATTCCTGGGTATACGAACATTTATCGGTTTACACGGAAAGCTTCTAAACGTTACTACATGTGACGAATCGGAAGTTAAACCGGGAGTGTATGTGGAGGGAACACTCACCTACGGATACGGAGCTTACATTGAGAAGACTACAACGTACAATCACACGGTCACCAAGACCGACGGATACTACTATCTCGTTGATATCTGCGACAAGAATGAAGACGGCTCAAAAAGAGACACAGCCAAGTGGATCGGAATATCGATCTCCAAGAGTGATGACGCCAAATTTGACGCGATCTCATCTGCTGACGATGCAGAACCAATCTACATAACAGGAGTCATCCGCAAGAACAGCGACAAGGTGCAGGGCTTCCTTGACGACTACATCACCAAGTATGTCGACGCATACGCACAATATTATGGATACACTCCTACAAGTGAGGACTATGCGACCGCAAAGGCAGAAGCTTTTCCTTACTATATAGAGATGGTTGACTCTTCAGATTACATATTCAAGCTTGTCCTCGGAGCTGTATTCCTACTGGCAGCAGTGATCATGATCCTGAAGGCAACAAGAAGCAAGAACACCATCAGCGCATCTGCACAGCCAGCAGGCACAGGTTACTATGACGGTACAGGCGATTTCAACGGCGTGTACACTCCGGGCAGCACAGGCAGCCCAAATAACGGCAACTATACACAGCAGTATGGCAGTACAGACAGTGGCAGCTATACACAGCAGTACGGCACTACAAACAGTGGCAGCTACGGCACTGCAGAACAGACACAGGCACCGCAGACGTCTTACAGTGATCCGTTCTACTCACAGCAGCCGGCAGCTTCAGAGCAGGATGCCCACGCATCTAATCCTTATACAACAACAAGCTCAACTACATCTTCCTCTTCCTTCAGTCTCAAGAAAGATGAGTAACAATTAAATAGCACACATAAATCTAAAAAAGGTATATACGGATCGCAGCCTGACTGCTTTCCGCATATACCTTTTTTAGATTTATGTGTAAGACTGACTATCC
>OMEA01001101.1_pt1 | contig 11634 bp, 9 predicted proteins | sample 1645321 | NCBI WGS metagenome assembly OMEA01 (sample SAMEA103958151, study PRJEB25191) | human gut metagenome
CCTTATTTCCCTTACGATTATCTCATAAGGGCAAAAATAAGGGAAAATACATATCGTTTCGCTAATGCACAGGCTGGAAAGCCTGTAAAATAGGGAAAGTTAGAAATACAAATTCCGGTATTTTTCCTAAGCTTTCATAGCATAAGGCGGTCTTAATATATATGCATCTTTCACTCTTTCAAGTAATGCCCTTTACTTCCTATAGTTCCAACGAATCTGCATTCAATAAAAAATCATATACATTCATGATTAAAATTCCCTGATCATTATAAAAAGGTTTGGGTATATCAGATGTAATTACAATCTTCTTAAATGAATCATTTATTTTCAAAAAAGGGCGAATTTCCTGTGCCATTTTTGCTTCTGTCTCCAGCATATATGCTGACTGGATATAATATTTTTTAGAACCCTTATTACAGATAAAATCGACTTCCAATTGCTTTTTTACCGGTTTTGTATCCTTCCCCTTTTCAACAACAGTCAGATTGCCAACATCCACATGAAAGCCTCTCATTCTTAATTCATTGTAAATGACATTCTCCATAGAATGTGTCACTTCCAGTTGCCTGTAATGAATTCTTGAATTTCTGAGTCCCATATCCATAAAATAGTACTTCAATGGCGTACCGATATAGGATTTTCCCTTAATATCATACCTGTTCGCCTCTTCAATTAAAAAAGAATCCTCCAAATATTCAATATATTTCGTAATCGTTGTTGCTGTAATCTTCGAATTGTTTACACTTTTAAATGTCTTCTGAAGTTTGTTAGGATTCGTCAAGGCACCAATTGCGGATGCCAAAACATCAAGCAATGATTCCATTTCTCCAACGTTTCTGATTTTGTTTCGTTTCACAATATCACTGATATATGTTTCCTGAAACAGATTATCCAATAGATTCATTTTTTGCTCATCCGTTTCAGCTAATACCACCAACGGAATACCTCCATAAGTAATATATTCGTTCCATCCATCATATTTATTTCCATCATAGCAACTCATAAATTCCGAAAAGCTCAAAGGGTACATATGAACCTCATCCCCTCTACCGCCAAATTCAGTAGCTATATCTCTGGATAAAAACTTTGCATTACTTCCCGTTACAAACACATCACAATTCTTCTTATCCGCTAAACCATTAAGCACACTCACGAACTCATCCAGCAACTGCACTTCATCTAAAAGAAAGTAGTATTTTTCATTATCTTGAAGTTGTTCCTTTGCCCAAGGGTAAAAGATTTTCGGATCTCGGTATTCTATATTATCAAATAAATCAAACGCCATTTCAATGATGTGTTTTTCATCCACTCCATTTTCAAGCAGATGATTTTTAAACAGGGTTCGCAATAAATATGATTTTCCACATCTTCTTATTCCTGTTACAATTTTAATCAGACCATTTCCTTCACGCTTTATAAGTTGTTCTAAATAGTAATCTCTTTTAATTTCTTTTACCATGACATTTTCTCCCAAAAGATATTTCGGTTATTGTATCCCTAAATATCTTCTATTATACCCAGCAGCATGATACTATGCAATCTTCTAAAAGATATTTCGGTTAATATATACCAAAATATCTTCTAGAATCTTTCCACATTCATATATAATATAAACACCAAAAACGGCAGGCCGTCTGTTATATGACCACCTGCATGTTACCTGCTCTAATAGTATTTTCCGTGTATCACCAGTCCATCAAACTTGAAGTCGACCAATATCATTTTGCGTTCTTATACGAAAGCAGAATATGGCTTGGCGCAAACAATATTGCTGCGATAAGCAACAGAATTGATCTGCTCATAATTCCACTAAACAAGAACAAAACCGAAGGAATAACAGATAGCGCCAGTGCTCTGAATACGCTGTTCTTCTTAAAGCAAATTATCCAAATTGCACAATAAAACACTACTAATATTGTGTCCACGATAAGGTATATGGCAAATGCTTCATCAGACCACCACCCGAACCATGTTCCAGGAATGTTAATTATCATAAAACCAAAGCAGCCAAACCTTCCTATCTGTTCTACAACCTCAACATATTTATTGCTCAATTTGTTTTCAAATCCCTCTTTGCATCTGATTGCAAAAATAATATTGGGTATCATAATAACCGCAATCATTATCAGTCCGAATATATTTAACCAGTCCATATTTTCCTCCATAAATTCACATCACCACATGCCCTTGTCTGGGCGCACCACTGAATTTTATCTGATATTATCATAAAATCTCTGCAACACGATCGCCAACTCTTCCGGAGCTTCTATGTTTGCTTCATGACCTGTTTTCGCAAGTTCATGGAAACAGGCGTTGTTCAAATATTGGCAAAGTTCTTTTGAAGTTTTTTTGTTTGCAGTGTCCTTTTCCCCACAAATGAGCAATACCGGACAAGACACCTTATGCAGGGAGTCACTGAAATCCAATTCAGCCATCGTCCCGCACAGGCTGATAACATCCGCTTTTTTGAAACCCATTTTACTGAATGCCGAATTCGGCATAAGATGAAACAACATATTCTGAACTTTCAATAATTTTCGGGGCATTTTATATTGTGCTGCAATTAATACGAGTGCCTTTACTTTATCTGGGTGGTCTATTGCATAATTAAGTGCCAAAACAGCACCCAGAGAGAGCCCACATAAAACGATTTCGTCATTTTCCTTATTGCACTCTTCTGAGAATGCAGTATACAGCTCCCCATAGGTGGCCGCTTTTCCTTCCAGCATCTCTGCCAGACTCAAGCTGACGCTTCTGTCCGAAGCCGTCGTTTCTTTTATTACTCTGTCCCAACTGTCTGGTTTTTGTCCTAATCCATGTAAGTATAAATACTTCATCTACTTTTTACCATCATCGTTTTTCTTCTTCATACGTCCTGCTGCTTTTCCAGTGCTTCAAAGTGATACCGGAGCTTGCCTTTGCTCTTTTTGCCGTACTCGATGGCTTCTTTGGGGCAATAGCAGATGCAGGCCATGCAATGGGTGCAGTTTTTGCCCCAGACCGGTTTGCCGTTTTCCAGATGGATATTGTTCAACGGGCACAGCTCCACGCACTTACCACAGCCGATGCAGGCGTCCGTTGCCCGGAAGGCATCGGCTTTTACAAAAAAGCGATAGAACACCGGGTTTACCGGGCCGCTCATAAGGCGGTCGTAGAGGGTCTCTCTCGGCGGAGGAAATTCCTGCCCGGCTTTGAGCCGCGCCAGCACTCTCTGAAGTGCAGGCTCTGCCTGCTCCACGATGCTCCGTGCCTGCTCCTTCCGGGGCGCATTGAACATGGCAATATAGTTTTCCGGCATGATGATCTGGGCTGTGCCCATATACTGCAGCTGCTTTTGCGCCGCAAGCTGCCGGTTATAGCCTGCCGCATTGCCAATTTCGCTGCCGCAGTCCATCACAAACCAGATACGCTCTGCCCCGGTCAGCGCGGTCTTGCCCAGCCACCCCGACACCACCCGGGGGATGCGCCATGCGTAGGTAGGCGTTACCAGCACCACATCCCGGCCAGTCTGCACCGGGGCGGTATCCCCTGCCTTGATGCAGGCGTTCAGGTCGTAAAGCGGCATCTCCAACCCTTCGGCAATGCGCCGCGCCAGATACCGGCTGTTGCCGGTTCCCGTAAAATAAAGTACCATGGTTGCTCCCTCATTTTGTGTTTTTCAGTTACCTGTCTGCCCGACAAACTGGAATTTGACACTTTGTATTTATCGAGAATACTCTTGAAACCATTTTGCAAAGCGTGATTTATTGAAAATAATGAATTTATATAGTTCTCCATTTTTCATATTAACTGTTGCAATTGGAAAGACTATCCACTTCCAAGAGATTTCTTTTATTTCCTGCATCGGCAAAACTAAATTTCTGTATTTTTTGTCAACTGTAAGCTTGTTTGTCTTGTAAGTAAGCGACTGACTATCGAGGTACAGACCTCCTCCAAGTATGCCATTGTGACACAAACTGCAAACAAAAGATTTCATAGAAACATCCCTCCATTAAATTCCAATTTACCTTATTATACCACACCCCGCCGCTGCGTGTCTATTTCCCGCCGTGCCCGCATACCCTGTACCAAACCACAACAGGGGAGGGGCTTGCCATGCGGCGGGATGCAGACAGAGAGGAACGAAACGCAAGATTGCTGGCGGGCGTGGTGCTGGCGGCTATGTTGGTGTTGCTGTCCGGCATCATCCATCTGCTGTACCACCGGGAGTACGCCGAGACCGACACCCCCAACGACTGCTTTGCGGTGTCGGCGGCGACGGGGGAGACGGCGCTGCCCAAAATCGTCTGCCTGACCTTTGACGACGGCCCCAGCAAAAACACCCGGCCAATTCTGGAAATTCTCGATAAGGAGCAGGTCCCGGCCACCTTCTTTGTCTGCGCGCAGGACGCCAACGAAAAATATCTGCCCCTTGTGGCGGACATCGCGGCGGCGGGGCATCAGATCGCGCTGCACAGCGCGACGCATCAATACTCCAAAATTTATGCGAGCACGGACGCATTCTGGCAGGACATCAGAACGCTGCGCCAGGCGTTGGAGCCGTATGTGGATGTGGCGGCCATCGACTGGCTGCGTTTCCCCGGCGGCAGCACAAACACAGTCAGCCACCGCTACGGCGGAAACGGCATCATGAAGGCCCTGAAGGCCCAGGCCGAGGACAAGGGCTACCACTGGATCGACTGGAACGTCTGCGCCGAGGACGCCACCGCCAGCCACCCGGATGCCGCGCAGATTTTGCGCAACATTCGCCGCGATGCCGATGGTCAGGACACCTGTGTCGTCCTGCTGCATGATACAAAAGCAACAGGTCAGACCGTCAAGGCCCTGCCCGATATGATCGCCTATTTCCGGGAGCAGGGCTACAATTTTTGTACGGTTGCACAGATGGATGCCTTGCAATGTGAAACAAAATAGGGTATAATGTACAAGAATCGAAAAACGGTGGGAGGCGGAACGATGCGCAAAACGGAAAGCCAGAAGATAGCCCTCTGCGGTATGCTGGGGGCCCTTTCAGTGGTGCTTTTGCTGCTGGGCAGTGTACTGCAGATCGGCACCTATGCCGCGCCGATGCTGGCGGCGTTCCTGCTCATCCCGGTGCTCGAGGAATACGGCACGCGCTACGCGCTGACCCTCTACGTCTGCGTGGCAATTCTGGCCGTGCTCTTTGTGCCGGAGACCGAACTGGCGCTGTTTTACGTGCTGGTCATGGGGTATTACCCCGTGCTGCGCGTCAAGCTGAACGGCGTAAAAAGCACGCTCCTGCGCTGGGTGCTGAAGTTCGCGGTGTTCAACGCGGGCACGGTGCTGGTGTATCTTTTGCTGTTTGCGCTGCTCGGGCCCGCCGTGCTGGACGAGCTGCTGGCCGACGGCGTCGGGATGCTGGCAGCACTGCTGGCCGCGGGCAACCTGTCGTTCTGGCTGTGTGACCGCGCACTGGCGGCACTGACGCGGTATTACCACGTCATACTCAAGCCAAAACTGAAAAAGAAGTTTTAATTCGGGGAGGAAAACAACATGTGGTACGATGATGCAGTAGTTTATCAGATCTACCCGCTGGGGCTTTGCGGCGCACCGCTGCAAAACGACGGCGACCAGGCACAGGCGGGCGAGCACCGCATTCTGCGGGTGCTGGACTGGGTGGAGCACATCAAGCGCCTGGGCGCGACCTGCGTGCTGTTCAATCCGCTGTTTGAGAGCGACGCCCACGGCTATGACACCCGCGACTACAATAAGGTGGACTGCCGCTTGGGCACAAACGACGACCTCAGGCAGGTCTGCGCGGCGCTGCACGCGGCGGGCATAAAAATCCTGTTTGACGGCGTGTTCAACCATGTGGGCCGTGGCTTCTGGGCGTTCAAGGACGTGCAGGAGAAGCGCTGGGACAGCCCGTACAAGGACTGGTTCCACATCAGCTTTGACGGCAACACCAACTACAACGACGGCTTCTGGTATGAAGCGTGGGAGGGCTGCAACGAGCTGGTCAAGCTGAATCTGCAGAACCCGGCGGTGAAAAACTACCTGTTTGACGTTGTGCGCGGCTGGGTGCGGGACTACGACATCGACGGCCTGCGTTTGGATGTTGCCTACTGCCTCGACCTCGGCTTTCTGGCCGAGCTGCGCGGGCTGGCCGACAGCATCAAGCCGGAGTTCGCACTGGTGGGTGAGACGCTGCACGGCGACTACAACCGCTGGATGAACGACCACGCCTGCCACAGCGTAACGAACTACGAGTGCTACAAGGGCCTGTATTCGAGCTTCAACACGGGCAACATGCACGAGATCAGCTACAGCCTGAACCGTCAGTTCGGCTCCGAGCAGTGGTGCCTGTACACGGGCAAGCACCTGCTGAGCTTTGTAGATAACCACGATGTAACGCGCATTGCGACGATTTTGACGGACAAGGGCTGCCTACGCCCCATCTACGGTCTGCTGTTCGGTATGCCCGGTGTGCCGTCGGTCTACTACGGCAGTGAATGGGGCATGGAGGGCGACAAGCGCAACGGAGACCCGACGCTGCGCCCGGCGGTGGAGAAGCCCGAGGAGAACGACCTGACCGCCTGGATCGCGGCGCTGGCCCACGCCCACACGGGCAGCAAGGCGCTGTGCCGGGGCAGCTACCGCAATGTGCTGGTCCAGCCTAAGCAGCTGATTTTTGAGCGCTATGCCGACGGTGAGCGGGTGCTGGTGGCCATCAACGCGGACGGCAATCCGTATGATGCGCATTTTGACGCGGGCTGCGGCCGCGCGGTGGACCTCATCACAGGCGCCGACCACGACTTTGGCGGCGGCAGCACGCTGGAGCCGTACAGCTGCCACTTCTGGAAATGTGAGCGATAATACGATATAAAAAGGCGCCTGTCCGTGTGGGCAGGTGCCTTTTTGTGCTATGCTGTATGTTGTAGGGGGCAGCGTCCTCGACGCCCCGCAGGGCAGTATGCAGGGCGGCCTGCCCTCAGGCCGCCGCAGCGGGGGGAGGGTGCCCCGCCCTACAATGTATGGGTTAAAGGGGCAGCCCCTGTAAACCCTGCGGGCAGGGCATGCCCGGCCCCTACATGGCAGGCGCTATCACAGGTTCGTATATCCCATCAGCTTTTCATCCACGACGGCGGCGGTGTCGCGGCCCTCGCGCAGCGCCCAGACGACAAGGCTCTGGCCGCGGCGCATATCGCCGCAGGCAAACACCTTCGGGTCGGCAGTGGCGTACTTCACATCGGCCACGGTGCCGTGCTTCGTGCGCTCGACGCCGAACGCATCGGCCACATAGGGCTCGCAGCCCGTAAAGCCTGCCGCGATCAGCACAAGGTCGCAGTCCACGGTGAACTCCTCGCCGGTGGGCACCATCTGGCGGCGTCCGTCCACGACCTCGCTTTTCAGCTTGGCGATCAGTGCGCCGCAGACCTGCCCGGCCTCGTTCTTGTAGAACTCTTTGACCGTTGTCTGGTAGACGCGGGGGTCAAAGCCGAATTTGGCAATGGCCTCCTGCTGGCCGTAGTCGGTTTTCAGCACGCGGGGCCACTCGGGCCAGTCGTTGCCGGGGGCACGGGCCGCGGGCGGGCAGGGCATCATTTCCAGCTGCATGACGCTTTCGCAGCCCTGGCGGATGGCCGTGCCGACGCAGTCGTTGCCGGTGTCGCCGCCGCCGATGACCAGCACCCGCTTGCCCGCAGCGGAAACGGCCTTGCCGTCCGCAAAGTTGGAATCCAGCAGACTGCGGGTCACGCTGGTCAGGTAATCCACCGCAAAGAAGATGCCCTGCGCGTCGCGGCCCGGGGCCTGGATGTCGCGGGCCTGCTTCGCGCCGCAGCACAGCACCACGGCGTCATAGCGGGCCTTCAGCTCCTCGGCGCTGACCGTATTGCCGACGTCGGCGTTAAAAACAAACTCAATGCCCTCGTCCTGCAAAATTTTCACGCGGCGGTCAATGACCCACTTTTCCAGCTTCATGTTGGGGATGCCGTACATCAGCAGGCCGCCCGCGCGGTCCTCGCGCTCATAGATGGTCACGCGATGGCCGCGCTTGTTGAGCAGGTCGGCCGCGGACAGGCCCGCGGGACCCGCGCCGATGACCGCCACGGTCTTGCCCGTGCGGGCCGGGGGAGGCACGGCATGAATGGCGCCGCTCTCGTAACCGTATTCCACGATGGCGCGCTCGTTTTCCTTGACCGTGACTGGGTCACCCGTGACGTTGCCGCAGGTGCAGGCCGCCTCGCACAGGGCGGGGCAGACCCGGCTCGTGAACTCCGGGTATCGGTTCGTGGCGATCAGCCGGTGCACGGCCAGATCCCACTTGCCCTGATAGACCAGGTCGTTCCACTCGGGGATCAGGTTGTTCAGCGGGCAGCCGCTGAACATGCCGCCCAGCTGAACGCCGCTCTGGCAGAAGGGGACACCGCAGTCCATGCAGCGTGCGCCCTGGGCCTGCTGCTCGTCGGTGTGCAGCGGGACGTGAAACTCGTTAAAATTTCGGATGCGCTCCTCGGGCGGCAGCTCTAAACTGGTCTGCCGCGTAATTTCCATAAATCCTGTCGGTTTGCCCATGGTACTCTGCCTCCCTTACTTTGCGCTTTTCATGGCGTAGAACGCCTCGATCTGGGCCTGCTCGCTGTCCTCGCCCTTTTCTTCCATCTGGGCGATCAGGCGCAGCATCTTGTCGTAGTCATGGGGCAGGACCTTCTTGAACTTGGGCAGATACTCGCCGAAGTTGTCAAGGATTTCCTTGCCGCGCGGCGACCCGGTCAGCTCCACATGCTCACGGATCAGGTCTTTCAACAGCGATACATCGTACTTGTGCTCCACAGGCTCCAGACTGACCATGTCCTTGTTGACGCGCTGGTAGAAGTCCCAGTCCTCGTCCAGCACGTAGGCGATGCCGCCGCTCATGCCGGCTGCAAAGTTCTTGCCGGTCTTGCCAAGCACGACCACCGTGCCGCCGGTCATGTACTCGCAGCCATGGTCGCCCACGCCCTCCACAACGGCAGTTGCGCCGGAGTTGCGCACGCAGAAGCGCTCACCGGCCACGCCGTTGATGAACGCCGTGCCGCCCGTAGCACCGTACAGTGCCACGTTGCCGATGACGATGTTCTCGCTGCGGTCAAAGGCGGCGTCCTTCGGCGGGTAGACGATGAGCTTGCCGCCGGACAGACCCTTGCCGATGTAGTCATTCGCGTCGCCGACCAGCTCGAGCGTCAGGCCCTTGGGGATGAAAGCGCCGAAGCTCTGGCCGCCGTAGCCGTGGCAGACGACATGGAACGTGTCGTCGGGCAGCGTGTTGCCGAACCTGGCGGTGATCTCGCTGCCAATAATCGTGCCGAACGCGCGGTCCGTGTTGCCGACGTCCAGCGTGACGGTGCTGGGCTTCGGCTCGGCGGAGTCGAAGCTCTTTTTGAACTTCTTCATCAGGATGCGCATGTCGGGGGTCTTTTCCAGCTGGAAGTTGTAAACATCCTTCGCGTTGAAGTGTACGTTGGAGTTCTCGACCAGCGGGTTCTGCAAAAGCGCGGTCAGGTCCATCTCACCGGCGCGGGAGCCTGCAGGCGCGGGTTTGACCTTGAGCAGGTCGGTGCGGCCCACCAGCTCATCGACGGTGCACACGCCGAGCTTTGCCATGTACTCGCGCAGGTCCTCGGCCATGAAGCGCATAAAGTTCATGATGTACTCGGGCTTGCCCTTGAATCGCTTGCGCAGCTCGGGGTTCTGGGTGCAGATGCCCATGGGGCAGGTGTCAAGGTTGCAGACGCGCATCATGACGCAGCCCATGGCCACCAGCGGGCCGGTGCCGAAGCCGAATTCCTCGGCACCCAGCAGGGCGGCAATGGCAACGTCGCGGCCACTCATCAGCTTGCTGTCCGCCTCGATGCGGACACGGCTGCGCAGACCGTTCATGATCAGGCACTGGTGTGCCTCGGCAATGCCCAGCTCCCACGGCAGACCCGCGTTGTGGATGGAGTTGCGGGGGGCTGCGCCCGTGCCGCCGTCAAAGCCGGAAATCAGGATGACCTCCGCACCGGCCTTGGCAACGCCCGCGGCAATCGTGCCGACACCGGCCTCGCTGACGAGCTTGACGTTGATGGCTGCCTTGCGGTTGGAGCACTTCAAATCGTAGATCAGCTGCGCCAGGTCCTCAATCGAGTAAATATCGTGGTGGGGCGGGGGAGAGATCAGGCCGACGCCGGTGGTCGAGTTGCGGGTCTTGGCGACCCACGGGTAGACCTTGCCGCCGGGCAGCTGGCCGCCCTCGCCGGGCTTCGCGCCCTGCGCCATCTTGATCTGGATCTCACTGGCGGAGACCAGATACTTGCTTGTCACGCCGAAGCGGGCGGATGCCACCTGCTTGATGGCGGAGTTGCGCTCGGTGCCGTAGCGGTCCTCGGCCTCGCCGCCCTCGCCGGTGTTGGACTTGCCGCCCAGACGGTTCATGGCGATAGCCATGCACTCGTGGGCCTCCTCGGACAGCGCGCCGTAGCTCATGGCCGCGGTCTTGAAGCGCTTGACGATGGAGTCAACGCTCTCGACCTCGTCGAGGGGCACGCCCTGCTCGGGATAGTTGAAGTCCAGCAGGCTGCGCAGGTGCATCGCGTCGCCGTTCTCATTGGCAGCGGCGGCGGTGTACTGCTTGAAGGTATCGTAATTGCCGGTCCAGCAGGCCTGCTGCAAAAGGTGGATGGTCTGCGGGTTGTAGAGGTGCTGCTCGGCAGCGGGGCCGCCGCGGAATTTGTGCGCACCCAGGCTCGGCAGCTCGCGGTTGATGTCCAGACCCAGCGGGTCGAATGCTTCCTGATGGCGGGCTTCCAGATCATTCTGGATGTCCTGGATCGTGATGCCGCCCACGCGGGAGACGGTGTTCGTAAAGTATTTGTCGATGACCTCTTTCGAGATGCCCAGCGCCTCAAAGATCTGGCTGCCCGCGTAGGACTGGATCGTGGAAATGCCCATCTTGGACGCGATTTTGACAATGCCCGCCAGCACGGCCTTGTTGTAGTCGCTGACAGCGGCGTAGTAGTCTTTGTCGAGAAGGCCGTCGGAAATCAGCTCACCGATAGTCTCCTGCGCCAGATACGGGTTGATGGCAGCTGCGCCGTAGCCCAGCAGCGTGGCGAAGTCGTGTACCAGGCGCGGCTCGCCGCTTTCCAGAATCAGCGCCATGGCGGTGCGCTTGCGGGTGCGGACCAGATACTTGCTGACCGCGCCCACAGCCAGCAGGCTGGGAATGGCGACGTGGTACTCGTCAATGTCGCGGTCCGACAAAATCAGGATGTTCGCGCCGTCGCGGTAGGCGCGGTCCACATCGACAAACAGGCGCTCAATGGCCTTTTCCAGGTCGGTGTTCTTGTAGTAGCAGATGGACAGCGTTACGACCTTGAAGCCGGGCACGTCCATGGCCTTGATCTTGAGCAGGTCGGTCTCGGTCAGGATCGGGTTCTCGATTTTCAGGACCTTGCAGTTGTCGGCGTCCTCCTCCAGAAGATTGCCCTGCGCACCGACGTAGACGGTGGTCGAGGTGACGATCTTCTCGCGCAGCGCGTCGATGGGCGGGTTCGTGACCTGCGCAAACATCTGCTTGAAATACTCGCTCAGATTCGGGCGGGTGTGGCTCAAAACGGCCAGCGGAGTATCGCTGCCCATGGCCCCGGCGGG
>OMEA01001107.1_pt1 | contig 11586 bp, 10 predicted proteins | sample 1645321 | NCBI WGS metagenome assembly OMEA01 (sample SAMEA103958151, study PRJEB25191) | human gut metagenome
TCCCATTCTTCTTAATCTGATTTTTACTGCCATTTCTTTTTCCTCCACATAAACTTCATCCTGTCCGGATGTTTTTCTTTTTGAAACCCGTACCGGATTACCCGGTCCGGAAAACTACACATTTCTTATATATATAAATTAAAATGGTAATTTCATACCGCCAAAACCGCCAAATCCTCTGCGGCCTTTTTTGCCTCCCATCATACCGGGAAGCTGCTTCATCATCTTCTGACTCTGTTCAAATTGCTTGATGAAGCGGTTTACAACTGCGATGTCCACGCCTGCGCCCTTTGCGATCCTGTGCTTTCTGCTCGGATTTAAGAGCTTCGGATTCTGTCTTTCCTCAACCGTCATGGAAAGAACAATCGCTTCCATACGTGCCATCTGCTTTTCATCGATGGCTCCTTCCAGATCTGCGCCGCTGATCCCCATCCCGGGCATCATACTCAAAATAGAAGAAAGACCTCCCATTTTACGCATCTGCTTCATACTCTCCAGGTAATCCTCAAAATCGAATTTACCCTTCTTCATCTTTGCAGCCATCTGCTTTTCTTTTTCCTCGTCGATGTCCATGCTTTCCTGCGCTTTTTCAATCAGCGTCAGCACATCACCCATTCCGAGGATTCGGCTCGCCATACGATCCGGGTAAAATGGCTCCAGATCGGTAAGCTTCTCTCCCATACCTGAGTACAGGATTGGCTTGCCCGTTACTGCCTTGATTGACAGTGCGGCACCGCCTCTGGTATCACCATCCAGCTTTGTGAGGATGACACCATCTATACCTATCTTATCATTGAACGTTGTCGCTACATTTACCGCATCCTGTCCTGTCATGGCATCAACGACGAGAATACTCTGGAATACATCCACATTCTCTTTGATCTCAACCAGCTCTGTCATCATATTCTCATCAATATGAAGACGTCCGGCAGTATCTAAGATTACAACCTGATTGCCATTCTTTGCCGCATGCTCAACTGCCGCTTTCGCAATATTTACCGGCTTATTCTTATCGCCCATGGAGAATACTTCAACTTCCTGCTTCTCTCCATTGATTTTCAACTGCTCAATAGCAGCCGGGCGATACACATCACAGGCTACCAGCAGTGGTTTCTTGCCCTTCTGCTTTAACTTACCTGCAATCTTAGCGGTTGTGGTGGTTTTACCAGCTCCCTGAAGACCTACCATCATAATAACGGTAATCTGCTGTCCCGGACGAAGTGCTATCTCCGTTGTCTCGGAACCCATGAGCCTGACCATCTCTTCATTTACAATTTTAATTACCATCTGTCCAGGATTCAGTCCGTTCATTACATCGGAACCAATTGCACGCTCCTGCACCGCTTTGGTAAACTGTTTTACTACCTTAAAGTTAACATCTGCTTCAAGCAGAGCCATCTTTACTTCTTTCAGTGCTGCCTTCACATCATCTTCCGTAAGCCTTCCCTTACTGCGAAGATTCTTAAATACATTTTGAAGTTTCTGTGAAAGACTGTCAAATGCCATATTACAGCTCCTCCAATATTTCTCCCGAAATTCTCTCTATTTCATCAATTACTGTATCCTTGCGTCCTGCCCGGAAGCTTTCCGCTAATTTGTTAATCTCTTCTACCTTCTGCTTCGTCTCTAAGAACTTCTTTACCAGATGAAGCTTCTCTTCATAGCCTTCCAGCATCTTATTGCACCGCTTAATCAGGTCATGTACACCCTGGCGGCTGATGCCCTCGCAGGAAGCTATCTCGCCTAAAGATAAATCATTGAACACGAAATCTTCGTAGATTCTTCTCTGATGTTCATTGAGCAGCTCTCCATAAAAATCATATAAATAAGCCTGTTCTACTTTTTCTTCCATGCTCTCACTCCTTGCGACCTTAGCTATCATACTATAAAGGAATCAGGGTGTCAAGTATTTTTTCTTGACACCCTGTTTTTTCTTCTATTACACTCGCTTTTCATTTTTCCGAATATCTGTTATACGCTCCTTTTTACGATTCATCAAGAAATTTCAGAGTTGCAAAGTCTGCCACCGACAGCTTCCTACAGATACTTTACAGAAAAGTAAAAAAAGCCTTGATATCATCAAGGCTTTTTTCATGCAGGAGATGGGACTTGAACCCACACGATATTGCTACCACAGGCACCTGAAGCCTGCGCGTCTGCCAATTCCGCCACTCCTGCGAACAAATGATATTTTACCGTTTCAACGGTAATAAGTCAACCCCTATTTTTAATTTTTTCCCTTTTTTTGAAAAAATATATAAAATTGACAAAAATCAAAAAAAGTTAAAAATAGGCATTGACAATTGTCCCGGAATTTGTTACTATTTACAAGTCGTCATGAGACGTAAGTTCATACGGTATGCGGAAGTGTCGGAACTGGCAGACGAGCAAGACTAAGGATCTTGTAAGCATTGCGCTTGTGTGGGTTCAAGTCCCATCTTCCGCATTCATTAATAAAGCGGGAAGCCTGATAATTCAAGGCTTCCTGTTTTTTTGTTTGTAGCCAGTTTTGGGTTACAGTTGGGTTACAACTTTTTATTGCTTAAGAATCGAGTACTTTTGCAAATTCTTCGGCATATTCTGTGATATCTTTTGTCTGGTGGATATAACATTTCTGGGTCGTGGAAATATCCTTATGTCCTGCAAATGTCTTTAGTGTATCCTCAGAAATTACCATAGCTTCATGAAGCTCCGATATCGTGGTACGTCTGATACTATGATTGCCGGATGGTCTGCCATCAATGACAAAAGCATCTTTTTCATTCCTCACACCATTTAATCTGCGGATAACATTGTTGATAGCATGGTCATGAATTCTTTTTCCGGTTTTATCCAGAAAAATAAAATCATCATCCTTGTGATATGTCTTAGTTTCCTCCTGACAAATCGTAATGGTTCCATCCTCATTGGGTTCTCCTGTGTAGGCTTGGCAATCAGTTTTTTTCCACCATCCGCAGTTGGAACTTTGGTTTTATATCTGCCATCCGATGCAAGCCATATTCCACAGAAACCTTTCTGTCGGTTCAATATTTTTCGCGTTTTGTCATATGCTCTAATTGTTCCGACACATCGTCTGAGGTAATTATATTCTCATTGAGGTCGTTAAGCAATGACATAATGGCAGGAATGGCATCTGATTTTAAAGAACATCAGATGCCATTCCAGGTATTTTTTCTATATTCTGCTTCTATTTTTCTTCCCGCTACTCTTTTATTTTTGCATACACAACCTTCAACAGCTTATTGTGTGGATTCTCAATCGGGTTTAATTCAATGCTCCTAAACTTCTTTAAGAAGGTAGAAAGTTTACTGCACTGGTAATTTCGTGGGTCAAAGCCCGGAATACGTTTGCTCAGATTGATTCCAAGCTCAGAAATATTAATCCAGCCATTTTCCTCTGCATTGCTCCGGATAATGGAGATTACCTCCTTTTCAATATCCGAAAGCTTCGGAAGGTTGTCATTGTCCCCGGCATCCTTTTCCGAAGATGCATTCGTATTTCTTCTTGTGGTGGCTGTGCGCTGTTTTTCCTCTGCTTCTTCCTTATTATAAAGTAAATCAAGATACTTGAAATTCTCGCAGGCATTTACAAAGGACTTCGGTGTCTTCTCCTCTCCCATTCCGATTACCATCATACCGGCTTCCTTTAAGCGCATGGCAAGTTTGGTAAAATCACTGTCTGACGACACCAGGCAGAAACCGCTGACTTTGCCGGAATAAAGAATATCCATGGCATCTATAATCAATGCCGAATCTGAAGCACTTTTTCCCGCAGTATAATTGCACTGCAATTCCGGTGTCAGAGCATACTCCTGCATATTTTTCATCCATGCAGATACGCTCGGATTCGAATAATCTCCATAAACCCGCTTATAAGTAGCCACCCCGTAATTGCTGACCTCATCCATAATTAGTTTCACATATTTATTGGATACATTTTCTGCATCAATCAGTACTGCTAATTTCGGTTGTTCATTCATACCATCTGCGCTCCTATTTCTTTAAGTGTCCCGTAACTACTACACGAATCAGATTGGTGGTACCGGAAATACCCAATGGAATTCCAGCTGTAATAACCGCCAGATCTCCATGCTGTACATATCCATGCTGTTCTGCGGATTCCATTGCATTATTAAACAATGCTTCTGTATCCGTCTCTTCCTGTATCATAAGTGGTGTTACGCCCCAGGAAAGATTCATCTGATAATAACTCTTTTCCGATGGGGTACAGCCGATAATTGCACATTTCGGACGATATCTTGAAATCATGCGGGCAGTCTTGCCGGATTTGGTTACCGTAACAATTGCTGCCGCATTGATGTCAATGGCAGTCATGCAGGTTGCATGGGAAATGGCATCGGTTACATCCGGATTATCAATCTTCTCCAGCTGGCGGAAACGTTTCTCATAATCAATATCATTTTCTGTATATTCCGCAATCTCTGTCATGGTTTTTAATGCCTCCACCGGATATTTCCCGGCAGCAGTCTCACCAGACAGCATAATTGCACTGGTTCCATCATAAATAGCATTGGCAACATCTGTTGCTTCCGCTCTGGTCGGGCGTGGATTCTTCATCATGGAATCCAGCATCTGGGTTGCCGTAATAACAACCTTTTCTGCATGGTAAACCTTTTTTATAATTTTCTTCTGAATTGCCGGAACTTCACGAATCGGAATCTCCACTCCCATGTCTCCTCTGGCAACCATAATGCCATCTGACACTGCCAGAATCTCATCAATATTATCTACACCCTGACGGTTTTCGATTTTAGAGATAATCTTAATGTCATTGCAGCCCTGCTCTGCCATAATTTTCCGTAACTGCAGCACATCATCTGCACAGCGTACAAAAGATGCTGCAATAAAATCTACACCCTGCTCAATTCCAAATAGAATATCGGAGCGGTCTTTCGGGCTGATATAAGGCATGGACAGATTTACATTCGGTACATTAATTCCTTTGCGGTCTGAAATCACACCACCATTTTCTACTTTACAGGTAATCTCAGTTTCTGTCACATTGGTTACCAGCATTTCAATCAGTCCATCATCAATCAGCATTCTGGTTCCGGCTTTGACATCATGTACCAGATTTTTGTAAGTAATAGAGACCCGCTCTTTATTTCCCATAATATCATTAGTAGTAAGCTTAAAGGTATCTCCCGGAAGCAGCTCTGCTCTGCCGCCCTCCAGCTGTCCAATCCGAATTTCCGGTCCACTGGTATCAAGGAGAATTCCAACCGGTCTGCCCAGTTCCTTACGCATCTTTTTTACACGATCCATGGTTACTTTATGTTCTGCCTGTGAGCCGTGGGAAAAGTTAATTCTCGCCACGTCCATTCCATTTTCCATCAACTGTTTTAATACTTCATCATCCTTTGTTGCCGGTCCTAATGTACATATAATTTTTGTCTTTCTCATATTCTGTCCTTTCCTGCTACAAGCCCTCTATCTTCTTTTATTCCTTTATACTTCTTTCGTCTTTTCCTGTTCCTCTTTAGAAGAAGTCTCATCTTCTCTGCCATGATGCTCATACCACCAGCATACGGCAACTGCTGCCGCTGCCATAACGCCCATAAGTGCTACTACAATATCCTGTGCCATATTTTATCCTCCTATCACAGTTATGACCTGATATTGTACGCAAAGAAACCTATGCTCCTCTGCGCACAGGTAAATTGCTTCTAACTTGTGATAGTCAGCCCTTCGCTCCATCCTGATGATGGATATAGCCTATAATGACACGCCTGCTGTCCAAAACATCCTTTGATTTCCGTAATTCAAAGTTCCAGCCGTCTTTTGCCTGATTTTCAGGCAATACTGCTGCCAGCGATAATGCTGCTCCTTCCAAATCGCTGTTTTTCTCCGACAGTCTGCGGTATCCTGCTGTAATCCTGCCGGTCTCATGATTTCCCAAAAGTTCTTCGGTACAGCTCTCTGATGGTCTGGATAAATGTGCTGCCTGTGTGAAATTCTGGTTCGCAGTATCTTCACATGCAAAGGAAGAATCTATGTTGATATTTTCAACATACATTCCTGAAACCGTCATAATAACAGCCACTATGAGACTTATCAGCTTTTTCTTTAAACCTGTTATCCTCATTGTATTCTCCCTGCTTACTGCGTAACTGTAAAAAAACTGGCAGGAGTAACTCCTGCCAGTTGCGTTGCTACCCGTCTGCTTACGCTCATTATAAGCATTTCGCTATTGAAATGCAAGAAACGAATAGACAATTATTCTTTTTTTACATAATCTTTACTTATTAACTGCCGGATACGACACCAAGTTCCAAAAGCCTTCTTTTTGCCTGCTGCTGATTCTGAAACTGTATGCCTGTAATGCCAAGCTTTTCTGCCGCCTCTACGTTTTCCGGACGGTCGTCTATGAATACACATTCCTGTGGCACTAAATGGTATCTGTCCAGCAATAGCTTATAAATTTCCGCTTCCGGCTTGATGCACTTCACCTGATAGGAAAAGATTGCTCCGGTAGTCTCCTTTTCAAAAGAAAGTTCTTCTGTTGCTTTTTCATAAGTGCTCTTTGGAAAATTAGATAATATATAGGTATGATATCCATTTTTCTCAAGGCTTCGTATCCACCGCACCGTATATGGATAAGTATGAATCGTCTCTCCTACATGGTCATAAAAGAGTCTTATTTCTCTTTCATAATCCGGTGCTTCCTTGATGCATGCAGCAATAATCTCTTCATCCGGCTTTGCTCCCCGGTCAAATTCATTCCAGGTTACGGAACGGACGGTAGCATCCGCCACACATTCAAAAGTTTCCCCCTCAAAACCGAGCTTATGAAATACTTCTTCCCAGCGAAAGTCTACCAGTACATTTCCTACGTCAAAGATTACATTTTTTATCATCACAATCTGCCTTTATTCTTAACGATAAATGATATCATTTCTTCCCGGTCCGTTAGAAACCATGGTAATCGGATATCCAATCTGTTCTTCAATGAATTCTACATATTTACGGCAGTTTTCCGGAAGGTCTTCGTATTTCTTAATTCCACGGATATCTGTCTTCCAGCCCGGAAGTTTCTTTAATACAGGTTTTGCTTTTTCAAGCTTTGTGGTTACAGGGAAGTCTGTGGTTACTTCTCCGTCGATTTCATATCCTACGCAAACCGGAATCTCATCTAAATATCCTAAAACATCTAACACGGTAAATGCTACATCAGTTGCTCCCTGCATGCGGCAGCCATATTTACTTGCCACACAGTCAAACCATCCCATACGTCTTGGACGTCCTGTGGTTGCACCGAATTCTCCGCCGTCTCCACCGCGTTTTCTTAATTCATCTGCTTCTTCGCCAAAGATTTCGCTGACGAATGCGCCTGCACCAACAGCAGAAGAATATGCTTTACATACAGTAACAATTTTCTTAATCTCATATGGTGGGATTCCTGCTCCGATTGCACCATATGCAGCCAATGTAGAAGAAGATGTTACCATTGGATAAATTCCGTGATCCGGGTCTTTTAAGGTTCCAAGCTGTCCCTCTAAGAGAATGTTCTTTCCTTCTTTGATTGCCTTATCAAGATATAAAGAAACATCACAGACATACGGAGCTACCATATCACGGTACTCATGTAATGTATTTAACAGCTCTGCCTTGTCCAGTAATGGTTTGTGGTACATATGCTCTAACATAATATTTTTCATTTCACAGATACGGTCTACCTTTTCTGTTAAAGTATCTTCATCGAAAAGTTCACTTACCTGGAAACCGATTTTTGCATATTTATCTGAATAAAATGGTGCAATACCTGACTTGGTAGAACCGAATGATTTCTTGCCAAGACGCTCCTCTTCGTACTGATCAAAAAGCACATGATACGGCATAACAATCTGTGCACGGTCAGAAACCAAAAGCTTAGGTGCCGGTACATTACGGTCTGTAATAGACTTCATCTCATTGAAAAGCTTCGGGATATCAAGTGCAACACCATTTCCGATAATACTTGTGGTATGTCCGTAGAACACTCCTGATGGAAGGGTATGTAATGCAAATTTTCCGTAATCATTTACGATAGTATGTCCTGCATTTGCACCACCCTGGAAACGGATAATAATATCTGCTTCCTTTGCAAGCATATCAGTAATCTTGCCTTTTCCTTCATCTCCCCAGTTTGCACCAACTACTGCTGTAACCATTTTTATTTCCTCCTTATAATAAGAAATATGTTCTTCTCGCTGCTCGCGTAACTATGAGAAACACGCTTTACGAGCTACTCGCGGAGCGTTTTTTACTTTACAGGAAAGCAATTTCCTGTAAAGCAAAAAAGAACCGGTGTAAAAACCAGTTCTCTGCTTCTTACTTTCTGATTATACCGAATCAGATATTATAAGTAAAGTCAATATTCCTTATACTCGATATAAGTTTTACTTATGTTGTAATAATTCCAATAATTTTTCTGCTGCCGCAGTCAACGGAACCCTGTCATCCGAAACAATACAGAACTGTCTGGCAGGAATCTTCTTATTAAATATAATCTGAAACAGTTCCCCCTTTTCAATTTCTTCCTGGGCAAAGTCCCTGACCACATTTGCTATGCCAAGGCTCCTTTTTGCAAACTGTATCAGCATATCGCTGGTGGCAAGTTCTATCTCCGGATGAATCACAACGCCTTCTCCCAGCAGAAATTCCTCTACATATTTTCTGGTAGAGGTATTTCCCTCCAGGCACATAACCGGCAGATGTTCCAATTCTTTATAGCTTAATTTACCGCCCTTTAAATATTCAAATTTTCGTCCTGCCACAAAGACATCTTCTATCTCACGCACCGGAATCACATGCATATTCTTCGTTGTCTCCATAGGCGTGCTGACTACACCAAAATCGATTCTGCCGCTCTGCAGATATTTCAGTGTCTCCGGTGTCGGTGCATTGGTAACTGTAATCCTGATTTTCGGATACTGCTCATGAAACTGTTCCAGATAAGAAAGCAGATAAAACTGCAGTGTCATATCGCTGGCTCCGATACATACTTCTCCGCTGGTCAGCTCCTGCATTTCAAGGAATTTGCGTTCGCCTTCCCGGATGGTCTCATAGCCCCGCTGCACATAGCCGTAAAGTGTCTGCCCCTCTGCAGTCAGACGCACCCCTCTGGATGTCCGCATGAAAAGGGTGGTTCCCAGCTCCCGCTCCAAATTACGGATTGCCTGGGACACTGCCGGCTGTGAAACATTCAGTTCTTCTGCTGCCAATGTAATACTGTGAAGTTTTCCTACATAATAAAAAAATTTGTAATATTCTAAATTCGTATTCATGAGCGAATTATACCATAATTAGATTGATTTTTACATTGTCATTTTTATTTTACCAATGTATACTAATCCCGTTTCCTAAGAATATAGTATTTTTTTCTCATATAGTGCAGAATATTTCTGCAAAATTTTTTTGAAAGGAGCTTATAATTATGACGAAAGATATGACAATCGGAAATCCACTGAAATTAATCCTTCTCTTCTCACTTCCTGTATTGTTCGGGAATCTGTTCCAGCAGTTCTACAACATGGTAGATACCATCATTGTAGGACAGTTTTTAGGAGAAGATGCCCTGGCTGCTGTAGGTGCAACCGGTTCTATTATGTTTCTGGTGCTTGGTTTTGCATCCGGACTTGCCCAGGGATTCGGTGTTATGGTATCACAGGCTTTCGGTGCAAAGGATGAAAGCCGTTTAAAGCATATTGTTGCTTTATCCTTCCTCTTAACCATAATCATTTCCGTGATTCTTACCGCATTGACTGTTACTACTTCCCGTGAGCTTTTAATCTTTATGAACACACCGGATAATATTCTTGATATGGCAGACTCTTATATCCGGGTTATCTTCTGGGGTATCATTACCAGTATGATGTACAATGTTGTTTCCGGAATTTTAAGAGGTGTTGGTGACAGCAAGACTCCATTATACTTCCTGCTGTTTTCCTCCGCTCTTAATATTGTGCTGGATTTATTCTGTATTGTAACTTTAAAATTAAATGTTGCAGGTGCTGCATATGCCACCGTAATCTCACAGGGTATTTCCGCTGTTCTCTGTCTTATTTATATGTACCGTAAATTCACGATTCTCCGCACCAGAAAAAGTGATTACTACATCGACCGCGTGACAACCGCCCAGATGATGGGACTTGGTATCCCGATGGCTTTGAACTACTCTCTGATAGCTGTTGGTTCCATGATTCTTCAGTCTGCAGTAAATGTATTTGGTTCCAGTGCTGTTGCAGCCTTTACTGCTGCATCCAAGGTAGAACAGATTTCTACCCAGCCAATGCCGGCTCTTGGAACCACAATGTCTACTTACTGTGGTCAGAACTTAGGTGCCGGAAAATATGACCGCATCTTCGATGGCATGAAGAAGGCCTTTGGAATCGCCCTTGGAACTGTTGCAATTGCTGCATTCATCTGTACTGTATTTGGCCGTTCCATTGTTTCCCTTTTCTTAAGCGAACCGACGGAAGCCATTTACAGTTATGCCACACAGTACTTAAATACCATCAGCTGCTTTTTCTTCTTTCTTGCTCTTATTTACCTTTATCGTACTTCTTTGCAGGGACTTGGAAAAGGTATCATGCCTATGGTCAGCGGTATCTTTGAAATGATTTGCCGTGTCGGTGTCGTATGGCTCCTTTTAAATCCATATGGATACTGGTCAGTCCGTCTGGCAAGTCCGGTAGCATGGATTGGTGCCGGTGTACCACTTATGATTTCCTATCTTGTTTGGAAGAACCGGAAAAAGAAACAGCTCCGCAGTCAGGCTGTATAAAATCCTGAGCCTGCAATGCTGCAGCACGCAGAAAAGAAGCCCCATCCTCTGAATCATCAGACGATGGGGCTTCTACTTTACTTATTACTTATTTCATATTCCAGTTTATGCAACCGGATTTCCGCACTTGGTACAAAACTTATTTCCAGCTACAAGCGGAGCACCACATTTACTGCATACCGGCTGTACTGGCTGCTGTGGCTGTACTGGCTGGCTCTGGAACTGTCCCTGCTGCTGTGGCTGCATTGGCTGTCCCTGGAACTGTCCCTGCTGTGGTGGTACATTTCCATACATATTCTGCTGTGGCATTCCCTGATATCCGTTCATCATTTTCTGTCTGATTAATGGCTTCTCAGCCTGAAGTACGTTGATAATAATCAACAGATCCAACACTACAATTGCCAGAATAAATAAGATATTAAATATAAATCCGGCTGTAACTTTTGCTGTACAGTAATTATCTGTTGCTTCCTTATTTACTCCGACGCAAAGTGCAATCCAGAAAATAAAGTCAACAACTGCACAGCTTCCGGATGCGATTGCAGCAATTTTATCTTTTAATACGCTCTTTAAGCACCAGAGAGCCAGCATAGCGATTGGAAGCAGCAGCATTATGATGCAGATTACTTTTGGATCAGATACACTTTCGCCTTCGATTTTAATACCTGTCATAGCTTTAAAAGCACTAATTTTAATATTTCCATATCCTGCACAGGATACCATGAATGATGGCACAAAGAAAAATACCATTAATAAAATAGATAACAGACGAATAATATTTTTCACATGAATGTGCTTTGT
>OMEA01001111.1_pt1 | contig 11547 bp, 9 predicted proteins | sample 1645321 | NCBI WGS metagenome assembly OMEA01 (sample SAMEA103958151, study PRJEB25191) | human gut metagenome
AATACTGTTCCCGGCATGACGGCAACCAGCCTGGTTCCGAAGGCTGCTGCTGCTGTTGGCATCAGCTTCCCGGAGCTGTGCGAGAAAATTTTACTGAGCGCTAAATAAAAAAGTTTTACTAGGAGCCAAAGGAGGTGCAGCATGGATTCATCGCAGACTATACGCGAACAACTGCGCAGACGCAGACGCCGGAAATTCTGGCACCTGGTGCGCCTATTGGTATCTACGGCTGTACTTGCTGTAACATGTACATATGCCTGGCGCTATGTGCATAATCCTGCATTTGCCTTTGGCAATGTCAGCATTCACGGAAGCAGTCAGCTGACGGAGGCAGAGGTTATCTCGCTTGCAGGCTGCGGGCAAGGCCCGTTGAATCTTTTCAATGCCAGCTCCGGCCGTCTGCGTGAGGCTTTGCTGCATGATGTCCGCTTTAAGAATGCAGAGGTGGCTTACCGCTTTCCGGCAACCTTGCAGGTGAGCGTAGAGGAACGGCAGCCGGCGCTTTATGTTGCCAATTCCTATCACAGCTATCTGAAGGTGGATTATAACGGCGTTGTTCTTAGTGTGACGACTACTATTCCGGATGCTAAGGCTCCTGTGCTGGCCGGCATAAAATGCGGTAATCTTTATCTGGGCGATAAGGTTGCCAATACGGGTGTGCTGCAGATTCTGCAATTTTTGCAGCAGCTGTGCGGGCTGACGCTGGACGAACTGTTTCAGACCGCCTACTCGGAGCAGGCGCAGCGGCCGGAGTTGGCGTTCCTGCCCCGGTGGCAGACCTGTGAGCTTGACCTTGCCGCCGCCTGCCTCCACGATCTGCCAGCGCTGACCCGCGCCCGCGGTCTGGGTCCACTGGTGGACCCAGGTGCCGTTGCAGACGCCGGACATGGCCAAGTCCATGACCTTGCCCGTAAAGCGGTTCCTGATGCGGTACTCGCCGTCCCCCGCTTCCACAAACTGCCACTGCTGCCAGGGCTGACCCTCGTAGCTCCACAGGCGGACGGACGCGCCGTTCTCGGTGTTGAAATCGGCCACTTCCAGCACGCGGCCATTGGCGGCGGCGATGGTATAATAGGCATCCGGGCGGATGACGGTCTGGGCTGATTTCCTCATGGTGAATCCTCCTTTTAGACAGAAAGCTGTACATTGTTCTGTCCGTTTTTTTCATTATAGCACAACTGCGCCGCGCTGTTTTACCAAAATTTTGCGGTACTGTTTGGGCAATCCGCCAAGCACTTGGCCGGACGGCGCATTTTTTGTCAGTTTTTGCGGCTGCCGCACTTGCATTTTTTGTGCATATATTATATTATAGAATATATGCTTGTTTTACGGCCACGCGGTGGCCGCTGTAGGGGGAGAGTTCAGCCATGAGAATTGCCTTGATTGCCCACGATTCCCGCAAGGAATTGATGGCTCAGTTCTGCACTGCCTATGTGCGCATTTTGTCTGAGAATGACCTGATCGCCACGGGCGTGACCGGCAAAATCGTCCATGATGCCACCGGTCTGCCGGTGCGCACGCTGTATCCGGGAGGCCGCGGCGGTGCCGAGCAGATCGCTGCCATGATCGGCTGCGGCGAGGTGGACATGCTGCTGTTCTTCCGTGACCCCGTCGGTGCCAAGCCCGGCGAGCCGAACGACATGATGCTGCTGCGCCTGTGCGACATGCACACGATCCCTGTCGCCACAAACATCGCCACCGCGGAGGTTCTGATCCACGGTCTGGAGAGAGGCGACCTGGCCTGGATCGAGCTGCAGCGTGGTCGGAAATAACTAAAAAAGCTGACATAGGGCAAAACAATCCGTCCAAAAAGGCAGAATGTTGAGCAAAATAGGATTAGGCCCCGGCGCTCCGCGCCGGGGCCCCTTTTCTTCCCCGAATCGATTTCAGATTATAAACAACTCCGTCGCTTCTCCGCCACTTTTTCAGAATATAATCAGAAAAAAATCTGAGAAAATGCGCTGCGAGCGGAACGGAGTGGAGCGAGCCTACACGAGAAAAATTTGGAAAATGCCTTTGCCTTTTCGGAATTTTTCAAGTGCCTCTCCATATAGTATATTTTGTCGATTTTGGGAGATTTGAGAAAACGGCTTTGCCCCACAACACAAAATTGTGCGTTGTAGCACTGTGTTGTTGGGGCAAGGCCGTTTTCCTGTTTTGCCAAAAGGCACACTCATTTTCCATTTTTCGCAGAAAATCCGCATTTTTGTTTGATTTTTGGAAAAACAGGAAATTTTCTGTGCCCCAATAGGGCAAAGATATTTTCCTTTTTTGGCGGTTCAAAATCCAGCCCCGGAAAGGGGCGCTATTATGCGCAAACAAGTTCAAAAAGAGCGTTGCACCAAAATCAAACTGGAAAAATGTCCGCGTGTCTGCTGTCTGTATGACAAAGTACAGCTTGCCGCCGCGCGGATGCTCAACGCTGACCCGTCCATCGTCCAAGTAGAGTGCAATATTCCACTTCAACTGAACGAAATTCCGTCTGACGACTTAAATCTGCCGAGCGAAACCTACACAACGGATTTTGTTATCCATTTTGCAGACGGAAAAATCGCCGTCCGTGAAGCCGTTTTCCGCTCACATCTAAGCCGCCCATCTGTCGCTGAACGATTGGAATTATCCCGCCGATACTGGAAGCAACAGGGCATTGACGACTGGGGTATCATCATCGACAAGGAGCGTATACCATGAGACAAAATGATTTGCTCAAATCCGACACAGGTGACCATCTGCGGGTCTTGCTTTACGGCGACCAGCAATCTTATGTTGTCAACTGTCAACGCTGCAAAATGCCTTTTCCAATCTCAACGCCGAGCCTTTTACAGATGGAAAAACTGCCGCAGGATATGTACCGTTTACTCTCACTCGACGAGGATATTTCCGAGCGTCAGCGCCAGCAGCGTGACCGCCGCGCTGAATTGATTGCACCGCTTTTGGTTGAGGAATGTATCTGCGATAAATCCTATCGCAACAGGGTCTTGCGCGAGATTGTCTCTGGCAATTCCATTTCTCGCAAAACCGTCCTGCAATATCTATGGTTATACTGGGTCTACCAAAGTAAAAATGCACTCATACCCGCAGAAAAGTCTCCCACAGAGAAACGCCCTTTGTCGTCAGATGAAAAAACTATCCGCTGGGCGCTAAACAAATTTTACTACACCCCGCAAAAGCAGAGCTTGCAGACCGCTTACAAAATGATGCTTCGTGCAAAATATTGTGACGCTAAAGGCAGGTTAAAACCAGACTATCCCTCGTTTTGGCAGTTCCGCTATTTTTCCGCCAGCACCGTGACCCTATCAGCGAGAGCATCAGCCGCGAGGGTATCAAGGCATACCAGCGCAATCACCGCCCATTTACCGGGGCTGTCAGCGACTATGCGGGCACGATTGGCACATACATGACCGATGCCACCGTTGCGGACATCTACATTGTCAGCCGTCTGTCTCGCCGCCCTATTGGCAGACCTGTTATCTACACAATGGTCGATGCGTACAGCCGTCTGATTACCGGTGTGTATGTCGGCATAGAGGGCGGGCAGTATGCCTTGCGTTTGTTGCTGCAAAACACCTTTGCCGACAAAGTATCCTTTTGTCGCCAGCACAACATAGAGATTGACCCGCAGGACTGGCCGAGCCATCACCTACCGACAAAAATTATGACTGACCGGGGAAGTGAATTTCTCGGTGGCCCGCTGGAAAACCTTTGTGAAAGCTATGGAATTGAAATTGAAAATCTGCCCGCCTATCGCCCCGATTTGAAAGGTGTAGTTGAAAAACTTTTCGACCTTATTCAGAGTGCATACAAGCCGTTGCTGAAAGGCAAAGGCGTTGTAGAATCCGACATACAGGAGCGCGGCGCTCCCGACTATCGCAGACAAGGCACACTTGATTTAGAGCAATTTACCGCTGTCGTTCTGCGCTGTGTTCTCTTTTACAACTCTCAATATATCCAAACAGGTTTCATTCGCACCCCTAACATGGCAAGCGCTGGTATCACGCCCACCGCTGCTGCCATCTGGTCGTTTTGCTTGGCACAAGATGATTGCCCTGTGTCAGTTGCCAGTGACCCCCATTTGCTTTACGCGCTACTCCCCCGCGCGGATGGAAAAATCACACAACGCGGGCTTGAACTATTTAATTTGCGTTTTTCAAACTGCACTTTTAAAAAGCGTTTCGTAACTGCCGGGCTGAATGGCCGGGAACTTGTCAAAGTCGCATATAGTCCAGATTGCCTTGATAACGTTTATCTGTACGAAAACGGCGACTATATCCCGTTCACATTGGCACAAAAAATATATCTTGGCAAATCCTTAGCTGAAATCGCAGATATGCAGCAGAACGAAAAAAGCGAGAGCGCCAACTGGAAACGGCAGGAATTACAGGCGCAAATCGACCTAATGAACGACATAATGCAAATCGCAGACAACGCCGAGCGCGGCATCAGCGACAAGGGCAAAATCAGCCCGCAGATACAGCGCGGACGCACGATTGCGCGAGCGCAGGAGCATATGTCCATGATTGATTTGCTGACCGCCGAACAGGAGGAACACTTTAATGACCGCTGAATACACAACTAGTTTATTGTACCCCGGCAATCCCTATGTCGAAGCCCTGCCACCTATGCTCGCAGGTCAAGAGTTAATCCGCGCATTGGCATCCGTGCCGTTGTACAGCACCAGTGACCGAGACCGCAGCACTGGGGAGCGTCTGCAACTGTTGTCGGCGCTGTATGAGTTTTACCAACCGCTGACAATGACCCTTGACCTATATTGTGAGGTCTATAACGCCATGCAGCACTGTTATGGGCAATACACACCGCAGCGAGAGGCTGCCGCTCTCCAACAGGGCTACGCCGCTATGCAGGGCAAGGCTGTTGCCGCATCCATCGGCGGCGGCAACTCTTTTTCTGTTGTTGGTGTGTCCGGGCTTGGCAAGTCAACGGCATTGCAGCGGGTTTTGTCTTTGTTTCCCTCAATTATCCATCACGAACGCTACAAAGGTCAAATGCTCTGTTGCCAGCAAATCCCCTATCTGGTCGTACAGACCCCACACGACGGCTCTGTCAAGGCAATGATACTGGACATATATTTGCAGCTGGATGCTCTGCTGGGCACAAGCTATCAGCACTACGCACTGGCTCACAAGCTGACCTTGGATGTACTGGTAAGTCAGCTAAACCAAATTGTCCGCATCAACCATGTTGGTCTTTTGGTGATTGATGAGTTACAGAATATCGCCTATCGAAAGAACGGCATCCGCTTTATCAATTTCCTTGTCCAGCTAATCAACGGTGCTGGCGTCAGCATCTGCATGGTTGGCACACCGCGCGTACTGCACGTATTACAGCAAGAGTTCCGTTCCGCTCGGCGCACGACTGGGCTGATATATGACAGATTGCCGGACGACAAGGAATTTGCCTTGCTGCTGCATGGTCTGTGGCATTATCAATATACCCGCTTTGCAACTGACCTCACACCCGAAATGCAAAGCTGGCTGTATCGCAAGACGCAGGGCATCCCAGACGTACTGGTTAAGCTGTTGTATAATGCACAAAAGCTGTGCATTTTAGACGGGCGTGAAAAGCTAGACCTCGAAGTTTTTGAAAGTGCATTTTTGAAAAACCTTGGTATGGTTTCTGACTATATGGCGGAGCTTGCAACAGTCCGCGTTCCCCGCACTAAAATGAAAGTGGAACACTCCCCGGCAGCGATCCGCTCACCAGAAGCAGCAACGCTCCATGATTTGCGGGGAACGCTACGCGCTGCTAAAAAGAGCGGCAGACCACCGTTGGATGCGTACAGCGAGTACATCAAAGGCGAGGTCGAGTTATGATTCCATTCTTCCCGACACCTTACCCGGACGAGCTATGGTACAGCGTCATTTGTCGCTATCATATCCGCAGCGGCAATCCATCGGTCAAGTATTCCATCCGCGAATTGTACGGTACAAATCATATCAACGTACCTGTCGAGTTATGCGGGGCGCTCTCACCCCTGCTTGACACGCTCCCAACAAAGGCCCTCACCGCCAGAGACATTATTATGCAACACACGCTCTATCCTTATTATACACGCTTCTTTTCCAACAACCGCAAAAAAAGCGCCTATATGCTGGCGCTTAACGGCAACCGCCATGCAGGGCAACATATAGGCATCTATCAGAGCAGTAGCATGGACGCGCGGCGGCTGCGCTACTGCCCACAATGCTTTGACGAGGATATTGTGACCTATGGCGAGCCATACTGGCATCGGCTGCACCAGATACCGGGTATAGCCGTCTGCCCTCGGCACGGCTGCTGGCTGGCTGATACCGAAATCACGCTGACCGGGCACAGGCACAATCTGCTGTTTCCCGCATTGCCTGACTGCCACCTGCTCCCCACACCAGACACCACACCCACCACAGCGCAAAAGACCTATGCCGCACTGATGCAGGACGCATTGACTGCGCCGTATGATTTTTGTGACAGCAGCGGTTATCGTGCCATCATCAAGCGAGCCTTGCGCAATCGCGGCTATGCGTCGGTGACAGGCGGCAGGATTTACGCTGCAAGAATCGCCGAAGCGGTCAACGTCTTTTACGGGAATGCTTTTGAAAGTGTAGATTCAAAAGAGGTGTACGGTGTCGCGTCCAACAATCGCACGGTATCTGTCCGCAAGATTTTACAGCTTGCTTGTTTCTTGGGGCTGTCACTTACTGACCTGCTTGCCCCGCCACCAGAGGACAACACTCTCGTGGAAATCCGGGAAATGTATCAGCAGGGCGTCAGTATGTACCATATCGCCCAATTGTACGGCACAGACCGTAAGACGATTGCCCGTTGGGTCAAGCCTTAAATGCAGCCTTACGGTTTCTTTGGCGAGGTAGGCAGCCCCACCGGAATGAATGGTTTTCCGTCGTTGTAGGGGGAAAGCACCCGAAATCGGTAGCGTTTCAACTTGGCCTCATTTTCTGCTTGTACCCCCGTATAGCGGCGCTCTAACACTTTCTGTTTCCGCTTATTTCCATTGGCAACCACGAGGGGGTTAATCATCCAGTTACAGTTACAATATCGTATTATCAGATTCCGTTTTTTTAACTTTTTAACAGCACGATTGACAGTCGGAACAGATACTCTCGCCTCGTCAGCAATCACCGTTAGTGGCCTATTATAAGTGCCGCCACCTTTTGATTTGTTTATATCCATCATGTGGAGCAAAACTCTCAATTCGTTTTCGCTCAATCCTGCAATCGCTCCAAAAAACACATCGTAGATTTTCCAGAATTGCGTATTCCCATCAAGAAACATCAACTTGTCGTCGCACTCTGGCGGCAGCGGGAGTTCTTCCGCCGTGACTGGATTTTTCAAGACATACTTTCCCACAACCAATGCAGCACCCGTCCGCTCACTGACGTACTTATCGTACTCGGCCATCAATAGTGCAATCTGCGTCTGATTACCCATTGCCAGCATACGCGGGTTCAACATCCACACGCCCTGCCCTATGCCGATAATCAGCCGCTTGCTTTCCATCTTTTTTATGGCGCTCGCAACGGTATCTCTTGTGCAGGAAAGTTCCTTTCTAAGCTCCGGCAGGGTACACGCTATATGGTTTGTTTTAGGGTCTGTGCGGTGCAGCATTCCTGCCACAACCTTACTCTCCACCGTGCCATACCCCAGCAGTGCGGCAAAGAAATCTTTGCTCGCTTGCCAAAAATGCGTTTCTCCGCGCGTGATGGACTGCGGGGCATCAATGCCTGTGTAGACCTCGCCCGTCTCTAGGTTGATTGCAGTATATGTGGTTTTGACTGTTTTAGGCATAATTTTACCGTTCCATTTGATATATTGTGTGCTTGTTTGTGATAGATAAAACTATCATATTTTCGTTTTCACCATTTTATTTTTATCGAATTATCGCTGTATTTTAGAAATTCCCGTTTTGCCTTTCTTATTATAATATTAGCACCTTTTCCCCCTAGTACACACTTTATGGGTAAGCGCCTTTTTCCTTTTCCCTTATAGGGGAGATTCTGTTTAATATTATTATATCGCACCAGAAATATTGCTTGCAACCGTTTTAGCGGCAATTACTGCATGGGTACGCTGCTTGTTTATAGCGTCTGTTCAACCCAGCAACGGGTCGATAGGGGCAAGGTTTCTCTGTCCTTTGTGTGAAAAAATGGGCTTGGTAGCTACGCTCACGCCACACCGATAGCCGGGCGGCAGCGGCAAACCATCTATTATTACAGCGACAAAGGTCAGCAATCAATTTAAGGCAAGCAACAACTTTCCTACCCACGAATGTTTTGCGCAGTAGCAACTTGGGTGGGGGTGGTTGCTTTCCGGCAAGTGATCGCTGTGGGGGGGAGTGTTACTTTCCCATGCGCAAAACATAACATCTACCCTATACAATAAAAAGACCGGGGCTGTTGTAGCTCCGGCCTTGTAGATGGGATTTACTTTATTCTGCTGCGGTCTCCGTGGTTGCAGAGTCCGTGACAACTACAGCGGCAATCTCCACCGGGGTGGAGGTGTCGCTGGCGGCAGACTGGGTGCTTGCGGTGTAGTTCGGGTCATTAACAAAAATCTGGATACCGAAAACCAGACCATTGTACTCGCGTACAGCGCAAGCCATACCATTGGCATTGGGATTTAGCATTGCGTCGCGGTGACCTTCAGAGTTGTACCAAAGGTAATATAGATGTTCCTCGTCGAAAATGCAACTTTCCATTGCCGCGTTCTCGCCGCAAGCCAAGTCAGACTTGTCGCCTAGAGCTGTACCAGCGCTGCTATGGTCGGGTCTCGTATGAGCGCCCCACTTTCCATCAATAGAGCCATAAATAATGTAATTTTGTAGAATTTCCTCTACACGAATGTCGGCAGCAAACTGCAAGTCAGAGCGATATGTAAGTTCACTAAGGCCGGAATTCACACGCAAGCTGTTCGTCTTTTCAAAAATATCCTGTTCGTATGCTTTCTGGTTATAATTACTGTTTAAACCACAACGGCTGCAATAGCCATAAGAGAAGTTATGCCCCAATGCGGCAATTTCCTCGGTCTTGGTCTCGTTGCAGACAGTGCAGGTAAACGTCTTGATGCCCTTGCCGTCGCAGGTGGCCTCGGTGGTAATCGTTCCGGCATCCCATGCGTGATTGCCGGTTGCGGGCAGGTCTTTGACGTGTTCGGTCACGCCGCAGGCCTTGCAGGTGCGGTCAACGCTGCCCGCCTTGCCGCAGGTGGCCGGGGTGGTGGTCTCGTTCCAATCGTGGCCCGTGGCCTCGATGGTCTCCGCCTTGGTCTTGTTGCAGACGGTGCAGGTGTACAACTTCTCGCCTGCCTCGGTGCAGGTAGCAGCTTTAGTCACAACGCCGTCGTTCCACTGGTGGTCTTCGGTAACAGGCAGTTCTTTAACAAGCTGGGTATCGTTGCAGCGCTGGCAGACATTTTCCACCTTGCCCGCGTCCTTGCAGGTCGCCGGGGTGGTGACTTCTTTATAGTCGTGGCCCAGCGCGTCGGTGTAGTTGTCCTTGTAGGATTTTTCGGCGTTCTGGTTGCAGGTGTGCAGCGTGTAGCCCTGCTCGGTGCAGGTGGGGTCAACCACAGTCACCGTAAATGTGTACTTCTTCGCCGGGATGGTCTCGGTGTAGGTGTGGGTCTTGTCGTTCTGGCAGGTGAATGTCATTGTGCCGTCGCTATCGTAGGTCGGCTCAACCGTGACTTTGCCCGCATCCCACTTGTGGCCGAGCTTGGCAATGGTCTCGGTCTTGGTGTGGCTGGCATCATTTTTGCAGGTGTAGGTTTTAACACCGTCCTCCGTGCAGGTCGGCGCAGTCGTGACCTCGCCGTCGTTCCAGTCGTGACCCAGCGCGGGGATGCTCTCGGTCTTGGTGTGGCTGCCATCGTTCTTGCAGGTATAGGTCTTCACGCCATCCGCTTCGCAGGTCGGCTTGGTCGTGACAACACCGTCATCCCAGTCATGGCCGAGTGCTGCAACGGATTCCGTCTTTGTTTCGGTGCAGCCATCGTTGGTGCATTTGTAGGTTTTCTTGCCCTCGGTCTCGCAGGTGGGCGCGGTGGTAATCGTACCGTCATCCCACTTGTGACCCAGTGCGGGGATAGCCTCGGTCTTCGTGTGGCTGGCATCGCGCTTGCAAATGTAAGTCAACACGCCCTCTGCGGTGCAGGTCGCCGGGGTCGTGACCGTGCCATTATCCCAGTCGTGGCCCAACGCTGCAACGGCCTCTGTCTTGGTCTCGGCGCAGCCATCGTTGGTGCATTTAAAGGTTTTCTCACCCTCGGTCTCACAGGTCGGCGCGGTGGTAATCGTACCGTCATCCCACTTGTGGCCCAGCGCGGGGATGCCCTCGGTCTTGGTCACGCCGTCGCGGGTGCAGGTGTAGGTCAACACGCCCTCTGTCGTGCAGGTTGCCGGGGTCGTGACAACGCCGTTGCCGTAATCATGGCCGAGGGCGGCAGTGTAGTCGCGCTTCTCGGTCAGGTTCTTGTCCTGGTCGCAGATGTAGACGGTGTAGCCCTGCTCGGTGCAGGTCGGAGCGACGGTCTGGCCCTTGTGCCATGTCTTATCCAGCACCTTAATGTCCTCGGTGCGGGTCTCGCCGCAAACCGTGCAGGTAAAGGTCTTGACGCCCTTCTCGTAAATCGTTGCGGCCTTGGTGACAACACCGCCATCCCAGCTGTGGGGCAGCTTGGCGGTGTACTCGCCCTTGTAGGTCAGGCCGGGAACCTCGTTGCACTCGTAAATTGTGTAGCCCTCGGATGTGCAGGTCGGCGCAACGACCTCTTTGATATGGTAGGTTTTATCCAGCTCCGGCGTTTCCTCGGTGCGGGTCTCGCCACAGTTTTTACAAGTGTAAGTAATTGCACCCTTTTCGTAGTAGGTGGCTTGCTTGGTGACAACGCCCGTGCCCCAGTCGTGGCCGTTGGGGGCAACGTAGTTGTCGTTGTAGTTCATGCCGCCCCACTCTTGGCAGATGTGTTCGTCGTAGCCCGCCGTCGTGCAGCTTGCGGGGTGCTTGCGGACGACGTAAGTGTAGGTGATGGGCTTCGGCGTAGCCGTGGGTGCAGGAGCAGCAGCCTGTGCAGGTGCTTTGGCCGTATTGGTCGTTTTACCGGACTGACTGCCCTTGTTGGAGCCGGAATTGTTTTTGCCGCTGTTGGCATTGCCGCTCTGCGAGCCGGAAGACAAGCCGCCGTTATCGGTGCTGCCCTGCTCGCTCTTGCTGTCGGTGGATTCTGCTGCCGATTCCGCTGGGGCGGGCGTGGCCGTAGGGGCCGGGGTTGCAGTCGGTGCTGTCGTAGCGGTAGGCGTTTCAGCCTCCGAGCTGGCCGCCTCGCTCTGACTGGTGGACGTGTCGGCTGTGTCCGCCGTGGATTTTGACCCACAGGCAGTTGCGCTCAACGCAACGGTTGCCGCCATAGCCACAGCGACAACGCTCTTGGCATAAGACTTTCTTCGCATCGTTGACATACTCCTTTGAATTTTCGGCGGGAGACAGAGCTTATCCTTACGGAGTGTACACTCCGTAAGGGAAGAGGCGCCTCTTCCCC
>OMEA01001128.1_pt1 | contig 11434 bp, 8 predicted proteins | sample 1645321 | NCBI WGS metagenome assembly OMEA01 (sample SAMEA103958151, study PRJEB25191) | human gut metagenome
AGGGCTTGGGAGTGGGTTAAGGACCCTCCCGCAGGGGAGGGACAGGTGGGGCAAAAAAACACCTCTTTGTCAAAGGAGGGACGGGGTGGATCGAAAAACCTGACGGGGTGGATCAAAGATTACATGACGACGCAGAAATCTCTGCGTCGGGACGTAGGAAAGATTACGTCGCCATGTAGTAGAGGCTACGTCGGGACATAATTTTGAGGTATCTATAAGGAATTAGATCAGATACTTTATAAATTTACCACCTTTCTTATACGCACAAAAAAAGTTTTTTCGTGAAAAAAGTCTCAAAGTATCATCTTTTCGACTAATTTACGATATAAACATCTGATACACAATAAGATAAAAGAATGATACTTTTCGGATTACTTTACAAAAAGTATCATAGAAGTATCATAAATTTGATAGAAGTATCATAAAAACCGTCATTGAAGCATCACAAAATCGCCATAAAGCATCATGCATAATAGCGAAGCTGCCGACCCGCAAGAAGTGCCCAAAAATCGTCCGACACTTTGGGCACTTAGTGCCCGCCATACGGGCAACGACTGCCCGTTACTTGTTCTCCCAATGCCCGACACTTGGTCCCTGAGTGCCCACTTGACGGGCAGGGACAGACCGCTTAATGGTCTCTAACAGACCACCTTATGTGCTGTTATTCCTAATCCTGCTTGTCAATCTTTTCTCTTATTCCTATTTTGTGTTTACATTCTTTATATCTTGGAAAAATAGACACTTTCATTTTTGTAAAACTGGAATAGTAGACACTTCTTTTTTAGTCTTTTAAATCGACTCAAAGCCGAATTTCATGATACTTCTTCCGGATTTATGATACTTTAATGATACTTTAATGATACTTCTTGTAAAATAATCAGAAAAGTCTCATTCGTGTATATTGCGGAATATCAGTTGTTTATAAGAATATTTCACAAAATAATGATACTTTGATACTTTTTCACGCAAAAAACTTTTTTGTGCAGGAAATAAATATGGAGGAAACTTTATACCACACCCTTATGCGTTTTTATGTGGAGTCACGCAGATTTTTTACTTTTTTACCTTTTTACTTTTTTACCTTTAAATAGCCTTTTTACCTTTAAAAGTCCCCGAAAAGCTTGCAGGTTTGAAAATAAAGTCGTAACTTTGCGCTATAGATTTAAAAACAGATGGTTATGAAGTACTTAGATCCTAAGGCAGACCTCACGTTCAAGAAGATATTCGGCAATCATCCCACAAGACTGATCAGTCTCCTGAACGCCCTCCTGCCACTCAGCGACGAGGAGCAGATACACGAAATCAAGTATCTGCCTACAGAACTTGTGCCCCTGCTCGAAGGGGGCAAAAACACCATCGTAGATGTACTCTGCACAGATGTCAGAGGCAGGAAGTTCTGTGTGGAAATGCAGATGGAATGGTCTGACGCATTCCAGCAGCGAGTATTGTTCAATGCATCCAAACTCTATGTGAGTCAGGCTAAAAAGGGAGGAAAATACAGTGAACTCCAACCTGTATATTCCCTGAATCTTGTGAATGATATCTTTGCGCATGATACTCCAGATTTCATCCACAACTATCGCATCGTACATGATAAGGACAGCAATAAGGTCATCGAGGGCTTGCATTTCACTTTCATTGAACTCCCTAAGTTCACTCCTCATTCCATTGCCGACAAGTGCATGATGGTAATGTGGCTGCGTTTCCTCACAGAAATCAATTCCAATACGAAGGAAGTACCAGCCGACCTGCTTAATGACCCGGAGATCGGAAAAGCCGTAGAGGAACTGGAGATTTCCGGATTCACAGATGCCGAACTCAGAGCCTATGACAAGTTCTGGGATTCCGTAAGCGTTGAAAGAACCCTCCTGGATGACAGATACCAGAAAGGCATAGAGAAAGGTATGAACCAGCGAAGCCTTGAAATCGCCCGAAACCTTCTGTCCCTTGGGCTTCCTATCGATCAAATAACCCAAGCCACTGGCTTGACGGAAGAAGAGATTGAACTGCTGAAGGAGAGCTGATGGCACAAACTTTTTCCACTTATGCTTGGCTAATTCAGATTTTCTTCGTAATTTAGCAGCGCAAAACGTAAAGCATATAGGATTATGGCAAAAATAGTAAATTGCTATCCCGTAGGGATACAGACATTCTCGAATATCCGAGAGGGCAATTATCTCTATGTAGACAAGACCCAATATATCGTGGATTTCCGGGAGAAAGGAATGAAGTATGTCTTTCTGAGTCGTCCGAGACGATTCGGCAAGTCGCTCTTTGCCTCTACCCTCCAGGCTTATTTCGAGGGAAGAAAGGAACTTTTCGAGGGATTGGCCATTGCGGATTACGAGAAGGAATGGGTGAAGCACCCTGTGCTCCATTTCGATATGAGCGGTGCCAAGCATTTTGATGCTGACGCCCTGAACAGTTATCTGAATCTACGACTTTTGCCCTACGAAAAGCTTTACGGCAAGGGAGAAGGTGAAAACTATCCTAATGAAAGACTGGCTGGTATTGTAAAGCGTGCTTACGAGAAGACGGGCGAAAAGGTGGCTGTCATCATCGACGAATATGATGCCCCTCTGCTGGACGTGGTGCACGAGAAGGAGAACCTGCAACCCCTCCGTCGCATCATGCAGAACTTCTACAGTCCTCTGAAGATGCTAGACCCGTACCTGGAGTTCACCTTCATCACCGGCATTACCAAGTTCTCGCAGCTCAGCATCTTCAGCGAACTCAACAACCTCGACAACATCAGCATGTTCGACCAGTATTCCGCCATCTGCGGCATCAGCAAGACAGAGCTTACCACCCAGATGAAACCGGATGTGGCAGCATTGGGAGAAGCCCTTGGCATGACATACGAGGAATGCCTGGCAGAACTGACAAGATTCTACGACGGCTATCATTTTAGCAAGAAATCAGAGGACATCTTCAATCCATTCAGTCTGGTAAAGGCTTTGAATGCTCGTGACATAGCTCCTTACTGGTTTGGTTCCGGTACGCCGTCTTATCTTATCAAGACGTTGCAGAAGTATCACGTCAATGTGATGGATATCGAGAAAAAGTCATGCGATGTGGATGACTTTGATGTTTCACCGGAAATGATGACTTCAGCACTTCCGCTGCTCTATCAGAGTGGTTATCTCACCATCAAGAAGTATAACCCGCTGCTGCATCGCTATACTCTTGAATATCCAAACAGGGAGGTTAAAATAGGCATGCTCAAGAGTCTTGCGCCCAACTATCTTTCGCCGATTTCTCTGGACAACAACAGTCTGGTAGGTGATTTCCTGGAGAAGCTCTATGAGGCAGATGTCGAGGGGGCGATGGTGCGACTGAAAGCATATCTTGCCAGCATCTCCAACCGGTTGAGCAACAAGAGTGAGCGGGATTTCCAGACGGTGTTCTATCTTGTCTTCAATCTGATGGGTGCCCACATGAGGGTAGAGGAGAACAGTGCGATAGGCAGGGCTGATGCCGTGGTTTATATGCCGGATGCCGTGTTTGTTTTCGAGTTGAAGTATGATGGTTCTGCAGAGGAAGCAATCAGGCAGATTGATGAAAAGGGATATCTGATTCCTTATTCTGCCGACGGCAAGCGTCTCTTTAAGATTGGCGTTAATTACGACAGCACCCAGCGCACCATCAGCGAATGGAAGATCAAGGAAGAATAATTCATCTGATGATTTATTTCATCGGATGAATTGTTCATCGAATCTCACGATTCTCACGGATTTTTTACCATTAAAAGTCACGCAGATTTCGCAGATGACGCAGATTTTTTACTTTTTTACCTTTTTACTTTTTTACCTTTAAATAGCTCTTTTACCTTTAAAAGTTCCCCAGGCGGTCCCATCCCGCAAAATATGGCGAGGGCTTTGATGCCCCGCCAACCTTAGAGCGAAGCGGTTCTGAGCACCGGAGGGCGGTTACATCCTCTCGTACCTGAGGTTTCCGATCTAAACAAGGATTACTGAAGGGGGCATAAAGACTATGTAAGGGTGATTTTTAGAAGACATCACTATGAGAACCGGTATTAGTCATTACCAATACCAAATCCTCATTATTTTGTGTCCATATCAGCAACCAATCAGACATAATATGACATTCCCAGCTTCCTGCATATTGCCCAGATAGTTTATGCGGTTTATATTCAGAAGGTAATTGTCCTGTCTCTTCGAGTAAGCGAATTACCTTCTTTAGCTTTTCCATTGGAAGATTACTTTTTTTACAACGTTTCACATCCTTCTGAAAGTGTTTGGTAGCTATGATTTTGTATTTCATATTCCCAACTTTTCGAACATATCATCAGCACTTTTATACTCAGTAACTCTACCATGGCGAATATCATCCATTGCTTCCTCTATACCGGATTTTTTCTGATGATTGGGAACAATTACGACACCTTTCATTGACTCAAGTACCTTCTTAAGTCCTGCCATAACACTTTTGTCCTCCACTTGTATAGTTAATGTTGCCATAATCTTTTATTTATAAACGTTTAACTTTAGTTGCAAAAGTACGTTTTTTTCTTGAAACCACCAAGAAAAAAGCAAGAAATCTTAAAGTTATCAACCAATTATCCAATAAGCAGCCCTTCTAAAGTCCCGCAGTTCTCACAGATTCCCGCAGATTTTTTCTTTTACCTTTTTACCTTTAAAAGTCACGCAGATTTCGCAGATGACGCAGATTTTTTACCTTTTTACTTTTTTACCTTTAAACAGCTCTTTTACCTTTAAAAGTTCCCCAGGCGGTCCCAGCCCGCAAAACATGGCGAGGGCTTTGATGCCCCGCCAACCTTAGAGCGAAGCGGTTCTGAGCACCGGAGGGCGGTTACATCCCCTGTCCCCTGAGGGGAAAGGGGCTTGGGGAAAGCGGTGGAGCCCTCCTTGGCTAAGGAGGGACGGGGTGGATCGAAAAAGACAGCACTGCAGGGCGGTTACATCCCCGCTTCCTGAGGAAGAGGGGCTTGGGGAGAAAGTGGAGCCCTCCTTGGCTAAGGAGGGACGGGGTGGATTGTAAAAACACCTCTTTGTCAATGGAAGAACAGGCAGAATCAAAAAAGCACGAATGAATTTACAACTAACTTTTCCAAAAGTAAGAACCAAAAAAGCGAGGCTTCTTGAAAAAGAAACCTCGCTAAAAGCATGGATTCAGGTAAGCTTTACAGGCTTGCCCCGAATCCAGAATTAGTGATAAATAATATTTGGCTAACGCCAGATATTATTTAGCAATCATGATGGATACTCTGTTCTTGTCATTCTCTGCGAATGGCTGAACACGAGCACCCTTTGATTCCTCAGTGATGCGCTCAGCAGGAATGCCGTAGCGCTTCTCCAACATCCATACAACGGCAGCAGCACGCTTGGCTGCGATGCGGTCGTTCACTCTGTCATTACCAGTACCCTTGTCAGCATAACCGGTAACAACAACCTTAGCCTCAGGATACTTCACCAGGAAGTCGATGACTTCGAGAATCTTCTTGTTTTCCTTCTCAGAAATCTTGTTAGAGTTGATGGTGAAGAAGATATCACGACGGATTTCTTCAACCTTCTTCTCAACAGGTGCTGGAGCAGGTGCTGGCTCCTCAACCTTCTGAACTGGTGCTGGTGCTGGAGCTGGTTCTGGTTCTACTGGCTTCTCCTTCTTGGTAGCACTCTTGCCCAGGTTAATGCGAAGACCAGCCAAAGCATTGAAATACCAGTCAGGGTTATCTGCCTTCTTTGAGTTGTACTTGTCTGAAATGACATTGGCATTACCCTCAATCATCAGACTGACAGACTTGCTGACCTTGAATGCCAACTCGATACCGGCACGACCGTAAGGACGAACCTTGGTACCATCCCAGAGATACTCCAGGTTGTAGGCATTCATATTCTTCATGGTAGCAGCCAACTCATTCACTTCGTCATTATCCCAGGCGATGTTAGCACCTGCACCAGCGAAGGCAGTAACGTTCAGCACACGGTTAGGGTTCCAACCGCAGAAGAGGTTGCTGAGGTTGAACATGAAGTCAACACCAGGAGCCACATATTTATATTTATACTGAGCGTTGTAAGGAGTCTCGCCCTTCTGAGCACGGAATCCAGCCCAACCGCCCTTGCTCTGCCAACCGTTAGCCTGCAAGCGCATGCCAAAGACAGGAGAGAACTGGTAGCCAAAGCCCAGCTGTACGTTAGGAGAAAGCAAATCACTGAACTTAGCCTCGCCGAGTGTATACTGAGCACCGCCCTGCAGATCCAGGAATGCGTGCTTCTCAAACTGGTACTCATTACCTTCCTTGTCGGTGTAAGTAGCCTGTGCCATGGCGTTAGTAGCGCCCATGGCGAGCATAGCTGATGCCATAAATAATTTCATCTTCATAATTCTTTTTTTTATGGTTTAACGGATTCAGCTTTCACTTTCTTCTGATAGTTCTTTTCCACAGAGTCTCTTTTGTTGGGATCAACCACACCCTTGTCACCATAACCGGTATTGGTAAGGCAAAGAACCCAGTTGCCCATATAGTTTACCGGCTTAAAGAACATCTTGGTAGACATTTCCGGCATATCACCTTCTGCCTTCTTCATGATGACATAACAGAGAACTTCATTTTCCTCAGAATCGCTGAATTTGATGTATTCGATACGATAGTCTACCATAGGGAATGTCTCCAGCATTTTCTTTACTTCAGCCATCTCATCATTGTTCAATGGCTGAGGCTCATCAGAGTCTTCTGTTGTTCTGTAGAGCATACCGGCAGCTTCTGTGAAGTTCTTTTCCTTGGCGTATGCAAAGAACTGATCTACCAATTCTTTTACTGCCGTTGTATCCTTTGCAGTCATACCCTTCTCAAAGTCAGTTGGAGGAGGTCCCTGGACTTCTTTCTTTTTTGAACTGCAGGAATTGCAGGAACTCAGACTTAGCATCAAAGCTGAGACAAATAATAAAATAACTATTTTAAAAGATTTCATTCTGCTTATCTTTTATTGAAAAAAAAAGAGGACGGAGTTTCCTCCGCCCTCCTTGGTTATACTTTAATTTCCAATATTAATGCTTCTTAGCAGCTGCTGTAGCAGGATTAACATGGAACTTGATGTCTGTCTTCAAAGTACCCCAGTTGTACTTAATCTCAACAGGAACCTTAACGTCGAAGCCATTTGCACGGCTCTGGTTAACCTGAGTCAATTTAACCTTACCCATATTCTCAACGATACCATTCTTTACTTTGAGGAAGTCATCATCATTTGTCAGATATTCTACCTTGATATCCTTCTCATCAATAGCCTTCCAAGCACCACTATAGTTAGTTGTGATAGTACCTTTCTGCTCGATAGACTCAATACCGTAGAACTTCCAGAATGCCACACGTTTGTTACTGTCAGTGTTACTGTTAGCCCAGAACTTCTGCTGAGTATAGTTGTTAAAGTCTACGAAGTTGAATGTTACCTTCTGTGTCAAAGAAACAAAGTTGTTCAAAGTCATGTTATTAACCTTCACGCTTTCAACGAAGAGAGGCTTGATAACCTTAACGTCGAACTTCTTGTTAGTCAAGTTAACGATGTCAGCAGCAGGCTCACATGTCTTAACCTCAGCAAGAACTGTGAATGTCAAAGCATCCTCCAACTCGGAAACCTTACCATACTTGTTCAAGATATCCTTAGTTATATCGTTCTTCTTAACAGAAATAGTACCATCTGCTGCAGTGATTGTTGCGATAACAGTACCGTCTGCCATGATCTCAGAACCGTCATTGCTTACAGTGATGTTATACTTATGCTCCTGAGCAACACCAAAATAAGACTTGTGGCTCTGCTCACTTGTCTTTGCGAACTTGTAATTAATCTGAAGTTCGTTAGCCAAAGCAGGATACTGACCCTCGATCTGATTTTTAACGATAGTCTTCAAATCACTGTTGAATGTATTGGCAACAACCAAGTTATGGAACTCGCAAGTAGCTTCAGGATCTGTTGCATTACCAACCTGAATGTGGAGCTGATCGAAACCAGCAGTATTCTTGTTAGCAGCATGCCAAGCAGCAGCCTTCTTATCTGAGTTCTGGATGGTAGCCTTAGGTGTGTTGTTTACCTTAGGTGCAGTCCAAGACAACTTGATGAAGATTGCCTTCAAAGCACGAGCAGTGCTAATTGGAGTAAACTTAACCCATGTAGTGATTTCATCGCCATCCTTCTTGAGCAACTGGTAAGCCTCTTTTTCTGTTACAGTCCACTTCAAGACGTTAGTCTGGTGACCACCAACAGCTTCTTTTGTTTTGATTACAGTACCGATGTTTGTAGGAAGTGCTTCGAAGCCATTCTGAGCATTCTCCTTGTACTGTGTTTCAGATTCGAATTTATAGTTAGCCTCGAACTCTTCCTTACTCATGTCAACTTCCTTGAGAACCTTGCTCTCAATCTCGTCCCATGTAACAGCAATCTCCTCGTACAATGCATTACCATCACAAGCTACTGTATAATCCTTCTTGATACCATCAGAGGTTACTGTCAATGGAGTTGCGTTAACATCAGTAATCTCAACCTTGATGTAACCTACTGCAGCAATTGCATTGTTAGAATTACCATCAACCAATGTTACACGAACCAATGGAGTACGACCGATAATCTGACGGCCAGCAGCATCATCCTTGTAACCCTTTACAGTGAAGAGGTCACCATTGATTGTTGCATGAGCACTCTCATTTGTGTTGTACTTTGGTGAGATGTATCCAATCAACTCATACTTCAACTTGAAGTCACGCTTATTGATAGTCTCCTGACCACCCCAGAGAGCAGATGTACCATTAATCTTGTAATGAACATCCATCCATTCATCGAGGTGAATACCCTTAACATCATTGTAAGCGATAGACAATGTTGGCATGCCTTCGCCTTCTACTGCTTCTTTTGCGGTAATAGCCAAATCCTGGCATTCAGCACCCTGCTTATCAACAGTACCCTTAGCCTTAACCTTACCGATAGCGAAATCAGTAATCTTATAGTGCTTAAGAGCAGCGAAGTCTGATGTAACTACAGTATCCTTAGGAGCCTGGTTTGCCTCAGAAGGGAGAGTATACTTGTAACGGAGTGCAGCAACATCTACCTTGTCATCACTTGAAGCCAAAGCATCACCGTTCTTCATGCTGAAGTAAACGTTAATCTTACCTACAGTACCCTCAGCCGGCTCTACCTTATTAATCTTGATATCGTTAGCTGTGGCACGAGACAAGATCTGTGCATTGTTAATCAAGAATGAGTAGTGGCTTGCATCCAAATCAACAGCAGCGTTAGATGGGTTCAAGAAGTAAGAAGCAACTACCTCAGGAACGATAGAAACGTGCTTGTCAGACACTGTACCCTTATCATTAATCTGATCCTCTGATACATCAGCAACACCATTTATCAATGAGAGTGGGTTGTAGTCATAAGAGTATACAGGAATAGCCTCAATACCCTGCCAGTAAGCCTCTGGGCTGAATACCAATGCCTTCAACTGACGAGCAACACCAGCCAAATCACCAACAACTACCTTATAGTCAGCAATGATATTATCAATCTTGTTGTTAATTTCAGAGATTGACATGTCGATAGCAAAGAACTTGTTAGTAAGCTGTTCTGTCAACTCGCTGAAAGCATTCTGCAACTCTGTAACATCACTAGCCTTAGCGAATGTCTTCAACTCTTCATTGATATCATCAATCTGACCCTGGATAGTCTTAACTGTTGTATCGTCACCATTAACGAGACCGATCTCAATTCTCAACTTCTTAGCCATCTCGTCAACAGCCGCCGTAATCTCGTCTGTAACAGCACCCTTGTATGTATTCAATGTCGCTGTTGTTACATACTGAGAGAATTTAGCTGTGAGTTTAGCAATTTCACCCTTCAAAGTAGTGATATCAGCCTGGTTCTGCTTAGCCAAATTCTCGATTTCACCAGCCTTATTCTGGAGTGTCTCGATTTTAGCATTGTTAGCATTAATCTTCTCTGTAAGCTGACCCTTGATAGTCTCAAGATTACCAGCAACCACAGCTACCTCACGAAGCATTGCTTCATGATTAGCTTTGATAAGCTCGTTTGCCTTCTTCAAGTCTTCAGTCAAAGTACCCTGACCCTTCTGAAGATTCTCAATCAGCTTACCTTGCTCACCGATTTTTGTCAAAGCACCAGCCAACTGAGCATTTACCTTTTTAATATCTTCACCGAGTGCAGACTTCAAAGCAGCTACCTGAGTATCTGTATAAGCATGAGCTTCCTTCAAGTTAGCTTCAACCTGAGCCTGAAGGTTCGCCAAGTCATTAGAAACCTTCTCCAACTCCTTAGCCTGAGCGTCGAGTTTCTTATCCAAGCTTGCATCAACTCCCTTCAACGCCTCAATTGCCGTTTTATTAGCTTCGATCAAATTCTTAACCTGTGTCAACTGATTGTCAACATCAGCCTTCTGCTGTGCGATAGCTTGTGTGTTCTTCTGAACATCGCCAGCTACAACAGCAATCTGATCCTTCATATCCTTCTCAACCTTCAAAAGGTCTTCTACAACCTTAGCGATAGTCTGAGCATTAGCATCAGCTGTCTTCTGAGCAGCAGCTGCAGCATCAGCAGCAGCCTTAGCATCAGCAGCAACTACATCAATAGCTTTCTGCAAATCAGCATCAGCCTGAAGAAGACCAGAAATCTTCTCCTCGTTTGTTGTTACCTTAGAGTTAAGATCATCGATAGATGCCTTAACCTGATCGAGGGATGCGTTAACAACATTGATAGCATCCTCTACATTTTTCTTAGCAGCATCGATAGCTGCAACCTTTGCTGCCTCTGCCTGAACATCAGCATACTTCTTAGCATCTGTCTTTGCAGCCTCAATAGCTGTGTTAAGGTCGCCCTTAGCTGTAGACAATGCACTTTCCAAAGCAGACTGCTGCTCCTTGAGAGTAGTAAGTTCCTTTGTAAGGTTCTGCACTTTCTCTTCTACCAACTTGTCCAGTTTAGTGGCGTTGTTGGTGATTTCTGTGCTGAGACCGTTGATGTCATCATCGTAGTCCTTACAAGAAGTCATTGTACTTACGGATGCCACTGTAAGTGTACCCATAAGCAGCGCGCTTAAATACTTTCTTTTCATACGATAAAATTTAATTAAAATATTAATTTGTTAACTTAACGTTCTATGCTTAAAACTCTAATCTCCTGCGGGGAGATAGTACCGATATTCGGGGATTATGTAAAGAAAACAGAAGAAATGCCGCTATATATAATAAGGTGTAGAAAAAAGAGGGTGTAAAAGGGTTAAAAGTGCATGAAAATAGTGAATTGAGCAGACCCCATGACCCAATTTTATTAAAAACTAAAGAAAATAAGGGGTTTTTCGAAAAAAAAAGGTTAAATATTTGCGAGTGTGGATAAAAATGTCTATACCTCAAATCCGCAACCTATAGGGTTTAGTGGGATTTTGCTTGCAAAGCGAC
>OMEA01001144.1_pt1 | contig 11319 bp, 7 predicted proteins | sample 1645321 | NCBI WGS metagenome assembly OMEA01 (sample SAMEA103958151, study PRJEB25191) | human gut metagenome
TTCAATATCGGATCTTATGAACTGTTCACCAATACTCTCCCTGCCAAGATAATAAAATACATTCTGCTTGTAGCCATATTCTCTATCTACCTGGTATACTCCGCAATGATATACTTCGAAATAAGAAGGTTTAGAGATAGTGTGGAAAAGGACGAAGAGCTCAGCAAACGCATCAGTACGAAGCCGATGATAAAGATTGCCAAGATGGCCATTGCATACGTAACGATTTTAGGTTGTGTAATATTCTTCGAGGCAATAACCGGAAAACACCTTAGCAACAATGCGAATATAGTATTCGTGTTGGTCCATACAGCTATATTCGTATCAAATGGTGGCATCATAGTCAACATATCGCTGAGATATATGAAAGAAACTGGTTATCTTGAAGCTAAAAGGAATGCAGAAAACACAAGACTAAAGGCTATAAGCATAAAGGATATAGAAAACCTATTGTTGAAGAATGCAGCGAACGAGGATAGTACAACAAACGAAATAATCCATTCGCATGCAAGAAAAACGAATAAGGAAGAAAAGAAGAATGAGCCTGAGGCAATAGAAGCCACAGTGAGAAGCTGGATGAGACTACCGTCAAAGCCATACTGCCGTGAGGGACTGGCACTGAGAGAAGCCGCTGCTGAAATGGGAATCGACCAACGGTTGCTGAGCGGCTTCATAAACAATATGTATAGAATGAACTTCAATGCATGGATAAACATGCTGCGCATAGAGGAAGTGAAGCGGTTGATAAGTCAAAGACCGGAAATGACTCTGGTAGATATAGCTGCCCATACTGGTTTTACGGACTCTTCTGCCATGTCAAAGGTATTCAAGAAGGCTGAAAGCATAACGCCGTCGCAATACAAGCAGGAGCATAAGAGGCGCAGAAGAAAATAATTCACTTTGTACACTCATCTGAAACGGCTATCAGACCGTTGGGGGGGCGAATATTCGTTATATACGAAAATCCATCTTTCAGACACGACAAAGCAACAGAAACCAAGGACACAAAACCATTTTTCAAGCAATCTCATAAATATTAGTGTAACATATTTATTAATCATTCAAAAACGATTAAGCCAAAATGTTACAATGTCATATATCACATATCTGCCTTAAATTCAAGCACTTCCCAACATCTCACCCTCAAATGTCAGCCAGAGGTTCAAAGAAACATTTGTATCAAATCAACAAAATATTACATCGGATGCGACACATTAGTAAATTTATATCATATTTTTACTAACTCGAATTAATTCCCTTTTATTACCTTTGCAGCGCAATCAAATAAATGATGAATTGAAGAGACAATAAATATCTCCTTGAAATATTAAATATGTAAGAACAATAAAGAATAGGGGCTCCGCATCAACAGAACGATGTGGAGCACTATTTAAAGAAGAAGATAAAGGCAATAAGCAAGAACAAAAGCAAGCAAGAAAGCAAAAAGGAGAGATGACAATATAGAATAAGACAACTTTGATTAAGTCAAATAATAAAATATATAGATTCAATCATCATTTTTAAATTGTCAAAAGCTGAACTTCACTAAAGCAATATCTACAGAGTTTAGGACTAAAGCAAAAAACAAGAAAGTATAAAAGAATTAAGATAAAAATACAATTATCAAGATAAAGGAACCGTTTGTCCAAAATGTATGGAGGCCCCGAAAACACGGAGCATCTGAAGAATTGTGGATGGAATGGTTGAAAAGATTTAGCATATAGGAATTTATTAATGTAGCATGAAATAAATATAGCAAAACACAAAAAGTAAAGAATTGTACCAAAAATAAATAAGTCTTCAAAGACGTCTGTGTATAGCCGCAGGGATGTACCTATACACAGCAACGTCTTTTTTTTATCCCAAATCGGTCATTAGGGCTTGATAACATTCTCAATAATATTGCTGGCCACACCTGCATTTGGCCAGGTTCAAGTAACATACCACCTTTTTAGTTTCTTTATGACAAGAATATGATGATATTCCGACAAAAAGTCGTATTTTTGTAGTCGGAACGAACAAATGTACGTTCAGCGCATACAAGAAGAGCATCTCACAAATGCATATTCATATTACATGGCAATCAATAAAGACAAAACTTTCAAGAAAGAATAACAATCAAGAAAGAATAAAACTCAAGAAAGATAAAACTATAAATAAAAGAAAACAGCAATCAAGAAAGATAAAACTATTAAACAACAACATAAAATGAAGAAAATTAGAGCAGCCGTAGTGGGCTACGGCAACATCGGACATTATTCTGTACAGGCTCTCGAAGCAGCAACGGATTTCGAAATAGCCGGTATCGTAAGACGCAACGGCGCAGAGAACAAACCTGCAGAACTGGCAGAATATGAGGTAGTTAAGGACATTACAGAACTTAAGGACGTTGATGTGGCAATTCTCGCCACTCCATCGCGTAGCTGCGAGGAATATGCCAAGAAGATTCTCGCCCTCGGCATCAATACCGTTGACAGTTTCGATATACACACGGGCATCGTGGACTATCGCGCCACTCTCATGCCAATCTGCAAGGAGCACAATGCAGTTGCTGTCATCTCTGCCGGTTGGGATCCAGGTTCTGACTCTATCGTACGCACTCTGATGCAGAGTCTGGCACCTAAAGGATTGTCATACACCAACTTCGGACCGGGAATGTCGATGGGCCACAGCGTCTGCGTACGTTCAAAGGCAGGTGTGAAGAACGCTCTGTCGGTTACCATTCCAAAGGGTGAAGGTCTGCACCGCCGTATGGTGTATGTGGAACTTGAAGAGGGAGCGAAACTGGAGGATGTTGCAAAGGCAGTGAAGGAAGATCCATATTTCGCCAACGACGAGACACATGTGTTTGCCGTAGACTCAGTAGACGAAGTACGCGATATGGGCCATGGTGTGAACCTCGTGCGCAAAGGTGTGAGCGGCAAGACCCAGAACCAGCGCATGGAGTTCAATATGAGCATCAACAACCCTGCATTGACTGGTCAGGTGCTCGTCAACGTAGCCCGTGCCTCTGTTCGCCAGCAGCCTGGCTGCTACACGATGGTGGAGATTCCTGTAATCGACATGCTTGCCGGTTCACGCGAAGACCTCATCAAACACTTGGTATAAGCACTTGGTATGAGTTTAAACAAAGCGCCCCACACCGCGATACTGATGCGATGTGGGGCGCTTTGTTTTTGGTATTTTGTTTCGCTATGGTTTCTTACTCTATTAAACCCAAATCGGTCGTTAGGGCTTGCTTGGATTTTGATTTTTAGAAGAGTGGATTTTGGTTGGCTTTTAATGAGTAATAGCAAGCTATTGCGAATTAAAAACGGACAAAAGACGCCTTATAAAAAGCAAAAGACTGCAAGCAGTTATAAAATATCACATTTAACGGCCTAATGACCATTTTGGGATAAAAGTAACGTTCTGACTGCTACTAACCGTAATCGGTCATCAGGCTGATTAGGGATTTGCCAACCGACTATAGAACAGCAATTAGTCATTTCTTCTCAACGGCCTTGCGCTGAATGAGTCTGAAAGCGATGCCATACATATTGTCACCGCAAGTGACATGTATAAACTTCACGCGATTCTTCTCAAAATCTCTATAAGGCTGTGCGTTGAATACGATACGACGGTATCCTTCGCCATCGTTCACCACCTTTGCCGTGAACCATCCACCCTCTGTAACGTTCTTTGTGTCAGCCAGTTTGCCGTTTTCCACGCTCTTCACGTTAGTTTCCTTTGTCTTTCCCTTGTCGTCGGTAGTCTTGTCGTTTATCTGCACGATATTGAGTTCCTTGGCGTTTTTCACCGTTACGGAAGCCTCTCCACCTTCAGCATTGATGTAGACATCAGTGTTGTTGGGGTCGAGCACCGGCAACACCTTTGAATCATCATCATCATCACTACATGCCGTAAACGCTACAGCGCAAAGGGCAAAAAGCATAAACAGGTATTTCTTCATTTCTCTTTTCGTTTTGTTATTTGTTATTATTAAGATTGACAAGTTTCCTTATGCTATCATAACTCCAAAAGCATCAAAACATTGCATCCCCCTCTACCGGAAAACGCATGTTTCCTTTCATATCATGGGTTATCTGTCCTTCCAGAAACCACGGGTGAACAGCACTACGACGCTGAATATCTCCAGTCGGCCCATCAGCATCAGCACGGAACAAATCCACTTGCCCACGGCAGGCAGGATATTCCACGACACGGTAGGTCCTATTTCCAGTCCCAGCGTCGGTCCCACGTTGCTCGCACAACTCATGGCGATAGTGATGGAGTTTGTGCTGTCCACTCCCATACATATCAGACAGAAGTATGCAAAGATACACAACGCCATATACAGGGCGAAGAACACGAGCAGCGTGACCTGTGCCGAACTGCTCACCAAATTGCCGTTCACCCTCACCGGCAATACTGCCTTTGGATGAAGGATACGACGAAGTTCGTTGCGCACCACCTTGAACAATATCACGCCTCTGACACTCTTGAAACCACCGCTCGTACTGCCGGCACATGCTCCGATGAACATACAGATGCTGAGGATGACCCACGTGATATGCGGCCATTTGCCGGCATCGTCGTTGAAGACTCCCGTTGTGGTGATGAACGACACCACCTGGAACAACGCGCTTCTGAGGGCATTCGCCATGTCATAACCGTTGAAGCGTATCAGGAAATACATTATTCCCATCGTGGCAAGCGACACCACGAGCACATAGAGCTTGAATTCCGAATTCCGGAACAGCGACAGGAACTTACGCTTGAAGAAGGTAAGATACAAGAGCGTGAAGTTTGTTCCAGACAGGAACATGAAGGCTATTGTGGTATAGTCGATGAATGCCGAGTGGAAATGTCCGGTACTGTCATTATAGGGTGCGAAGCCCCCCGTCGCAGTAATACTCATAGAGTAGTTGGTACAGTCAAAGAGGTTCATTCCTCCCAGATACAGACACACGGCACAACTCAATGTCAGCAACAGATATACGAGCCATATCGACTTTGCGCTCGACGATATTCGCGGGTGCACCTTGCTCTTTATCGGTCCGGTAGACTCCGCTGCAAACACCCTTATGCTTCCGCCCACGAGCGACGGCAGGATGGCGATGGTGAAGAACGCTATTCCCAATCCACCGATCCATTGCGTCATCGACCGCCAGAAGAGCAGTCCATGCGGCAGAGCCTCAACATCATCGATGATGGTGGCTCCCGTAGTGGTAAATCCCGACATCGTCTCGAAGAAGGCGTCGGTATAGTCTGAGATATATCCGCTGATGGTGAACGGGAATGCTCCTAAGAAGCTGAAAAGCGCCCATGTCAGCGTGACGAGCAGATAGGCGTCACGGCGGTTCATACTGTTTTCCGCCATGCGACCCTTGTATTTCAGCATAAAGCCAGACCCCACGATGATGGCAATGGATATGGCAAACGCCATGGCATCGTCTTCTCTATAAAACAGAGCCATGGCGAGACACAGCGACATCAGCAATGCCTCAAGGAAGAGGAGCTGTCCCAATATCTTATATATAAGCTTAAAATTCAGCATTTCTTTATATGATTCATATCTTATGACTACAATATTCCTTGACTGATAATAAGACAAAGAGCCTTGAGGGATGTCGTCACTTGAAGAATTTCTCAAGTTTCTCCATCCTCACGTTATAGCAGAACACCACTACGATGTCGCCAGCCTCTATCTGCGTACCACCCGACACGAGGTGTCCCTCTCCGTTGCGCACGAGTCCTCCGATGGTGGCACCATTTGGCAGTCCGAGTTCAAACACCCTTTTCTTAGTCACTTTCGACTCCGGATGTGCCGTAAACTCAGCCACGTCAGCGTTTGCCGTCATCAGGAAGCGCACATTGTTCACCTCTGCGTCGAGCATCATCTGATAGATATGACTGGCAGCGATAGCCTTCTTGTTGATGATGGTTCCGATGTCGAGACTCACCGCCATGTTCACATAGTCGAGGTTTTCCACCGCCGCCACGGTCTTTCTCACTCCCATGCGCTTCGCCGTGAGACAAGCCAGGATATTCGTCTCGGCATTGCTCGTGAGCGCCACGAAAGCCTGCGTGGTGTGTATTCCCTCCTCGTTGAGCAGCTGCAGGTCACGTCCGTCGCCGTTTATCACCATCACCCGCTGGTCGTCAATCTGGTCGTTGAGAATGTCGCAGCGCTCCACGTCGTGTTCCATCAGCTTCACGTTCATGTATTCCGGCATGTTCTTCAGCGCCCTCACGGCAGTGTCGCCACCACCCATTATCATCACGTTCTTCACGTCGACATAATGCTCCTTGCCCACGATTTTCCTCACGTAGGGTATATACTGTTTCGTCACCATGAAGTAAACGAGGTCGTACATCTTCAGCACATCATTACCTCCCGGTATGATGGTGTCGCCGTCGCGGCGTATCGCCACGATATAGTATGGCGAGTCGGGCTTACAGAGTTCTTTCAGCGGACGGTCGAGAATCTCGCAGGTCTCCCTCAGTTTTATGCCGAGCATCACGAGAGCCCCTCCGTGCACGTCCCATCTCTGGCGCACCCAGCTCATTTTCAGTCCGTTCACGATATCGTATGCGGCGAGGTTCTCAGGATAGATAAGCGAGTCGATGCCCAGTTTCTCATAAAACTTAGCCATCTCCGGCTCCACGAACTCATAGTTGTTCACCTTTGCCACGGTCTTCTTGGCTCCGATAGCCTTCGCCATGACACAGCTGTTCATATTGAGATTCTCGTCGGGCGTCACGGCGATATACAGGTTGGCGTCTGCCGCTCCCGCATTTTTCAGTGCCGCCAGACTCGTCGGCGAGGCGTGCATCGTCAGTATGTCGTAGTCGGAGCTGATATTCTCAAGTCTCTGCTCGTCGTCGTCGATAAGCACGATGTCCTGATTGTTTCTCGATAGCAGTTTCGCCAGATGCGAACCTATCGCGTATGCTCCCGCAATGATTATCTTCATTATGTATTTCTTTTTGTTTACTTCCTGAGTGTTTCCTCTATCGTGCGGCGTATGCCTTCGGCATCAATGCCCACGATACTCTGCAGCTGTGCCACGGTGCCATGCTCCACGAAATGGTCTGGCAGTCCGAGACGCACAATATCAAGATGCTGCCCGTTGTCTTCCATCCATTCTATCACCGCCGAACCGAAACCGCCTTCGCGCACTCCGTCTTCCACGGTGATGACATGCTTGAACTTCGCCGCCACCTCCTTGAGCAGGTTCTCGTCGAGCGGTTTCACGAAGCGCATGTCGTAGTGTGCCACGGATATACCGCTGCCGCCGTTTTCCATCATTTCGACAGCCTTCACCACGTTGTTTCCCACAGGTCCTACCGACAGCACGGCGATGTCGTCGCCGTCGCGCAACTTGCGTCCCGTGCCCACCTTAACTTCTTCCAGCGGACAATGCCAGTCGGCGAGCACTCCCCTACCCCTCGGATAGCGTATCACGAATGTACCCTTGCCGGGCAGCTGTGCCGTATACATAAGCCGGCGCAGTTCGTGCTCGTTCATCGGCGAGGCGAGAGTGATGTTCGGCACCGGTCTGAGAGCCGCCATGTCGAAGGCTCCATGATGTGTGGCACCGTCTTCTCCCACCAGTCCTGCCCTGTCGAGACAGATCACCACGGGCAGGTTCAGTATCGCCACGTCATGTATGATATTGTCGTATGCCCTCTGTGCGAAAGCACTGTATATATTGCAGAAAGGCTGCAGCCCGTCCTTTGCCATTCCTCCGGAGAATGTCACGGCGTGACCCTCGGCGATTCCCACGTCGAAGGTTCTCTCCGGCATCTCCTTCATCATGATGTTCAGCGAGCATCCCGTAGGCATCGCCGGCGTCACTCCCACGATGCGCTTGTTCTCTTTAGCGAGTTCGAGAAGCGTGTTTCCGAACACGTCCTGGAACTTTGCCGGTTCGGTGCCGTCCTCCGTCTTTATGCGCTGCCCTGTGTCGAGGTCGAATTTGCCAGGAGCATGCCAGATGGTGGCGGCCTTTTCAGCCGGAGCGTATCCGTGTCCTTTTATGGTGTGCAGATGCAGCAGCTTCGGTCCTTTCATCTCTTTCAGCTGGCGCAGCGTGCGCACGAGCTCCACAACGTTGTGTCCGTCGAAGGGTCCGAAATACCGTATGTTCATCCCCTCGAAGATGTTCTGCTGATGGCTTATCGCCGACTTCAGCGCATTGCTCAGCCGTATGATGCCTTTGCGTCTCTCGTCATCGAGCATACCATTGGAGTGCAGCCATTTGGCAGCCTTATATCTCAGTTTGTTGTAAGTCTCGTTGGTGTTGAGCCTCAACAGATACTGCTTCATTCCGCCCACGCTGCGGTCGATGCTCATATTATTGTCGTTGAGGATGATTATCATGTCGTTTGGCGTTGTCGACACGTTGTTGAGTCCCTCGAAAGCCAGTCCGCCGCTCATCGCTCCGTCGCCGATTATCGCCACCACGTGTCTGTCGTCGTGGCCCGTCTGCCTGGCAGCCACTGCCATTCCGAGCGCCGCCGATATGGAGTTTGATGCGTGTCCGCACATGAAAGAGTCATACTCGCTCTCCTCCGGTGAGGGGAACGGTCGCAGTCCGCCGAGTTTACGGTTGGTGCAGAAGCTGTCGAGTCTGCCCGTGAGAATCTTATGTCCGTAAGCCTGATGGCCCACGTCCCATACGAGTCTGTCATACGGTGTGTTGAACACATAGTGTAGAGCTACGGTCATCTCCACCGCACCGAGACTCGAAGCGAGGTGTCCGGGATTCACCGACAGTTCCTTCAGGATGTCTGCCCTCAACTCATCGCATACCTCCGGCAACTGCTCCACAGGCAGTTTTCTCAGTTCATCGGGGTATTTTATGCGTTTGAGAATATTGTCCTTGTTGTCTTCCTTCATGATATACTGTTCTGTCAGAGAGTTTTTTCTTTTATGGTGTGATACGAATTACTTGTGCGCGATAATCCACGCAAAGCCGGATTACAAATTGCAAATGTAGCAAATTTATTCCATCATCAATTATAATAACGGAGAAATTTCCCTTTTATTCGTTTTCCGCCTTGCCTTTTATCCCAATATCCGCTTGCGTGCATCGGCATATTCGCCCATCATGCGCTCCACTATCTGTGCAGCGGTCTGTATCTCCTTTACCGCCGACGCCACCTGACCGATTTCGAGTTCTCCTCTGTCGAGGTCGCCCTCGAAGATGCCGCGTTTCGATGCCGCCTTACCGAGAATGCCTCTCAGCGCCTCGGCATCGGCGCCATTGTCTTCGGCAGTCTTTATCTCGTCGTAGAGCGGATTCTTTATCATTCTGGTCGGAGCCAGCTTCTTCAGACAGAGCATCGTGTCGCCTTCCTGCAGCGAGGCGCAGCGGTCTTTGAAGGCATCGGCAGCCGAGCTCTCCCGGCTCATGGCGAACACCGTGCCACACTGCACTCCCTCTGCTCCCAACGCTTCGGCTGCGAGCATCGCCTCGCCGGAGGCTATTCCGCCGGCTGCCACGAGCGGCAGCGTGGTGGCGCGGCGCACCTGCGGGATGAGCACCATAGTGGTGGTTTCCTCCCTGCCGTTGTGTCCTCCTGCCTCGAAGCCTTCTGCCACCACGGCGTCTACGCCGGCCTCTTCGCATTTGGCTGCGAACTTGCTGCTCGACACCACGTGTGCCACCTTGATGCCGGCGGCATGGAAGCGGGCGGTATATTTCTTAGGACTGCCTGCCGAGGTGAAAACTATCTTCACCCCCTCGGCTATTATCATGTCTATCAGAGTGTCTATCTCCGGATACATCAGCGGCAGGTTGATGCCCCAAGGTTTCCGGGTAGCCTCATTCATCTTGCGTATATGTTCGAGAAGCGTTTCGGGATGCATGGATCCGGCACCGAGAAGCCCCAGTCCGCCGGCTTCGCTCACTGCGGCAGCCAGTCGCCAACCGCTACACCACACCATTCCTCCCTGTATCACGGGATATTCTATTCCGAAAAGTTCTGTAATTCTGTTTTTCATATTCTTTTTTTGCTGTTATCACTATTGCTTATTTACCGACATATAATGTTCCTTTGCAAATTTAGGCAAAATATCCGTATTATAAGCAAGTAGGGATAAAAAAAAGAGACAATCTACAAGAGTCCTTTTGGGGGAAAAGCATCCGCAAAAGCTCCTATAGACTGTCTCGCGCTAACAAACTTACCTTAAGACAACTATAACCTATTGTTATCTCATATCATTCCAGTCGTAATCCCAAAGACTGCCCTTGTCAGTCTGACTGTCATCGTCTTCTTCATCAAAGAGAAAATAGTCGTGAACCTTTGCATCACCTTCACCAATCTGTCCACCTTCAGCGCTTCCACTAAGAAGAGACTCGATTCTAACTTTATACACCTCGGCTTCCGGTTTTATATAGTTTTTCATATTCCCTTGGTTTTTTATTTGATGAATTTCTTTCCATTATGGATATACACTCCTTTGACGGGACGTGACACCTTTATTCCCTGAAGGGTATAGAACGGTGCATCGGCGTCTGCGGTATCCAGCTTCACTTCTCTTACGGCATTCGTTGTTCCGCCATTGTCTTCGTCGTCGAAGATGACAGCCATTTTCGCAAGCGACTGATTGTTCGTATCCGCCTCATTCCCGAGGAACTGTCCGTTAAAGTCGATATAGCCGTACGTAGCTCCCACTCCGCCATCAATGGTTTTATTTGCCGGAACACTCAGGTAAGCCTTGTTGGCACCGCTTCTGCCTTTCTGCGTAAGGCGGAAGAAACCGATATAGTCGTCTCCGGTCTGATATTGCTTGTAATAGTTTGTGAAATGGAAGTTTGCAAGGCCGAAGAAACGATGGAGTATTTTTCCATCAGCATCGGTATCAGCGTTTCCGAGATTGTCGATAGCCGTGACTGTCGGCTTGAGATAGTTGTTCCATTCTTGACCGGCATACTCGTCTGCCTTTGTCCACACTGCCGTGTAATTATCACCTTCTAACGGCATTTCAGCCGGTGCTTCCATCAAGGAGAAATCCAGTTTGTCGCCGTCGGAGAAGGATCCTTCCTCAGGCACTTCCCCTACGAGTGGGTCTCCTGCATTCTCCGGTTTTTTGTAGCGATATGCCTCATACACTTTCACGTTGTCGTCGACAGGTGCCATTGCCACATTGTTGCTGTATGTACGGATAAACTTCCCTACACAATAGGTGAAAGGCATCTTGATGACTTTTGTTTCTGATATGGTATAGCGAGAGATGTCTTTACCATCCTTGTCGAGCTCTGGGTAGAACCTTATCGTCCATATTCCTGCGGGACGGTTCCAGAGGATATCCTTCTGATTAGGAGT
>OMEA01001145.1_pt1 | contig 11317 bp, 6 predicted proteins | sample 1645321 | NCBI WGS metagenome assembly OMEA01 (sample SAMEA103958151, study PRJEB25191) | human gut metagenome
GCTCTGCTGGTAACCGGCCACAAAACCAGCCACCATGCTGTCGCCCGCGCCGACACTGTTGACGACCTTGCCCCTGGGGCAGCCGATGCGGTAGACCGTGCCGTGCTCATCCAGCAGCAGCGCACCGTCGCCCGCCATGCTGACCAGCACATTGCGCGCGCCCTTGTCCTGCATCATGTGGGCAGCAGCGGCAATTTCCTTATCATTCGTCAGCCTGACGCCCGTGATCTCGCTCAGCTCGTGGTTGTTCGGCTTGATGAGGAACGGCTTGTAGGGCAGCACGTTCACGAGCAAATCGCGCGTGGCATCGACCACGGCGCGGATGCCGCGGCCCTCCAGCCGGGCCAGCAACCGCTCATAGGTCGTCTGGGCCAGGCTGGCCGGAATGCTGCCCGCCAACACCAGAATGTCATCCTTTTGCAGGGCGTCGAGCTTTTGCTCCAGCGCCTGCATGGCGGCTTCCGGGATGTCGGGGCCCGCGCCGTTGAGCTCGGTCTCCTGCCCGGCCTTGATCTTGACGTTGATGCGGGTCATACCGTGGTCGAGGTGGACGAAATCGGTTTTCAGGCCCTGCGCAGCCAGGCCGCGCTCCAGCCAGGCGCCGGTCTCGCCCGCCACAAAGCCGAGGGCGACGCTCTCGCACCCGAGCTGGGCCAGCACGCCGGACACATTGATGCCCTTGCCGCCCAGCACGCAGTCCTCGCCCCTGGCGCGGTTGACGTCGCCCACCTGCAGCTCACGGTCCAGCCGCACAACGTAATCAATGGCCGGGTTGAATGTCACTGTGTAGATCATTGCTCTGTCTCCTTTACCAGTGTCAGCTGTCTGTATTTTGGGTCAGGGCAGCGGTTCGTCAGGATCGCGCCGCTGTAAATCTCCCCGATGACGGCCGGATAGACCCGGCCGAATTTGCTGTCATCCACCAGATACCAGGTCTCCCGCGCGCGGCGGACAGCAACGGCCTTGACGGCGGCCTCCTCCGGGTCGGGCGTTGTGAATCCGACGTTCAGCGCCACGCCGTTGGCCCCGATGAACGCCTTGGTGAAATTGAACTGCTGCAGCGCCGTGATGGCCGCCGCACCGATGATGGCCTCTGTCCGGGGGCGCAGCAGACCGCCCGGCACGCAGACGTGGCAGCTTTTTTGTGCCAGCAGCCGCGCGTGGGCGATGCCGTTGGTGACGTAGTGGGCCTCCAGCGCGGGGCCGCTCAGCGCCCGGACCATGGCCAGCGTGGTTGTACCGGCGTCGATGTAAATGAAATCCTCCGCCCGGATCAGGTCTGCCGCGGCCTGCGCGATGCTGCGCTTCTGCCCGACGGCAAGCGCCTCCTTGGCGGCCATCGTCGGCTCATCGGCCAAAAACTGGCCGTCCGGCAGGGTCGCACCGCCGTGGACCTTATTCAAACGGCCCTGTCGCGCCAGCTCGGTCAGGTCGCGGCGGATCGTGGATTCACTGGCGTTTAGTGCCTCGCACAGCTCCTGCACGGTGGCGGTGCGTTTTTCCGCCAGCAGGTTCAGGATCAGGGCAAAGCGTTCCTCAGCTAACATAGGGGGTTGCTCCTTTCCCGGTCTTTGTTTGACCGATTTTGGTGTTTTGTGGATGTTTATGATTGACTGTAGCTTTATTATAGCAGATTATCCGTCAAAATCAATCAGTTTCGGTCATTTCCACTCACCAAAAATGAAGGGTAATTTTTGTGCAGGATGTACAAAACAAAAAAGGCTTCCCCCTCGGGGAAGCTGTCACCGAAGGTGACTGATGAGGGGCGAGTTTGCGCAGCAACCCTTTTACGGGCAATCACGGCAAGCTCGCCCCTCATCCGGCCTACGGCCACCTTCCCCCAAGGGGGAAGGCATGATACGTTTCAAATAAATTTTCCCGTCCTGCTCTCCGGGTTCCGCTTCACCTCGGCGGGGGTTCCGCAGGCGACGACACGTCCGCCCTCCTCACCGCCGCCGGGTCCCATGTCGATGAGATAGTCCGCGCTGCGGATGACGTCGAGGTCATGCTCAATGACGATGACCGTCGCGCCGTTTTCGATCAGGGTTCGGAACACGCCCAGCAGCGTGCGCACGTCCAGCGGGTGCAGGCCGATGGTCGGCTCGTCAAAGACAAACACTGTGTCATGCTGGGCCCTGCCCATCTCGCTGGCCAGCTTCAGCCGCTGTGCCTCGCCGCCGGACAGGCTCGGCGTTTCCTCGCCCAGCGTCAGGTAGCCAAGGCCCAGATCCTGCAGCACTTTTAAGCGCTGTGTCACCAATTTCAAGTCTGTACAGACGGTCAGCGCCGTGTTGATGTCCATGTCCATGAGCTGCGGCAGCGTGCAGGTCCCGCCGTGCCTGTTCTCATGCCGCACGGCGTCGGCGTCGCGGCTGTAGCGGGAGCCGCGGCACCCGGTACAGGGAATTTCCACATCGGGCAAAAACTGCACGTCCAGACTGATGACGCCGGTGCCGTCACAGACCGGGCAGCGCAGCTTGCCTGTGTTGTAGGAGAAGTCGCCCGCCTTGTAGCCCAGCCGTTTGGCATCGGGCGTGCGGGCAAAGACCTTGCGCAGCTCATCGTGTACATTGGCGTAGGTCGCCACGGTGGAGCGCACGTTGATGCCAATCGGCGTTGCATCAATGAGCTTTACCTGCGCGATGCCGTCGGCCTCGACGGCCCTTACGTGGGGCGGCAGCGGCTTGCCCGCCGTCTGCGCCGCCAGCGCCGGGACAAGGCTTTCCAGAATCAGCGTCGTCTTGCCGGAGCCGGACACACCCGTGACAACGGTCAGCCGCCCCTTGGGAATGTCCACCTCCAGCGGCTTGACCGTATGGATGGCGTCCGTCGAAAGATGGATGCGCCCCTCGGCAAACAGCTCCGCCGCCGGGCGGTTCCGGGGCGCAGCACTCCCCTGCCCGCCCAGAAACGGGCCGATTTGGGACGCCGGGTTTCCGGCCAGGTCGGCCACCGTGCCCTCGGCAATGACGTGCCCGCCGCCCGCACCGGCCTCGGGGCCCATCTCGATGAGCCAGTCCGACTCCGCCAGCACCTGTGTGTCGTGATCAACGAGCACCACCGAGTTGCCGTCGGCGATCAGGTCGTGCATGACGCCGTTCAGGCCGACGATGTTGGAGGGGTGCAGCCCGATGGACGGCTCGTCCAGCACGTACAAAACGCCCGTGGTGCGGTTGCGCACGGCGCGGGCCAGCTGCATCCGCTGGCGCTCACCGGTGGAAAGCGTTGACGACGCGCGGTCCAGCGTCAGGTAGCCGAGCCCCAGATCCAACAGCCGACGCGCGGTCTCGCGGAACGAGGCGCAGATGCTCTCGGCCATGGGGCGCATCTCGGGCGGCAGGCTGGCGGGCACGCCGTCCACCCAGCCGCAGAGTGCTGTCAGCGTCATCCTGCACGCCTCATCCAGCCCGATGCCCCGCAGCCGCGGCGCACGGGCGGCCTCTGACAGGCGCGAGCCGCGGCAGTCCGGGCAGGTATCCACGCGCAGGAATTTTTCCACCCGCTTCATGCCCTTCTCGTCCTTGACCTTGGCCAGGGCGTTCTCCACCGTGTAGACCGCATTGTAATAGGTAAAGTCCAGTTCCCCGGCCTCGGGCGTGCTTTTGGCTTTGTAGAAGATATGCTTTTTCTCCGCCGGGCCGTTGAAAACGATGTCTCTTTCCCTGTCGGTCAGTTCACGGAACGGCACATTGGTGCGCACGCCCATGGCGCGGCAGACGTCGGTCATGAGCGACCACATCAGGCTGTTCCACGGCGCGACGGCCCCGTCGTCAATGCTGATGCTCTCGTCAGGCACAAGCGTGGCACGGTCCACGGTGCGGACCAGGCCCGTGCCGTCGCAGGTGCGGCAGGCGCCCTGGCTGTTGAAGGCCAGCTCCTCCGCCGACGGCGCACGCACAAGTGCGCCGCATTCCGGGCAATAAATCGGCTGCTCGGCGGCGACGTTCAGCGTTGGCGGCACGTAATGGCCGTTGGGGCAGCGGTGGCTGGCCAAGCGGGAGAACATGAGCCGCAGACTGTTCAGCAGCTCGGTACCCGTGCCGAAGGTGCTGCGGATGCCCGGCACACCGGGCCGCTGGTGCAGCGCCAACGCGGCGGGGACGTAAAGTACCTCATCCACCTGTGCCTTGGCGGCCTGGGTCATGCGGCGGCGGGTGTAGGTGGACAGCGCGTCAAGGTAGCGGCGCGAGCCTTCGGCATACAGCACGCCGAGTGCCAGCGACGATTTGCCCGACCCGGACACGCCCGCAATGCCGACGATTTTGTTTAAGGGGACATCGACGTCGATGTTTTTCAGGTTGTGTACCCGCGCACCGCGGATTTTTATTGCGTCAATCATAGTACCTCACACAAACAGCTCGATCACAAACACCAGCACACAGCAAATGACCGGCACAGGGAAAAGCCCTAAATCCCCGCGCAGAACACCTTACGGCAGCCCTATAGCTTTCCTGTACTTCATTATAGCGCAGGCACAGGGCAAAAGAAAGAGCGGGCCGCAAAAATGTTGCCGTGCCGCTGCAATCTTGACGCCCGCTCCCTCGTACTTTACAATGAATACGAAAGGGGTTTTTACCATGTCCCGTGATTCCATCAAGATGGTTGCCATGCTCACCATGCTTATCAACCACATTGCGAACGTCTTTCTGCCCGCCGGGCAGCCGCTGACAAATCTGTGTCTCTGCATCGGCTACTTTACCGCCGTGACGATGTGCTTTTTTCTCGTCGAAGGCTACGGCTGCACCCGCTCCAAACGCCGCTACGCCGGGCGGCTGCTGGGGTTTGCCGTGCTGGCGCAGCTACCGTATCAGCTGGCCTTTCCGGCAAACGGCATCGCCGGGTTTGTGCAGTTCAACATGCTGTTCACGCTGCTGCTCTGCTTTCTGGTGCTGCTGGTGCAGGAGAAGATTCAAGACCGCGTGCTGCGCAGCGTCTGCATCGTGCTGCTGATCTGCGCATCGCTGTTCTGTGACTTGGCGCTGCTGGCCCCGGTGTTCACGCTGCTGTTTGCCTGGGCCGGGGGGAACCGAACGCGGCAGAAAGCCGCGTTCGGCGCGGCGGCGCTGCTCTACGGCGGCATGGCCGGGCTGGGCAGCGGGCAGGTGTGGGAGGCCGTCGGCTGCGCTGTGCCGATCCTTGTCTCCGCGTTTGTGATCCTGTACCTGTACAACGGCCGGCGCGCCGCCCGCGGGCGCACGTTTTACAAGTGGTTCTTCTATGCCTTCTACCCCGCGCACCTGCTGGTGCTGGGGCTGCTCCGGCTGGCTGTATGATTTTTGCCGCGCCGGGACTTGACGCCCGCACCGCTTGTGTATTATAATGGATAAGTTATAAGAACGAGGTGTTGCGCAGTTGGTAGCGCGCGTGGTTTGGGACCACGAGGCCGCAGGTTCGAGTCCTGTCACCTCGACCATCGGAATGCGCCGCAGATTCATTGAAATCTGCGGCGCTTCTGTTATTCGGTACACATGTAGGAATGTTCTTCGGTTTTCTCTGCCAAAAGGCGCTGCCGCGGTTCATTTTTCTGTTGTCTTTTCCCCACAAAAAGGCTATAATAATCTCAAATTTTGCATAGCATAGGAGGGGTCGCCTTGGAGCGGATCAAACGGTATCTGCGCAGCGCGGCGGGGTATCAGGCGGTGTGCGCCAAGTGGCTGGTGCTGGCGGCGCTGGTGGGCTGCGTGGTAGGCCCGTTGGGCGGCGCATTCGGGCTGGCGCTCAACTGGGCCAACGCCACCCGCGGCGCGCACCCGTGGCTGCTTTACCTGCTGCCCGTTGCCGGTCTTGTTATCGTATTTTTGTATCACCGCTTTGACCCGGATGGCGGCGGCTCTACGAACCAAATCTTCGTATCCGTGCGGGAGCACAAGCCGCTGACACTGCGCACCGCGCCGCTCATCTTTGTTTCCACCGTCGCCACGCATCTGTTCGGCGGGTCCAGCGGACGCGAGGGCGCGGCTCTGCTGCTGGGCGGCAGCGTATCCGGGCAGCTCGGCAGGGCGCTGCGCTTAGAAAACCGTGACTGCCGCTTAATGACGATGTGCGGCATGGCGGGCGCGTTCTCGGCCATCTTCGGCACGCCGCTGGCCGCAACGATCTTCACGCTGGAGGTCGTCGATGTCGGCTCCATGCAGTACGCGGCACTGCTCCCCTGTCTGGTGTCGGCGCTGCTGGGCGTTTTCATCAGCGGCAAAATGGGGCTGGCGCCCGAGGCGTTCGTCTTACAGGCCGAGGCTGCCCCCACGCCGGACAATCTCGTCCGCGTTATCATCCTGGGTGCGCTGCTGGCCGCGCTGAGCATCTTCTTCTGTGAGCTGCTCCACGTCACGCCGAAGCTGTACCGGAAATTCTTCCCGAACATCTACCTGCGCGTCGCCGCGGGCGGCGTGCTCATTATCGCCTTGACAAAGCTGCTGGGCACCACCGACTACAACGGCGCGGGCGCGACGGTCATCGAGGCCGCCATCGACGGCGAGGCCGTTCCCTACGCCTTCCTTTTAAAGATGCTGTTCACCGCACTGACCCTGGGCGCAGGCTTCAAGGGCGGCGAGATCGTGCCGATCTTCTTCACCGGCGCGACGTTCGGCTGTGTGGCCGCGCCGCTGCTGGGTCTGCCGCCGCAGCTGGGCGCGGCGCTGGGCATGGTTGCGCTGTTCTGCGGCTGCACCAACAGCCCGCTGGCGTCCATCTGCCTTGCCATCGAGGTATTCGGCGGGCAGTGCGTCTCGCTGTTTGCGCTGGCATGCGCGGTTTCCTACATGTTGTCGAGCTATTTCAGCCTTTACCGCGAGCAGCACTTCCTGCATTCCAAGCTGCGTATCGTCGGCGTGCAGCGGGTACACGGCCACTGGTCCGAGACGGACGCCGCACACCTGACCACAAACGACGACGGCGAAAATTAGAAAACCAGAAAATTGGTTGCAGGAACGCTGTTTTCATGCTATAATAAACTGTTACGGAGGAAATGGCGCACTATGAATACACTTACCTTGGAAAAGCACTGCTGGGCCGAGATCGATTTGACGGCCCTGCGTGAAAATTATGAATATATCCGCCGCACCGTAGGCGGGCCGGTCTGCGCCGTCGTCAAGGCGGACGCCTACGGCCACGGCGATAACGTCATCGCCCGCGTTCTGCAGGAAGCCGGTGCTGCGGGCTTCGCGGTCAGTTCCCTTGGCGAGGGGCGGCACCTGCGCCGCGGCGGCATCACAACACCCATCCTGATTCTGGGCTACGCCGACCCCACCTATGCGGCTGTGCTGGCTGCCAACGGCCTGATCACCACCTGCTATTCGACCGAATACGCACAGGCGCTCTCCGCTGCCGCCGTCAAGGCGGGCGTCAAGGTTAAGGTCCACCTGAAGATCGACACCGGCATGGGCCGCATCGGCTTTGCGGTGCGTTCCGGCTTTGCGGAGACCATCCGCGAGCTGGAGGCTCTCTACGCCCTGCCCGGGCTGGACATCTGCGGCGTCTTTCAGCACTTTGCGGTGGCGGACAGCGTCGAGCCCGACGACGAGCGCTACACCGACGAGCAGCACGCGCTGTTCGCGCAGGTCGTGGAGCGGCTGCGTGCGGACGGCTGCCCCGTCGGCACGGTACACTGCGCCAACTCTGCCGCACAGCTGCGCCACCCCGAGTGGCGGCACGACATGACCCGCGCGGGCATCATCCTGTACGGGCTTGACCCCAGCAATGAGGTACACTTCCCCGCCCTGCAGCCCGTCATGTCGCTGAAATCCGTCGTGACCTTTGTCAAGGAGCTGCAGCCCGGCCAGAGCGTCAGCTACGGGCGCACCTTTACCGCCGATAAGCCGATGCGCGTCGCCACAGTCTGTGTGGGCTACGCTGACGGCTACCCGCGGATGCTGTCCGGCGGGCCGGACCGGGGCGTCATGGTCATCCGCGGCCAGCGGGCCCCCGTGGTCGGGCGCGTCTGCATGGACCAGACAATGGTCGATGTGACGGACATTCCCGGCGTGAAGATGGGCGACGAGGTCACGGTCTTTGGCCCGGACGGCGGCGACACGGCTGACACGATTGCCACCAAGACACAGACCATCAACTACGAGGTCGTGTGCGGCCTTGCCCGCCGCGTGCCCCGCGTATATAAGGAAAACGGCAAGATCTGCGAGATCTGGAACAATTTGGAGGAAACCTGATGGCCCGCAAGAACATCCGCAACTTTTGCATTATTGCCCACATCGACCACGGCAAGTCCACTCTGTCGGACCGTATGCTGGAGCTGACCGACAGCGTCGACAAGCGCACCATGACCGACCAGGTGCTGGACGACATGGACATCGAGAAGGAGCGCGGCATCACCATCAAGGCCCGCGCCGTCACGATGCGCTACAAGGCCGACGACGGCGAGACCTATGAGTTCAACCTCATCGACACCCCGGGCCATGTGGACTTTGCCTACGAGGTGAGCCGCAGCCTGGCCGCCTGCGAGGGTGCCATCCTGGTGGTGGACGCCACCCAGGGCGTGGAGGCCCAGACACTGGCCAACACTTATATGGCGCTGGAGCATGACCTGGAGCTGGTGCCCATCCTGAACAAGATCGACCTGCCCTCGGCCCATCCAGACGAGGTGGCGCAGGAGGTGGAGGATGTCATCGGCCTGCCCTGCCTCGACGCCCCCCGCGTCTCGGCCAAGACCGGCCTGAACATCGATCAGGTGCTGGAGCGGGTGGTCAGCGACATCCCCGCCCCCACCGGCGACCCTGACGCACCGCTGAAGGCGCTGATCTTCGACTCCATCTACGACAGCTACAAGGGCGTCATCGTCTACGTCCGCATCTTTGAGGGCACGGTCAAGCCCGGCGATACCATCCGCCTGATGAGCACCGGCGCGGAGTTCCAGCTGGTGGAGGTCGGCCACATGGGCGCGACGAGCCTGACCCCCTGTGACAAGCTCGAGGCCGGCGAGGTCGGCTATCTGACGGCCAGCATCAAGACCGTGCGCGACACCCGCGTTGGCGATACCGTCACGCTGGCCGCGAACCCCACACCGGAGCCGATGCCCGGCTTCCGCACGGTCACGCCGATGGTGTTCTGCGGCATTTACCCCGCCGACGGCGCGGACTATCCCGACCTGAAGGACGCGCTGGAGAAATTGCAGCTCAACGACGCGAGCCTGACCTTTGAGCCGGAGACGAGTGCCGCGCTGGGCTTCGGCTTCCGCTGCGGCTTCCTGGGCCTGCTCCACATGGAGATCATCACCGAGCGTCTTGAGCGCGAGTTTGACCTTGACCTTATCACGACGACGCCGGGCGTCCAGTACCGCCTGACGCTGACCGACGGCACGGTGGAGGTCATCGACAACCCCTCCGCCTACCCCGACCCGACCCGCATCGTCAAGCAGGAGGAGCCGTTCGTCAACGCGCACATCTACACGCCGAACGATTATGTCGGCCCGCTGATGGACCTGTGCCAGACGAAGCGCGGCGTGCTGGTCGACATGAAGTATATGGACGAAACGCGCGTTGACCTGCATTACCTGATCCCGCTGGGCGAGATCGTCTACGACTTCTTTGATGCCATCAAGTCCCGCAGCCGCGGCTATGCCAGCTACGACTACGAGTGGGAGGGCTGGCACGAGAGCAAGCTCGTCCGTCTGGACTTTTTGCTCAACGGCGAGGTCGTCGATGCCCTGTCGATGATCGTCTTTGCAGACAACGCCTACGCGAAGGGCCGCCGCATCTGCGAGAAGCTGAAGGAGAACATCCCCCGCGCGCTGTTTGAGATCCCGGTGCAGGCGGCTGTGGGCGGCAAGGTCATTGCCCGCGAGACGGTCAAGGCCATGCGCAAGGACGTGCTGGCCAAGTGCTACGGCGGCGACATCTCCCGCAAAAAGAAGCTGCTGGAAAAGCAGAAGGAAGGCAAGAAGAAGATGCGCCAGCTCGGCTCTGTCTCCCTGCCCAGCGAGGCTTTCACCGCAGTCCTCAAGCTCGACAGCGACGACGATTGATCCACACACCCTTCCCCTCCCATCCGGAGGGGATTTTTTTGACGGCTTGGCTAAGATTCTTATCCACGAGTATTGACCTTTGCATCAAAATTGTGTAAAATATACATATCATTGAAACAAATTGTCATTTTTTGTCACTTGTAGTCAAATATTTCCACTTTGTATTCCTAGAATTATACATGAAACAAGAAAGAGTTGATGCAACTATGCGGATCGCTATGGTAGGGCACAAGCGGGTGCCCTCACGGGAAGGAGGGATCGAGGTCGTTGTAGAGGAGCTTGCCGCGCGGATGGTGATGCACGGCCACAGCGTCACCTGCTACAACCGCACCGGCCATCACGTCAGCGGAAAAGAATACGACATCGAGCACCTCGACAAATACCGTGGCATCCGGCTCAAGCGGGTGCCCACCATCGACCGCAAGGGCCTTGCGGCGGTGACGTCCAGCTTCTTCGGCTGTCTTGCGGCGGCGTTCGGCCCCTATGACGTGGTCCACATCCACGCCGAAGGGCCTGCCATGTTCTCCTGGCTCCCCCGCCTCACCGGCAAGCAGGTCGTCCTGACCGTCCACGGTCTGGACTGGGCACGGGACAAATGGAAAGGCTCCTTCGGCTCGTGGTATATCCACACGGGCGAAAAGACCGGCGTCCGGTTCGCCCACGAGATCATCGTCCTCAATCACAGCACACAAAAGTATTTTCAGGACACCTACGGCCGCGCCACCCGTTATATCCCCAACGGCGTCAACCCTGTGGCCCCTGCGGCCCCGGACATCATCCGGGAGAAGTACGGCTTCGAGAAGGACTCCTACATCCTCTATCTGGGCCGGATGGTGCCGGAAAAGGGCTGTCACTATCTGGTGGATGCGTTCAAGAAGCTCCACACCGAAAAAAAGCTGGTCATCGCGGGCGGCTCCTCCGACACCCACTGGTACATCGACCAGTTGAAGGAGCAGGCCGGCGGGGACGACCGCATCATTTTCACCGGCTTCGTGGACGGTGCGCTGCGGGAAGAGCTTTACAGCAACGCCTACCTCTTCGTCCTGCCCAGCGACCTTGAGGGAATGCCCCTCTGCCTGCTGGAGGCCATGAGCTACGGCAACTGCGTCATCACCTCCGACATCGAGGAGTGCTACAATGTCATCCACGACAACGGCATCGTTTTCCGCAAGGGCGATGTGAACGACCTCGCCCAGAAGCTCACCTACGCCCTCGAACATCCCAATGCGGTGCGGATGTTCAAGTGGCTCGCCGCCGAGTACGTCTGTACCCGCTTCCCGTGGGATAAGATCGTGGTCGAGACTCTGAAACTGTATCAGAAATAACGAAAGGCTGCTGCACAAA
>OMEA01001154.1_pt1 | contig 11247 bp, 8 predicted proteins | sample 1645321 | NCBI WGS metagenome assembly OMEA01 (sample SAMEA103958151, study PRJEB25191) | human gut metagenome
CGTGAGGATGATCCTTGTAGAAAATGTAGTCAGCATTGTTGTTCTCGTCGAGGAAAGCCAGCGAGAGCGGCGACTTCGATTCCGGGAAGATGCTCACATTGTCAGCATTCACCCCATTATCTCTCAAAAACTGAATCACATACTCTCCTATGCGGTCGTTGCCCGCCTCGCTGATAAACGAAGCATTTACGCCCGCACGGCCCAACGAGATGACTGCATTGAATGATGAGCCACCCGGTACTGCCTCTATCGGCTTGCCGCCCTTGAAGATGATGTCAAGCACGGTTTCTCCTATTCCTATTACTTTGCGCATTGTTTTTTGATGTCTATATTTATTTTTTGGGAGCAAAGATAAGTCTTTTTGGCGATAATGCAAAATAAATGACTATTTTTTGGGATAAATTACATTTTCAGTGTAACTTTGCACCTTGAAATGAAATACAATACTTATACACTCGATAATGGACTCCGCATCATCCACCTGCCTTCAGACAGCAAGGTGGTGTATTGCGGTTACCAGATTAACGCCGGCACCCGAAACGAGGAGCCGGGCGAAGAAGGACTTGCCCACTTCTGCGAGCACGTTACTTTCAAGGGCACAGAGCGCCGCAAGGCGTGGCACATTCTCAACTGTCTGGAGAGCGTGGGAGGCGACCTGAACGCCTACACCAACAAGGAAGGCACGGTTTATTACTCCGCCATCCTCAAGGAGCACATCGCAAGAGCCGTAGATCTGCTCACCGACATCGTTTTCCATTCGGTTTATCCGCAAGCGGAAATCGACAAGGAGGTAGAGGTAATCTGCGATGAGATAGAGAGTTACAACGATTCTCCTGCCGAACTGATTTATGATGAATTCGAAAACATCATCTTCAAGGGTTCGCCGCTGGGCCACAATATTCTGGGCACAGCCGAGCAGGTTCGCTCGTTCAAGACAGAAGATGCGCTGCGCTTTACAAGAAAGCTTTACCGGCCGGATAATGCGATATTCTTCGCTTACGGAGACATTGATTTCAAGAAGCTGGTGAAGCTTATCAGGAAGGCGCTCGCAGATGATGATTCGGGCAAGGTTGCTGAAAATGCAGCGAATTCAGTGGGCAAGCTTGCTGAGGAAAAGCTTTCACAGATTACACAGATTTCAGGGGATGAGAATTCTATTACTACAGAAAAATCTGTGTCATCTGTGAAATCTGTGGGACCTGAAAATTATCCATCTGTGGGACCTGAAAATTATCCATCTGTGGGGAAAGAGATTGCCGGGCAGACGATTGTGATGCAGAAGAATACGCATCAGGCTCATGTGATGATTGGAACCCGCGCCTACGATGTGAGCGACAGCCGCAGAATGCCGCTCTATCTGCTCAACAATATGCTGGGCGGACCGGGAATGAACGCCAAGCTGAACCTCGCCCTGCGCGAGCACAACGGACTGGTTTACACCGTAGAGAGTACGATGGTGGCTTATGGCGATACGGGCATTTGGAGCATTTATTTCGGCTGCGATGAGCACGACGTGAAGCGCTGCCTCAGACTGGTTCGCAAGGAACTGGATAAGTTCATGCAGAAACCGTTGAGCGAGGCGCAGCTCAAGGCCGCCAAAAAGCAGATAAAGGGACAGGTAGGCGTGGCTTGCGACAACCGCGAGAACTTTGCCCTCGACTTCGGCAAGAGCTTCCTTCACTATGGCTGGGAGAAGAATGTAGACCGACTCTACGAGCAGGTGGATGAGATTACTGCCGAACAGATACAGGTCGTGGCTCAGGAGTTGTTTGATAAAGACAGGCTCACCACACTGATTTTCAGATAATGTTGATTTTCAGACAAATAGCTCGAGTAATAAGAAAATAAAGAAGGCAACAACTTGGGGCGTCATGCGACTTCCCTCGTTGTTGCCTTCGTAATTTAATGAATTAAAAACTGCTTTTTTCTTAAAAACAACTAACAATTAACCTAAAAACTTAAACCTAAAAACCTAAAATGAAAATCTATAAAACCTAAAACGAATTCTTAACAATCTATATATGAAATCCCCAATCAGAATTTAGCACGAAAACTCTCAGGGGACAGTATGAATTTCAAATGAAAAGGAGTTTTTACTCTCCTCTCTGATTTCGGAAGCCCCCTTGGCTCCCTACTGTTTTTTACTCAGCTGTGCATTGCTGCCAGCCATTTTTTAATCTCGGCTCTTTTGGAGCCCTTCGCATGGCTAATCTCCGATTAAGCCAACTTGTTGCTAATAGCACCAACTTCAGCTACACATGCAACAACTACTGCGAAAATCATTCCTAATACTAACATAATCTTTTCCTTTCTTAAATTTGTTATCTTAAATATACAATCTTGTTGTTTTACCTAACAAAATCTTAACTCTCTTATTTCTTACCTCCCGGAGGAGGATTTCTATGCTCTCTTAGCTTCGTAGCTTATTTGCCGCAGTTCATTCCGAGGTTCATACCTGCGCAAGCAACTACTGCGAATGCTACTACTGCTACTGTCATTATCCCGAACATGACCATAATCTTTTTCCTTTCTTTTAACCTCTTAATCAGTCTCTTCGAGATTTTCCAAAAGTCCTCGTCCGAATCTCAGAACCAGGTTCCGAACCGGCCTCAAACTTGTCTCGAATCGATTTCATAAGTTATCCTTACTGAATCAATCTTTTATCCTTTTTTCTTTTTCTGGTGCAAAGGTACAACTTTTTGTGTGCGCACACAAATATTTTAGGAGAAATGTTTCAAAAAGCCCTTTTTTCTTGATTAAGGTCAAGAACATTTACATTCTCGTTACAAAAACGGGCTATTTTAAAGCTTTTGCCCTTTCAGGGCGACAGGCGTGCTGCCATTATTACCCAGGGCGGTGCCCTGGGCTAGGAGCTTCTGCCCTTTCAGGGCGTGCTGCTAAAACGTGAGGGGCGTGGCATTTCACCACGCCCACTCCTTTATCACCGCTACGCAGCCACTCCTGGCGTTCCGTAGTGCCCGTACTTGGCGATGAAACGGGCGGTCTTGGTGAAGGTGCCGTCCTCGTTCTTCATGATGAAGCCACGCTTCTTCCAGTTGCACAGCAGGATGGCAAGTTTCGTCTTGGTGCCATGAACCTGACAGATGTTCTGAATCTCAGTCTTGTCAAAGGTGTCATGAACGTAGAGAAGAAGATTGCTCACACCGGGAGTATGGCACACAGAGCGGCTGTCTGCATCTATCGCCTCCTGCATCTGATTGCCGAAGAAACGCATCTTGCACCACAGATCATACTTCACGCTCCATACGATGAAATCCTCTATCGCCTTCTCCCACTTCTCGCCATTCGCCAGATAAAGCACCATCGCGCGGCGGAAACCATTCGCCAGACCACGCTTGGCAAACTCGGCGTAAGGCTTGTTGTAAGCCAGCTGAGCCATCTCCATAATCTCATTCTCCAGGCGCTCGATAAGCTGGCGAGCCTTACGGCACTCCTTGAAACCGCTGGCTGCGTTCAGCTGCTGGATGTAAGGAGAAAGCTGCGACTTGAACTGCGCATCATAACTGCCCACCTCCGGACGCGGAGCGAAATCGGGACGGATGATGGTGGCGAGCGACAGGCGGCTCACGGCTCCATCAGCCACCTCACGAACCGAAAAGAACTTCTGCGTAACGGCAATGGTGCTCGAAGCATTCCAGTTGAAGCGGGTCTTTACGCGGGCTGTAACGCTCTTGGTTCCTACTCGCTCCTGGCCGTCCTCTGAATTGTCCCAGCAGAGGCGAATCAGCTGGCTAGGGTCGTTAAACTTCCTGAGCATGTCTACCTCGTCCATCTTGCAGTAGAGATAAGCATCGCCAGCCTTCTGTACATCGTCGAGACGCTGGATGTAGGCAGCGCGGGTAAGGTCGGGCGAAACGATGCGGATGCAGATGTCTTCCGGGCGCACAGGCTTCTTCTTGTTGTCGCCCATGGTGTTCACCTCGTCCTTCCAGTCCTGCTCCTTCTGGCGGTTCACCTTATCCATCTGAACCAGGTCTTCGATGATGCAGTCGATGGGTCCGTTGACAAGCGATTTGCCTGACGACATGGCTGCAATGAGCAGATTCATTATCGCCGCCTCGTGCACCTGATTATCCGTGTAGCGGAAGGTTACGCCCTTAAGATGAGCGGCAAGCGCAGGGAAGACCGCCATTGCCACAGCCGCCTTGAAATCGGCAGGCACCTTGCTGGTGAGCAGCTTGATGAGCTTAGGCAGCTTGGCTGGCAACTGAGGAGGAACATCGGCATAGATTCCCGCCTTCTCGGTGGCCTGCTTGGCAAGATGATTCTTGCGGGCAGTCTCTACAGCCTGCTTTACCAAATCAGGAATCGCGGTAGATTGCGCCACCTTGCAGGCATTCTCTACGGTGGCGAACGCCTTCGCCTCGTCTTCGCCAAAGGTTTCTATTACCTGCTTGATCCAAGCCGCCTCACTATTACAGATGTATCTCAGCAGGCAGGCTTCACGATAAATGAAGTTGTTGCGGTTGCCGTGGACAGGAGCGCCGCCCATCAGCTCTACCAGCGCCTTCACAATCTCCTCGTAAGGAACGCCGTCGTAAGTCTGCTCATACTGCACGGCATTGGCAGCCCGTCTCGCCTTCTCCTCCTCGCTCTCGATGGGTTCGAAATCTACGGTTGGAGCAGAAGATGCATTCTGAAATGCCTGGCTCTGAGAAGATGCATTCTGAGAGGCTGAGCTCTGAGATGCTCCTGACCGGGCTGAATCTACATCCAGCGGACGTCCGTCAATATCCAGTCCTCTCTTGCGGTAAGCCTCACGATATTCAGCCACGGCTTCCTTATCCAGGCGCTTGTACCAGTCGTCGGCAGTATAAATCTGACTTGCCGCATCGGTGATGAAGATGATGCGCTCCGGGGTTACGCAGCTAGGGTCTTCGGTGGCGTGGATGAGTTTGCAGAATGCGCTCTGAGCCTCAGCGATAGTCATTCCTACCGGGATGCGGATGTCGATGTGGGCCTTGTTGCGGGCTGAGCGCTCGATGTGGAGCACCTTTCCCTTCCAGAGTTCAATGTCTTCGGCTGAGAAGATTTTCTCTCTGAAGAGCTTCTCTGTAGGCTCATCAAACATTCCGTTCAGCAGTAGAGCTTTCTTCACCGCTGGCTCAACCTCCTCAGGATTATCAATGTCTACAGTTGTCTGGAAGGTGAAAGCCTCCGGGTCGATGAATTTCTGGGCGCGATGGTCATCGAGGAAGTGGAAGTAGTGAGGTGAGCGGAAAGGCAGCTGCTTCTTGAGGTCAGAAATCTTGCGGTCGAGCTGCTGGTAAGTCTCTCCCGCCTTCATCTCCTCCTGCATCATCTGGTTCTGCTGGGCGGTGAGGTCACGGATCTGACCAACGAGCTGTGCGAGCCAAGGCTGCTTGGTAAGCTCGGTGTAGTAATCGAGGAGATGGGATGAAATCTGTCCCATGTTCGCTCTGCGGTTAGGGTTCATTGCGATGATGCGGCTGCTGAGCTGCTTGCATTCATCAAAGGTTAATGATTTTTGTGTCATAAATCTATATTTTTTTTAGTTGTAATAGACAGGCTCTTTTTGCAGAAACCTGCCGCCTTCCATTCTGAAAAGCGGTGCAAAGATAAACAAAAAAAAAGCCGTTTACAAGTTTTTTCTGAGATAAAAAAGCAGGGGTATAAAGAGGGGTATAAAAAGGTATAAAAGTATAAACAAAGGGTATAAGCGGGGTATATTAATACCCCCCGCTAGCTACCATCTCTCGCCATCATCTCGTCATCTTTCATGGTGTCCGAGACTGGCACTTTCTCATCCACCAGTTTCGGCAAGATTTCCCTCAAGTTCACATTCTCCGAACTGGCTGTTGTTCCCATAATCATCTTGAAAGCATTCACAATATCGCAATAACGATTGAATCTTTCCTTGCTTACCGAGCCCAACTCACCTGAATCAAGTTTCCACCATTCCAGAGCCGCATATTCGAAAGGTGCAGATTTCGCCTGCGTAAGATCCTTCCATTTGCAGAGCGGAGCACGCTCCGTATTCTCCGGAGGTAGTTTTTCATACAGGTGGGCCAGATGTTTGCAGAAGGCTGTAGGAGCTCCCATATCGAATAGCCCCCACCCGTTTAAGAGTCGGAACACAGGGAACCAGTCGGATTGCTTTTTCACCAGCAATTCAGGACAGCCTTTTTTCTTATAAACCGCTATCTTCGGAATTACCAAATCAACCAGTTCCATGAATTTTTCTTTCTTCACTTCGTTCGAAGGCTTGGCACCCACCGCCTTCATCGCCTTCAGCGACTCCTCATCGCCGTGCTTGCCCCATTGCTTCACATCGTTCACCCTGCCGTTCATAATCATCAGCACGATGCCCGAGAGCAGCTGGATCATCTTCTTTCTTGGCACACGCTTATAGAACACCTGACGGAGGAAATCTACAGGGTCGGCCTTGAATGTTGGGTAGAGATTGTGGGGGAAGGCGTGCAGCTGCTGTTCTATGGCGTCCAGCTGGTCTTTATAATCGTAGGTGCCCGTCTGCTTCTTCTTGATGGCATTCGGGGCTTCTACGAAGAAAGAATAGGCCGCACGCTCGCGGTAAGCCGAACTGGTGATGAATCCCATCTCGGTAAGCAGAACGGCCCGGAGGCGCTGCAGTTCCTCATCGTCTATCTGCTCCAGTTTATGAAGGATGCGGTTTCTGGCCTGCGTCATTTCGCGGGAATAATCGCTGCGCTGGATTTCGAGGAAACTGCTGAGCCGCTCTCTTGCCTCAGAAAGGCAATCAGAAAGTTCCTCGCGCAGCATCGCCTCAGTTTCTGCATCAAGAGAACGGTTCTCTGCCTCAGAAGAGGTTTTATCCGATGCAGAAGAGCTCTTATCCGAAGCGCCTTCAGAGAGCGTATTCTGGAGACGGATGATGCTGTTGATGACGCCTTCGAGCATCATGGTGCAGTCGCTGAAGCGGGTGAGCTGTTCGATGGGCAGCACAGGACCGGAGTATTGCCAGTCATCATAAATCTTATCATCATATATTTCGCGGCGCGCCTGCTCCATCTCCTCATCAGAAACATCAGAGAGTGCCCTCACCATGAGCTGCAATCCAGCCTTATCGCCCTCGTTCTTGCTGTTGCAGCCTATGCAGCGGGTGCGCAGGTTCCGCTCCTTACGGGCGATGATGAGGGCGCGTACGTCCTCGCCTTCCAGGGCTGAAACATAGCCTATGAGCTGCTGTTTGTCATAAGCTTTCACCGCCAGCATGTCGAAGGTGTTGGCGTCATCGGGCACGAGGCAGATGATTCTCCCCTCTGCTTCTTTAGCATACTCTACCTCATGGCCTTTCACGTCATTATGGGTGAGTCCTACGATATGGAATGTGAGATTCTTCATTTTATGTTGTTATTATTGTTTTTACGTTTGTTTGCAGTCAGGTTACAAAAGTAAGGTTTTTCGATGAAACCACCAAGCATTCTTGTTTAAATTTCCTAAAAGAGGGCAGAGAAGCCGAGGGGGTTAACAGGGTTAACAGTTAACAGCCGTTTTTTGCATGGTCCCCCTAGCGTACCTTATTATATAATAATATATATATACTTATTTATATAAGTGTGTGGATGGAAGTATGCATTTTGGGGGTGTTAACTGTTAACCTGTTAACCTTTTGCTCTCAGAGCGCTCCTCTTCCATCAGAAATGCGCTCTCTCCCGATGCCTGCTAAAGATGGCGGGCTGAGCCTTGGCAGGAAAAAGCTCAAACGCGCTGCTACAGCCCGTTTTACGGGCTTATATGATGGCTAGAGAGAGGCATAAATGATGGTTGGCGAGAGGCATAAATGATGGCTGAAAAGGGGCATAAATGACGACTCACGAGGGGGGATGGATCATGCATCGCGAGGGAAGAAATATTGCATCGCGACGGAAGAAATGTTGCGTCGCGACGGAACGGGGAATGCATCGCGATGCAGAAAAAAGGGCTTTTTAGAGCGGAAAACTATGAGTTGCGGGACAGAAAACTATGAGTAAGTTTTGTTAACGGGAGGGAAAACAACAAGGCGATACTCTTCTCTTATAGGAAGAATATCGCCTCGTTGCCTTCATTAAAAAGGAGGTCAAGGATGCTCATATTGGGCTGAAAACCATATTTCTGCTCGTAAACCTGGTAATAGCGCTTCGACTCGAATTCGGGGTCAGGAAGAGGTTTCTTGGGACGAATTGCATCGCGGAAATCCTTGATTTCATTCTCTGCTCCCATTTCTTCACGCTGAATGTACTCTTCGGTAACCGAAATCCTGGGACGGATGTCGAGGAGTTCTATCATCTTCTCTGTAGTCTCCATGTTGAAATCGAAGAGGAACTCGTATTTCTTCTCGTAGAAAGGGCGGATGTCGTCCTGATAATACTCGAAGAATGGGCTCTCGCCATAGGCGGAAAGGAGCGCATTCCAGTGGACGTGGCGCCAGTTGGCGTGGTCGGAGATGCGGATGTCCTTCATCGACAGGGAGATGTCGTGATTGGTGGGGATGGTGAGCGAGAGGGGGCCGTTGGTGGTAGGGATGAGCATGCGGTTACGATAGGTTTGCTTGATAAAGCTCTCGTGGCGCTCTATCAGGCATTCATCGTAGCGGTTCAGCTTCTGGTACCACTGGATGGGGCCGAAATATGTGGAAGAAAGAAGGGCTTTCAATTTCTGCTTTGTTATGAAGGGTTAATGATGAAGAGGGGGACGAGCGATGGAATCGCTCGGAACGGGGCAGACGGGAGACAAGCTTCCGGCGGGGCTCTAAGCAGCGGCGAGGAGCACGAGAGAGCGAGGAGCAGCAGCTCGAGGGAGCTAGAACAGCTTAAAGGCTTTGCCTATCATCTGGTGCTTGTGAACGAGCTGCTGGCCGGTTGGCGTCTTCAAGAGATAGAAGCGGCAATCCTTGCAGCCGCAGCGCTTGCAGCAGATGGTTGGAATGACGAACTGCATGGTGTCGATGCGCAGCGTATCGCCCGGAAGCTTCTCTATCCTGCCTATGAAATGAGACTCGAAGACACGCTTGCGGTGCTGGTTCTTGGGCTGGTAAACCACCGTATCGGTGAAAACAACCACATCGCCACGCCCGAAATTTTCGCAGTCAATCCTGTTCACTATCACCCGGTTGCCTGCCTTCAGCTGGGGCGGAAGCCCGCCCTGAGGCACCGAGAAGATAGTAAAGACATAGGTGCGCACTGCCCAAGCCAGGAGCAGGGACAACACCAATGCTATTAGGAATTTGACGGCAGTCTTCAAATCTTATTTCTTTTTTCTTACTTAATATTGTCTACAAAAGTGAAGAGGCGGTTCCAACGGATACCTGAGAAGCCCGGATGATCTGGGCTGTGGCTCCACCAGATGAAGATAGGCTTGCCCACGATATGGTCCTCAGGCACGAAACCCCAGTAGCGGCTGTCGGCTGAGTTGTGGCGGTTGTCGCCCATCATCCAGTAGTAGTCGAGCTTGAAGGTGTAACTCTTCGCCTGCTTGCCGTTGATGAAGATGCGGCCGGCGTTGTCTACCTTCAGGTCGTTGCCCTCGTAAACCTTGATGCAGCGCTCGTATACAGGCAGATTCTTCAGCGTCAGAGCGATGCTCTCGCCCTTCTTCGGAATCCATACCGGACCGTAATTATCTCTTGTCCAGCCGGTATAGGCGTTGAGCGGATAGAGGTCGCCATAGGTTGCATCCGTATTGATAGAGATGCTCTCTACGAGGTTTCTGTTCGCCTTCAGCGCCATATAAGCCTTCTTGGTGAGCGGAATCACGCCACTCTGATTATACATCAGCAGGTCTTCGTTGGTGATTCCCAGTTCATCGGCAAGGTCGATAGGGAACTCGCCCTTGAGCTTCATCTTATAAGTATACTGCACGTTATCAGGCTCCTTGTTTGCCTTTCCGTTCAGATAAACGATGCGGTTCTTAATCTGCAGGGTCTGACCAGGCAAGCCTACGCATCGCTTTACATAGTTCTCGCGGCGGTCGGTAGGACGGCTGATGATGTCGCCATATTCGCCCGGCATGCTGCTGATGTAGTTGCGGCCTGTAGCATAAACCTGCTCAAAATAGTGGCGCTGCTGCAATGGGTTCATCGCGCGCACATCCTTTTCCTGTCCGTTCTGCTGCATCAGCTGGTCGCCGATGCTGTAAACCATCTGGTAGTAATCATTCGCCTGATAGCGCTCCTCATTGACGAGCGTATCGCCTGCAGGATAATTGAACACCACGATGTCATTGAGTTTCACATTGCCCAATCCCTTCACGCGGCGGTAATCCCAGTGAGGCCACTCTATGTAGCTCTTCACGTTGACCAGCGGCATGGTGTGCTGGGTGAGCGGCATGGTGAGCGGAGTTTCAGGGATGCGGGGGCCGTAGCTTACCTTGCTCACGAAGAGATAATCGCCCGTGAGGAGACTCTTTTCGAGAGAGGAAGACGGAATGACGTAGTTCTGGAAGAAGAAGAGGTTGATGAAATAAACCGCTACGAGAGCAAACACCAGCGCATCTACCCAGCTCATGATGAAACGCACAGGGCCTTCTTCATCCTTCCACCACTGCCAGTGAATCTTCTTGGTGATGTAAACGTCGAAGATGAACGGAACCACGATGAGTCCCAGCCAGCTCTCTACCCAAACCAGAAAGAGAAGATAGAGGGCGAGAACTACTACGAACTTCGCCCACTGCACCTTCATATTGAGTTTTTGTTTCTGCTTGTCAATCATATTTATTAGATTTATTAGAACTTAAACAAATCTGAGGTTGTGAGCAAACCGGAATGGTTGGCTGTGAACTCAGCAGCGAGAACAGCTCCGAGAGCAAATCCCTTGCGTGAGTGGGCACTGTGCTCGATGGTAATCATATCAGCATCTGAATCATACATCACGGCGTGGATTCCAGGAACCTCGCCATCGCGTACGCAGTTGATGACCAAATCCTCATCGGTGATGTTTGCATCGCCCTCATCGTGATGACCATCCTCTGTCCAATAAGTAACGCCACGCTTCCAATCTTTCTTTCTGTCGATGTTGTCGATGATTTCCTCGGCAAGCGTGATGGCTGTGCCTGATGGCGCATCGAGCTTATGAACGTGGTGGGTTTCCTGCATGCAGACAGAGTACTGTGGGAAACCGTTCATGATCTTAGCCAGATAGCGGTTTACGGCAGAGAAGATGGCTACTCCGATGCTGAAGTTAGACGCCCAGAAAAGGGTCTGCTTACCGTCGGCGCAGAGTTTCTCCACGTCTTCCTTATGGTCTTTCA
>OMEA01001174.1_pt1 | contig 11079 bp, 10 predicted proteins | sample 1645321 | NCBI WGS metagenome assembly OMEA01 (sample SAMEA103958151, study PRJEB25191) | human gut metagenome
TCTGATGTGCGGCAGTTTTTCTATCAGCAGAATGCACGCAAAGCACATTCTACCGTATACGTCTTGCGGCGCTCTTTATTCATGACAATAGAATGCTCGCAGAGCGTGCATTCTATTGTTGATTTTTGAAGTCGAGGGAATTATTCGCCCTTCTCCAGAGCCAGAGTCTTGGTTGTGATATCACAAACCTCTGCAGGTCCGTAGTACTGGATTGCACCCGGATATACATAGCAGGTGTTCTCAGACCACTCTTCTCTGTGTGCCTCGAAGTATTTGAAGGGCTTGCCATCCAGCTCAACCAGAGCCTTACGGATAACAGGCTTGTCTTCGCCATGTCTTCTCTCCATGTTCATCATCTTGGTGATGGGCATACCGCCTGCAACCCACTCAGCTGCCGGTTTGGACAGGTTGGAAACCTTGGAAAGGTAACCATTGTAACCATACTGGATCAGCATGAATGCATTGTAACCTAAGGAGTAGCAGTAATCGGAATCGAAGTTGGAAGGGAATGCACATCTTCCTTCGTAACCGAAGAAATGATGCAGTGCATTGAACTTACCGTTGTATGTGCCTGCAGCCTTTCTCTCAGCCAGCTTGTCAGCTACCAGAGCGGAGAACAGCTTCTCGGACTCGATCAGGGAAACCTGTACGTTGCCGTGAGGATCTCTCTCCAGGAACAGCTGCTGCTGAATGCCTTCCGGCAGGATTGCGAATACAGCCATGGATTCTTTAGACAGACCGTTTTCGATGAACGCATATTTTTCTTTCCAGGTAGGAAGTGCATTGAACGCATCTGCCTTGCTGCCTGCTAACAGCTCGTTGATCTCAGCGATCAGTGCGGAGAACTCGGGAACGAATTCTACAACGCCTTCAGGGATGATTGCAACACCGAAGTTCATGCCCTTTGCTGCTCTCTTTGCTACAGAATCAGCGATATAGTCAGCGATCTGGGACAGGGACATCTTCTTTGCTGCAACTTCTTCGGAAATCAGGCAGATATTCGGCTGGGTTTCCAGTGCGCACTCCAGAGCAACATGGGAAGCGCTGCGGCCCATAACCTTAATGAAGTGCCAATATTTCTTAGCGGAGTTTGCATCTCTTTCGATGTTACCGATTACTTCGCTGTAGGTCTTTGCAGCGGTATCGAAACCAAAAGAGCACTCGATATCTTCGTTCTTTAAGTCGCCGTCGATGGTCTTCGGGCAGCCGATTACCTGTACGCCGGTGTTGTTTGCAGCGAAGTACTCAGCCAGTACAGCTGCGTTTGTGTTGGAATCGTCGCCACCGATGATAACGATTGCGGTGATGCCATGCTTCTTGCAGACTTCAGCAGCGATTGCGAACTGTTCCTGAGTCTCCAGTTTGGTTCTGCCGGAACCGATGATATCGAAACCGCCTGTGTTTCTGTATGCATTGATATACTCGTCATCAAAAACAAGATAATCGTCTTCGATCAGACCGCTCGGACCGTTCTTGAAGCCGTACAGTACGTTCTCCGGGTTGGTTGCCTTTAATGCATCGTATAAACCGCAGATAACGTTGTGTCCGCCAGGAGCCTGTCCGCCGGAAAGGATAACGCCTACAACCTGCTTCTTCGCAACGGAAGTGTTCGCACCTTTCTGGAAAGTGATCTCCTTTTTACCGTAGGTATTGGGGAACAGCGCTTTGATCTTCTCCTGATCTGCAACGCTCTGAGTCTCTTCGCCTTCCTTAACGCAGATATCTGCAATGCCGTGTCTCAGCATGCCGGGAAGCTTCGGAGCATACTCATATCTGGCTTTCTGTAAAGCTGAAATTTCCATAATCCTTCTCCTTCTTGTATTTCTACAGCATTTTTTCATTCATAGTTGATTATAAGCTATTTTTTTCAAAAAGTAAACAACTAATCCCTTTTTCGCAAAGGGATGAATCATTTCCACCCTTATTTTCTCAAATCTCCCGAATATCATACGGAGTGGTCTGATATACGTAATAATTTAGCCAGTTCGTATACAATCCGTTGCAGTGCGCACGCCAGGAAAGTAACGGTTTCTTCTCCGGGTTGTCCTCCGGGTAATAGTTTTCCGGCACATGGATCGGCAGTCCCTTGTCGCGATCGCGCTTGTACTCTCCATCCAGCGTGTAACGATCATATTCCGGATGTCCCATAACGAAAATCTGGCGTCCACCCTCGGTCATACATAAAAGCACTCCCGCTTTGTCCGATTCCGCCATAACGGTCAGCTCTTTGCAGGCATGGATCAACGCTGCAGGCGTTTCGGTATGTCTGCTGTGGGGGATACAGAAAACGTCGTCAAATCCGCGCACCAGCGGCTCTTTGCGGTTTAACACACGGTGTTCAAATACCCCGAAAAGCTTTTCCGGCAACAGGCGTTTGTCGAGTCCGAAGTGGTAATACAGACCTGCCTGAGCGCCCCAGCAGATGTGGAACGTGGAATGGACGTGGGTCTTTGACCACTCCATAATTTCGCAGAGTTCTTTCCAGTAATCCACCTCTTCGAAAGGAATCTGTTCCACCGGCGCACCCGTGATGATCAGGCCATCGTATTTGTTGGATTTCAAATCATCAAACGTATCGTAAAATTTATTCAGATGTGTTGCAGAGGTATTCAGAGACAGATGGCTGTTCATTTTCATAAAGGTCACGTCCACCTGCAGCGGCGTATTGGACAGCGACCGAAGAAGCTGCAGCTCCGTATCTTGTTTGACCGGCATCAGATTCAGAATACAGATCTGCAATGGGCGGATATTCTGGTGCATCGCACGATATTCGTCCATCACGAAAATATTTTCATTATCCAGAATCTCTCTGGCAGGCAGATCACTCTGTATTTTAATCGGCATTTTCTCTCTCACTTTCCTGCCGCTGTGCGGCGCTTCTTTTGAATAAATTCGTCCGGACGGTTATTTTTCCAGATACTGCTTCATAAACTCTTCTTCTGTCAGTACAGCTATGCCCAACTCCCGCGCTTTTTTATTTTTGGCGGAATTGGAGGTACTGTCATTGTTGATCAGACAGACGGTTTTGCCCGTCACGCTTCCGGTTACCTTTCCGCCGAGGGCTTCGATCTTTTCCTTTAAGGCACTGCGATTTTCAAAGTGGTTCAGGCTGCCCGTAATAACAAAGGACTGCCCGGAAAGCGGCAGGGCTTCTTCTGAAAAGGTTTCCTGCTCCAGCTCCACTTCCTTTAATAAAAGCTCCAGCGCAGTTCTATTTTTTTCCTGGGCAAAAAAATCCACAAACGCGCCTGCGATAACAGGTCCTACGCCATCCATCGCCGCCAGCTCTTCTGCAGGTGCAGCGAGCATTTTGTCCAGATCATTTTTATATTCCCGACAAATCATCCGTGCATTGGCAATTCCGATATTCGGGATTCCAAGGCTGTAAATCAGGCGTGCAAGATTTGTATGTCTCGCTTTTTCAACGCTCGCTTCGAGATTCTGATACGATTTTTCGCCGAAGCCGTCCATCTGCATAATCGCATCCCGGTGTCTGTCCAGATGGAACAGATCCGCATAGGTATGCAAAAAGCCCTCCGCCAGAAATTTTTCCAGCGTCGCTTCGGAAAGTCCGTCGATATTCATCGCGTCCCGGCTGACAAACAGCGTAAAAGATTTGATCTTTTTGGCATCGCAGTCCGGGTTCGGGCAGACTAACGTCTCCGTATCGTTTTCTTTTACAATCCGGGTCTCTCCCTGACAGACCGGACAGGTGCAGGGAATTTCCAGCGTACCGCTTTTGGTCAGATTTTCTGCGATCTGCGGGATAATCATGTTTGCCTTATAGACTGTAATCCGGTCGCCGATGCCGAGCTTTAACTCTTTGACAATGCTGACATTGTGAACGCTGGCACGACTTACGGTTGTCCCCTCCAGCTCCACAGGGTCAAAAATCGCAACCGGGTTAATCAGTCCGGTACGACTCGCGCTCCACTCCACCTCGCGCAGCGTCGTCTCCGCCTGCTCGTCCGCCCATTTAAATGCAATGGCATTGCGCGGAAACTTTGCCGTTCTTCCAAGTGACTCTCCGTAAGCGATATCGTCCAAAAGCAGTACCAGCCCGTCGGACGGAACCGGATAATCTGTGATTTTTTCTTCAAACCAGGCAACTGCCTCCTGCATTGTGTCCGCAGTTACCGCTTTATATTCTACCGTTTCAAAGCCCTGCTTCTGTAAGAATATAAACTGTTCTTCCCTTGAGTTTTTAAAATCCACACCATCTGCACGCACCAGTGCAAATGCGAAAAAATGCACCTTTCGCTGCGCAGTGATCTGGCTGTTTAGCTGGCGCACGGAACCGGAGCAGAGGTTTCTCGGATTTTTGTACCGAGCGTCCACGTCTTCGATTTCGCCGTTGATCAAAATCCGCATAGGTAATGACCGCTTCTCCCCGCAGGATCAGCTCTCCCTGATACGGGATCTGCAGCGGCACGTTAACAAAGGTTTTGGCGTTCGGCGTGATGACCTCGCCAATTTCGCCATTTCCCCTCGTGACCGCCTTAAACAGCTTTCCGTCCCGGTACGTCAACACGATGGTCAAACCGTCCAGCTTCCAGGAAAGCAAACCTTTCTGATCTCCCAGCCAGTCTGCCAGTTCTTCCCGGCTTTTCGTTTTTCCAAGAGAAAGCATCGGGCTTTCGTGACGCTCTTTGGGAAGTTCGTCTACTGCTTCATAACCAACCGATTGGGTCGGACTCGCTGCCAGCACAACTCCGGTCTTTTCTTCCAGGGCAACCAGCTCGTCGTAGAGCCTGTCATATTCTAAATTACTCATGATTTCCCGGTCTTCGGCATAGTAGGATTTTGAAGCCTCATTCAACTTCGAGACCAGTTCTTTCATTCTGTCTGTATCATTCATATCGTTTTTTTCTGTGCTCCTGTCTGTCCGGATCCGGAACCATTCCGATAGGTACCATTCGTGCGGCTGTCGGTGGCACTCCGATAGGTACCATTCGTTCGGCTGTCGGTGGCACTCCGGTAGGTACCATTTGTGCGGCTGTCAGCGGTACTCCGGTAGGTACCGCGCTGCTCTGCTTTGCGAGCACCGTCTGTACCTTGCCTGCGATCAGCCGTTTTTGCGTAGCCACCTGCATTTCGGTGAGCCGGATTCTGCCCGCTGCGCTGCATTCCTGCATTCGACGCACGCCCCTTTTCCCCCAACGTCACCATACCGGACTGAGCTTCTTTTTTCGCAGCAGGCTGCCGTTCCTTTTCCCATGCAGGACGCGCCGGACGGCTGGCATTTTTCCCAACTTCATAGTACAGCTCTTTTAACTCTGCACCGGTGACTGCACGAATATCGCCCGGGTTTAATTTCCCCAGCAGAATATTTGCCACACGCACACGTTTGATGCTTAGAACGCCATAGCCGAGGGTCTTGCACATCCGGCGGATCTGGCGGTTTAAGCCCTGCGTCAGGATAATACGGAAGACAAATTTTCCTTCTTCCTTTACAAAGCAGGGACGGGTACGCTCATTTAAATCCTTTAACAGCATACCGTCCGACATTTTTTTGAGAAAATCCCGACTGATGGGCTTATTGACGCGGACGAGGTACTCCTTTTCGTGAAAGTTGGCCGCACGCATCAGACCATTGATTAAGTCACCGTCGTTTGTCAGCAGTAAAAGGCCTTCCGAATCTCTGTCCAGGCGTCCTGCATAGGTTACACGCACCGGATATTCGACGACATCACGGATCGTGATCTGGGCATGCTTGTCCTTTTCTGTGCAGGTCACTCCAACCGGCTTGTAATAAGCCAGCACCACCTTTTTCTCCCGGTGTCCGACCGGTTTGTCCTCAACTGTAATTTTGTCCAGATCGTTGACCCGCATACCCGGATCTGCAATCTTGCCATTCACAGACACTTTTCCCCCTTCGATCAGGACATCCGCTTCTCTTCTCGAACAGATGCCAGCCTGGGAAAGATATTTATTTAAACGGACCTTTTCAGTATTTGCCATAAATTAACTTCTCCATTCCGATAAAAATCGCAGTATACAAATATTTTAGCACACTTTCAGATTCCGTGCCAGAAGAACATGCAGGGATTTTCAGGCGCATGGTTTCCCTCTGCTACAGCAAAATCCAGTCCGGAAGTTTTTTCTAACCCACGGCAAAAACGGTCCTGCCAACTCTATAGAGCTCAGCAGAACCGTTTTTGAAATTTTGTTATGAAATTCTATCCAAAACATCTGGAAGGTTATCGAAGTTTTTTGTCTTACTCGCGCTCTACGATCGCTGCACAGCCCATGCCGCCGCCAACACAAAGAGTAGCAAGACCTTTCTTTGCATCTCTCTTTTCCATCTCATGAAGTAAGGTTACCAGAATACGGCAGCCGGATGCTCCTACCGGATGACCAAGGGCGATTGCTCCGCCGTTGACGTTTAAGATATCGTTGTTGAAGCCAAGGTCATGCGCAACTGCTACAGACTGTGCTGCGAATGCTTCGTTTGCCTCAATCAGGTCGAAGTCGCCGATTTCGTAGCCGGCTTTCTTCATTACCTTGCGGGTTGCTGCAACCGGTCCAATACCCATGATGCGGGGTTCTACGCCTGCCAGCTCGCCTGCTACCCAGGTAGCCATCGGCTTTACGCCCAGCTCCTTTGCCTTTTCTTCGCTCATAACGATCAGCGCTGCCGCTGCATCGTTGATACCGGAAGAATTGCCGGCGGTTACGACACCACCCTCTTTGAATGCAGGACGTAGCTTGCTGATGCTCTCTGCCGTTACATTCGGTCTGGGTCCCTCATCAGTATCAAATACAACGGTCTGTTTTTTCTGTTTTACTTCCATCGGAACGATCTCGTCCTTGAACTTGCCCTCTGCAATCGCTTTCTGTGCCTTCTGCTGGCTCCATGCTGCAAACTCATCCAGCTGCTCTCTGGTCAGTCCCCAGTCTTCTGCAATATTTTCAGCAGTAATACCCATATGATAGCCGCCGAATGCATCCGTCAGGGCATCGCGGATCAGCGCATCATCCATCTTTCCAGCGCCCATTCTGTAACCGAATCTTGCATTATACAGAAGATAAGGAGCCATGGACATATTTTCCATACCGCCAGCTACGATGATATCCGCATCACCGGAGGCAATCAGCTTGGCAGCCAGGTTTACACAGTGCATGCCGGAGCCGCACAGTACGTTGATCGTAGTTGCAGGAACCTCTACCGGAATCCCTGCGTTGACTGCTGCCTGTCTTGCAGGGTTCTGGCCAAGACCTGCCTGAATGACACAGCCCATATATACTTCATCTACCTGCTCCGGTTTGATTCCGGTTCTTTTCAGGGCTTCTTTGATTACAACAGTGCCCAGATCCGGTGCAGGAGTTTTGGAAAGAGTTCCTCCCATTACGCCGATTGCTGTTCTGCATGCGCCTGCCAGCACTACTTTTCTTGCCATAACAATGATTCCTCCATTTTCCCTTTTTTCTTTATCATACTACTTTTGAAACGCTTTTCAAGCCCACTGCACGCTTTGTTGTGGTCTTTTTTAGGAACAAAAGCGTAAAAGCTTTCACGTTGGAAGGTACTTATCAGGGCATTTTTTATCTGGTGCTCAAATGCCCGATATTTTTGATCAGCACGGAAATCGTCCCGTCGGGATTTGTGATAAATTCTACCTTCTCGGGGTCCTTATATTCTTCCATCGGAATCGTGATTTCGATGCCAGTGTCCGTCGTCAGATGCTGCTTCTGGAACTTTTTGATCGTCGCCTCGCTCTTGGGCCTGACAATTTCTTTTTCCATGTTATATTTTTCCAGCTTTTCCTCCAGGTCTGCCTGCATCTGCGGACTGTCCTTAAAAACTTTCTCCTTGACCGCTTCGACCTCCAGGCTCCCCTTTTCCTCCAGCTCATCATAGATCGCCTGCTTGACTTCCATCTTTCGCCGGGTGTCCTCATCTCCATAGTATTTTTTGTTGACCTGTTCCACTGCTTTTGTCACGATATCCAGCTTTGTCTTCTGAGACATCGGTGCATGACATTCCAGAAACAGTTCGGAAAAGTACAGCTTTTTTTCACCATTTACTTCGAATTTTTTCTCTGTCAGCAAAATTTCTCCATTCGACAGATTCACTAAAAATGCCTCAGAAAGCTTCTGTCCGGCAGACGGCAGGATCGCTTTCTGTAAAATGATATCGTTTAAATTTTCTCCGGTTTCGGTAGCCTTCGTCGCATGGGTATAGGAAGTTTTATAATTTAATTTCAAAAATCCGAAATAATTGACGCCCTCCGCAGAAAAAACGACAACCGCAACGTCCGCCGCCGGAATATCGATATTCGAATTCATGATCCCATAGAGCTTTTCACACAATGCCCTGCTCGTCTGGACAAAATTTTCGGCGTTACAGTTCTGGATCAGCCCCATCACCTCAGATTCGTCAGAAAACTGGCAGACCTTCATATCGTCGCTCTCTGTAAATTTTTCAATATGAGCCTTTAAAAAATCGCACAGATTCGAACCCATATCGATCGGACAGTCCGAAAGCACCGGCATTCCAACCACAGAATCCAGGATATGGACAATCCCCATTTTCATAATCATATCGTCTTTTTTCATGCCAGTTTCTCCTCAATTGCTTTTGTATGCGGCAGCTGCGTCATCTATAAACATAGCAGTTCGATGAAAAATATGCAAGAAAAAGAGGCGAACGCTTTTGACGTCCGCCTCCGGGATTCTCGCTTTTGCGAGCTGCCGCAGGGAAAAATCTTCCTCTCGGGATTCTTCTTATTCCGCCCGTTTTAACGCTTTTACGATCACAGGTCCGATCAGTGCTGCTAAAATAATCTTTGCAGTATCACCGGGCAGGTAAGGGATAACCCCCACACCAAGACCTCCGATGAAGTCTAAGTTCAGCTGCAGGCAAAGCCATACGGTACCGAACAGGTAACATACCAGCGTTCCCAGAACCATCGCACCGAACTGTTTCCAGAAGCTTTTGCCGGTCTTCTCAAACAGAATACCGGTCAGCGGGATCATGAACAGGAAGCCGATCAGATATCCTCCAGTCGGTCCTGCAAGCTTTGCAAAGCCACCGGAAAAACCGGAAAATACCGGAAGTCCCACCAGACCCAGAAGCAGATAGATCACATAGCTGATGAATGCATTTCTGGTGCCCAGAATGTAAACGGAAAGATACAAAATAAAGGTTGTCAGGGAAAGCGGAACAGGGCTGACCGGGATCGGAATGGAAAACGGAGCCGCTATACAGGTCACCGCTGTCATCACACCGATCATCGCCATCTGTCTGATTCCAAGTGCTGTCTCTTTTTTTGTTGCTGTCTGCATGATTGTCACCCCTCCTGTCCTATCGGACAGTTTTTCTTTTTTCTTAAAAGATACCCCTTTCATCTGAAAATGTCAACAAAATCCTTGACTTTTTTGTTTCTTCTTTTGTTATATTATACAATATCGTCCTATTTGTAAGTTTTTTGTATCGCATTTTGACAGCTGCGTGCCAAGGTGCCCGGTGATATATCATATTTTTGACGAAATGCCGTCAGAAAATAAGAATAGGAAAAGAATCCGCACGCCGCACATACTTCCTTAGAGGATATGTTTCCCTCCTCCAGCATCCGTTTTGCCAGAGACAGGCGGTAATTGAGCATATATTCGGAAAAGGTTACGCCCATACAGGCATGGAATACGGAAGAAAAATACGATTCCGACAATCCTGCCTTCTGCGCCGCATCCGACAGCCTGATTTTTTCCCGGTAATGCTGCCGTACAAAAACCAGCGACCTGCGCACCGCCTCAGGGATTTCTTCCTCCTTTGCCTGCCGTTTCTTCGGGCTTTTTCGCAGAATCAAAATACAGATTTTTTCGATCAGATCCGCAGACATTTTTTCCCAGAACGCTTCTTTTTCTTCCTGCTCTCTTTTTAATTCCAGCAAAAGCTGTGTCATCTTCTGCATTTCCTTTTCCTGCATCTGAAAGCAAAACGGTTCTACCACTTCTTCCAGCGCATCCAACAATACGTTCGATAACACCTCCTGCCGAAAAATCAGGTTATAGTAGCGGATATATTCCCCTGTATCCGTCATCTGTCTGTGATAATCCGATGGTCGAATCAGCTGCAGGCTGCCTGCCGCCGCAACGAAGCTGCTTCCGTTGATCAGGAACCGGCTGCTTCCTTCATAGATCAGCGACAGCTCGTAAAAATCATGAAAATGAAGCTGCTGATTGAAGCTGCTCTCCGCTTCCGAATAGCAATTCTGTATGCTGAAAAGCCCGTTCGATAAATATTCCTTTGCCGGAAGAATTCCCTTTCCAAACTGCATCCCTATATTTTCTCCATTTCTTTTTGCTTCAAAAATTTTGTTATTTTATGATTATATCATATATATTTTGTTATTTTAAGTTTTCTATTGTCTTTTTTACCAATTCATCCTACGATAAGTTCAGACAGCGGCAATACAATTTCGCCCGAGAAAAACAAATCCATTCATTTCAAGACACCAGAAAGGAGTTTATCCAATGACACAGTTAGAAGCTCTGCAGAAAAAATTTATCAATCTGCGCTTTGGCACGTTTATCCATTTTAACAGCGCAACCTTCCAGTTCCACAACAACCCCGACATCATCGACTGGGAATACGACCATGAAAACGGCGATCTGCCCAGGCAGTTCCCGTTTGATGAAAAAGACTTTAACCCGACCGCTCCCGACTACTGCAAGCAATGGGCAAAAATCGCTAAAAGCGCCGGCTGCCAGTTCGCTGCCCTGACAAGCAAGCACCACGAGGGCTTCGATCTCTGGCCCTCCGACTATACCGATCACTGTGTGAAAAATGCGACAAACAAAACCGATGTCGTTGCCGCTTATCTGGACGCGTTCCGCAGCGAGGGAATTGTTGCCGGTCTGTATTTTTCCGTGCTCGACCTGACTGCTCAAACCGGTCACAGATCCTGCACAACAGCGCAAAAAGAAAAAATCTTTGGTCAGGTGACCGAGCTTCTTACAAACTATGGAGAAATCCCATTCCTGATCGTAGACGGCTGGAATGCTCCCTGGGGTGGTCCCTCCTATGAAATGCTTCCCTTCGAGGAGCTCGACCATCTTGTAAAATCTCTGCAGCCT